>Ga0302229_10002015_pt1 | contig 15044 bp, 9 predicted proteins | sample II_Palsa_N1_3_FD_193518 | JGI IMG/M metagenome (GOLD analysis project Ga0302229, IMG submission 193518) | Peat permafrost microbial communities from Stordalen Mire near Abisko, Sweden - II_Palsa_N1_3 | ecosystem: Environmental > Terrestrial > Soil > Palsa > Peat permafrost | place: Sweden... | reverse complement strand
CGCGCGAGGCGCTGTGGCACGCGATCATCCGCAAGAATTACGGTGCCAGCCATTTCATCGTCGGCCGCGATCACGCCGGCCCCGGCAACGACGCCAGCGGGCGGCCGTTCTATGGGCCGTTCGATGCACAGCAGTTGCTGACTCAGCATCAGGACGAACTCGGCATCCAGATCGTGCCGTTTCCTGCGATGGTGTACGCGGCCAATCGCGATGAATATCTGCCTTCCACCGAAGTGACGGCCGGCGACGACGTGCGCGATATCTCCGGCACCGAACTACGCCGCCATTTGCACGAAGGCAGCGAGATCCCGGCATGGTTCAGTTTTCCGGAAGTGGTGGATATCCTGCGCGAACGTCATCCAGCGAAGGCGGCGCGCGGTTTCGCGCTGTTCTTCACCGGCCTGTCGGGCTCGGGCAAATCGACCATCGCGCAGGCGGTGATCGCACAGCTGCTGGAACGCACCAGCCGTCCGGTCACCGTGCTCGACGGCGACGAGGTGCGCAAGCATCTGTCACGCGGACTGGGCTTTTCACGCGAGGACCGCTCGGCCAACGTCACCCGCATCGGCTACGTGGCCAGCGAAATCGTGCGGCACGGCGGCATTGCCATCTGCGCGCCGATTGCACCGTTTGCTGATGATCGCGCCACGGTGCGGGCGCTGGTCGAGGCGCACGGCAACTTCGTCGAGATCCACGTTGCCACCGCCATCGAGGTCTGCGAAGCGCGCGATCGCAAGGGCCTGTATGCGCAGGCACGCGCGGGCAAGATTGCCCACTTCACCGGCGTCAGCGATCCCTACGAGGTGCCGGATCGACCCGAACTGCGGGTAGATGGCAACGCGGCGGAGCCGGCGGTGTTGGCCCGGCAGATTCTCGCGCTGCTGCGCAATACGGGATTGATCAACGGCTGATTCTGGCTACTGTCTGCCAGATGACATGCGAGCCGCGGCGACTGGCGCAATGATGGTTATTACGCCAGTCGTTGCGCAAATTGATTGGCAACGATTACCCATGGGTGACCGTTGGTTGTGACGCAAACCTTTGCGGAAGGCTCTATCAAAAATGATTAGACGTCTGCACGTCTGTTTGAACGGATATGACACAAGCGGCATATCAGACATAACCGCAAGGCATAAGCCAGGCGAAACAAATCATTTGTCTTGCCTTGGCGCGCCTCGTAGCGTGGTCGATCCACTGAGGTTAGTCACCAGGTGACGATGAAGCTGTATCCGCTGTTCGCCGATCTTGCCCACCGCGCTGTGCTGGTGGTGGGCGGTGGTGCCGTGGCCGAACGCAAGATTGCCGCCCTGCTCGATGCACAAGCACAGATCACCGTGCACGCGATCGAGTTAACGCCGCAGCTGCAGGCCTGGGCCGATGAAGGACGAATCATTCTGCGCAGCGGGCCGTTCGACGATACGTGGCTCGATACGGTCTGGCTGGTCATCGCTGCCACGTCGGACAACGCATTGAACAAGCGCGTCGCCGCGCTAGCCGAGTCGCGACGGATTTTTGTCAATGTGGTGGATGACTCGGCGCTATGCAGCTTCCATGTGCCGGCGGTGATCGACCGCGCGCCACTGACCATCGCCATTTCCAGCGGCGGCGATGCGCCGATGCTGGCGCGGCTACTGCGCGAGCGGCTGGAAACCCTGCTCGATCATTCACTCGGCGCATTGGCGTCACTGGCGGCAAAGCTACGCAAGCGCATTCGCCTGCGATACCCCGACCTGGCCGGCCGACGGAGCTTCTACGAGGATCTTTTCACTGGCCCAGTGGCAAGACTGCTGCGACAAGGGCAACCGGATCGCGCGCTCGAAGCCGCAGAGCATCTGCTGGCATCGACTCCGGCGCGCACCGCTGGATCGGTGGTACTGGTTGGCGCCGGGCCCGGTGATCCCGGCTTGCTGACCCTACGCGCGCTGCGTGCGCTGAACGAAGCGGATGTGATTCTGCATGACCGACTGGTGAGTGCCGAGGTACTGGATCTGGCGCGACGCGATGCCGAGCGCATCGAGGTCGCCAAGCAGGCCGGCAATCACCACACCACACAGGATGGTATCCACGCACTGCTGCTCGAACATGCGCGCGCCGGCAAGCGTGTGGTTCGCCTCAAGGGCGGCGATCCTTTTGTATTCGGCCGTGGTGGCGAGGAGCTGGAATTTCTGCGCGATCACGGCATTCCTTATGAAGTGGTACCCGGCATCACCGCTGCTGTGGCCTGCGCTGCGTATGCCGGCATACCGCTGACGCATCGCGATCACGCGCAGTCAGTGCGTTTCGTCACCGCGCACTGCCGCTCATCGATGGACACGCTCGATTGGCCAGCGCTGGCGCAGGAGCGACAGACGCTGGCGGTCTATATGGGGGTCGGCGAATTGCCGACGCTGCAGGCCAACTTGATCGCGCACGGCCGAGCCGCGTCGACACCATTCGCACTGATCGAAAACGGCTCGCGCGCCGACCAGCGTGTGGTCACCGGTACGCTGGCGCAGCTGGCCGAGTGGGCAACCACGCATGCCGTGCGCTCGCCCGCGCTGCTGATCCTCGGCGAGGTGGCTGCACTGGCAGAGTCGCTGGCATGGTTTGGTCAGGCACCCCTGGGCGCGGCGGTTGCGTCGATGCGTGGCAAAGCGCCGATCAAAACGCTCCCGGCCCCGGAGCGGCGCATGGGCGGAAACCTGCTGAGTGCGATTCATCATCGATAACGAAAACGTTCGCCAAGGCGAGCGATGATTCCTACCCCCTATCCATCCACCGGAGTCACCATGATCTACGAAAGCATTCTCGACACGATCGGCAACACACCGGTGGTGAAGCTGCACCGACTGGCACCCAAGCATGTCGAGATCTATGTCAAGGTGGAGGCGTTCAACCCGGCTGGTTCGGTGAAGGATCGGCTCGCCCTGGCGATCATTCTCGATGCCGAAAAACGCGGTGTGCTGACACCGGGCCAGACCGTGGTGGAAGCCACCTCTGGCAATACCGGCGTCGCCCTGGCCGCCGTCTGTGCGGCTCGCGGCTATCCGTTTGTGGCGGTGATGACCGAAACATTCTCGATAGAGCGGCGCAAGCTGATCCGCGCCTATGGCGGCAAGGTGCTGCTGACGCCAGCCGCCCAACGTGGCACCGGCATGGTACGCAAGGCAGCCGAGCTGGCGCAGAAGCACGGCTGGTTTCTTGCCAATCAATTCGACAATCCGGCCAACCCCGCCTACCACCGCAATACCACCGCGCCGGAAATCCTGCGCGATTTCGCCGGTCGCCGGTTGGATTATTTCGTCAGCGGCTGGGGCACCGGCGGCACGATCACCGGCGTGGGTGAGGTACTCAAGCTAGCCCGACCGGACGTAAAAATTATTGCCACCGAACCGGCCGGCGCCGCGCTGCTGTCCGGCAAGGAATGGCAGCCGCACAAGATCCAGGGCTGGACGCCGGACTTTCTGCCGGGCGTGCTGAACCGCGAGATTGCCGAGCGTATCGTGCCGGTCGATGACGTGCTGGCGCGCGACACCGCACGCGCGCTGGCGCAGAAGGAGGGCATCTTTGTCGGCATCTCGGCAGGAGCCACGCTGGCCGCTGCGCTTGAAGTCGCCCGCAATGCGCCGGACGGTTCGGTACTGCTGACGATGCTGCCGGATACCGGTGAACGCTATCTGTCGACGTTCCTGTTCGAAGGCGTCAACGAAGGCTCGGACGAGATCGCCTGAATACCCTGCCTGTGTTCGATGAGCATAGGCATCGACGATAAAAAACGGACGCCGAGGCGTCCGTTTTTTGTTGCGACTTCCGTCGAAGTCAGAGCGAGTAATACATCTGGAACTCGACCGGGTGCGTGCTGGCACGGTAGCGGGTGACTTCCTTCATCTTCAACTCGATATAGGCATCGAGGAAGTCGTCGGTAAACACGCCGCCGGCCTTGAGGAAATCGCGATCCTTGTCGAGCGCTTCCAGTGCCTGATCGAGGCTGGAGCAAACTTGCGGGATGTTCTTCTCTTCTTCCGGCGGCAGGTCGTACAGATCCTTGTCGGCCGGGGCACCCGGGTCGATCTTGTTGATGATGCCGTCGAGGCCGGCCATCATCAGCGCGGTGAACACTAGGTAGCCCGACTGCATCGGGTCGGGGAAGCGCACCTCGATGCGGCGACCCTTCGGGCTGGCCACGTACGGGATGCGGCAGCTGGCCGAACGGTTACGTGCCGAATAGGCCAGCATCACCGGCGCTTCGAAGCCTGGCACCAGACGCTTGTAGCTGTTGGTGGTGGAGTTGGAGAACGCGTTGATCGCCTTGGCATGCTTGAAGATGCCACCGATGTACCACAGCGCGGTCTGCGACAGGCCGCCGTAAAGGTCACCGGCAAACAGGTTCTCGCCGCCTTTGCTGAGCGACTGATGCACGTGCATGCCGCTGCCGTTGTCGCCGACGATCGGCTTGGGCATGAAGGTAACGGTCTTGCCGTTCTGATGCGCGACGTTCTTCACCACGTACTTCATGGTGATCAGCTCATCGGCCTTCTTGACCAGCGTGTTGAACTTGACGCCGATCTCGCACTGACCGGCGTTGGCCACTTCGTGGTGATGCACTTCGACGGTTTGACCGAGCGACTCCAGCACCTTGCACATGTCGGCGCGCAGATCGCCCAGCGAATCGACCGGGCTGACCGGAAAGTAGCCGCCCTTGATGCCGGGGCGATGGCCGGTGTTGTCGCCGTCGTACTTGTACTTGGAGCTCCACGCGGCTTCCTGCGAGGTGATCTCGTAGAAGGCATGCCCCATGTCGTTCTGCCAACGCACCGAATCGAAGATGAAGAATTCGGGTTCCGGCCCAAAGAAGGCCGTGTCGGCGATGCCGGTGGATTTGAGAAACGCCTCACCGCGCTTGGCAATGGAACGTGGGTCGCGGCCATAGGCCTGCATGGTCGACGGCTCGAGCACGTCGCAATGCAGAACCAGCTGGGTGTGTGCGCTGAACGGATCGAGATAGGCAGTCTCCGGATCGGGCAACAGGACCATGTCCGACTCGTTGATGCCTTTCCAGCCGGAAATCGACGAACCGTCGAACATCTTGCCGTCTTCGAACGTCGAATCGTCGATCGCGTGGGCGGGAAAGCTGACGTGATGGTGGACACCGAGGATGTCGGCGAAGCGGAAGTCGACGAACTCGACCTCGTGTTCCTGAATTAGATCGAGCACTTTCTTGGCGGACATACGAACAACCTCGGATGGTGAGTGACAGGCAGCTTTAGCAAGCGTCATGCCATGGCGTGAAACCGCGATTTCATCCGCAGTTGCGCCATTGGCGACGGCTGCAGCGTGACGTATCGCATCATACACGGGCAATTCTGCACGTTATTTGCACCATTATGAAGCAATGCGGTATGGCAGACCCAGGCCGAGCAGGCGTGAACCTGCCATACCGATATGTCGGATAGGTTAAGCCTCGTATGCGCTCTCGCCATGCGAGCTGATATCCAGACCTTCGCGCTCGGCTTCTGGGCTGACGCGTAGTCCGAAGATCAGCTTCACGATCAGGTAGACGATCACTGACACTACGCCGCTCCACACTAGCGTGATCGACACGCCGAGCGCCTGCACACCCAACTGCTGGGCAATCGTGGTGTTGCCGGTACCGAAGCCGGTACCGCCGAGCACCGGTGCGCTGAACACGCCGGTGAGCAAGGCGCCGACGATGCCGCCGATACCATGGACACCGAACACATCGAGCGCGTCGTCGGCCTTGAGAATCTTCTTCAGTCCGGTCACGCCCCACACGCAGAAGACGCTCGCCAGCGCACCAATCACCAGCGAGCCCATCGGACCCACCGTGCCGCAAGCCGGAGTGATGGCGACCAGGCCGGCAACAGCGCCGGAAGCACCACCGACCATCGACGGCTTGCCTCTTTTGACGACTTCGACAAGTAGCCACGACAGCACCGCAGCCGCTGTTGCAAGCAAGGTGTTGATGAAGGCCAGGGCGGCACCGCTGTTGGCTTCCAGGTTGGAGCCAGCATTGAAGCCGAACCAGCCCACCCAGAGCAGGGCCGCGCCGACCATGGTGAAAGTCACGTTGTGCGGCTTCATCGACTCTTTGCCCAAGCCCAGTCGCGGACCCACCATGTAAGCACCGACCAGACCGGCGATACCGGCATTGATGTGCACCACGGTGCCGCCGGCAAAGTCCAGCGCACCCTTGGCGAACATGAAGCCGTCAGGCCCGAACCAGACCATGTGCGCGATCGGCAGATAGGCAAAGGTGAACCACAGCGCGGTAAACGCCAGCACGGCGCGGAAGCGCATGCGTTCGGCGAACGAGCCGACGATCAGTGCACCCGTGATTCCGGCGAAGGTGGACTGGAACACGATGAACACGTACTCAGGTAGCGACACGTTGGCGGTGAACGTGGCCGACAGCGTGTCCTTGGTCACCCCGTGCAGGAACACCTTGCTGAAGCCGCCAATGAACGCGTTGCCCTCGGTGAACGCCAGGCTGTAGCCATAGATGACCCACAGCACCAGGATCATCGAGAACACCGTCATCACCTGCATCAGCACTGACAGCACGTTCTTTGCACGCACCAGGCCGCCGTAGAAAAGTGCCAGGCCCGGCACCGTCATCAGCAACACCAGCAAGGTCGAGGTAAGCATCCAGGCCACGTCGCCCTTGTCGACCACCTGGGCCACAGGTGCTGCAGCGAAAGCAGAAGGTGCCAGCAGGAGCAGACACAAGAACACGAATGACGCTATACACCCCGGCAGGCTGCGCGAGTGGCGGATCAACAGAAGCTGTTTCATGGAAACCTCGCAAGGCAGGATTTAGAGGGCGTCGGCGTCGAGTTCGCCGGTTCGGATGCGGATGACTTGTTCGATGGTGCTGATGAATATCTTGCCGTCACCCACGCTGCCAGTTTTCGCCGACTGCTGAACGGCTTCCAGCACCGTATCGAGCAACTCGTCGGCAATCACCACCTCGAGCTTGAGCTTGGGCAGAAAGTCCACGACGTATTCCGCGCCGCGGTAGAGTTCGGTGTGGCCTTTCTGCCGTCCGAAGCCGCGTACTTCGCTCACCGTAATGCCACTGACACCGGCATTGGTCAACGCCTCACGCACTTCGTCCAGCTTGTAAGGCCGGATGATGCAGCTGATCAATTTCATGCCTATCTCCAGACGTTGATGCCGCCGTGTTTACCCACTGCGGCTGGTAAATACCTCTTCAAAAAGCTGGTGGTTCAAAAGTACCTTAATTAAAAATTTTCGATTCAAAATGATTTGCTGAGCGTAAGAATCCCGGTGGTACGACCGACGAAATGTCCATCGGCGTTGGTGTAAGCGCTGCGTTTGGCATTGGTGTCGTAGTAGCCGAGGCCAATCGAATAGCCATTGGGCCAGGCGCGCGTCACGCCCACCCTCCAGTCGGTATAGGAAAAACCCGGCGTGTTCGAAACATCCTGATGCCCGACATGCGAGTTCAAGGTCCAACCGGGACTGAACTCGTAGTTGTAGGACAGATCCACATAGCCGCTGTTCTTGCTATCCGGGAAGCCGAACAGGTTCGTGAGCGCGTACGAGTACTTCAGCGCAATACCTTCCCAGGTCAGCGACGCATAGGCTTCCGTCGTGTACGGACGGGTGAAGTCCGATGGATAGGTACCGGGGTAGTAGTACGTGTACAGACCGACGTCATAAGCCCAGTCAAGACTCAGATTGCCGCGATAGCCGGTGTAGATATCGATTTCCAGGCTGCTGGAAATGCGCGCTTCTGGCGTTGACGCATCGGACAACCAGCTGATGTTGCTGCCCCAGATGCCGACATACCAGCCGCTGGCATCGTCGTACTCGACACCCGGCTGGAACGCCGGTTTGCGATTGGTTTGCGACAGGCCGCGGAACAGATAATCGTTCGTTGCCGTCACGCTGCCGACGAACTTGTCGGCAGGCGCTTCAGGTGCATCATCCGCCAGCGCAGCCATCGGATCGCTCAACATCACCGCACTTGCAAGCAGCCACTGCGTCGTTCGCCTCATCGGGTTGCTCCTAGGCTTATGTATGAAACGCAGATCGCATGGACGTCTGGACGTCCATAACTTACCGCGACTTTGACAAAGTCGACAAGGCGATCCGCCTGATGTGGCTTACGCATCGGCAACGAAATAGCTTCGGCGGTGCTAGCGCGACCACACGGGAAAACGAAGTTTTGATGATTCGACAAGGGGTTTTGTTCGACGAAAACTGCCAAGGCGCTGGCGACTTGTCGTAAAAGCACCACTGCAATCCCGGGCACCGTCCACGATGCAAGCGACGGCATGTTCAACGGGACGATGGCTCAACAGTCGGCGCGGCAAAACCGGACAGACGCGGTTCCATCGCAGCGCGACAATGCACCAATAGTTGACTGAGATCCCTGCGGCGAGAGATTTTCGAACGCTGCTGGCGCGTCAATCGACGCTGCCGCACAGGACGTTGCAAACCTTGCTGACGACTTGATCCTGCCTCAGTTTTTTGTGCATTGCAATACTGTGACGCAATTATTTTCGACTTATTTTGCTTTGGGCCTATACGCCTGCATGCCTGGACCGGCATTGAAGTTGCCGTCACTACAACGGCGGCGGCGACGGCTTGGCGAGATGAATAGCACGTTTAACCTTGGCGCATCGCAGCACGCGTTTGGCCAGCAATATCGCCCTGTGGCGGCCGCGTTTGGACAGATTTCGCGAAGCGCTTGCACCTAAGCTAGGCTGCCTTGTCTGCGGCCGCGCCGCGTCATCGAAGGCTCGCTTCTCTTGACTGATTTGATCCACGTTATCTTGCTTGGCATCATCGAAGGCATCACCGAATTTCTGCCCATTTCCAGCACCGGCCATCTACTGATCGCGGAGAAATTCGGGCTGGGCGCGCGATCGGATCTGTTCAACGTCGGCATCCAGGCGGGCGCGATTCTCGCGATCACTTTCATTTACTGGAAGCGCATCTGGCAGCTGTTTTCGCAGTGGCGCGAACCGACCAATCGCGATTATCTGCTGAAGCTGATCGTGAGTTTTCTCATCACCTCAGTGCTTGGCGCCATCATCGTGGTGCACTTTCACTTCAAGCTGCCTGAGACGATAACGCCCGTCGCTTGGGCGCTGGTGATCGGTGGCGTGTGGATGATCGTGGCCGAACAAATCGCGGCGCGGCAGGTCGATCGCACACAGGTGACCTGGCGTGTAGCGATTCTGGTTGGCATGGCGCAGATGGTCGCTGGCGTCTTTCCCGGCACCTCACGTTCGGGCGCAACCATCTTTACGGCGATGCTGGCCGGTACCAGCAATCGCGCCGCCGCCACCGAGTTCGCGTTTCTGGTGGGTATCCCGACCATGTACGCGGCAACCAGCTACGAGCTGCTGAAAGTGCTGAAGGATGGCAGCGCCGCGAATGAAAACTGGAACGCGTTGATCGTCGGCTTCGCGGTATCACTGATCGTCGGCTTTGTCGCAGTGAAGTGGTTGCTTGGCTATATCCGCAGTCATCGCTTCACCGCGTTTGCGATTTACCGCATCGTGCTGGGCCTGGCGCTGCTCTTGCTGGTGCCGGCGGGCGGCTGATAGCGCCTGCTGCCGGTGGCTCAGGCCGCGGCGGCGATTCGCTCGATCTCTTTCGTCGCAGCATCCGCGGCTAGCCGCGCATTGAGCAGACACTGCGGTTCGCAAGTGCGCTGGAACAGCTCGCTGACCCATTCGATGAATGCCTGCACGCGCGCGGACAGATGGCGCTTCTGCGGGTAGACGATCCACAGCGGTGAGCCGGTGGAAATCGTATCGGTCATCACGATTTCCAGCTCGCCCTTGGCCAACGCGGCCGCGGCCAGACAGTGCGGTACCTGGATGATGCCCAGGCCGGCGACCGCCGCCTGGATCACCGACTCGCCGTCGTTGATCAGCATATGCGCATCGATATCCAATTCGACCCGACCGCTCGGCGTGTCGAACTGCCATTGATACGCCTTGCCGGTACTCGGAAAAACGTAGTTGATGCAATGGTGCTGGCGCAGATCGTCAATCGTATTCGGCACTCCATATCGAGCCAGATAGGAGGGCGCAGCGAGCAGCACGTTGTTGAAGTGGCCAAGCTTGCGCGCGATCAGGCTGGAATCTTCCAGCACGCCCATGCGGATGGCGCAATCGTAGCCTTCCTCGTTGAGATCGAACGGGTAATCGCACATCGCCAGTTCGAGCCGGATATCCGGATAGCGCGCCTCGAACTCGACCAGATTCGGAATCAGCGCGGAGCGACCAATCGCCGAATGAGCGGCGACGCGCAGCTTACCCACCGGATGGATGCGCGCGTGGCCTAGGGCTTCGGTCGCTTCGGCGAGATCGGCCAGGATTTCCTTGCAGCGGGCATGGAATGACGCACCGTCGTCGGTCAGCCGCAGCGATCGCGTCGAACGGGACAACAGTCGGGTGCCGAGCTGGGTTTCCAACCGGGCCACAGCACGACTGACCCCGGAAGGCGTCATGCCCAACTGGCTGGCGGCAGCGGCAAAACTCTTGGCTTCGACCACGCGAACGAAGGTCGATATGGCTGAAAAGTCTTCCATAGCGCGGTTTTCCCGTTGATTCGTGATTCTGGCTCACGAGTGTAGTGCCTGATGAACGGATTATCTATACCGATTGGTACACCTATTCTCCCCAGCCTTCGCTGACGGCCCTGCCGCCTGCGCCCTGTTCTGGAGATTGATGATGTCAACGAACCACACCAAGAAGCGCTGGATTCCCCTCGCGCTGGCCATTGCGCTGGTCATCGGCAGCTGGGCAGTGCTCGGCGAACACGGCCAGAGCCACGCCGAGAGCAACAGCGCGCCACCAGCGCCATCAGTCACCGTCGCCCAGACCCTGGTACGCACCATCAGCGATGCCGATGAGTTCACCGGCCGCCTGCAGGCCGTCGATACGATTCAACTGCGGCCCCGCGTCAGCGGTTATGTCGATAGTGTGCAGTTCACCGAAGGTGCGCTGGTGAAGAAAGGCCAGCTGCTGTTCCAGATCGACCCGCGCCCGTATCAGGCTGAAGTCGATCGGCTACAGGCCAACCTGGGCCAGGCGCGTGCCGAACTGGTGCTGGCCGATGCCAACGCCCAACGTGCGCAGAAACTGCTCGATCAGCATGCGGTGTCGCGCGAAGAAGCCGACCGCATGAGCACAGCTTCGCAAAGCGCGAAGGGACAGGTTGCCGCGGATAGCGCTGCGCTGGAGACCGCGCGCCTCAATCGCGAGTTCACCGAGATACGTGCGCCGATCGACGGCCGCGTCAGCAATGCGCTGATTACCGCAGGCAACCTGGTCACGCCGAACGACGTGTTGACCAGTGTGGTCAGCGTCAATCCGGTTTATGCGTATTTCGATGTCGACGAACACAGCTACCTCAAACTCGATCGCCTGCGTCGCGAGCATGGTGCAGCTCCCCAGATCGCTATGGCGCTGGCTGATGAAACCGGCTTCCCGCACGACGGCCACATCGATTTCGTCGACAACCAGCTGAGCGCGGCCAGCGGCACGATCCGCTTGCGCGCCGTATTCGACAACACCGATGCCAGCTTCACCCCCGGGCTCTACGTGCACATGCAGCTACGCAGCGAGAGCAAACAGCCGCGTGCGTTGATCGACGACCGCGCTGTTGGCACTGATCTCGGCAACAAGTTTGTCTACGTACTCGACAAGGATCGTAAGGTCGACTACCGCAAGATCACCACCGGTCCGCTGCTCGACGGTTTGCGCGTGGTGACCGATGGCCTGAGCGCCAGCGATGTAGTGGTCGTGAACGGTCTGCAGCACGTGCGCCCCGGCATGGAAGTGAACCCAACCAAGGTCGCCATGGCGACCCGCAGTCTCGACCCCAACGCCAATCAACTGGCGAGTGGCGGCGGTGGCAGCGCACCCAAAGGCAATGCGCTGACCAGCGCGCAGGACTGATCCGATGAAACTCGCTCAATATTTTGTGGATCGACCGATCCTCGCTGGCGTGCTGTCGATGCTGTTGCTGATCGCCGGCACCATCTCGCTATTCCAGCTGCCGATCGGCGAATACCCCGAAGTGGTACCGCCGACCGTGGTGGTACACGCCAGCTACCCGGGCGCCAATCCGAAAGTGATCGGCGAGACCGTCGCCACGCCGCTCGAAGAACAGATGAACGGCGTCGAAGGCATGCTCTACACCGCCTCGCAATCGACCAGCGACGGCGCCATGACGCTCACCGTAACATTCGCACTGGGCACCAATCTCGACGATGCCCAGGTGCAGGTGCAAAACCGTGTGGCGCAGGCACTGCCGCGGCTGCCGGAAGAAGTGCAACGGCTCGGTGTGACGACACAGAAAAGCTCACCCGACCTCACCATGGTCGTGCATCTGATCTCGCCGAATCAGCGCTACGACATGCTGTACCTGTCGAACTATGCGCGCCTGCACATCAAAGATCAGCTGGCCCGCCTCGACGGTGTCGGCGACGTGCAGATTTTTGGCGCCGGCGAATACAGCATGCGCGTATGGCTGGACCCGCAACGCCTGGCCAACCGTGGCCTGACCACCGGCGATATCGTGCACGCGATCAATGAGCAAAACGTCGAAGTGGCGGCCGGCGCACTGAATGCATCGCCCGGCCCGAACAACAACGCCTTTCAGCTCAACATCAATACCCAGGGCCGACTGGTCACCGAGGACGAGTTCCTCAAGATCGTCGTGCGCACCGATCCGAACGGCGGAGTGACTTACCTGCGCGATGTTGCGCGAGTGGAACTGGGCTCCAACAATTATGCGCTGCGCAGCCTGCTCAACAACAAGCCGGCGGTGGCGGTACCGATCTTCGCGCGGCCGGGCTCCAACGCCATCCACATTTCCGACGAAGTGCGCAGCACGATGGCGCAATTGAAGAAGGATTTCCCGCAAGGCGTCGACTACAAGATCGTCTACGATCCGACTGTGTTCGTGCGCGGCTCGATCGAGGCGGTGGTGCACACGCTGTTTGAGGCGATCGTACTGGTCGTGCTGGTCGTGATCCTGTTCCTGCAGACCTGGCGTGCCTCGATCATCCCGCTGGTAGCCGTACCGGTGTCGCTGGTGGGTACGTTCGCGGTCATGCATCTGGCCGGCTTTTCACTCAACGCGCTGTCGCTGTTCGGACTGGTGCTGGCGATCGGCATCGTGGTGGATGACGCCATCGTGGTGGTGGAAAACGTCGAACGGCATATCGAGCATGGCCTATCGCCAAAGGACGCCACGCGTCAGGCGATGAAGGAAGTCACCGGCCCGATCGTGGCGACCGCCTTGGTGCTGTGCGCTGTGTTTGTGCCGGCGGCGTTTATCAGCGGCCTGACCGGTGAGTTCTATCGTCAGTTTGCCTTGACCATCGCAATCTCCACCGTGATCTCGGCATTCAACTCGCTGACCCTGAGCCCGGCACTATCCGCCTTGTTGCTGAAAGAGCGTGGCGCACCCAAGGACGCGCTGAGCCGCGGTATCGATCGTTCGTTTGGATGGCTATTCCGTCCGTTCAATCGCTTCTTCGTGCGCAGTGCCAACGGCTACGTCGCTGGCGTGCAGCGGGTGCTGCGTGCCGGTTCGGTGGCGCTGATTCTTTACGGCGGCCTGGTGCTACTTGGCCTGTTCGGCTTTGCCAAGGTACCAACCGGTTTCGTGCCGGCACAGGACAAGCAGTACTTGGTGTCATTCGCCCAGCTGCCGGACGCCGCCTCGCTGGATCGTTCCGAAGCCGTGATTCGTCGGATGAGTGACATCGCGCTGCAGCAACCGGGCGTGGAGAGTGCCGTTGAATTTCCCGGCCTGTCGATCAACGGTTTCACCAACAGCACCAACTCCGGCATTGTCTTCGTCACATTGAAACCGTTCGAGGAGAGGCGCGATGCCTCGCTCTCGGCCGGCGCGATCACGGCAGCGCTGCAACAGAAATATGCAGCGATCCAGGAGGCATACATCGCGATCTTCCCGCCGCCACCGGTCAACGGTCTGGGCACCATCGGCGGCTTCCGCCTGCAGGTGGAGGATCGCGGCGACCAGGGTTTCGAGGAACTGTACAAGCAGACCCAGAACCTCATAACGGCAAGCCAGAAGGAGCCGGCACTGGCCGGGCTGTTCTCCAGCTATCAGGTGAGCGTGCCGCAGATCGATGCCGACGTGGATCGCGAGAAGGCCAAGGCCGAAGGTATCGATCTGAGTGACGTCTACCAGACCATGCAGGCCTATCTCGGCTCGCTCTATGTCAACGACTTCAATCGTTTCGGTCGCACGTACCAGGTGAATGTCTCGGCCGAGCCCGGCTTCCGGCATGAGCCGCAGGACATCACCCAGCTGAAGACGCGCAATGCCAAGGGCGACATGGTGCCGTTGGGTTCGTTCGTCAGCGTGCGCCAGAGCGTAGGCCCGGATCGTGTACAGCATTACAACGGTTTCCCGACCGCTGAAATCAACGGCGGCGCAGCACCGGGCTACAGCTCGGGCCAGGCGCAGGATGCGATGGAGCGGCTGGCCAAGGCCAACCTGCCGAATGGCATGTCGTTCGAGTGGACCGAGCTGACCTATCAGCAGATTCTCGCCGGCAATACCGCGGTGCTGGTCTTCCCGCTGTCGGTGCTGCTGGTATTTCTAGTGCTCGCCTCGTTGTACGAAAGCCTGACCCTGCCGCTGGCGGTGATCATGATCGTACCGATGGTTTTGCTATCCGCGATTACCGGGGTGTGGCTGAGCGGCGGCGACAACAACATCTTCACCCAGATCGGCCTGATCGTGCTGGTAGGCCTGGCGTGCAAGAACGCGATCCTGATTGTGGAGTTTGCCCGCGAGGCGCAGATCCTCGAAGGGTTGGATCGCGTACAGGCCGTACTGGAAGCCGCCCGGCTGCGGCTACGCCCGATCCTGATGACCTCGTTCGCGTTCATCATGGGCGTAGTACCGCTGGTGTTGTCGCACGGCGCCGGTGCGGAGATGCGTCACGCAATGGGTGTGGCGGTGTTCTCCGGCATGCTCGGCGTCACTTTCTTCGGCCTGTTGTTCACGCCACT
>Ga0302229_10002013_pt1 | contig 15048 bp, 14 predicted proteins | sample II_Palsa_N1_3_FD_193518 | JGI IMG/M metagenome (GOLD analysis project Ga0302229, IMG submission 193518) | Peat permafrost microbial communities from Stordalen Mire near Abisko, Sweden - II_Palsa_N1_3 | ecosystem: Environmental > Terrestrial > Soil > Palsa > Peat permafrost | place: Sweden... | reverse complement strand
CGCGGTGGGGGGGGGGGGTCAGGACGGGGACGGTGACGGCCGGGTCGAGCAGCTTGAGCAGTTCGGGGACGTCGACGTGCTTGGCGGTCAGGCCGGCCCGGATCACGTTGTCGGAGTTGGCCAGGACCTCGATGCCGGTGCCCCGGAGGTAGGCGTGCAGCCCCCCGGCCGGCATGAACACCGCCTGGCCGGGGGCCAGCACGACGTGCCGCATCAGCAGCATGGCCACCACGCCGAGGTCGCCGGGGTGATCCCCGGCCACGCGCACGGCCGCGGCGCAGGCCGCAGCGTAGGGGCTGTCGGACGAGGCCAGGGTGGCGCAGGCGGTCACGACCGAGGCGACCAGGTCGGCACGCGAGGGCTCGGGCCATTCGAGGATAGCGGCCAGGACGCGGCTCAGGGCCTGCTGGGGGGTGGCCTCGAGTTCGGCGGCTAGGGGGTGGAGGGCGGGGACGGGCAGGGCGCGGAGGAGGGCGGCGGCGTCGGAGGGGGGGCGCAGGCCGGCCAGCACCTCGAAGGGGGTGAGCGCGCATAGGAGCTCGGGCTTGGGCCAGTCGTCGACGTAGTTCCGGGCCGGGTCGCCGGGGGGCAGGCCGCGCTCATTTTCGGCGCGGAAGCCGAGCTCGGCCTGGGCGCGGGAGGGGTGCACCTGGATGGACAGCGCCTGGTCGGCGGACAGCACCTTGAGCAGGAACGGCAGCCGGGGGCCGAACCGGGCCACGCACGGCGCGCCGAGCTCGCGGTCCGGGTCGGCGGCGATGACGGCGTCCAGGGTGGTCCCGTTCGCTCCGGAGGGAGCGGACGGGTGGGCGCCCATCCACAGCTCGGCCTCCGGACCGGGCGCCGGGAACGGGCGGCCCTGGAGTTCGGCGATCCCGCGCCTGGAGCCCCAGGCGTAGGGGCGGATTACCGGCCGGAGAAGCTCCATCACGGCATGTTAGCCGGGTTGGGGCCAGCGAGGGGACTTAGCCGGGCCGGGCCGGCTTGGGGACGGGGCCGGGCCGGCTAGGGCACGGGGCTAGGGGACGCGAGCGGCTAAGGCGCGGGGTCGGCGGGGTGCTCGACTAGGGCCACTACGCGGCTGGCCATGAAGCGGGCCGTCCGGACCGGGGTGCCGGTCCGGGTCACCTCGCTGACCTCGACGATCCCGCGGCGGTTGGCGATGTCGACCCGGCGGCCGGCCTTGGTCGCGGCGATCTCGTAGGTCTTGGTGCCCGCCCCGGAGTCGATCACGATCTCGACCCGGTCGCCCTTCATGGCCGCCTCCGGTAAGAGGGTCCGGGGTGGTGGTACCACGGGCCGTTCGGCATAAAAAACAGGATACGACGGGTCAGTAGGACGGGAGGGAGGGGTCCACCTGGCTGACCCAGGCCAGCACGCCCCCGCCGACGTGCACGGCGTCGGCGAAGCCGGCGTTCTTGACGATGGCCAGCGCCTCGGCGCTGCGGGCGCCGGACTTGCAGTGCAGCACGATGCGCTTGTCCTGGGGCAGTCGCTCCAGGGCGGCCCCGGAGACGAACTCGCCCTTGGGGATGAGGGTCGCGCCCGGGATGGACACGATCTCGTACTCGTTGGGCTCGCGCACGTCGACCAGGAAGATGTTGTCGCCCGCGTCCAGCATGGCGGCCAGGTCCTTGGCGCTGATCGTGGAGCCCGCGGCGGCCTCGGCGGCCTCCTCGGACACCGCGCCGCAGAACTCCTCGTAGTCGATCAGAGCCGTGACGGTCGGGTTCTTGCCGCAGACGGCGCACTCCGGGTCCTTCTGCACCCGGACCGTGTGGTAGCTCATCTCCAGCGCGTCGTAGATCATCAACCGTCCGGCCAGCGGCTCGCCGATCCCGGTGATGAGCTTGATCGCCTCGTTGACCTGGATCGACCCGATCGAGGCGCACAGCACGCCGAGCACCCCGCCCTCGGCGCAGGACGGCACCATGCCGGGCGGCGGCGGCTCGGGGTACAGGCAGCGGTAGCACGGGCCGTACTCGGCCCAGAACACGCTGGCCTGCCCGTCGAACCGGTAGATCGAGCCCCACACGTACGGCTTGCCGAGCAGCACGCACGCGTCGTTGACCAGGTACCGGGTGGCGAAGTTGTCGGTGCCGTCGACGATCAGGTCGTAGTCGGCGAAGATCTCCAGGGCGTTGTCTGAGTCCAGCCGGACCTCGTGCAGCACGACGTTGACCAGCGGGTTGATCTCGCGGATGCTGTCCCGGGCCGATTCGGCCTTGGGTTTGCCGATGTCGGAGACGCCGTGAATGATCTGACGCTGCAGGTTGGACTCGTCGACCACGTCGAAGTCGACGATGCCGAGCGTGCCGACCCCGGCCGCGGCCAGGTACAGCAGGGCGGGCGAGCCGAGGCCGCCGGCTCCGACGACCAGGACCTTGGCGTTCTTCAGCCGCTTCTGCCCGGTCATGCCCACGTCGGGAATGATCAGGTGACGGGAGTAACGCCGGACCTCGTCGACGGTCAGCGCTTCGGCGGGCTCCACCAGGGGGGGCAGCGACACTGTTTCTCCAAAGCTTCTTTTTACCGAACGGGCGTGGCTGCTTGCTGTCCCGCCCGTGCCACGGTCAACCGGTCGGCGCGGGCGGGAATTCCCTCCAGCAGCACGCCGATCTCGGCCGCTACCCGGGCGGGATTTTCCATGTGCGCGACGTGACCGGTACGCGGCAGCACGACGATCCGGGCGCCGGAGAACGCTTGCGCGGCGCGGCCCGCCATCCGGGGCAGGACCAGGCGGTCGTGACTGCCGTAGATGACCAGGGTGGGGACGGTGATGCGGGCCGCGTCGCGCCAGGCCGCGTGCCGCCCGGCCCGGAACGCCTCGGCGGTGAGCGCCCGGATCGAGCCCACCATGGCGTCGGTGGCGTAGTCGAGAGTGTCACGCCGGGCGAGTTCGGTGACCTCGGCGTTGAACCGGGCCGGGGGGAACAGGGCCGGGTCGGCGTAGCAGGTGGTGATGACGTCGGCCACCCGGGCCTGCGGCGGCAGGGTCTGGTATTTGCGCAGCAGCCGGGCACCCAGGCGGGGCAGGCTCATGACCGGGAACCGGACCAGGTCCAGGCGGGGGCGGGAGTCGGGCAGCGCCGGGGAGATCAGGGTCAGGGTCTGGACCAGGTCGGGACGGGTGGCGGCGAGCCGCACGCTGACCGCGCCGCCCAGGGAGTTGGCGATCAGGTGGACGGGGCGCTTTTGGTGACGTTCGATCAGCGCGGCGACGGTCTGGGCGAGCGCCCCGATGCTGTAGCGGCCGTCGGGGCGGGGCGGGGAGTCACCGAAGCCGGGCAGGTCCAGCGCGGCGCAGGCCAGCCGCGGGCGGAGCAGGTCCATCAGGTCGGTCCAGTTCCGCGACGAGCCGGCCAGCCCGTGCACGCACAGCGCGGGCTCGGCTCCGTGGTCTTCGTCGTGGTCTTCGGCGGGGACGCTGCGCACGAAGACCTGATGGTCGCCTAGGTCGATGAGCTCGCCTGGCCAGTGCGGGATGGGCTCCCGGGTCACGCGCTGGCCTTGCGGCGGGTACGGGGCTTGGCGGGCTTGGCTTCTTCCTGTTCTGGTTCGCCGTCGGCCTGGGCGCGGCCGCTCTTCACGGCGGCCACGCTGGCCCGCAGGATCTCGGTCAGGTCGGCGGGCTGGGTCTTGGGGGCGGGCTCGTCCTGGCCGGCCGGGCGGACGATGTCGTTGCCCTCGACCTTGGCCCGGACGACGGCCTCGAGCGCCTCGCGGTAGCTGTCGTGGTACTGGTCGGGGTCGAAGTCCTCGGTCATGGTGTCGATGAGCGAGGCGGCCATCTTCAGCTCCTGCGACCGGACCTCGATGTCCTCGTCCAGGAAGGCGAAGTCGGGCTGGCGTACCTCGTCGGGCCACAGCAGGGTCTCCAGCGTGATGACCCCCTCCCGGACCCGCAGCGCGGCCAGTGCCTCGCGCTGGCGCAGCGCGACCTTGGCCACCGCGACCTTGCCCGAGTTCTCCAGCGCGTCACGGAACAGCACGTAGGCCCGGACCCCGGCCGGCTCGGGCTCGGTGTAGTAGCTCTTGGCCGCGTAGATGGGCTCGACCTGGGCGCTCGGCGCGAAGTGCAGGACCTCGATCCGGTGCGCGGTCACCAGCGGGAGGTCGGCCAGGTCCTCGTCGGTGAGCACCACCATGTCGCCGGTGGGCAGTTCGTAGCCCTTGGCCACGTCGGAGTAGGGGATCTCCTCCCCGTCCAGGGTGCAGAACCGGCGGAACTGGATCCGGGCCCCGTCCTTGCGGTGGACCTGCCGGAAGGTGATGTCCCGCTGCTCGGTCGCCGCGTAGAGCTTCACCGGGATCACGACCAGGCCGAATGAGATGGCCCCCGCCCATATGCTGCGCATGATCTTCACCTACCCCGGTTGGAGCGGGCCGATTCCCCTAAAGTGGTGTAGCGATTCTCCTGTTTAGCCCAACTCTTCCAGCGAGCTTACGGCCTGGCTGCGATGATGAACATGCTAGGGCGAGGGGGAACGGAGAGGTATGGGCGCTTTCGACGTAGTCGTTCTCGGCGGTGGTACCGCGGGCGTGCACGTCGCCACCGAGGTGGTGCGCGGCGGCAAGTCCGTGGCGCTCGTCGAGGCCGGCCTGATCGGCGGCGAATCTCCCTACCTGGCCTGCCTGCCGTCGACCTCGCTGCTGCTGTCCGCGGGCCAGGGCGTGACCTGGGAGGACGCGGTCGCGCGCCGCAACGAGGTGACCGGCGGCCTGGACGATTCCGGGCCCGCGCTGAGGCTGACTTCCTCGGGCGTGACGGTGTTCCGCGGCACCGGCCGGGTCACCGGCCCCGGCACCGTGCAGGTGGCGCTGGCCCCGGACGTCCAGGCGCGCCGCGAGGGCGAGACCACGGTGCTGAACTGCACGGACCTGGTCGTCGCGACCGGATGTGAGCCGGTCGCGCCGCCGATCGAGGGCCTGTCCGACATCCCGGCCTGGACCACCGCCGAGGGCCTGTGCTCGCCCGACCTGCCGCGTCGCCTCATCGTGCTCGGCGGCGGGCCGGCCGGCTGCGAGCTGGCGCAGATCTTCGCCGCGTTCGGCTCCCAGGTGACGCTGATCGAGGCCGAGCCCGGGCTGCTCCCCGGCGAGGCCGCCTTCGCCGGGGAGATCCTGACCGCGGCGCTGCGCCGGGCCGGGGTCGAGATCTTCCTCGGCTCGCCGGCCACCAAGGCCGAGCGCACGCCGGACGGCCTCACGCTCGCGCTGCAGGACGGCACCCGCCTCGACGCGGACCGGCTGCTGCTGGCCACCGGCCGGCGGCCCCGGCTCTCCGGCCTCGGCCTGGACACCCTAGGGATCACCGTGGCGCCGGGCCAGGCTCTGCCCACCACCGCCGCCTGCCAGGTGATCGACGGGGTATGGGCCGCCGGGGACGTCACCGGGACCACCACCACCCACGCCAGCCGGTACCAGGCCGGCGTGGTCGCGGCCAACCTGCTCGGCCAGCCACGCGAGGCGGACTACAGCGCGATCCCGCGCTGCGTGTTCACCGCGCCTTCGGTCTACGCTGTGGGCGAACCGGCCCGGGCCGGGCTTTCGGTGGCGCGAGTCCTCCTCAGCGACACCACCCGGGGCGGGCTGGCCCCCGATGACCTGGGCCTAGTCGAGCTGTACGCGGCGGACGGGGTGCTGGCCGGCGCCGTCGCGGTGGGGCCGGACGCGACGACCTGGATGGCGGAGGTTACCCTCGCCATCAGGGCCAAAGTACCGGTGGCCGTGCTGGCCGACGTGGTGCATGCCTTTCCCACGTACGGGGAAGCACTGCAGGCAGCGTTCCGCGAGCTGGCCAGGACCGGACCCGCCGGGCCGAAGGAAAAGGGGATCGGACCGTTGAGCGAACTGGGCATGGAGACGCCCGAAGATGACGCCGCCGAGCAGCGCCAGGACGTCGTCTCGGACGAGGCCGTGACCGCAGCGCGGCGTGACGTCCCGTTCGACGTGGACGAGGCGGACGCGGCCGAGCAGGCCCGCGCGATCGGCTTCGACGATGACGACTACCGCTGATCGCCGCTTAGGATAGTGCGAACGCGGCATGTGGCCGCGGGCGACCACCCGGAGATCCGACTTTGACCGCACCGTCCGATGCACGGCCCCGGGGCAACCGGCTGCCCAGGCACGAGCGGCGGCGGCAGCTTCTGGACGCGGCGCTCGAGGTGTTCGTGGCGCAGGGATACCACGCCGCCGCGATGGATGAGATCGCCGACCGGGCCGGCGTCAGCAAGCCCGTGCTGTACCAGCACTTCCCCGGCAAGCTCGACCTGTACCTGGCCCTGCTCGACCAGAGCGTGGACGAGCTGGTGGGCAGGGTCCGGCACGCGCTCCGCTCGACCAGCGACAACAAGCAGCGGGTGGACGCGACGTTCCGCGCCTACTTCGAGTACATGGAGAGCGAGGGCCAGGCCTACCGGCTGGTGTTCGAGTCGGACCTGAGCAACGAGCCCGCCGTCCGCGACCGGATCGAACTAGGCCAGCGCGAGTGCGCGGAGATGATCAGCCACATCGTGCGGCAGGACGCCGGCCTGGACGAGGACGAGGCCCGCCTGGTCAGCGTGGCGATGGTGGGCCTGGCTCAGGTCACCGCCAGGTACTGGCTCAACGCCCGGGGGCACATCCCGCGGGAAGTCGCCGAGCAGCTCGTGGCCAGGCTGGCGTGGCGCGGAATCAGCGGCTGGCCGCGGAACGAGCATTGAGGGGCCCGCTATGGAAGTCAGGATCGGGATTCATTCTGTGGCGCGCGAGCTGGTGGTGGAGACGGACACGTCGCCCAGCGAAATAGAGCGCAGCCTGTCCGCCGCCCTGGAGCAGGGTGAGCACGCGGTGTTCGCGCTCTCGGTGGTCAAGGGCGGGCGGGTGCTGGTTCCGGCCGACAAGATTGCCTACGTGGAGTTCGGCGGGCCCGAGGCGCGACGGGTAGGTTTCGGCGGGTAGGTTTCGGTAACTTCGGCTCAACTCGGGCGGGCCCGACCGAGCGCCGGGCCCGTCCCTGGTATTGTGGATAACGACTGATCAAAGGAATGACATAACCAAAGGTCGTGTTATCCAGTCGGCTGCTGTTTACGCCGGGCTTCATCGTCCGGCCTCCCTGGGGGGAACGCGAGTAAACGGCAGCGTCCCAGCTACGGTAGCGGCTCCTGGGCCCGCGCCACACCGGATCACGGCGTATGGCGGACCTCGGTCGCAGCTCGCATCGTAGCGGGTCGCTGCGGGCAGCCTGCGGACATGACGGGCCCGTTTCCGGAATAGGCCGGGTGGGCCATGATGAAGGACGGCAACCCCTGACCACTCAAACTTCAAACGGAGACACGACAGACAGCAATGCGGTCCCGTTTAGCGATTTCGGCATCAGCGAGGAGATCTGCTCCGGCCTGGCGGCCGCGGGCATCCTCACCACGTTCCCCATCCAAGCGATGAGCCTTCCGATCGCGCTGCGCGGGCAGGACATCATCGGGCAGGCCAGGACCGGCACCGGAAAGACGCTGGCGTTCGGCATCCCGCTGCTGGAACTGATCGACGACGGCCCGAAGGGCGCCCCGCGGGCGCTCGTCGTGGTGCCGACCCGGGAACTGGCCATCCAGGTCGCGGACGACCTACGCACCGCCGCGGTCAACATGCGCGCCAAGGTGGTAACCGTGTACGGCGGCCGGGCCTACGAGCCGCAGATCGACGCGCTGGCCGCCGGGGTCGACATCGTCGTCGGCACCCCGGGACGGCTGCTCGACCTGGCCCAGCGCCGGCACCTGGACCTGAGCGCGGTGCGGGCCCTGGTGCTCGACGAGGCGGACAAGATGCTCGACCTCGGCTTCCTGCCCGACGTGGAGCGCATCATCCGGCTCACCCCGGACGGCCGGCAGACCATGCTGTTCTCCGCGACCATGCCGTCGGAGGTCGTCACGCTGGCCCGCCGTCATATGCGGCAGGCGACCAACGTGCGGGCCGAGGGTGACGACGAGAGCGCGCCGCCGCCCGGCACGCGACAGCACGTCTTCCGGGCCCACCAGATGGACAAGATCGAGGTGCTGGCCCGGTTGCTGCAGGCCAGGGACCGGGGCCTGACCATGGTGTTCTGCCAGACCAAGCGAGCGGCCGACCAGGTCGCGACCGCGCTGGCCAGCAGGGGTTTCGCGGTCGCGACCGTGCACGGGGACCTGGGCCAGGGCCAGCGGGAGCGCGCGCTGCGCGCGTTCCGCAGCGGCAAGGTGGACGTGCTCACCGCCACCGAGGTGGCGGCCCGCGGGCTCGACGTGGAAGACGTCACCCACGTGGTCAACTACGAATGCCCGGACGACGAGAAGACCTACGTGCACCGCATCGGCCGGACCGGCCGGGCCGGGAAGCCCGGCGTGGCGGTGACGTTCGTCGACTGGCGGGACATGCACCGCTGGAAGCTCATCAACGACGCCCTCGGCCTCGGCCAGCCCGAGCCGCAGGAGACGTACTCGACCTCCGAGCACCTGTACACCCAGCTCGACATCCCGCGCGAGGTGACCGGCACGCTGCCGAACGCGCAGCGCGACCGGGCCGGCCTGGAGGCCGAGGCGGTCGAGGACATCGGCGAGACCGGCAAGATCCGCTCACCGCGCGCCCGGCGCTCGCCGGGCCGGGCCAGCGCATCCGGCGCATCTGGTGCGTCTGGGGCGGCTGGTCGCGGTGGCGCGTCCGGTCGAGCCGGACGGGCTGGGTCTGGGCGTGGTGCCGCGCGGACCGAGGAGGACCGGCAGGCGGCTAGCCCCGCCAGCGCGGCCGCGGCTAGCCCGGCTGGCCCGGCCAGCCCGCGGCACCGGCGCCGGACCCGGGCGGGCCGGGACATCGGGCCGGCCCAGGACCAGCCGGAGGCTCCCCGGCGGAAGGCCTCCTGACCCGGCGGTCCCCAAGCCTGCTGACAGAGTCCGTTCAACGTCGCCAGGTAAGGTTCGCCCCTGTGAGCACACCCACCTCTCTTGAGCTGCCCGACGGAGTTCGGCCGACGACGGTGCGGACCAGCCGCGGGTCGTTCGCCGCGCTGGAGGCCGTTCCGGTGGCGGGGGTCTGCGAGCGAGAACCGGCTCTGCTCGTCCCCGGTTACACCGGCAGCAAGGAGGATTTCCTCGCTGTCCTCGGCCAGCTGGCCGACCATGGTCGCCAGGTGGTCGCGATAGACATGCGCGGCCAGTTCGAGACGCCGGGCCCGGACGACCCCGGCGGCTACGCGCCCTCGGCGCTGGCCGCCGATATCGCCGGTGTCCTGGCGGCCACCGGCGCGAGGCACCTGCTGGGGCACTCCTACGGCGGACTGGTGACCCGCGAGACCCTGCTGAGAACCCGGTCCCAGGACGATATCGGCTCGTTCACGCTGATGAGCTCCGGCCCGTCGGCGCTGACCGGGCCGCGGGCCGAGGACCTGCGCGGGATGCTCACCGCGCTGGGCGTGGCCGACGGCAGCCTGCCCGACCGGGACACTCTGCGGGCCGGGATCGCGGGCCTGTGGCGGGACCACCTGGAACCGCAGGCCGTCGCAGACGGGATTGCGGGCCCGATCATCGCGTTCCTCGCCCGGCGGATGCTGAGCAACGACCCGTACGGCCTGGTCCAGATGGCCCGCCACCTGCTCACCGCGCCGGACCGGACCTCCGAGCTGGCCCGGCTGGACCGGTTCGGCATCCTGGTCATCTACGGCGAGGACGACAATTCCTGGTCACCGGGCGCGCAAGAGGCGATGGCCCGGCGGCTGGGCGCCCGCCGGATCTGCATTCCCGGGGCCTCGCACTCCCCCGCCGTCGAGGCGCCCGCGACCACGGCGATCGCACTGACCAAGTTCTGGGACGCGGCCGAAGTCGCGGCGGCGCACGCCGGCAGCGCGCGGATGGCTTAGGGCTCTTTGTCGGACCCCAGCCCGTCCCAGGGGCGCCGGGTGACGGCGGCGGCCGCGCCCTCCGGGCAGTGCCGCAGGTAGTCGCACCAGCCGCACGACGCGCTGGGGCGCGGCGCGAACACCTCGTCGTACCGCTCCGCGGGCAGGCCGTCTCGCAGCCGCTCGTCGGCCGCGGCACACTCCTGCGCGATGTCCTCGGCCCGCCTCAGGTGCCTGGCCAGCGACGCCTCGGAGTGCGACCAGGCCAGCACCTGACCCGACGGCAGGTGGTGCAGCTCGACCCGGTGGCAGGGCCGCCGCAGGACGCGGCTGGCGGCCAGCGCGTACAGGGCCAGGGCCATCGAGCTGCGCGCGTCGTCCACGGTGAGCAGGTGCCGCCCGGTCTTGTAGTCGACCACGACCAGCTCGGTGCCCGCCGTTTGTTCGGCAGGCCGGGCGTCCAGCCGGTCGATCCGGCCGGAGAACACGATCACGTCCGTACGGGTGGCCACGGTCCGTTCCACCCCGACCGGCTCGTCGGCCGGATCCAGCCCGGCGACGTACCCCTCCACCATGGCGATCGCGCGCTCGCGGTACCGCGCCGACTGGGTCTGGTCGGCGAAGCCCTCATCGATCCAGCCGCGATCGGCAAGACGGCCCGCGGCCGCCACGGTGCGTTCGGCCAGCGGCAGCCGCCACCAGCCGGCCAGCGCGTTGTGAATGCTGGCCCCGAGGCTGTTGTGGGCCCAGGGCGGGCCCTTGGGCGGCGGCGGGCGGTCCAGGTAGGTCATCCGGTACCGGCGGGGGCAGTCGAGCCAGGCGGAAAGGCGCGTCGGCGTGCACGGGTACAGCCGGCGCGGCATCCCCTCGAAACCTAGCTGCTCCACTACGGTCCTGCCTCCACTAGAGTTCCCGCCTCCATGAGGGGCCCGCCTAGGGGCCCGTCGACACCCACTCGTCGAAGTGCTTCTCAACGTCGGCGATCGTGGTTTCCTCGCCGTCGCCGGGCAGGACGCGGGTGCTGCCGGGCAGGGCCAGCAGGTACTCACCGATCGCGGTCAGCTGGCGGGCGAAGTCGGGAAACTCGCCGTCGTGCGGCACCGGACCGCCGGCCGTCAGGGTGTGCCCGGTGAACACGGCACCGAGGTCCTCGCAGTACAGGCAGACCGAGCCGGGCGTGTGACCCGGGGCGTGGATGACCTCGAGCTGGACGTCGGCGATCTCGAAGATCCCGCCGTCGGCCATCTCGATCTCGACGTCATCCTCGGGGTAGGCGTCCCGCCACAGCAGCCGGTCCCGGGGGTGCAGGGCCACCGGCGCCTCGTCAGCCTCGGCCACCTCCACCGCGGCGGCCACGTGGTCCGGGTGGCCGTGCGTGCAGATCACGGCCACCACTTCGCGGTCGCCCACCGCGCCGCGGACGACGGCCGGGTCGCGGCCGGGGTCGATGACGATGACCTCCTCGTCATCGCCGATGATCCAGGCGTTGGTGTCCTTAGACGACACCTGTTCGATCCGCGCGGTCATCCGAGCACTCCTTCCTGTACGGCTGGTCCGCCGACCTTCCTACCACAGGAGCCACGGGCGGGGAACGTTACTTGAGGCGGCGGCGGAGGGCGCGGAACACGGGCAGGGCGGCGAAGTAGGTGCCGGCCAGCGAGCTGGCCCCGATGCCCAGGTCGACCGAGATCCGGCCCTGCTTGGCCCAGTAGACGTCCCGGAGGTCCAGGAGCAGCGCGAACTCATCGACGATGAGGGCGAGCCCGGTGCCGTAGGCCAGGGCCACGGCCGGGTGCCTGCTCCGGGTGTTCTCGCCGTGGACGGCGATGCCGCCGACGCCGCTGACCATGCCGATGCCCCACATGTAGTGGTGCAGGTGGGTGCCGCCGACGCTCAGGTTACGGAACGGGCCCCTGCCGTCCTTGATGGCGTAGGTGATGCCCCGGACGGCGCCGAACGTGGTGGTGAAGGCGAGCCAGCTGAGCAGCGCGGCCCGCTGCCGCGAGTTCAGCTCCTCGTGGAACACGGTACGGACGTCCTTGGCGAGCTGCGATGTGATAGCCATTAGCGAACCATACCGGCCGGTTTCAGCCGCTCCGGACCGGCCGGGATCCGGTGGCCTGGGCGATCAGGCTCTCGTACGCGCCGGCCGCCGCGGTGTGCGAGCCGATCCGGTGGCTGGTCAGACTGCCGTGATCGTCGCTGCCGCCGGTGGCGATCAGGCCGAGATCGCGGGTGAGGGCGAGCAGGCTGGCCTGTTCGGCCTCGGACTGGTCCGGGTGGAAGACCTCCACTCCGGCCAGGCCGGCGGCGGCCAGGTCGGCGATCTGCTCGTCCGTGACCAGGAGATCGCGATTCGCCCGGGGGTGGGCGACGACGGCGACGCCCCCGGCCGCGCGGACCAGGCCGATCGCGCGGGCCGGTTCGAGCGCGTACCGGTCGACGTAGGCGCGGCCGCCGTCGGCGATCCAGTCCTGGGTAAACGCCTGATCGGGGGATTCGATGGCCCCGCTGGCCGCCATCGCGCGGGCGATGTGCGGGCGGCCGATCACCGCCGCCCCGGCGATGGCGGCGACGTCATCCCAGGTGATGGGGACGCCGAGGCTGATCAGCCGGTCCACCATGGCGCGGGCGCGCAGCACGCGGTCGTCGCGGATGCGCCGCGTTTCGGCGGCCAGTTCCGGGTCGTCGGGGTCGAACAGGTAAGCCAGCAGGTGCAAGCTGTGCTGGCCCCGGATGGGGTCGTCCAGCCGGGACGACAGTTCCATGCCGGGCACCAGGGTCAGAGAGCCGGGCAGCGACCGGCGGGCCTGCGCGTGCCCGGCCACCGTGTCGTGGTCGGTCAGCGCCACCACGTCCAGGCCGGCGTGCGCGGCGCGGCTCATCACCTCGGCCGGCGGGTCGGTCCCGTCGGAGGCGTTGCTGTGGACGTGCAGGTCGGCGCGCACTAAGCCCCCTGGCGAAGAGACTGCTGAAGGTTAACAGAGTGTGGCGCCGGTCCCGCACGCAGGACCGGCGCCACTTTCCAGAGCTGGCTTACGGCAGGACGCCGAAGTTAGCGCCCCACATCTGGTTGTCGAAGACGGTGCCGTTGGAGTACTTGGACAGCGTCTGGGTGGTGAGCTGCGGACGCGGCTTGTCGGTCGGGTAGACGTTGCCCGGGTAGTTCAGCACGTACGGGTTGGAGAAGTTGGTGTCCGAGCCGTTGATCAGCGGGACGTAGTTGCCCCTGATCGTGTCGTAGGAGTCCGCCACCCACACGGTCTTGGAGGACTGGCCGCACGGCTCGAGCGCGACCGGGGTACCGTCGACGGCCGTGCTCCCGACGCCGATGCAGTAGCCGCTCGCCACGCCGAGGGGCGAGTACTCGATCTCATAGGCCCAGAACTTGGAGTAGTGCAGGTTCAGCGAGGCGGTCACCAGGCCCGCCTCGTAGAAGTCGTTGACCGTGCCCTGGAACGAGATGGTGAAGTCTTCGGCAGGATCGGAGTTGGTGGTCTGCCACAAGATGATGGGCTGCCCGGCCTTGGCCTTCTGCTGGTAGACGTCGAGCACGAAGTTCGGGTGCTTGTGGGTACCGAACTCCCGGCTGAAGATGTCAATGCAGTTGTGACCGCACGACGGAGTGGCCGCGTTCGCGGCGAGCGTCCCCACTGCCCCGAACCCGCCGACCATGGTCAGCGTGGCCGCGGCCGCGAAGATCTTGCTCTTGATGGACATGTGTGCCTGTTCCTCCTCGGGACTGCGGCCGTGCCCCGTGCACGACCGCTGAGCCGGGCAGGGGCGGCTGACCCGATAGCTCACTGATAAAGACGCGCCAGGTGTTGACTCGGTTGTCATATTTCGTGTCTTGGTGTCCGGACATGACAGGGTCCGTACATGACGGTGACGCCGACCCCCTCGCGGAGGGCCGGCGTCACCGGGTTACTCAGGTTTCGAGCTCAGGCCTACTTGAGGATCCCGAGGTCGGCGCCCCACAGCTGGTTGTCGTTAACGGTGCCCAGCTCCGGCCCAGGCGGAGTGCCCTGGGAGAAGCCGCTGATGTTGGTGACGACGAGCTGCGGACGCGGCTTGTCGGTCGGGAAGCTGTCGTTCGGGTAGGTCAGGACGAACGGCTGGGAGAAGTTGGTGTCCGAGCCGTTAATCACCGGGACGTACCCGTTGAATAGGGTGCTGGGCGAGTCGAAGATGTCCGCGATCCACACGGTCTTGGACGACACGCCACAGGGCTGCAGCGTCACGCCCTCGTCGTTGAACGCCGTGGCAGCCACGCCCATGCACAGACCGGAGTCCACGCCGAACGGCGCGTACTCGATCTCGAATGCCGGGTCGTTGACGGCGACCGCGGTCTGCCCGTAGCAGTCCGGGAAGTTGACCGTCGGGACGCAGCCGTAGTGCAGCGCGACCGCGGAGGAGACCAGGCCGGCCGCGAAGAAGTCGGCGGTGGTGCCCTGGAACGCGAGCGTCCAGTCCTCGGCCGGGTCGAAGTTCGCGGTGCGGAACAAGATGATCGGCTGGCCGACCTTCTCGCCCTGACGCAGCACGTCAACCACGTAGTTCGGGCTGTGGTGCGTGCCGAACTGGTGGCTGAAGATGTCGATACAGGAGTTGCCGCACGCCGGCGTGGCCGCCGCGGCAGTCCCTGCGGTGAGCACGCCCGCAACTCCGACGCCGCCGACCAGGGTCAGCGTCGCCGCAGCGGCGAGCACTTTGCTCTTGATGGACATTGGTGAACATTCCTCTCTTGGAACTCGCAGCCGTACCCTGCGCACGGCTGCGTCGAGCTGGCCCTCCGTAGCGCGCGTCGGATGCTTCCCCGATCGCTCGGCACGCTGCCGGCTCGCGGTGGCCTGATCAGGACTAAGACGCGGTCCTGACCGGTCTTGCGGTCTGGAGAGGTAAGAGACCGGGCACGCCCGGAGGTCTCCATGGGACGGGCCGTCCACCCTTCCCACTCATGAAGACGCGCGAAGTACGCAAATGGTTGACACCGGGGCATACCGAGTGTGCATAAAAGTGACGCCGACCCCCTCGCAGAGGGCCGGCGTCACTTTTGTTACTCAGAGTCTGAATTCAGGACTCTCTACTTGAGGATCCCGAAGTCGGCGCCCCAGAGCTGGTTCACATTAACGGTGCCCAGCTCCGGACCCGGGATGAAGAACGGCGGGCTGGCGTTGGACTCGCCGCTGATGTTGGTGACCACGAGC
>Ga0302229_10002001_pt1 | contig 15123 bp, 9 predicted proteins | sample II_Palsa_N1_3_FD_193518 | JGI IMG/M metagenome (GOLD analysis project Ga0302229, IMG submission 193518) | Peat permafrost microbial communities from Stordalen Mire near Abisko, Sweden - II_Palsa_N1_3 | ecosystem: Environmental > Terrestrial > Soil > Palsa > Peat permafrost | place: Sweden... | reverse complement strand
CAGTGGCGACCCACAACGTCCGACCGCCACGTGGGATCCCGCGCAGTATCTTCGCTTCTCCGACCAACGCTTGCGCCCGGCGCTGGACCTGCTCGGCCAGGTGCCGCTGACCGCACCCCGACATGTCATCGACCTCGGCTGCGGCGCAGGCAACGTTACCACGATCCTGCGGCAGCGGTTTCCGTCAGCCGAGGTAACCGGCGTCGACGGTTCCGCCACCATGCTGGCCAAGGCTCGCATCGCGGCACCTTCGTGCCACTTCGAGCAGGGAGATTTCACGACCTGGAAGCCCTCGGACGGGTCTGCGCCCGACCTGATCTACTCGAACGCCGCGCTGCAATGGGTCGGCGGTCACGCTGCACTGTTTCCCCGTCTGGTGTCGGTGCTGGCCCCACACGGCATCCTGGCCGTGCAGATGCCGGCGATGCACGACGCACCGCTGCGGCGGTTGCAATACGCGGTGGCCGCACAGGGCCCCTGGGCCGAGCGCCTCGCCAGCCACGTCTCCGCGCCGCCGATCCTGGACGCCGCCGGCTATTGGGACCTGTTGCGTCCGCTTACCGCCAGCCTGGATATCTGGGAAACGGTCTACCTGCACCCCCTCACGGGCGACGACGCCGTGGTGGAATGGGCTGCTGGATCGAGCCTGCGTCCGTTCCTGGAACCCCTGGCGCCGGCCCAGCAGGCCGCGTTCCGCATCGCCTACGCCGAAGCATTGCGTCCGCACTACCCGCGTCGCGCGGACGGCACGACATTGCTGCCGTTCCGCCGGTTGTTCCTGGTGGCGGTGGCCTGACAGCTACCGTTCAATGTGTTTCAACAATGGATGTGCCGCCCGCGGCCTCCAAAGCGAAATCGCAACGGACCAATCGCCCCGACGGGTTCAGTCCTTGATTCCGCCCGCCTTGATCCTGCGTGGCTGCATGGCCGGCCTCAAGGTTGGGGGGGCGTTCGTCGTCCTCATATCGCATCACGCTCCTGGCCGAACTCCACGTCCCGATGCACATGCACCGACATCAGCAGGCCAAACCCGACCATCACAGTGAACATCGCCGACCCGCCATGCGAAACCAGCGGTAGAGGCACCCCGCCCACCGGGATCACGCCCATCACCATTGCAACATTCACAAACACATACATGAAGAAGTTCATCGCAATTCCCAGCGCCAGCAGCCGCCCATACTGGTGGCGGCAGCGCAGCGCGATCGCCATGGCGCCCAGCATTATGAGACAAAGCAGCGCCATCACCGCCAGCCCGCCGACCAGGCCGAACTCCTCACCGATCATGGTGAAAATGAAATCCGTCTGCTTCTCCGGCAGGAAATCCAGATGCCCCTGCGTGCCCTGCAGGAACCCCTGCCCCCACATCCCGCCCGACCCGAGCGCTATCTTCGACTGAATGATGTTGTAGCCGGCGCCCAGGGGATCCTGCTCCGGATGCATGAACGTCAGAATCCGCGCGCGCTGGTAATCGTGCAGATGGGCATAGACAATCGGCGCCAGTAGCGGCACCGGTGCGGCGACCAGCAGGAACTTCCACCATCTCACGCCGGCGGCGAAGAACATCGCGGCGCCCAATACCGCCGTGATCACCGCGGTGCCAAGGTTCGGCTGCTTCAGGATCAACGCCACCGGCACCAGCACGGCGATCATCGGCGGCAGCAGGAACAACGGGTTGCCGATCCGCTCCCATGACGCGCGGTGGAACCATGAGGCCAGCGCCATCACCAGTGCCAGCTTCATCAATTCCGACGGCTGCACCTGCAACCCGCCGAACTCGATCCAGCGCTGCGCGCCCTTGCCCACGTGACCGTAGCGTGCCACCACCAGAAGCATCGCCAGCGACACGAAATAGACCGGCCACGACGCCTTCGCGAGCACGCGGATGTCGATCAGTGCAATCGTCAGCATCAGGCCCACGCCGATTGCGAAGCGCATCACATGGTGGGAGGCATAGGGCTCCGCGGACCCGCCGGCGCTGTATAGCGCGACGTAACCCACGCCTGCCAACGCGCAAAGCAGCAGCACGTAGATCCAGTTGACCTGCCAGAGCTTGCCGGTCAGGTCGAACGAGGCCTCGCGAATCAGCCGCCGGTCCATCATCGCTGCCTCCCCCCGCCCGAGGCCGCTCCCAAACCTACCGCCGCGCCAGGCCCCGTGACCTGCGACGGAGCCGGTCCGAGCTCCGGTCGTCCCGGCGTCGGTCCGGGCATCGGTCCTTGGGCGACCTCGGCGCCCGGCGGATGCGTCCGGTTGGCTGGATCGCGCCCCAGCGTATCGATCATGATGTCGCGCGCCACCGGCCCCGCGGCCGCCGCACCGGCGTTGCCATGCTCGATCACCACCGAGACCGCGTAGCGCGGCGCATCATACGGCGCGAACGCGACGAACAAGGCATGCGGGCGGAATTCCCATGGCAGTTTCGCGCTATCGTAATTACCGCGCTCGCGCACCGCGCGCGACACGTCACGCACCTGTGCCGAACCGGTCTTGCCGGCAAGCTGCACCTTCGGATCGGGCAGCCGTGCCTGCGGCGCCGTGCCGCCTTGCTCGTTCACCACCGCCCACATCCCCTCACGCACCATTTGCAGGTCGCGTTGCGGCATGGGCAGGCTCGGCCAATCCTCGGCCCGCGCCCCGGGCTGCGGCGCCCCACCGAGGCGGCGCGTCAAGTGCGGCTCCACGGCGCGCCCGGTCGCCACCCGCGCGACATAGGTCGCAAGCTGCAGCGGTGTCACCTGGACGTAGCCCTGGCCAATGCCGCTGACCACCGTGTCGCCGATATTCCAGTGCCCGCCCTGTGCGATGCGCCACTCACGCGTCGGGATCAACCCGGTCCTGGCGCCCGGCAGGTCGATCGGCAGATCGGTTCCCAGGCCGAACTGGTGCGCAACCGTAGCGATATTATCGATGCCGGCACGCCGTGCCGTTTCGTAGAAGAACACATCGCAACTGTTCTTCAGCCCGCCGCGCAGATCCAACGATCCGTGGCCATACTTCTTCCAGCAATGGAACCGCGTATCGCCTATGTCCAGATAGCCGGGACAATCGATCCGATCGGACGGCGTTATCGCCCGCGCCTCCAGGGCGGCGATCGCCACCGCCATCTTGAACGTCGATCCCGGCGCATATACCCCGGCAATCGATTTGTTGATCAGCGGCGCACGGCGGTTCTTCGTCCACTCGACCCACTGCGCCTGCGAAACACCCGAGTTGAACAGCGACGGATCGAACGACGGCGTGCTCGCCATCGCCAGCACCTCGCCATTGGTGCAGTCCAGCACGACCGCGCTGGCGCTCTCATCGCCCAAGTGCCCAAGGACCGACTGCTGTAGCTGGGCGTCAAGGGTCAGTCCGACCTCCTCGCCCTGCACACCCTCCTGGCGGTCAAGCTCGCGGATCACCCGCCCGTAGGCGTTGACTTCGTACTGTACCTCGCCGGCATGCCCGCGCAGCGCCAAATCGTGCTGCTTCTCCAACCCGGCGCGGCCGACGCGGATGCCCGGCAGCGCGAGTTGCGGGTCAGCCGCCACATCCTCCTCGTTCGGCGGCGCCACGTAACCCACCACATGCGCAAGCTGGTCGCTGAACGGATACACCCGCGTCGTGCCGACATCGATCATGATGCCCGGCAACTCAGTGGCATTCACCTCGATACGCGCCATCTCATCCCAGTCGAGAAAATCGCGCACCAGCACCGGAATAAAACGGCGATGCCGGCGCACGTCGCGTATGATCCGTGCACGCTCGCGATCGTCCAGCGAAACGATCCGGTCGAAATTATCGAGCGTTGCCTCAACATCGCGCGTCTGCTCCGCAACCAGCACCGCACGCCAGTTCAGCTTGTTGCCCGCAACCGTGGTGCCGAACCGATCCAATATCCGCCCGCGCGGCGCCGCAATGGCGCGCTGGCTGACCCGGTTCGCCTCAGCCAAAGTGGCATACCGCGCCCCCTCCAGAATCTGCACCTGGTATAGCCGAGCCGCCAACCCACCCAACACCGCAACCTGCCCGCCCATCAACAACAAGGCACGCCGCGTAAACACCCCCGTCCGCCGCGTATCCCGCTTCATCACGCACCACTCTCGACGCAGGGCATATCAGACGCGCTCCGGGTCGGCGATGGTGCGGTGGGCGCGTATCAACAGGACGGACAGGGCGGGGTAGAGGGCGGCGGTGAGCGTTGCCTGGAACAAGGCGGGGCCGATGGGCATCAGGTGCAGCGACAGCAGCGAGGCCAGCACCCAGATCAGGGCTGCCGCGCCGGTGCCGACGCAGATCAATGCCAGCCAGACCATGACGAAGCCTTGCTGGGTCAGCCACCGGCGCCAGCGCCGCGCCAGGCCGTGCACCAGCAGCAGCGTCAGGACGCTGGTGCCGATCGGCAGGTATCCCAGGAGGTCCAACAGCATGCCCATTACGAAGACGATTGGTGGAGGCACCGCGGCAGGTCGGTAGAGCGACCAGAAATACACTGCGCCGATGGTGATCGCGGGTAGCAGTACGGCTTGGTCGGAGAAGCCGAACGGCAGGCCGCACAGCAACATGAGCAGGACGGTACTGGTGGCTGGGAAGCTATGGCGCGATATGATGTCGAGCCGACGGCCGAGTGACGGGCGGGGGCGGATACCGGGAAGTTGCTCGTCGCGTGCCATTGCCACGGAGCTCAGTACGGCTGCTCGGCGGCCGGCCGCCGCGCTTCAGGCGATGCCATGCCGTGCAGCCCGTAGTCGAAGATGCGTAGCGCCTCCAGCTGATCGAGCTGGGCCGCCGGCTGCACCTCCGGGACGTTGGCCGCGTTGTAGCGTACCGTGCCGACTGGCAGATTGGACGGGAACGCGTCCGCTTCCGCTGAGGTCACCACGCGCTCGCCCTCGCGCGGCGGCGTGCCATCGGACCAGTATAGCAGCCGCGGGCGCGGCCCGTTGGTACCCGTCATGATGGCGTGGCCGCCGCTCGGCTCCAGGATGACAGGGATTCGGCTGTTCAGGTCTGTGATCAGCAGCACCCTGGCGGTGCGGGCTCCTACATCGCTCACCCGTCCGACCAGGCCGCTCTCGTCCAGCGCGATCTCGCCGCGGCGGATGAAATGGCTGGGTCCCACGGCGAGCAGTACCGCCTTGGCATAGACCCCGCCGGCGTCGGCGACCACGCGCGCGGTGACGAATGCGGCGGCCGGATCGGGAACCCAGTGCAGTTCGGCCTTGAGCTGCCGGTCCTCGGCATCCAGCGCGAGCGCGGTCGCCTGCCACTGCCGCAGGCGCGCATTCTCGGCCCGCAGACGCGTATTCTCGGCCCGCATGTCCCAAAGATCGCCGATTCCGCTGACGGCGGCGCGAACCTGGGCCAGCGGTCCGGACAGTACCACGTATATTGGGACGAGCGAGTCGCCGAGCGCCAGGCGGGCGCGTTCCTCCAGCAGCGTGTCGGCCTTGCCCACCAGCAGGAGACCGAAGGACGCGGCGATCAGAACCGGCAAGGTCAATTTCGACAAGACCTGCCGGGCCGGGATCGACAGCCGGATCACGTCCGCTCAGTCCTCCTGGGTGAAGATCCCATCGTGTTCGACGCCATCACCATGATAGCCGATCCATCGCCGTGATCGATAGCGGAACTGCGGCACGACGGCTTGACGGGAGGGGCCGGCCTGGAATGTTGGTCAGCTTAGCACGTCGATCGACCCAGTGGTTGATCGACCCAGTGGTCGATCAGCCCAGCGGTCGATCGACCCAGTGGTTGATCGACCCAGCGGTCGATCGGCCTCATTAGTCGATCGGCCGAAACGTCGATCGCTCTAGTACATGCTGGTCAGAACATTACGCAGTCGCCGCATTTCCTCTAGCGCCCGGCCGGTACCCAGCGCGACGCATTGCAAAGGGTCCTCGGCCACCGCCACGGGCAATCCGGTCGCCTCGCGCAGCACCTGGTCGAGACGATACAGCAGCGCCCCGCCCCCGGTCAGCACGATGCCCTTATCGACGATGTCCGCGGCGAGCTCCGGCGGCGTGTTCTCCAACGCCACCTTCACCGCCTCGACGATCGCACTGACCGGTTCGCTCAGGCTTTCCGCAATCTGCCGCTGGCTCACCAGCACCTCGCGCGGCACGCCGTTCATCAGGTCGCGCCCCTTGACCTCGCGATAGGGGCCGTCGTCGTCGTTGTCGAACATGGCGGCGGCGCCCAGTTCGAGCTTGATCCGCTCGGCCGAGGACTCACCGATCAGCAGGTTATGGTTGCGCCTGATGTAGCTGATAATCGCCTCATCCATCTTGTCGCCGCCGACGCGCACGCTGCGGGCGTAGACGATGCCGCCGAGCGAGATCACCGCGACTTCGGTCGTGCCGCCGCCGACATCGACCACCAACGACCCCGAGGGCTCGGTCACCGGCAGACCGGCGCCGATCGCCGCGGCCATCGGTTCCTCGATCAGCATCACCTTACGCGCCCCGGCGCTTTCCGCGCTTTCCTGGATCGCCCGCCGCTCCACCGCCGTCGAACCGGACGGGACACAGACGATGATCACCGGCGAGGCAAAGCCGCGGCGATTGTGCACCTTGCGGATGAAATGCTTGATCATCTCCTCCGCCACCTCAAAGTCCGCGATCACGCCGTCGCGCAGCGGGCGGATGGCCGAGATATTGCCGGGGGTGCGGCCGAGCATCAGCTTGGCTTCCTCGCCCACCGCGAGGACGTGTTTCTTGCCGCGCACCTCGGCGATGGCGACGACTGACGGCTCGGCCAATACGATGCCGCGCCCCTTGACGTAGACCAGCGTGTTGGCAGTGCCGAGATCGATGGCCATGTCGGCTGACATGAAGCCCAACAGCCGGGAGAACATGCGGTGAACCTTCAGGCGGTGCGATGAGAAGCCGCAGGGCTTAGCCCCGCGCCATCAGGTTCACAAGGGGTCGGCATCGCAGGCAGCCGACCGCCGGGCGCAATCGCCCACGAGACCCAAAAGAAGGAACAATTTTCTCCTCCTCGTGAGAAGGGGCCCACGACTGGGGCGGCTGCCGGCCGGCGCAATGTCGCGATGGGCCGGCCGATCCGACGCTAGCCGCCATCCGAAAAGTCTGGCAGAACCACCGCCCGGCGGCGCCGTTGCCCGCCCCCGCCACACTCGCCGAGGGCAGACCAAACAAGCCGCGCCGGTGATGGGCAAATCCCGGCGCATAGGACGAGTATACAAGCATGCGCTGGATATTCCTGATCGCTGTGCTGTCGGCGGCCGCACTGCAAGCCGGCTGCGGCCGCACACCCCAATCGCTCGGGATCACTGGCCCCGGTCCGGCGCCGCCGCCGCCAACAGCCACCCCGGACGAGGAGACGGTGACGCCGCCTGGTGTGCCTGGGTCCGGCGCAAATACGGGCGATGACCAGCGCTATTATCACTACAACTGAGCCGGCGGCAGACCCGTGGCGGCGCCAGCACCGCCGGATCGCACCGGGCCCGCCGACCGCTCCACCCGCGCGGACCACTTCGCCCGCGCTGCCGAACTGATCATCGCCCGCCAACCGGCTGCCGCCGAGGCGATCTTTCGCGACCTTCTCACCGCGAACCCCGCCGACCCGGAAGCCCTGCACAGCCTGGCGCTGATTTGCCTCGCGACCAATCGTGCGGCGCAGGCCGTCTTGCTGCTGGCTGACGCCGCCGCGGCCGCTCCCACCTCGGCCGCCATCGCGGCCAAGCTCGGCCAGGCCCTGGCCCAAATCGGCCGCCACGCCGACGCGCTGGCCAGCCTCGATCGCGCCATCGCACTCAATCCCACCGCGCTCGATCCCGCCCTGGCCGACGCACACGACACGCGCGGCACCGTGCTGCTCGCGGAACAGCGCCCGACCGAGGCACTCGCCGCCTTCGATGCAGCCGTTGCGCTGCGGCCGACCTTCACCGAGGCGCTAGCGAACCGCGGCCGCGCGTTGCTGCAACTTGGCCGGGCCGAGCCCGCGCTGGCCGCCTTCACGGCAGCGATCGCGTTGAACCCGGCGCTGCCCGAACTGCATCTGAACCGCGGCATCGCTTTCAACCAACTCGCCCGCCACGCCGATGCACTCATCGAGATCGATTGTGCGCTGTCGCTCGAACCGCTGCAGGCCGACGTGTCGAACATGCGCGGCATTGTGCTGCTGGCGATGGCGCGGCTGCCGGAGGCGCTGTCGGGCTTTGCACGCGCCGTCGCGCTACGTCCGGACTTCGTCGATGCGCTGTATAACCAGGGAACCGTGCTCACCACACTGGGGCACCACGCGGATGCCGTGGCGAGCTTCGACCGCGTATTGGCACTGCGCCCGCAGCACGTCGATGCACTGCTCAACCGCGGCAATGCGCTGCTTGGGCTTGGGCGCATCGAGGAAGGGCTCGCCAGCTACTGCGCGGTGCAGGCGCTGGTCCCCGACCACCGGGACATCAACATCAACATCGGCAACGCGCTGCAGCTTCTCGGCCGGCACGCCGAGGCGCTGACGCGCTTCGACGTCGCGGCCGCGTTGGTGCCGGGTCATGCAGCGCCCAGCAACAGCCGTGGCAACGCGCTGATCGCGCTCGACCGGGCGGAGCCGGCGCTCGCGGCGTATGAACGCGCGCTGACCCTCGATCCAATGGATGCCGAGTTGCACTACAATCGTGCCAACGCGCTGCTGGACCTGGAGCGCATCGACGCGGCACTCGCCAGCTACGACCAAGCGCTGGCGTTACGGCCGAATTTCGCCGAGGCATTGCTCAACCGCGGTGCGGCATTGCAACGACTGGGCCGCCATGCGGCGGCGCTTGACGACTTCGTGCGGGTGCAAGCGTTGCGTCCTGAACCCGGCGACAGACTTTGTGCCGATAGCCAGTTGAACGAAAGCCTGTCGCGCCTCGCGCTGGGAGACTATCCGGCCGGGTGGCGCAAATACGAGCGGCGGTGGGACACGGCCGATTTGCACCCCATGCGCCGCGCGTTCGCGGCGTCGCTCTGGCTTGGCGGAACCGATCTAGAGGGACGCACGCTGCTAGCGCACGCCGAACAGGGTTTTGGCGATACGTTACAGTTCTGCCGCTACCTGCTGCTGTTGCCGCCAACCACGCGGATCGTGTTCGAGGTGCAGCGACCGCTGCTGCGCCTGATGGCCAGCCTGCCGCGCGCGCTAAAGCTGGTCGCGACAGAGGATGCGACGGAACATGCGGCCACCGCTTCGCCGCCTGCGTTTGAGGTCTTGAGCCGCGAAACAGAGCAGCAGCGGGCGGCGGGGTTGGTGCCAATGTCCAACCGGAGTTCCCCCCAAGCGTTCGCCCTGCCCCACTCCAAAGCCGCCGGGAATGAGCCCAAACAACAAGTTCTATCTCATCCCGATGCGCCGGCGAGGCTGCCTCCATTCGACCTGCATTGCCCATTGCTAAGCCTGCCGCTCGCCTGCGGCACCACATTGGAAACGATCCCGCGCCGCGTGCCCTATCTTGCGGCCGATCCAACCGCCGTCGGCCCCTGGCGCGCGCGCCTCGCGCCATTGCCGGGGCTATGGATCGGCATCTGTTGGGCGGGCGAGCCACGGTACAACCTGCACGGCGCACGCGCAGTCGATCGCCGTCGATCGACGCACCTCGCGTCCTGGGCGCCACTCGCCGCGGTGCGCGGTATCAGCCTGGTGTCGCTGCAAAAAGGACCGGCGGCGGAACAGCTCGCCCAGCCGCCCGCGGGCATGACCGTCCACGACTGGACTGACAAATTGGACGACTTCGCCGACACCGCAGCGCTGATCGAGGCGTTGGACCTGGTGATCACGGTCGATACCGCCGTCGCGCATCTGGCTGGCGCGCTAGGCATGCCTGTGTGGATCCTGAACCGTTACGATGCGTGCTGGCGCTGGCTGGTGGGGCGCAACGACTCGCCCTGGTATCCGACCGCGACGCTGTTTCGCCAACCCCGCCCAGGGGACTGGGATCCGGTGTTCCGGAACGTCGCCGCCGCGCTGAGGGACGTGATGGCGGTTCCGGCTCGCTGCTTGCTTATACCAGCTGCCAACCACCCCGGTCGGTCGCGCGGTGCCGAACCGCTTGGGTGAGTCGTTGGCCAGGCGCGCGACCATCATGCAGGCCAGGCGCTGCATATGCGACCGCCAGAAAGTGCGATCGTCGTAGGATTTCTTGCGTCGTGCACCAACGCCGGCCAACCCCGCGCCCAATATCCATCAGGGAAATAGCGGAATAGCCTTCGCCTTGGGCGGTTCGGATCGAGCACTCAAGATCCGGGGCGCACCTTCGCCGCCGGATGACTAGCTGGCAACCGTGCCCGCCCGGGGCCATATAGCTTCTCCCGCAACGTTCCTGGCTGATATTCGGTCTTGTAGACACCGCGCGCCTGTAGCTCCGGCACCACCAGGTCGACGAAATCGACAAACGTCTCCGGCGTCACCGCATAGGCCAGGTTGAAGCCGTCGATCCCGGTTTCCTCCATCCAGCTCAACATCTCGTCGGCCACACGCTCCGGCCCACCCACCACCACCGGTCCCCGCCCGCCAATCGCCGCATGGGCCGCGATCTCACGCACCGTCCAGACGCGATCCGAATCGGCCGTGGTGAACGCCTCCAGCGCCGAGGCCATCGCGTTGCGCTCGGTATAGCGCAGCGGCGCGTCCAGCGGCAGCGCGGCGAAATCGACGCCGGTCCAGCCCGACATCAACGCCAGCGCGCCCGCTTCGCTGACATGCGTGCGGTACTCTGCCAGCTTCGCTTCCGCCAACGCATCGGTGCGATCGGTGACAATCGTCATCATGGTGAAGATCAGGATCTCCGCCGGATCGCGCCCGGCCGCCGCGGCGCGCCGGCGGATATCGGCAACGATCGGTGCGATCACCCGCTTCGAGGGGCCGTTGATGAACACGCACTCCGCGTGGTCCGCGGCGAATTGTCGCCCGCGCGTGGAGGCGCCAGCCTGGTACAGCACCGGCGTTCGTTGCGGTGACGGCTCGGCCAGGTGGATCGCGTCGAGCTGGTAATAGGGGCCGTCGTGCCGCACGCGGTGGATCCGATCGGGATCGGCGAATACCCGGCGGCCGCGATCGCGCAGCACGGCACCGTCCTCCCAGCTTGCCTCCCACAACTTGTAGACCACCTGCATGTAGTCCTCGGCCACGGCATAGCGCGTGTCGTGGCCGGCCTGCTCGCGCTGGCCCATGCCCTGTGCGGCACTGTTCAGGTAGCCGGTGACGATATTCCAGCCGATCCGCCCATTGGTCAGGTGGTCGAGCGTCGACATGCGCCGGGCGAACGGATAGGGCGGCTCGAACGTCAGGGTGCAGGTGACGCCGAACCCCAGGTGCTGCGTCACCAGGGCCATCGCCGGGACCAGCATCAGCGGGTCGTTCACCGGCACCTGGACCGCTTGCTCCAGCGCCGTGCGCGGGCTGCCGCCATACACGTCGTAGATGCCGAGCACGTCGGCGAGGAACAGCGCGTCGAACCGGCCGCGTTCCAGCGTGCGCGCCAGATCGGTCCAGTAGCCCAACGTGTTGTAGCTGTCGGCGCGATCGCGCGGATGCGTCCACAACCCGGGTGACTGGTGCGCCACGCAGTTCATGTCGAAGGCGTTCAGACGAATCTGCTTTTGCATCGGCAATTTCCCGCCACGCTGGGCCGGCCGCCCGAGGCAGGTCGGTCGGCGACCGGCAGGTAACCACGGATGACCGCGCCCCGGAACCGCGCCTTGGATGCGCAGCTCGGATCCATACCGCCCGGGGACCACACGTCAGGGCCGCGCCGCCGAACCGCGCCCCGGAACGAGACCCTATAGCCACACCGCAGAATAGCCACACCGCAGAACCACACCCAAGAGCGGCAACCCGGGAGCGGCACAAGGTTGCTCTCATCGACCATAACGCCCAGACTCGCCGCACGGTGCGGCCACACGCCGAGACCATGAGGGAACGTCCAAGTCGTGAGTGAGATCAGCACCGCGCGCCCCGCGCCGGCGCGCATGCCGATGCTGTTCGCCAACAGCGACTTCTGGCGCCTGTGGTACGCCGGCCTGGTCGTGTTTGTCGTGCGCTGGCTGGAAACTCTTGCCGTCGCGGTGTTCGTCTACCGCGCCACCCATTCGCCCTTCCTCGTTGCCATGATGACCATGCTGCGCCTGCTGCCGATGGGGCTGTTCGGTGCGGTGCTCGGCGCCGTCGCCGAACGGATCGAGCGGCGCAGCGCGCAGCTGGGTGTCATCACGCTGATGGGCTGCACCTCGGCCTCGCTCGCGGTGCTGGCCTATGGCGGCAGCCTCGCGGTCTGGCAGCTAGCACTGGCGAGCTTCATCAACGGCCTGGGCTGGGCCACCGACAACCCGGTGCGCCGCGTCATGATCGGCGAGGTCGTCGGCAACCAGAAGATGGGTGTGGCGATGTCGATCGATGTCGGCACCAACAATGCCAGCCGCATGCTGGGTCCCACCCTGGGCGGCATCCTGTTCGCCACCGTCGGCATCGGCGGCGCCTTCGAGCTTAGCGTGCTGCTGTACATCACCGCGTTGCTCGCGGTGCTCGGGCTACGCTATCGCAACGACGCCGGCCAGCGCGACGGCGGGTCGGTGTTCGCGAATATGCGCGACGGACTGGCCCTGGTGCGCCGTGACCGGCGGTTGATCGGCACGCTGGTCATCACGGTGATCTACAATGTGTTCGGCTGGCCGTTCACGTCCATGGTGCCGGTGATCGCGCAGGACCGGCTGCATCTGACGCCGGAATGGATCGGCATCATGGCCAGCATGGATGGCGTCGGCGCCTTCATCGGTGCCACGGTGATCGCACTGTTTGTCGGGCCGCGCTTCTACGCACGCACCTACCTGGCCGGCGTGACCAGCTACATGGTCCTGCTGACGGTGTTCGCCCTGACGCCGCAGCCGATCGCCGCCGGCGTGACGCTGGTGCTGACCGGGATCGGCGGCGCCGGGTTCAGCATCATGCAGGCGACCTTGGTGTATCTTGCCGCGCCGCCGGAAATGCGCAGCCGTGTGCTGGGGGTATTGTCGGTGTGCATCGGCATCGGTCCGATCGGGTTCGTGCACTTGGGGTTATTGGCCGACGCGATCGGCGCGTCCTGGGCGACCGTGACGACGGGGATCGAGGGCCTGCTGGTTCTGGCGCTGACCTTCCGTTGGTGGCGGATCATTCTGACGTGATCCGCGCCGGATCCAGCACGACGTGGCGCTGATTGTAGGTCCGCAGATCGCGCCAGTGCTCGGCCAGATCGGCCCGAAAGAAGCCGCGCGTGACGCCGGTGACCAGCCCGCGGCGTGGCCGTGGTCATTGCGATACGGGTGTCTCCTGGAAGGACGACAGTCCCAATGCCATATACGCCATCGGACCCCCGACCAACGGAGAGCGCCTTGATCACCCTATTACCGGCCCCATTGGCATGTTGCCGCTGGGAGCTTCAACAGCGACACATGACTCCGCCCTCAAACTTCGCGCTACGGGTCGTGGTCGAGGATGATGACAGGCTGGTTCGGAGCTTGAATGCCGGCTACGCGGATGCAGCGCCGGATGGCGGACTGGATACCGTCGAGCGGGACGCCTTGCTCGATGTCGTCGGCCAGCACTTCACTGGCAGGCAGTGGCCTCAGTCTGGCGGCATGGCTGCCACGAGACGGTTCATGGCCGACCTTCAACGGGCGATGACACGGGCGGGATGGACGGTCGATCTATTCGCCGTGGCCTAATAGCGTCGCTGACCAGACCGCCAACCCTTGCGGCCAAGTGAGCAGCCCTACTCTGGGGTCGAGACCAATTTGGGCGGTTGGCCTGGAACAGTCGTCTCCGCGGCATTCCCGCCATCCGTGGAGCCACCCTGGGTGCCTAGCGCTGGGGTCGTTGCCGTTGAGCTTTCGCTGCCGGTCGCTGCCACTGGCCCGCTGGGTCGCGCGTTTAGCGACGCGGGAGGCGCAACAGTCATGATCGGTTCCGTCATGCCCGGCGATTGCGGTGCGGCAGGTCCAACCGATGGCGTTTGCGCTGCGGCAACGCCTGTCGCCATTGCAAGGGCCGTGGTGGCCATCAGCGAAAATCTGAGCATGTTGTCTCCTTCGGGCGCCTGTCAGCCAACGGCATTCGCTCGCTCTTACTGTCGATGTGGGTAATGCAGCGGTGAGAGGGCAGAGTCGGAAACTACTCAGGTAACGCTGCGCCGATGCATTTGTTCCGTCTGCAATGAATACTATTTTGTGCCATCTCCACTGTTGATGGCGGGTGCGGTCCGTGTTGGTCCGCTGTCGCTGGTGGGGCGTGATCTGCCGAGTTCGGGTTGGATGGCTGTCTGGATACCGAGGAGAAAGCCAGTGGATAAAATCCTACGCTCGGTATCCGCGCTGCGGAACACTTGCGGCCAGGATCAAGTCACCGGGGTTACGCTGGCTTGATGGTATGACGGCCATGAGACGCCACCGGGCATATATGAAGCACGACCTTGCTGCTTTTTGCGCGAAGCGCCTATGGCTTGCTTCTCTGCGATCTCTTCGCCTCCGCGGCCTTCTGCAATTAGTCTTCCTTGCGTGCGACAGGCACAGGTCCGTCCCAGGGCAGCTACGCACGGCGGCCCACGGCGATCCTTCCGTGCGGTTGGCTCCGCCGCATCATAGGCAGAGGCCGCAGAGACGGAGAGATCGCAGAGCAGAACGCCATAGGCGCTTCGCGCGGACGCAACACGGTGCTGCCATCCACTCGGTCCTTCGCGATGGTGGTGGGGTGTCGTCCGGACAGGGTCGCGATGACCGGAAGCGACCGGTGCCACCAGTCGCTACCGCAATGACGCTGGGCGACGCGATCGGCACGTGACGGCGGGGTTTGAGGGCCTGCTGCTCCTGGCGCGGACCTTCCATCGGTGGCGGGTCATTCTGACGTGATCCGCGCCGGATCGAGCACGACCTGGCGCTGATTGTAGGCCTGCAGATCGCGCCAGTGCTCGGCCAGGTCGGCGCGGAACAAGCCGCGCGTGACGCCGGCGACCAGCCGCGGGGTGGCCGTGGTCATCGCGTTGATCGAGGAGCCCGCCGGGCCAAAACTCATCGTCGTCCCGACACCGAACAGATGCAGGTCGGCGATCCATGCTGTGCGGCCGGGCACTTTTTCGGTGAAGGCGAAGTCCGGCGCCAGATAGGGGAAGCG
>Ga0302229_10001984_pt1 | contig 15169 bp, 21 predicted proteins | sample II_Palsa_N1_3_FD_193518 | JGI IMG/M metagenome (GOLD analysis project Ga0302229, IMG submission 193518) | Peat permafrost microbial communities from Stordalen Mire near Abisko, Sweden - II_Palsa_N1_3 | ecosystem: Environmental > Terrestrial > Soil > Palsa > Peat permafrost | place: Sweden... | reverse complement strand
TACATTTATGTTAACGAATTTCGTACAGGATTCAACTATGTCATTCCGAACCCATGATGTGGTACCAATTAGTGAGGCCCGGTCACGCCTGACGGAGCTGGCGGAGGATGTGGTCGCAGGCGCCGAGAAGGTTCTGACGAAGAACGGCTCAGCGTACGTGGCGATTGTCGACGCAAGGAAGCTGGATTATTACCACGCCCTCGAAGCAGAACACGGCCGACTGGTCATGCTGGATGACGCCGAGAAGGGTCTCCGGGATGCACTTGCTGGCCGGACCAAACCTCTGGCTCAACTGCGCGACACAATGCGGCGTCGTGCTTCGTCCAAGAAATGATGCGTGTTGATTTTGCGGAGACCCTGGAAGAACGGCTGGAGACGATTCAAGAGTTCTTGTTGGTGCAAGACTTGAGTTCAGCAGCAGGCAGGATGGAGGACCTGATGAGCGAGATCTACCGGTTCGGCGAACTCGTGGCGATCCATCCGAAAATTGGCCGTCCAGCAGGCGTACTTGCCGCGAATTCGGTCGAGGGTCAGAGCCGGTTGGAACGCGTGCTGCGGCTGGCCAGTGAAGCAAACCTGCCTGAACTGCGGGAATACATCATGCGCTCCCATCTGATTTTGTACGCGCACTCGGACACGCGTGTGTTGTTGCTGTCCATTCGCCACCAGCGAGAGCTGGGGTATGCGCCGGAAACAGAATAGGACATCAGAGCAACCCAGCCGGGGTATCCCCTGAACGAGAAGCCGACCTTTAGCCGGCGGGTTTCGGCAAAATTAATCCCGAGTCCGCCCAGCAGCTCGGCACGGCCTCATTCTGCCTTGTTTCCCGTTCCACTGCGCCTCACGCCCGGTAGGGCCCGGACGTCTGGCGTACGGATTCGCCCGTTCCTTGGCAGCATCGCTGCTCGCTGCGTGGTCTAGGCTTGCCGGTCGATCCATTCGAGCAATTCGGTCCAGCGCCGACGGGTTAATCCGTTGCTCGAAATGTCGTGATCGAGCACGATCGAGCGTGCGGTGATTGCAGCACGTAGCTGAATGACGTTGTGGATGCCCGTATTCACCAGTATCGAACGGATACTGACTCTCAATCCCGTGAAGGGTCCGAGCGCCGTCATTTTCCGCGTGAGGCCGGCCCTTGTATGGTCGGCGAGCCGTCCACGATCGCGATCCAAGCGGCGGGTGTCGATACCATTTTGTAAAAAAACGGCTGGCTTTGACTCAGGCCCGGCGGCAGAAAACTTGGATCCTCGCCGCTACGTTGCTTGATCAGCGACCAGACGCTTTTGAACGAAGCAAATGAGCCTGATCGAGGCGATTTCGTTTTGGCGAGTGGGTGTTCGAGGACGTCCAACATCAGGGCGCGGAATACCTGGATGTCGGAGAGTTGCCTGCGTTGAGAGCCTTCGCGCTCATGTCTGTTCTGACTGGCGCGGGACGCTTGAATGCGCTGGGCGAGCGCATCACGCTCAGCGTCTCGTGTCGCACCCGGTACCGCTTCGCGTTCTGCCCACAAGCGATAGCGGGGCTTGGTTGGTGACTCATAGGCGTCGGCATCAGTATCTGTCATCTGTATGGGATTAGCGCGAGGCTTATACCGATTCGCATAGGGCTGAGGCCTAACGCTATCGCGATGCGCAATTCCGATTGGCGACTAGAGCAAGTCGAGTTGCTCGATATCGCGGGTCGAATCCATCGTGTTAACCACTGTCGAGGCACCTGCGGGTACTGAGTTGCTTGCCTTAGCTGACCCAGTTGGCCAGCGTCTTGTCCGATATTTCCAGACTCCGCGCAACCTCCGGCAGTCCACGCCGGCCCACTATCACCTGCTCAACCGCCGCCGTGCGAAACTGCTCCGTGTACCTCCGATTCGGTCCTGATTTCATCGCTTTCTCCACAAGGCTCATTATCCAACCTCATGGCGTCCACTTTTCGGGGACCAGATCAGTTGCCCGGGTCGGGCACTGATCATCGCGATTCTCCCTTCACCAGGCTCGATGCTGGACTTTTCGATAGCACATATCAAGTTGCGTGGTCAGCGGGCTACCTCTCGCGACGCCTGCCCCACCGGCCCGTCGGGAGAACCCGTCGATAAGACGGGTTTGGCTGACGGGCGAAATCGCTGCTTGAATGCCCTCGTGCTCCGGCCGTCTTGAGCCGGCGCTTTCTGAGGGCAAGCCATGTCCAGCAAACAAAACGAACCGCTCGTCATCCTGCGTCGGTGGCAGGTCGAGGCGAACACGGGGCTGTCACGCTCAACCATCTACCGGCGCATGCGCGCCGGCACGTTTCCACTGCCGATACAATTGGGTGTGCGGATGGTCGGATGGCGTGCCGCCGACATCGAACGGTTCGTCGCGAATCCTGCCCGCTATAGGGCTCCGGCGCCGCAATGTCCGGACAATGCGGAGCCGAGGTCATGAGTCGCGACTTTGCTGCTGCGCCCCTTGCCCGTCGCCTCGAGAACTGGGGGAACATGTCGCGCGGCGCCTACGATCCGCTCGATGCGGCGCGGGTGACGAAAGCCTGGCAGACGTTGCATCCGAGGCATCGGGAGATGCTGAGGATGGTCTATCTCTGGCATGCCCGTCGCGAGGTTGTCTGCCGGCGACTGCGCATACCCCGACGACCGGCGCAACGCTTCGAACTGGAACTCGCGGCGGCGTGCCTGGTATTGGCGCAGGCCCTTGCCGGCAATAGCCGGGAACTCGGCACCATTGGTCGACCTCCAGCCGGCGAAAAATGAGGCGTGCGACCCTCCTTGTGGATGATGGCGGCTCGGCTCACCAGCCGGCGTTTCGGTGGTTGGTGTTGTCGGCCGATGCCAACGTGGATGTCGAAGCCCCCGCGCGTGAAATTTCTTTTGGGAACACGTAGGAATGCCTGGGAACACGTGGGTAAATGGAACGACAGCGAGGCGTCTGAGGGCTCTTGCATTGCACCGCGCGCTCGCCTAGAGTGAAGCCAACAATCTGATCCGGTCAACGTGCGAAGCACGACCGAGTACGCGTTAGCGGCCCCGAAGTACCGAAGTCACTGCGACGACGTGGTGTGCCGCAAGACAAGCCAAAGCCTGCGTCCGCAGGCTTTTCTGTTTTCCGGCCCAGATGGAACGATTCCCCGTTGAGCTCGCGGTCAGCCTCCCAGGCGCCGCGGGTTCTTTTTTCCATCGCCCGTGACTTTCTGGTGTTTCGCTCGGCCTGTCGATGGGAATGACGGACCATGAAGACACTTCTGATTGCAGCGGGAAAAGGCGGTACCGGCAAGAGCGCACTGCTGTGCCAGCTCGCGCATTATCTGCGCCGGGTGCGTGGAGCCAGGGTACTGGTGCTCGATCTGGCGGAGCCCGCCTGCAGCACGGCGTCGCTCACACGCATCGCCCAGGCGGTGATGCCTGGCGGCGAGCGTGTGCCCGTAAAGCCGCACACGCAGACAGGCAGAGCGCGCGCACCTCGCATCCAGGTACTGTCGGCGCGCGCAGTCCACGGACTCCCGTCACAGGCGGGCGAGAGCAGCGCACGCTACTACGCGAACATGCGACACCTGCTGCGCGTGGTGGCGCCTTTCGTGGACGTCTGCGTGATCGACTGTCCACCACTGCCCGACCCGCGCGCCGTGTGTGCCGAGGCAAACGCGGATGCGATGCTGAGTCTGATCGTGCTGTCAAGGGAAGCATTCGACAGTACACACGATCTGATCAACGGTCCGCACGGCGTGCGGAATGTTCGTGCCAGGCTCAACCCTGCGCTGCGTTTCTTCGGACTGTTGCCGAACATGGTGGAAGATACGCCGCTTCAGCGGGCACAGGCGCGGGTGCTTCAGGCGCAAATGGGTGCGTGGCTGATACCGGATCCGCGCGACCCCGATGGCTTTCTTCGGATGCCCCGCCTGGAAGCGATTGCGCAGGCACAGGCCGCAGGAGTGTCGGTGCTCGATATCGCCTGGAGCGACGCGGCAGCACGCCCCGCGTGGCGCGCGGTGCGCCACTGCTTTGATGAGATCGCGCTTCGGCTGGACTGCGTCGCAGCGTGCGGGCTGGGCACCGGCACGGAGGGTGAATCCGCTGCTAACCCCGGTCCAACGGAGATGGCCCATGTGTAACGTGTCGATTCGTTCATGGGCGTCACACCTCATGCGCTGCCTGTTTCTGGGACTTGCCTGCTTTATCGGCACCTCCGTGATCACGCCCAGCCTCGCCCATGCCGACGACTGGGGCTGCCAGGTGATCCTCTGCCTCTCCAACCCTGGCGGCCCGGAACGGTACGCCGAATGCGTGCCGCCGATCGAGAAACTCTGGCGCGCGTTGCGGCATGGCGATCCGTTCCCGACGTGCGACTTCGGTGCAGGTGGCTCGCAGGGTACATCCGCGTCAAGCACCTTCGCCAGTGCTGCGTATTGCCGTGGAGATCTTCTTTACTGGGGTGGGCCGGAGAAGAGCGAGCTGCTCTGTGGTGCGCGCGGCGCCATCAACGTTGACATCGACGGCGAGCTCTATACGCGGGTCTGGTGGGACGCGGATGGCGAGGACCGCACGATCACGGAATTCTATGGTGCAGGAAGTTCCGACGCACCCTACGACCCGATGCAGTCGGCGCGCCTGTTTCTAGAGCGCATGCAACGCGAAGAGGGTGGTGAGGACGATGAGGCAGGAGGCCGCTGATGATGGCGCTCGACTTCATGACGCTCGCGCAGCAGTGTGCCCCCCAGGTTTCGCCGGCAACAATGGCGGCGATCGTGCGCACCGAGTCCTCGTTTAACCCCTACGCCATCGGCGTGGTGCACGGCCGGCTGCTGCGCCAGCCAGCCAGCCTCGAGCAAGCCACGGCCACAGTGCGGGCACTCGAGGCGGGCGGATGGGATTATAGCGTGGGCCTCGCACAGGTGAACCGGGCGAACTGGTCGCGCTATGGCATGAGCGTGCAGAACGCATTTGATCCCTGCCTCAACCTGGCTGCTGGTGCCGCAATCCTGCAGGACTGTTACGCACAGGCGAGCAAGTCGCGCTCCGAAGTCCAGGGCGCACTGCGAGCGAGCCTGTCCTGTTACGCGAGCGGCGACTTCGCGACGGGATACAGGACGGGATATGTGCAGCGCGTGGTCCAGAACGTGGCTGATAGCGTGTCCGCGCATCCGGTCCCGACCGTACCGGCGATTGACCCGGTGGTGCGCCCGATCCCAGTTGTCCCGCTGGGTCGCGGTGATTTTCCGCAGCGGGCGCAGCGCCCGCTCCCGGCGCAACCGGCGTCTGCTGGTGGTCCGGGTCCACAGGTGCTCCAGGGCAATCCGCCGGAGCAACCGCAGGACGAGTCCTCGGACATCAGCGCGGTGGTGTTCTGAAGCATAGGTGAAGGCAAGGATCTGGTTATCGGCGTGCAGGAGACTGACATGAATTTAGTTATCCTTATTGAAAATAGATCCGGAAAATGCATCTACAGGATCCGGGATTTCGCCCGCTGGTTGGGACAGCTTCTCACCGGCGCCGTCCTGGCAGCGGTGCTGGTCTCCCCGGCCTACGCACAGCTCTCCCAGGTCAACACGCTGTTGACGACGATCCAAACGACGCTGCTCGGGGTGGGTGGCGTGGTGTGCTCGATATCGATCATCTGGGCCGGTTTCAAGATGATGTTCCAGCACGCCCGGTTCGGTGACATCGCGAATGTCTTCATCGGCGGTCTCTTCGTCGGCTGTGCGACGGTGATCGCCGCGATGCTGATCCCGACTTCCTGATTCCCGAGAAACGGAGCAGAACCATGAATGCGCTCAAGGATCCCGTATTCAAGGGCTGCACCCGCCCCGCGATGCTCTGGGGCGTGCCGCTCGTGTCCGCGCTGATGGTCGGAGGCGGCATGTTGATCCCGGCCATCTGGGCGCTGCTGGCGAGTCCCCCGGTCGGCGTGGGCATTCTCCTGCTGATGATCCCGGTATTCGTCGCGATGCGGGTGATCACGCGCAACGACGACCAGCGGCTCGCGCAACTGGCCTTGCGTCTGCGCATCGGCCTGCGGCAGCGCAACCGCCGGTTCTGGGGTGCGCATGCCTATGTGCCGGTGCGCCTGAAGAGGAGGGCATGAGATGCATGCCGATCCGAAGCTCGTGGCCGTGGCGAACCGGGAAGTGGTGCTCGCTAACTTCGTTCCGTATTCGACACATGTGACCGATCAGGTCATCCGCACGCGTGAGGGGGACTACCTGCGTGTCTGGAAGATCGCCGGCATCGCGTTCGAGGCGGCCGACCCTGCCGATATCCTCGCGCGCCATGAGGGATTCAACCAGTTGGTGCGGGGGCTGGCCGGCGGACACGTGGGCCTTTGGGCACACCGGCTGCGCCGGCGCGTCACGGATCACTTCGCGACGCCGTATGCCAACCGGTTCTGCCAGGAACTTGCGACACGCTATTACGAGAGCTTTACCGGGTACCGGATGATGGCCAACGAGCTTTACCTGAGCGTTGTCTACCGGCCGAACCGGACACGACTCGGGCGCCTGTTCAGCCAGGCCAACCGGCGCACGCTGGACGACATCCGACGTGACCAGCTCGAGGCACTCAAGGTGATGGCGGACATCGCCGCACAGGTTGAATCGGGCCTCAAACCGTACGACCCGGTGGCGCTCGGGGTCAATACGAAGCAGATGCAGTACATCCGGCGACCGCGCCGCTTTTCCGCAGCGCTGGAATTTCTTGGCTATCTGGTCAATGCCGTGTGGGAGCCCGTGCCGGTGCCTTCCGGCATGATCCGCGAGGCGTTGCCGACCTCGAGGCTCTTCTTCCGTACCGAAAAAGTCGAAATTCGCATGCCGTCGGCGACCCGTTACGCCGCGTTGCTGGACCTGAAGGATTATCCACAGGAAACCGAGCCCGGCATGCTCAATGGGATGCTGTATGGGGATTTCGAGTATATCGAGACGCAGAGTTTCACCATACTCGACCGGCCCGCCGCGAAGGAGGCGCTGGAGCGGCAGCGCAACCAGCTCATGGCGGCCGAGGATGTGGCGGTGTCGCAGGTTGTTGCGATGGACCGGGCACTCGACGACCTGATCAATGGCGAGTTCGTGCTGGGCGAATATCACTATTCGCTCGCGGTGCTGGGCGAGACGCCGCATGACGTTGCAAAGCACGTGGCGATGGCCCGCACGCAACTGGCCGACGCCGGCTTTCAGGCCGCGCTGGTCGACCTGGTGGCGGACGCCGCGTGGTTCGCGCAACTGCCGGGTAACTGGCGCTACCGCCCGCGTGAGGCGAAGCTGACCTCGCGCAACTTCTGCGGGCTGGTGAGCCTGCACAACTTCGCAACGGGCAAGCGCGACGGCAATCCGTGGGGCGAGGCGATCACGATCGTCAAGACGCCAAGCGGCCAGCCGCTTTATCTCAATTTTCACGCGACACCCGAGAAGAAGGACTCGACCGATGAGAAGGCACTCGCCAATGTCCAGATCATCGGGCAGGCGGGCGCCGGCAAGACGGTGCTGGAACTGATGCTGCTCGCGATGGCGATGAAGTTCGGCATTACCGCGGTGCTCTACGACAAAGACCGGGGCACCGAGATCGCGATCCGCGCGATGGGCGGCATCTATACCGTGTTCCGCCGGGGGGAGCCGACAGGGCTCAATCCCTTCCAGCTCGAGCCGGACGAATTCGTGATCGACTTCTGGGAGCGGCTCGTGCGCAGGCTGGTGGATCACGGGTTGCAGCTGCCGGCGAAGGAGGAGATGGATATTTCGCGGGCCGTGCGTGAGGTGGCCCGCATGGCGAAGCCGCTGCGGCGCCTGTCGGTGGTACGCCAACTGCTGCCCAACGTCGGGGAGAACAGCCTGCATGCGCGGCTCGCGAAATGGTGCGCGGGGGGCCGGCTGGGGTGGCTGTTCGATAACCCTTTGGACCGACTCGACTTCACCCGCGCGCGTCTGTTCGGCTTTGACGACACTGAGCTGCTCGACGATCCCGAAGTATCGACGCCCCTCACGATGTACCTGCTGCATCTGACGGAAAGCCTCATCGACGGCCGGCGCTTCGTCTATGTGATGACGGAGTTCTGGAAGCGGCTCGGCGACCCGGTTTTCACGGACTTCGCGAACAACAAGCAGAAGACGATCCGCAAGCAAAACGGACTGGGTATTTTTGATACGCAGTCACCGGCGGATGTGCTGCGCAGCGACATTGCGCGCGCGCTCATCGAGCAGACCGCGACGTTCTTCTTCATGCCGAACCCGCGCGCCGATTATGACGATTATGTGCGCGGCTTCAAGCTGACCGAAGCCGAGTTCAACATCGTACGCAACCTCGGAGAAACCAGCCGGCTCTTTCTCTTCAAGCAGGGTCACCGCTCGGCGATCGGCCGGCTGGATCTTGCCGGTCTTGGTGACGTGCTCGATGTGCTGTCGGGCACGACCGATAACGTCGAGCTTCTCGACACCATCCGCGCCGGGGTTGGCGACGACCCGGATGACTGGTTGCCGGTCTTTCACGAGCAGTTGGCGAAGCGTCGGGCCGCAGACGCGAAGGTGTCCTCAGTTCTGTCGCCGCGCAAAGGGGGTGTGCGATGAGCGGGCTCTTTACCTCGGTCGGCGGCACGCTGGAAAACGGTATGGGCACGTATGTGACGAATGTTTCGTCGGCGCTCTCCAGTGCGCTCGTGCCGGCGGTCACCACGGCGGTCACGATCTGGGTTCTCGCATATGGTCTTGCGGTGGTGCGGGGTGAAGCGCACGAGTCGGTGCCCGCGTTTGCGTGGCGTGGCCTGAAACTGGCAATCATCCTCGCCTTCGCGCTCGGCACGGGCATCTACCAAGCGCAGGTCGTCACCGCCGTCAATGATGTCACGGCGGGACTCGCGCAGACGATCCAGAGTGCGGCCGCGAATACCGGAGCAGGCAACCCCGGATGCGGCTCGGTCAGCGGCAGTAGCGTGACTGGCTCGAGTGCGGCGGGCATCTATCAGACGCTCGACTGCTACGACCAGCAGATCGATCTTGTGATGGACGCCTACTTCGATCAGGCGACGCACGAAGGCTTCAGTGTAAGCGGCATCGTCGCGGGCGTTGGTGACTGCCTGTGCGGGCTCGTGGCCGCGCTGGGCGGTTCCATCTTCCTGATGGTTCTCGCGTTCGAAGTCGTGATGGCGAGGATGCTGCTCGATCTCGTGCTTGGGCTTGGGCCGGCGTTCATCGCCTGCGGCGCGTTCGGCCCGACTGCACGCTTTTTCGAGGCGTGGACGGCGAAGGTCGCCAACTATGCGTTGCTGCAGATACTGGTCGCCGCCTTTCTGGGCATGGCACTGACCGCCTTTTCGAGCGATCTCGCGACATTTCACGTGACCACGTCGGCACCTGGCGCGAATGCGGCCAGCCTGGTTGCGAACGCACAGCAGCGCCTGACCGGTGTGGCCACGCTTGCCTCGGCACTGGGCCTTTTCGTGACCGGTGCGTTCCTCGCCATGGTGGGCTGGCAACTGCCGGCGGTCGCCTCGGGCCTCGCTGGCGGCGCAACGCTGTCGGGTTTCGGGGCATTCGTCGCCGGTCTTGCCTCGCGCCAGGTGATCGGGGGCTTCATGTCCGTGCTCCGTTGGGGACATGGCGAGCGGCGCCCGGGCGGTGCGATCGACAATCGTGGCGGCTCCGGTGGTAGTCCCGGGGATAGCACCGGTGGTGCCACGGGCGGCAGCGGTGAAGTGCCGGCGTATCAACGTGCGGCCCGTGAACACCTGGGTGGCCAGGGTGACTGAAGCGAGGGCAAACATCATGAGCAAACCATACGCACTGGTGCGCGTTGCCGCAGCGGCGGTCTTCGCTGTTGCCTTCGTGGGGCCGGTTCATGCGCAGGGCATTCCGGTTTTCGACGCGCAGAACGTCGCGCAGGCCATCTCGACGGTCGCCCAGCTCGAACAGCAAGTCCAGCAGGAGATCCAGCTCTACCAGTCGATGAACGGGTCCCGCGGATTCGGCGCACTGCTCAGCAATCCGGTGCTCGCGAATTCCCTGCCGTCTAACTGGACGAGTGTCTATACGGCGATCCAGAACGGCGGCTATGCGGGTCTCACTGGCAGCGCGCAGGCGCTGCGCTCGGCAGGCGAGATCTACAACTGCGAGGACCAGAGCGGGATCGACCAGCAGGTCTGTCAGCGCGCGCTCAACAAGCCTTTCCAGGACAAGGCGTTCGGCATGCAGGCCTACCAGACCGAGCTTCAGGAGCTGAACCAGATCCAGAGCCTGATGCAGCAGATAGATGTCACGCAGGATCCCAAAGGCGTTGCCGAACTGCAGGCACGCATCCAGTCGGAGAGTACCGCGGTGGGTAGCGAGATGACGAAGCTGCAGCTCTTCAGGATGCTCTCGGATACCGAGGATCGGCTGATCGCCGAACAGCAGGGTGAGCTCGTGATGAGCCGGGCTGGCAACACGGCACGGTTGCAGGACCAGATGGTCCCGGCCACGTTCGGCAACTGAAGGAGCGCAGCATGAAGAATCTGATGGTGACCATACTGATTTTCTGCTTAGTCATCCCTATCGAATCGTGTAGCGGGAATCCACCGAAACCGGTGTTGCCCGACGGCGCGCATCGCGTGCCGGTGAATCGTGTGCCGCCGGTGCCATCAACGGATGGGGCCCGCTCATGAAAGCCAGCCATGACTACCGGCGCGTGCTGGACATCGAGGCTTCGCTCACGGACATGCAGGCACATTCCGAGCGGCGGGCGTGGCACGTGGCCTACGCGGCAGTGGGCGTCGCCGCACTCAGCGCAATGGCGCTCGCGGTGATGGTGCCGTTCTACCGGGTGGTCCCGTTGCCCATCGAGGTCGACCGTCTAACGGGCGAGTCACAGGTGATCGATGTGCTCGATGCGAAGCACGTGCATACGAGCGAGATCCAGGACAAGCACTGGGTCGACGTCTATGTGCGCTCGCGCGAGCGCTACGACTGGGGCCTGCTGCAGATGGACTACGACCGGGTGCTCGACATGAGCGCGGATACGGTCGCACGGGATTACCGCCAGATCTACAGTGGCCCGGACGCACTTGACCGGCAACTCGGTCCCGGCACCGAGCGCCGCATCCGGATCCTGTCGACCACGCTGCCACCGGACGAACCGGGGCGGGCGGTGGTGCATATCGAGTGCACCACGCGCAAACATGGCGAGGACAACGCCGAACCGCCACAACGGTTCGTGGTGACGCTCGCCTACACCTACCGGCCGCCGGTGTTCACGCGGGAGAGCACGGCGGTCGAAAACCCGTTTGGCTTCACGGTGAAAGCCTACAGCCGCGATCCCGAATACACACCACCGGCCTCGTCATCTGCAGCGGGAGGTGCCCGATGAATCCGCGCTTCCTGATTGTGGCGATGTTCGCCTCGCTGGCGACCCAGCTTGCACACGCCTACGATGTGCCCGGCTGGTCACGCGATTCGCGTGTGCGCCAAGTGCCGTACCGCGCGGATGAGGTGGTGCGCATCCACGCACAGCGCGGCTTTGCCACCCATATTGCGCTCGATCCGCATGAACGGATTCTGGTTGTCGCCCCAGGAGACCGCGACGGCTGGCAGGTCGTGGCGAATCGGGGCGATCACGACGTGTGGCTCAAGCCACAGCTTGTCGCACACCACACGAACCTGGAAATTCGTACCGACCGGCGCAGCTACAGCTTCGATCTTGTGGTGCTGCCCCTGAAGGCGAAGTTCGCCAATAACGAGGAGGTGTACCGCGTCACGTTCAACTATCCGGACGAGGTGCAGGAAAAAGCCCGCATCGATGTGGATCGGGCACTTGTGCAGCAGCGCCTCGCACAGCCGTCGGTTGTGCGCAATGCCAGCTACTCGATGCAGGTCATGCCGCACTCGGACGACATTGCGCCGGTTGCCGCATGGGACGACGGTCGGTTCACGTACCTGCGCATCCCCAACAACCGCCGCATTCCCGCGATCTTCCGGGTCGCGGAGGACGGTAGCGAGAGCGTGGTGGATCGGCACATGGAGGGCGACGTAATCGTCATCCATGAGGTTGCACAGCGCTTCGTGCTGCGGCTCGCCGATGAGGCGGTGGGCATCTGGAACGACGCGTACGACATGGACGGTGTGCCACCGAAGGATGGCACGACGGTGACTGGCGTGGAGCGTGTTCTGCGGAGTGACGGCCATGAGTGATGATACCCCGCGCAACCTGATCGAACCGGACGGTCCCGCTGACCGCAGCCGCAATCCTGATAATGCGGGCAACCTGGAGAATCCGGCCATTGCCGAAGGTCCAGACCGCGCATCGCCCGACCGCGGCATGCCAGAACTGGGGCAACACGGCAGTGGTCGCCCACGCGCGTGGTGGCTGACGCCGCTCGCCATTGTGGCGGTCGTGGTCGCCGGGGCGGTTTGGAGCGTTCACGGCCTTCTGGCACGGCACGACGCTGCGGCCCAGGCCCGACGCGACGCCGCGCTTGACCAGCCGGTGCAGGGAAGGATCTTCGGCGACCAGCCGGCATCGGCTGCGCACCGCGCAAGCGCGCCTGAGGGTCAGGGCGTGCCCGCGTCCGCCGCGGCGCTCACGCGTTCGCCGGCGAATTCCGCGCGCGCCCCGACCTTGCGCAGCTACTATGACGCGCCGTTAATGGCGACGGGAGGCTCCAGCAGTTCCGGGACACAGGAGAGCGCAATGACCGGCGCGCCGCAGAGCGGTGCCGGCACGCCTGCGCCGGCGTCCGTGTCGGGCATCGTGACTACACCTACTGCTGACCGTGGGCAGGCCGGCAGTCCACTTGGCCAGGCGCTCACGCCCACGTTGACACTCCGGGTCACGGCGGGGCTGCTCGGCAATCGCAGCCTGATTCTGGCCCAGGGCGCGAAGATCGACTGTGTGGGTGATACCGCCTTCGATTCGACGCAAGCCGGCATCTCCACTTGTACGGTCACCCGGAACGTGTATTCGGATAACGGGCGCGTGTTGCTCATCGAGCGTGGCTCGCAGATCAACAGCGAATACCGCTCCAATTTGTCGCCGGGGCAGACGCGTGTATTCGTCCTCTCAGCCAGGATCAAGACACCCCATGGCGTGACGGTCGAGATTGACTCACCGGCTGCTGACGCGCTGGGACGCATGGGTGTTGGTGGTTACGTAAACAACCATTGGGGCGAGCGCATTGGGGCGGCGATGCTGCTCGGCGTCACCCAGGATGCAATCGGCTACCTCGCGACGCGTGGCGGGAACAGCAATGGATCCGTCGTCTTCGAGAACACGCAGCAGCAGGGCAACGACATGGCCACGCGCGTACTCGACAGCACGATCAACATCCCGCCGACGCTCACGCAGAACCAGGGCGCGGAGTTCACGATCATCGTCTCACGGGATCTGGATTTCAGCACGGTCTATGCGTTGCGGCCGGAGGCGCTCCGATGAACACGAGCGTATCCACACCAGACCGGCTTGACGAAGTGCTGCTCGCGCGCCTGCCCGACGATGCGTCGGTGCGTGAGCTGATGCGCCCGTTTGCACCGCTGCTCGATGAGACGGATGTGACCGAGCTGGTGATCAACCGGCCCCAGCGCGTGTTGACCGAGACGCATCTCGGCTGGCGTGCGCACGACTATCCCGATCTCGACTTCGAGCGGCTAATGTCGTTCGCGGTGGCAATTGCGACGCTCACCAGCCAGGCGGTGTCGGCCGAGCACCCGGTGCTTTCGGCGCTCCTGCCGGGCGATGCACGCATCCAGATCGTGGTGCCGCCAGTGGTGCCGCCGCACACCGTGTCGGTTACGATCCGCCGGCCCTCGTCCAAAGAGAAGACGCTCGGCAGCTATCGCGCCGAGGGCCTGTTTGACGACACGTCGTGGCTTCGTCCTGCAGGACTCGATGACGACGCGCTCAGCTTGCTGCGACCATCGGACCGGCATCTCGTACACCGGCTCAACGAACGTGACTTTGCGGCCTTCTTCGCGCGCGCGGTTACCGGTCGTCTGAACATCGTGATCGTCGGCAGTACGGGGTCGGGCAAGACAAGCTTCATGAAGACACTGTGCCAGCACATCCCTGCGGGCGAACGCATCGTGACCATCGAGGATGTCCGGGAGCTGTTTATCCGTCATATCGAGAACTGCGTGCATCTCGTCTACAGCAAGGGTGGCCACGGCCAGGCGCGGGTGACACCCGCGGACCTGATCGCCAGCACGATGCGCATGCGTCCTGACCGCGTGCTGCTGGCCGAGTTGCGCGGGGCGGAAGCGTACGACTTCCTCAAGCTGCTGACGACAGGACATTCCGGTTCGATCACGAGCTACCACGCCTCCAGCGCAGCGGTTGCCATCGAGCGGTTTGCGCTGATGGCGAAAGAACATCCCGAAGCGGGCGCCTACGACGATGCGGCGCTCAAGCGCCTGCTGTTTCTCACGATCGATGTGGTGGCGCACATGGAGGCGCAGCCGGTGTTCGACGAGACCGGCACGCAGACCGGAAAGCGCTGGGCGATGACCGAGATCTGGTTCGATCCGGTGCGCCGATACCGGGCCGCGCTCGGGTAACCCGGAATCGAAAGAAGGAGTCCCGATGAAAGCGCCAATTCCGAAGCCCGCTGTACAGTCCGTCGTGCGGCCTGTTGCGCAGGGCCGGGCCACGTCTGCCACAACAGCGCCGGTGCTGGCGGCAGCGATGCCGGCCGGTCAGCCAGCAGGTCGGCATGAACTCTGGCATCACGCCCGCCGCGGTGCGATCACGCTGATGGTAGCGGCCGCATTCGTCGCCGGTCTCGCGGCCGCCATGTGGTTCGCCTCGTTTTTCCTGTACGCGAGCCAGCGAGTCAATCCGTTCCATGCGGGGACGTGGGGCTGGTTCGACGCAGCGCGGGCTTGGTACGCGGATGGCCTGCCGAAGGAAGGCCGCCGGATCGCCGGTTCCGCCCTGTTCGGGCTGCTGCTGGCGTATGGCGCGCCGGGCGCTGCGGCATACGCCCTGTGGGGTCCCTCCGGCCGACGGCATCTGTATGGCAGTGCCCGCTTCGCGAGCGAGGCGGAAATCCGCGCGGCGGGGTTGCTGTGAGCACGCCCGTGACACGCAACGCTGGTCCCTCACTCGTTGTCGGTGTGTGGCGCGGGCGCTATCTGCGCTTTGCCGGACAGCAGTTCGTGCTGCTTGCGGCGCCAGCGCGCTCGGGCAAGGGTGTGGGCATCGTGATCCCGAACCTGCTCAGTTACCCTGACTCGATAG
>Ga0302229_10001973_pt1 | contig 15220 bp, 16 predicted proteins | sample II_Palsa_N1_3_FD_193518 | JGI IMG/M metagenome (GOLD analysis project Ga0302229, IMG submission 193518) | Peat permafrost microbial communities from Stordalen Mire near Abisko, Sweden - II_Palsa_N1_3 | ecosystem: Environmental > Terrestrial > Soil > Palsa > Peat permafrost | place: Sweden... | reverse complement strand
AACCCCGACCTCAGCCCCGACCCCGACCCCGACCCCAGCCCCGAGCCCGACCTCAGCCCCGAGCCCGATGCCGCGGGGCGCCCGGCCGCCAGCACCATCTTCCGGGACTTGCCCGGGCAAGACGCCGTGGTTGAGCAGCTGGAAAGGGCCGCGGCCGGCGCAGCGGCGTTGCTGGCCGGCCAGCGGCCCGAGCCCGGTGCCATGACACACGCCTGGCTGTTCACGGGGCCGCCCGGGTCCGGCCGGTCGGTGGCGGCCCGCGCGTTCGCCGCCGCCCTGCTGTGCCCCGACGGCGGCTGCGGCCAGTGCGCGTCCTGCCACCAGGTCCAGGCCGGGACTCATGCGGACCTGCTGCTGATACGGCCCGAGGGACTGTCCTACGGCGTCAAGCAGACCCGGGACCTGGTGCTGCGCGCGGCGGGCCAGCCCATCGGCGGGCGCTGGCAGATCGTGCTCTTCGAAGACGCCGACCGGTGCACCGAACAAGCGGCCAACGCGCTGCTCAAGGCGATCGAGGAGCCGGCCCCGCGGACGGTCTGGCTACTGTGCGCGCCGTCGGCCGAGGATCTGGTCACCACGATCAGGTCACGGTGCCGAGTTGTCACGCTTGTCGTGCCTGCGTCGGCGGCAGTGGCTAAAGTACTGGTCGAGCGGGACGGTATCGAACCCGCGAGAGCGCTGGCCGCGGCCCGTGCGGCGCAGGGACACGTGGGCCGCGCCCGGCGTCTCGCCACCGATCCCGCCGCGGCCAAACGCCGGGCCGATGTGCTGCGTGTCCCGCTCCAAGCCACCTCGCTCGGCCCCGCCCTCTCGCTCGCCGCCGCCCTGGTCCGCACCGCCGAGGATGAAGCCAAGGCGGTGACCGAGGACCTGGACGAGCCGGAACGCGACGCGCTGCGCCAGGCGTTCGGCGAGGGCTCCACCGGCAAGGGCGTGGCCAAGGCCATGCGCGGCATGGCCGGCGCGATGAAGGACCTGGAGGACCGGCAGAAGTCCCGCGCCACCCGGGTCAAGCGCGACACCCTGGACGGCGCCCTGCTCGACCTGGCCGTGTTCTACCGGGACATCCTGATGCTCCAGCTCGGCGCCGACGTCGAGCTAGCCAACGCAGGCACCGAACTCGCCAACGGCGCCGACCTGCGCCAGGTCGCCGCCGCGTCCTCCCCGGAGTCCACCCTGCGCCGCCTCCAGGCCATCATGCACTGCCGCGAGCGCCTCACCCTCAACGTCGCCCCCCTCCTAGCCGTAGAAGAAATGACCCTCTCCCTAGTAGCCGGCTAACCCCACCCCGCGCATATCAGTACATTTCACCCATAACTTCCGATGCCGAGCTAGGGGGAATTGTATGGTTGTGGCACCGTAAACACTCTTCTGTGCAGGTTGCCGCAACCATGCAAACTCTTCTGTGCAGGGTGCCGCAACCATGCACGGCCAGACCGCAACCACAGGCCAGACCGTATCCATGCACAGCCCAGACCGCGATCACGTGCGGGTGGCGACACTCCCTGGGCACGGGACGGTGCGGATGGGAAGAGGAGGGCGCATGCGGCCGTTCTCCAGGGCCCCTCTGATCCGCTGCGCCACCATGGCCGGCTCGCGCCGGATCTGGCTGGGCAGGAAGTGCAGCGGGATGATGCCGACCTCGGCCATCAGGTCATGGCGGACGGTCGTGCGTTCGTGGTCGGCGGGCCGGAGGTGCCACTGGCGCGAGTCGACCTCCGCGGCGACGCCGGCCTCCGGCCACCATGCGTCGGGCTTGACGAGGAACGTGTCGCCCACGAACAGCGAAGGATTGAATAGCGGCGTCGGCAGCCGGGCTGCCTTGATCAGGTCGCGGAAGTCGCTCTCGGCGGTGGATCGGACGCCGTCGGCCACCTCGCTCAGCGCCGTCCGAAACATCGCCGAGCCGCGGATTGGTCCGCTCTGCAGTTCGCTGGCGAGCTGGCTGATCGTGCACCGGCCGAGCTGGACCGCTCCCGCCACTACGGCGCGGACATCGCTGAGGCTGGTGAGCTGCGATGCGGTGTCGGCTACCGCGCGGGCGGCCAGGACGAGGCGCACCGGCCCGCTGGCAGCGCTCTGAGCTGGCATCCGAGCCGTCCGGTGCAGCCGCGCGAAGCCGGCGTTGCCGCGCTGCCGCGTGGCTGGGACCAATACGTCGATCATGTCGAGGTTCGGTGTGCTCCCGATGGCATAGTGCATCAGGGCCACCGGGCCGGTGATGAGGCTGCGCGGCCCGGCGTAGAGCAGGGCGGCCATCTCTTTCTGCGACATGCTGGGCGTGCCGGTCACGCCCAGGTAGACCCCCGGTAGTAGCGCCTGCCACGGCCCCCCGGCCCGGATACGGTACTGCATCGAGCGGTCGGACATGCCGGCCGCGAGGAGCTGGTCGCGGCTGACCACGGCTGATTGCCGGTCCAGGAGGTCGTCCAGGCCCTCAAATCGCACGCTTCGTGGCATAACCCAGAGCCTGACACCGGGGTCTGACATCCCTCGGTACGCAAGGGGTCTGACCGCGGCAGCGTGGCTCACGTGCCAGAATTTAAAGGCAATAACCGACGGAACGACCCGCGCTCAACAGTCCGGCCCCCTCGTCTCGCAGCCGGCACCGAACGGCCGCCGGTTCGTGCCATTGCTATAGAACATGCGGTTATGGCCCGGTAGGGCGTCACCCCTGGGGCCAAGCCGGGCGACAACGTAGTCTGACCAAATGGGCATGATGATGGCGGTCAGCTTCGAGCGGTACGGGCGGCTGTACTACCTCGACCCGGGCGCGTACTCGCCGACGATCGGCGACAAGGTGCTGGTGCCGACCGACTCGGGCCCGGAGGTGGCCCAGTGCGTGTGGGCGCCGCAGTGGGTGTCCGAGGACATCGACGGGCTGCCGGTCTGCGCGGGCCTGGCCACCGGCGACGACCTGGCGCGGGACGAGGAGAACCGGCGGCGGCGGGCGGAGGGTCGGCTGGCCGCGCGCCGGCTGATCCGGGAGCACCGGCTGCCGATGAAGGTCACCGCGGTGGACTTCGTGGGGTCCGAGAACGTGTTCATCGTGTACTTCAGCGCGCCGCACCGGGTGGACTTCCGCGCGCTGGTCCGGGACCTGGGCGGCCGGCTGAAGGGCCGGGTCGAGCTGCGCCAGATCGGCCCCAGGGACGAGGCTCGGCTGCAGGGCGGGATCGGACCGTGCGGGCGTGACCTGTGCTGCGCCACCTTCCTGAAGGACTTCGAGCCGGTGTCGGTCCGGATGGCCAAGGACCAGGACCTGCCGGTGAACCCGCTGCGGATCGCCGGGGCATGCGGGCGGCTGATGTGCTGCCTGAAGTACGAGCACCCGCTCTATCAGGATTTCCGCAAGGACGCACCGCCGGTCGGTGCCTCGGTCACCTCGCCGGCCGGCCCGGGAACGGTGGTCGGGCACAACGTTCCCTCCGACACGGTAGTGGTGAAGCTGGCCGCCGACGGCCGGGCGCACGCCTGCCCGAAGGCCAGCGTGTGCGGGTCACGGCAGGCGTACGAGTCGATGCACGGCAAGGGCGGGAAGGCCTCCCAGGAGGACGTGTAACGCCGGGACCTCGCGCGGGACTACAGGGGGTATGTCCGATCCCCCAATGCGCGAGGAGTTCGTAGTGAAAGTACCGATTCGCCTGAAGCCGGCGGTGACCGCGGCCGCCGCGGGGGCCGCGGTGACGGTTGTGGTGGCGGCCCTGGCCGCGCCGGCCTTCGCGAGCACCACCTCCGCGAACAGGACCTTGGCGACCAGCGCCGGCGCAAGCAAGGGCGCGTCGTGGTCCGGAGCCAGTCACGTCGTGTTCGTTCAGACCGACGCCACGTCAGGGAACCGCGTGGTGGCTTATCACCGGGCCGCGGACGGTGCGCTGAGCCCGGCCGGCAGCTATGCGACCGGCGGCCTCGGCGGGGTTCTCGGCGGATCCGTGGTCGACCACACGGCGTCGCAGGGCTCGCTGACCTATGACCCGCGGCATTCCCTGCTGTACGCGGTGAACGCGGGCAGCAGCACCGTTTCGGTGTTCGCGGTGAGCGGGGATCATCTCGCGCTGCGCCAGGTGCTCAGTTCCGGCGGGACGTTCCCGGTCAGCGTGGCCGTGCACGGCGACGTGGTGTACGTGCTCAACGCCCTGGACGGCGGCTCGCTGCAGGGCTACCGGGTGCTCGGCAGCTTCCTGGTGCCGCTGCCCGGATCGGGCCGCGCGCTCGGCCTGGACCCCGGCGCGAGCCCGCAGTTCACCAACACGCCGGGGCAGGTGGCCTTCACCCCGGACGGCTCCAGGCTCATCGTGACCACCAAGGCCAACGGTAACGACATCGACGTCTTCGGCGTCGGCTCCGGCGGCTGGCTGTCCGCCGCGCCCGTGGTGAACTCCGAGCCGGGCACGGTGCCGTTCGCGATCGCCTTCGACTCCCGCGGTCACCTGGTCATCGCCGAGGCCGGGACCAACGCCCTGGCCACCTTCGCGATCAGCGGCCACGGCACGCTCACCCAGCTCGACGCGGTCGGCACGGGTGAGGCCGCGACCTGCTGGGTGGCCCCGGCCGGGCCGTTCCTGTTCGCCTCCAGCGCGGGCAGCGCCGCGGAGAGCGGCTTCACCTCCTCCGGCGGCGGGCAGCTGACGCTGCTCGGCGCGACGGCGACCGATGCCGGGACGGTGGACGCCTCCGCCGCGGCCGGCGGCCAGTTCCTCTACGTGCAGACCGGCGGAGCCGGGATCGTCGACGAGTATGCCGTGTCCGCTGGCGGTGCTCTGACCGAGATCGGTTCGGTCACGGTGCCGGACGCGGCGGGCGGCGAGGGAATCGTGGCCTTCTGAGCTGATACCAGGCGACGTTAGGAATCAAGAATGAGTCGGCCGCTGTCCTGGCGTGGGCGGCGGCCGGCTCGCCCTATTCTGGCGATGATGGAATCCGACGGCGAGCTGCTGAACCGGCTGCGTTCGGGCGACGAGCGGGCGTTCGTCGGCCTGGTCGAGCGGTTCCACGAGCCGATGCTGCGGCTGGCGGCCTCGTTCGTGCCGAGCCGGGCCGTCGCTGAGGAGGTCGTCCAGGACACCTGGCTGGCCGTGCTGCGGGGGCTGGCCGGGTTCGAAGGCCGTTCGTCGCTGAAGACCTGGCTGTTCGCCATCTTGGTCAACCAGGCTAGGAAGACGGGCACCCGGGAGCACCGCAGCATTCCCGTCGCGGATCCGGAGCCGGTGGTCGATCCGTCCCGGTTCGACGCCTCCGGCGGCTGGTCGGCTCCGCCCGAGCACTGGATCGAGGTGGCCGAGGGACGGATGGAGGCGGGCAAGCTGGCCGACCGCGTCCGGGTCTGGATCGACGAGCTGCCCGCCCGGCAGCGGGAAGTGGTGCTGTTGCGCGACGTGGAGGGAATGAGCGGCGAAGAGGTCTGCGCCGTGCTGGCCCTGTCCGACGCGAACCAGCGGGTCCTGCTGCACCGCGGCCGGAGCCGGCTCAGGCAGCTGCTCGAAGATGAGTTCCGGGGGGTGCGATGAGGCTCCTCCGCGGTCGGGACCTGGTCTGCCAGCAAGCCGTCGAGCTGGTGACCGACTACCTGGAAGGCACGCTCAGCCGGTCCGCCCGGCGGCGGTTCGAGGCGCACCTGGCCGGCTGCCCGCACTGCACCGAGTACCTGGCGCAGATGCGCGAGACGATCAGCCTCACCGGCCGTCTGGCGCCCGAAGACCTGTCCCCGCAGATGCGAGATGAGTTCACCGACCTGTACCGCCGGTGGCAGTCCGAGCAGCAGTAGCCTGGTGGCGGTCCCGCCGGTCCTTCAGCCTGGTCGCGGCAGGCCTTCGGAGGAGACGCCGTCCTGTCCGTCGCCGCCACGGGCCAAGGTTGGTCCTTCCGCCTTCTGCGTGGCTTCCGGATTGCCCTTTGCTCGCTGGGAGGACGATGCCAGGCGGCTGACGATCGTGTTGAGGCCGAGTATCGCGGCGACCGGGATCAGGGTCAGCTGGGGCAGCTGGTAACGCCAGTCGAAGGTGGCGAACGCGGCCGGCGGGACCAAGACGAGCACCGCGCTGGCGGTGAACAGCAGTCCGGCGTGGCGGCAGGCGTCCGGCTGCCCGCGGTCCCGGCGTCCGCGGCGCTTGCCGACGACGAGGCCGGCCAGTCCCAGCAGGAGCCCGGCGGCGAAAACCGGCCCGGGCAGGTAGAACCACCGGCCGTAATCGGTGAGGAAGGCGGCCGGGCCGGGCCGCACCGCGGGGGCCCGGTACCCGAGCGCGCCGATCGAGGCGTCGGCCTGCGGATCGGGCAAAATGTAGGTGTGGAACTGCAGGTAGGCCGGTGAGTACTTCTCCGGCCCCGCGCCGCGGACCGGCGAGAAGCCGTAACTGAAGTCACGCCCGACGGCTTCGGCGTAGCCGAGCGGCTGGTGCAGCAGTATCCGCAGGCTGAAGTTCTCCACCACCGCGTCCCTGGACATACCGGCCGGAGGCCTGAACGTCCACTGCGGTGAGCTTGGGTCCCAGGTGTAATAGTCCGCGTTGCGCAGCGCGGGCGGCTGGGTGGGGCACAGCGGCTTTTCGTAGCTCGGCAGGTTCAGCCCGGAGCAGGAGGCGAAATCCGCGACCCGGCCGTACAGGAACGCGCCGCTGAAGGTGGTGAAGCTCCACTGGCCGTGGGAGGCGTCGAACCAGCCGAGATAGCCGGCCACCGGGATGAGGAAGCAGCCGATGAGGGCCCCCAGCCGCTTGATCGTGCGCCGCCGCGGCCGCACGGCGACCAGCACGTACAAAGCGGCCGGGACGATCATGATCAGCTCTTCGTCCCGGAACGTCACGGCCACCCCGAGCAGCAGCCCGCACGCCGCGCACCGCCGCCAGCCCGGCCCGTCCCGCCGCCAGGCCAGGACGGCCAGCGCGGCGACGATCTCCAAGACAGTCCAGGTGTCGGTCAGCACGTACTGCTCGAGGATGAGCTGCAGCGGATCGAAGAGCACTCCGATGGTGGCGGCCGCCGCCAGCCACGCCGGCGTCCCGAACCGGATGAGCACCGCGTACACCAGTCCGGCCGTGGCCAGTCCCACCAGGTGCTGGACCAGCGGGATGATCCACATGTCGTGCAGCAGCAGCGCCGGGACGATCAGGACGGAGTACCCGCTCTGCCGCAGCGCGTCGACGCTCCAGTGCCCGGTGGCGAAGTTGTGCGCGTACTGCAGGTACCGCACGCTGTCCGGGAAGATCAGCGCCGGGTGGTACGCCGCGAAGACCACACCGCGCAGCCCCGCCGCCAGCACCAGCAGCGCCGCGAACAGCCAGTGCCGCCGCAACCCGCGGCGGGCCCGCGCCCCGACGCTCAGGTCGCCGGCGCCCCGGTCCAGCCCGACCACCGTTCGACCGTCACCGCCAGCACCGGACCCGGCGGCGGCGCCAGCCGGTACTGCCAGTAGCGGTCCGCCAGCAGCCTCAGCGGCGCTGCCATCTGCCGCTGATCCGCCAGTATCGCCGCCCTGCCGTCGGCGCGAACCCACCACAGCGTTTCCCAATCGTCGGTGTAATGATCGGCGAGCATGGTGACCCATGGGTTCTCGCCGGCGTTGCGCAGCCGCTTCAGGGTGTGGCTCGACTTCGGCTTCTGGTCGACGGCCGTGTAGATCGTGTCACCGTCAACCGCGAAGGTGGTCACCACCACGTGCGGACGCCCCTGACCATCAGCGGTTCCCAGCCGCGCCACGGGCACAGTGGCGAACCGGGCCCGCGCCTGTTCTTCGGCAAGCCTCACGGTGAGGATAGTACGGGCTTGGTCCTGCTGGCCGGACCGGCCGTGGCCCCCGCTTCCGGTAGACTCGTCGCGTCGTCCCGTCGGACGGCACGCCGCCTTAGCTCAGTCGGTTAGAGCGACGCACTCGTAATGCGTAGGTCATCGGTTCGATTCCGATAGGCGGCTCCACTCGAAATACCGCTGCTACCAGGCATTTTCATCCGGGCACCTGCTCGTCTTCAGCTTCGATCGACTCTCCAGGCGGCTCAAGTGTCCCCGAGATGTCTCCCCGACAAGCCGGGCAGCCTGCCGCCGCTCGCTCCCGAATCGCACCCGGCGCACTCTTCCTTGCCCGGTCAGTGCAGGCCGAGCGGCCATAGGACGGCACGGATGTGGCCCTTGATGATTACCGCTATATGAGTAGAGTTAAGCCTCATGCAGCGTAACCGCCCCCCGTCGCCACAAGCGATCAACGTCCTACGGGCGTTGGCCGCCGACCCGGCCCAGTGGCGCTACGGCTACGACCTAGCCACCGAAGTGCACCTGAAGTCGGGTTCGCTGTATCCGATCCTGGTCCGCCTGGCCGACCGCGGCCTGCTGGAAACATCGTGGGAGCCCGGCGTGGGCAGTCGGCCGCCGCGCCACCTGTATCGACTGACCGGCGACGGACGCGATTTTGTGGCGGCGTTGACCGCCGCCCGCGTCGACCGGACCGTCCCGACCACGCAGAACCGTTGGAGTGAGGCGTAATGCTCGGTGGCCTGTTCTTCGTCCCCATGGTGGGCTTGCTGGGCATTCTCATCGCGTGGTACCGGCGCGATCCGCGCAGGTTCCTGGACGGCCCGACGGAGGACGCGCCGTTGCGCCTGATGCGCTGGGCGATCGGCCTGCTGGCCCCGCAGCGGGCCGAGTGGGGCCAGGCGATGCTCGGCGAACTCGGCCACATCGAGGGCCGGATCCGGCGGATGCGCTTCGCGCTCGGCTGCGTCGGCGCCGCCCTCGTGCTGCCCCCGTGGGGATGGACCGCGACCGGCGTCTGGGCGCTGATCGTGCTCGCGGCCGGTGCCGTCGGCCTGTACGCGGGAATGGCGGTCCACTACGGTCTCGGCGGCGGCGACTGGATCGCGGTGTCGATCCTGACTGTCTTCGTGCTCGGTGTCCTGCTCGGTGCCAGTGCTCTCATACGCCGGCCCGGCGTCGCACTTCCCGGCCTGCTCGGCGGCTTGTTCATCGCGGTGATCTTCCTGACCGTGTCCGGGTTCACCTTCCTCGACCAGATCTTGCCGAACACGGTGGGCTGGCACCGGCTGGTGCAGGTGATCGCGGTGCCGTTCCTCGTGGGCGCCGTCGGCACCCTGTGGAGCCGTGACCCGATCGTCGGCAAGCGCATCGCCCGGCTCGCCGCCATCGCCAGCAGCCTCGGCTTGTTCGTCTACACCACCATCGCGGTCGCGGTGATCGGCGGCGGCGGCCCGCCCGACCAGGACGGTGGCTTCACCCTGCGGGGCACCATCAGTGACCGGATCGGCAACAACCTGGTCCTGCTGGGCTTCACCATCTTGGTCTTCGCCACCATCGGATGGGGCGGCGCCGCCGCGGCCGGGCGGCTTCTTCGCCGCACCCCGACCGCCACTGGCCCGGTGACCTCGAACCCCGTACCCTCGCAGGAGGCGTAACCCCGATGACGACACCGAACAACGAGACGGACCCGGGGATACGCGTACCGCGTGGACGCCGAGCCGTGCGCATCGTGGTGATGTGCGTCGTGGTGGCCGCGGTACTTGTCCTCGCCGCCATCAGCTGGACCCATGGATAGCGGCGCGCGGTCAGGACAGCGATCTGATCGGCGGCGACGCCGGCCACCAGGTCAAGATCCCGGACATGGCGTTTGCGTCGCTAGCGAGGACGGGGTCCACGTGTTCCAGTTCGGACAGTGCCGCTGCCAGTTCGGTGACCGGTTGCCTGCCGTGCACATGGAGCGTGACGCGGACCATGACCAAGTCGAGTTCCTCGCGGGTCATCCCGGCCAGCATGGCGATCCGTGCCGCGCGGCTGCCGTCGAGCGTGCTAAGCAGTTCGCGCATCCCGGCCTGCATCTCCTCGCGCCGGGCATCCAGGTAGAAGTCCCGTCATCACCGCCCGGTTGCTGGACACGACCGCGTCGAGATGATTACCGTTGCTTCGGGTGCGAGAGGGCGCCTCCGGGTCCGCGGGCAGGACGTAGTCCACCTCTGCTTTTCCGGCAGCAGATCACGGTGCTCTCCCTTGCCAGGCCTGCCGCGCGGACCGCGGGCCGGTGAAGGAGACGTCATGGCTGATCTTCCGGCCAAGCCCAGCCTCGATCACCTGCGCCGCCAGGCCCGGGACCTGCTCCGCGCCGCGCAGGCGGGCGACACCGTAGCCGCCGGCCGCATCGGGGCGGTGTCGGACACGCTGACCCTGGCCAGCGCGCAGCTGGCCGTGGCCCGCGAGTACGGCTTCGCGAGCTGGACCAAGCTGAAAGACAAGGTCACCGCCCGCACCGCGGACCTGGCCGAGCAGGCCGAGGCGTTCTGCGAGGCCAGCATCCGCGACTGGTCGGGCCGGGCGGCCCGGATACTGGCGGCCACCCCGGAAATAGCCGGCTACAGCTACGCCACCGCGGTGGTTCTGGGTGACGCCGGCCGCGTGCGCACCGAGACAGGCCGGGATCCCGGCCTGGCGACCCGGCCTGACGCCCGGTCGGGCTGGACGCCGCTGCACGCGGCCTGCGCCTCACGATGGCACCGGCTCGACCCGTCCCGGGCCGGCGGCCTGCTGGCCGTGGCCCGGATCCTGCTGGACGCCGGAGCCGACCCCAACGGCAGCACCGGCGGGCAAGGAGGCCACGGGGGCTGGACGCCGCTGCGCTGCGCGGTCGCCGGCGCAGCTAACCCGCTCATCACCAGGCTGCTGCTGGAGCGTGGCGCCGTGCCCGGCGACCACGATCTGTACCTGGCGGCGTTCGGTGACGACAACCGCGAATGCCTGCGGCTGCTCCTGGCCCATGCCACCGATGTCGCCCAGATCGCCCGGATGGCGCTGGCCGCCCCGATCAGCACCCGCGACACCGAAGGAGTACGGCTGCTGCTGGAGGCCGGGGCCGACCCTGACCGCTACGCTGACGACGCCACCCCGCCGTCACCGGCGGTCTACGCCGCCGTCCGGTCCGGCTGCTCCGCCGAACTAACCGGCCTGCTGCTCGCCCACGGCGCCAACCCCGACGCCCCCGGTCCCGACGAGCGCTCGCCTTACGCCCTGGCCACCGTCCAGGGCCGCACCGATCTGGCCATGCTGCTGCGCCAGTACGGCGCCGCCGACGACACCACCGGCACCGACCGGTTCCTGGCCGCCTGCCAGCACGCTGACCAGGCCGCGGTTCAGCAGCAGCTGACCCAGGACCCCGGGCTGCCCGGCCGGCTCACCTCGGCGCAGCAGGCCGCGGCGATGATCCGCGCCGCCGAGATCGGCAACACCGCGGCCCTCGCGCTGATGCTCGACCTCGGCTTCTCCGCCGACGCCCGCGGCGACGGCGACGGGAACACGGCTCTGCACGCCGCCGCCTACTCCGGCAGCGCCCCCGCCGTCCGCCTGCTGCTCGACCGCGGCGCCGACCGTGAGGCACGCGACACCAACTGGAACAGCACCCCGATCGAATGGGCCGCCATCGGCAGCGGAGAACAATCCGCCAGCAACCCCCATCCCGACTGGACCGCCGCCGTACAGGCCCTCCTCGACGCAGGCGCCTCGACCCAGGACATCACCCTGTCACCCAGTGACCCCAAGCCGCCCAGCGCCGAAGTCGCGGCTCTCCTGCGCCGCCACAGCGAACCCGCACCGCACGACGGCGGCCACCAGTGACCCGGCGGAGGAAGCACCGGCGGAGGAAGCAGTGGTAATGGAATTGACGGTGCTGGCCGTGCCAGACTGCCCGAACGCCCTGGTCCTGCAGGAAAGGCTGACCCGCCTGCTGGCCGGGCGGCCTGGCGTGACCGTGACACGGCGGGACATCACCGAGCTGGCTGAGGCCGCCCGCTGGGGAATGCACGGATCACCGACGCTGCTGGTCGACGGCCGGGACCCGTTCGCCGTCCAGGGCACGGTCCCGGCGGTAGCGTGCCGCTTGTACCAGGGCGAGAACGGCCGCGTGGAAGGCGCCCCGGCCGTATCGGCGCTGCGTCAGGTGCTGGAGCAAGCCGGCGCGCGTCTGAACAGGGCGCAGTGGCACCCCGGCGGGTAGACGCCACTGGCCTGGCCTGGCGCGGCCCGAGGCCGTCAACGGCGGTATTCCGGTGGCGGGCCGGCCCCGGGATCGGCAGGATCGGGGTATGACCTCCGAACCGTACCGGCGGACGATCGGCTCGCTGCGGGCCGTCGCCCTGGACGCCCCGGACATCGACCGCCTGGCCACGTTCTACCAGCAGCTGGCCGGCTGGCAGCGCGTCCCCGGCGACGACGATGACTGGATCACGCTCGACACCGGTGACGGCTGGCGGATGGGCCTGCAACGGGCCACCGGCCACGTGCCGCCCCGCTGGCCGGACCAGGACCGTCCGCAGCAGGCCCATCTCGACTTCCGGGTACCGGACATCGACGCGGCGGCCGAACGCGCCCAGCAACTCGGCGCCGCCCTGCTGCGCCGCAACGAGCGGTGGCACACGCTGGCCGACCCGGCCGGTCACCCGTTCGACCTATGCGTCAACGCCGACGATCCGCGGACCACCTTGATGGGCGTCATGCTCGACTGCCCCGACGCGAAGGCGCTGAGCCGCTTCTACGCGGAGCTGCTCGGCAAGCCGGTGACGTACGAGGCGGACGGGGTCGCCATGATCGGCGCGGACGGCGCGCAGCCGGTGATGTTCCAGCAGGTGGAGCAGTACACCGCGCCGCGCTGGCCGGATCCGGCGTACCCGCAGCAGCTCCACCTCGACGTGACGGTCCAGGACGTGGACGCGGCGGAACGGGCCGCCCTTGAGATCGGCGCCACCCGGCTGGACGGCGCCGGCCCGAACTGGCGCGTCTACGCCGATCCGGCCGGCAAGCCCTTCTGCCTGGTGTGGACGGTCTAGCGACCCGCGGTCCAGGGACGGAGTTTCTCGGGGTTGCGTACCACCCAGATGTGCTTGATCCGGTCGCCTGCGAGGTGGAACGCGAACACCGTCACGGTCAGGCCGTCTTGCTGGGCCACCAGGCCGGGCTGGCCGTTGACGGTGCGTTCCAGGAACGTCATGTTGCTGGGTGCCCGGCGGGCGATTTCGATCCAGGCGCGCGCGATCTGCTCGTCGCCTTCGATGGGGCGCAGGAAGGTAATGGCGAGGCCGCCGCCGTCGCCGGTCGCCGTGGCGTCAGGGTCGAGGAGGCCGATGAGGGCTTCGATGTCCTTGGCTTCCCATGCCTTTTTGAAGGCCCTGATGATGCCGGCCTGCCGGGTCGGCGGGGTGGCAGGAGCGTGCGCGGCGCGGACGCGGCGGCGCGCGGGGGAGCCAGCTGGCGGCACGCCGCCGGGGTACGGCCGGTGATGCCGTGATCTGGGTTGTCGGGGCGCAGAAGGTGGTGCCCGACCTGAGCACCGCGCTGCGCCGCATCGAAGACTACTGCCTGCCGCTGGAAAGCGAGCGCGCCATGAACGGTCTACGGGCGGCCCAGTGCCGTCAACCGCGTGCTTATCCTCAACGCTGAACCCGAACCCGGGCGTGGCACGGTGCTGCTGCTCCGCGAGGCCATCGGATTCTGAGGGTCTGTCAGCGATGACGATCGATGGGTCTGTCAGCGATGACGGTCGACGCCGGCCCAGCTCGCGGCGGGATGTGATCGGCGCTGGCTGCCGAGGAAATCGTGCAGGTGGCCCGCCAGGGCCGCGGAGTCCGTGGCGGCACCGTGGATGTAGGTGGAGGCGCGGGTGCGGAGCACTGGCATGCCGAGGAGGTACAGTCCCGGGGCACCGGTGACTACGCCGCCGTCGTGGCGGATGCGGCCGGTCCGGTCCCGCACCGGGATGCCGAGCCAGGAGTGGTCGGGCCGGAAGCCTGTCGCCCACAGCACGGTGGTGATCTCGCCGCTGGTCAGGTCGATCTGCAGGGGGGCGCGGGGATCGATGCGGGTGGGTGCGAAGCGGTGCGGTGGCGGGAGTTCACCGTCGAGACCCGACGTCGTGGCCCATTCGTCGGCCCGGTTCAAGAACCGGTTCATTTTCAGGTCCGCGAGGGCGCACGTGTTGGCGAGGGAACCGGAGAACTGGGCGACGCCACCGGTGACACGGCCCAGGCGGCCGACGATGCGGACCCCTTGGGCCGCGAGCGTGCTGAGGTCCGTCGTGGCGTGTTCGGGGGTTCCGATCAGCTGGGGCGAGGGCAGGTGGCGGGCCCGGGTGAGGTCGTCGATGTGGTCGTAGCGTTCGGCCAGCAGGCCTGTGGCCTGCAGCCACCAGAAGATGTCGCGGCCGCGGTAGGTGCGGGGGAGCCGGACGTGCTCACCGGCCGCGAGGGTCACCGGGCGCCCGGACCGGTGGATCTCACCGGCGAGCTGAACGCCGGTGGCTGACGCGCCGACGACCAGGACGCCGCCGGCCGGGAGCCGCCCGGGATCGCGATAGGTGAGCGGGGTGAGCGTGGTGATCGACGGGGGGACGGCGTCGGCGGCGCCTGGGATCGCGGGCAGGTTGCACGCCCCGGTGGCCAGGACCACGGCCTGGGCGCAACGGAGGCCGTCGTCGGCATGGATCTCGAAGCCCCGCGGTGCGGCCCGCACGGTACGCACCGTCGTGGCGGTGCGCACCGGTGCGCTGATGAGACGGGCGTAGCGGGTGAGGGTGGCCACGACCTCGGCCACGGGCATGTAGCCGTGGGGGTCATCGCCGGCGTAATCGTGGCCAGGAAGCCGGGTCTGCCAGTTCGGGGTGAGCAGCCGCAGGCTCGGCCAGCGTTGGGTCCGCCACGAGTTCGCCACCTCACCGCGGTCGAGGACGACGTGGTCGATTGAGCGTTCGGTGAGGTGGCGGCTCATGGCCAGGCCGGCATGGCCGGCGCCGATGACGACCGCTGTGGTTCGGATCACCCGGGAGTCCGGACGGTGGTTTTCACGTCAGCTCGACGAGCACCTTCGTCGGGTTGGTCACGATGTCGAAGACCGCCGAGCGCTTCTGCGACTGGGCGATCACGGCCTCGAGGTCCTCGCGGGTGGCGTCGGCGTCGATGGCGAACCGGAGGAGGATCGAATCGAAGCCGTTGCGGACTTCAGGGTCGGCGCCGAGGATGCCCAGGATGTTCATCTGGCCCTCGATGGTGGCGGTGACCGACCGGAGCTGGATGCCGCGGAGCTGGGCGACGGCGGCGACGCCGGCGGTCACGCATCCGACCAGGCCGACCAGTACGTACTCCACGGGGGTGGCGCCCTTGTCCTCGGACGCGAAGCACTCGGGGTGGTCCACGTCGAAGTCATACGTGGTGCGGTGGTGCTGTTCGCCGCCGAGGCCGGTGAAGTC
>Ga0302229_10001942_pt1 | contig 15396 bp, 12 predicted proteins | sample II_Palsa_N1_3_FD_193518 | JGI IMG/M metagenome (GOLD analysis project Ga0302229, IMG submission 193518) | Peat permafrost microbial communities from Stordalen Mire near Abisko, Sweden - II_Palsa_N1_3 | ecosystem: Environmental > Terrestrial > Soil > Palsa > Peat permafrost | place: Sweden... | reverse complement strand
CCCCACGTCGAGCACCCGCGCGTCGGGCAAAAGACGGCCAAGCAGGTACCCGGCCGAGTTCTCCGCGGTACGCCAGCGGTGCGAGCGCAGCACGCTGTCGTGGTGGCCGTGCAGGTAAGTCTCGGACCGCGGCGGCATGCTCGGCAATCTCCCCTCCGTCCCCCAACGCGGCCGGGATCTCCGCGGAGTCGGTCAGCCGCAGCTTGCGCCTGGCCCGCTGGTAGAACGTGGTGTGCCCGAGCCGGACCACGCGGGCGGCACCGGGACGCGAGATCAGCTCGATCTGGTCGCCGGGCCCGACGTCGGCGGCCGCGATGCCGTCGGCCTCCACGGCCAGCCTGCCGCTGCTCGGCAGGATGTCCAGCCCCAGCTGATCCGCACACGAGATGACCAGCCCGCGGTTGTAGGCCGAGTGCGGCGCGACCGGCGTGACCACCAGGGCCTCCACCCCCGGGCTGACGATGGGGCCGCCCGCCGAGAAGCTGTACGCGGTCGAGCCGGTCGGCGTCGCGACCACGATCGCGTCGGCGGCGTAGCTGACGAACGGGTACCCCGCGGCGCGTACCGCGACGCTAGCCACCTTGTGGCCTGGGAACCGGACGATCGCGATGTCGTTGAACGCCGTGATGGTCCGGTCCCCGATGATCGCGTCGACCGCCAGCCGGGGTTCGGTGGTGAAGTCGTGGCCGTCGATCGCGGACAGCGCGGCGGGCAGGTCGGGCACGTCCACCTCGGCCAGGAAGCCCAGCTTGCCCAGGTTCACCCCCAGCACCGGGAACCGTTGCCGGTCGGCCAGCCGCATGGCCCGCAGCATGGTACCGTCGCCGCCCATGCTAACCAGCAGGTCGGCGCGCTGCCGCAGTTCCTCGGGGGACACCGGAGTGGCCGTGCAGGCCAGCTTGGACAGCTGGCTGTCGATGCCGAGGACCTCGATCCCGCGCTGATCGGCCCAGTCCAGCACCGAGGCCACCGCCCCGCCGCAGTCTCGTTCCGGATGCAGCATCAACCCTACGACGTGCATGCCCTTACGCTACATGCGCCAGGATGAGGCTGTGCCCGCTAGGCCCGCTTGAGCTCCCTCACCAGAGCAAGTCCGGGATCAGGTCGCCGCTGCTCACCCGGGCCAGGGCCGGCCTCTCGAGCACGTCGGTGAGGTGCTCGTCGAGCCGCAGCCCGTCCTCGGTGGCCACCGCGTGCAGGTAGATCTCCGGCTGGCGCAGCCCCCACAGGCCGGGTGTCGGCCGCTCCCGCTCCAGCGCGGGAACCCGCAGCGACATCGCGCGCAGGACGACCGAGCTCATCTTGGCCAGCTCCCGCAGCGGCTGGTGCCGGTTCTGCCTGACACCGAGGTCGACCTGAGCCATCGCCGCCAGGCCGACCGCGGCCAGCACGTCGACCAGCAGCCCGATCTCCACCCCGTACCCGGTCAGGAACGGCAGGTTGGCCAGCAACTCCCGGTGCGCCGCGAATTCCCCGGCCAGCGGCTGCACGAACCCGGCCAGCTCGGGGTAGAACCGGTTGAGCAGCGGCTTGGCCATCAGCTCGGTCACCCGGCCGCCGCCGTCTACGACGGACTTCTCGCCCGCCGCGTACGGCCGCCGGTAGGCGGCCTTGCAGAACCGGATCCCGGGATCGGCGAGCAGCGGCCCGAGGGTGCCGTAGACGAAATGCTCGCCGAAATCCGCGGTGTCGGTGTCGGCGAACATCACGATGTCGCCGCGCGCCACCGAAAGACCCCGCCACATCGCGTCGCCCTTGCCCTGGGCGGGCCCGTACTCGGGCAGCAGTTCATTCTCGGAGTACACCTCCGCGCCGTGCGCGCGGGCGATATCGGCCGTGCCGTCCGGCGAGTCCGCGTCCACCACCACGACCTGGCCGGGCAGGCCGGTCCGGGCCCGCAGCCCCGCGACGGAATCGAGGATCGGCCCGATCGTCGCCGCGACGTTGCGCGCCGGGAGGATCAACGTGGTGGTCCGGCCCCCGGCCACCAGCCCGCGGTAATCCGGGTGCCGAAACGAGCGCCGCCCGAACCATTCCCACACCGTCATGTCCATGTAAAACGGATTCCGTTTCCCCGTGCCGGACTCAACTATTCCGGAATAGCCCGCCATTGTTGTGGCCACGTAAAGCCCTGTTTCCGCCCGGTAAATCGGCTAGCATTTTTATGCCGAACGGTCCGTGGTACCCGCCCCCCAGAAAGAAACCAGCATGCGGCTGCACCAGCATTGGCGCACCGAGGATGGCGTGCGGCTGCCGATGGCGCTGTGGCGCCCGGGACCTGGCTACCGGATGATCTCCACCGGCGTGCTGGGCGGCGGCCTCGGCCCGCGCGAGTGGGTGCTCAACGCCCAGGTCCCGGCCGGCTACGCCCGCACCGACCCGGCCGAGCACCTGCGCGAGCTGGCCCGCGACCTGGGCCTGACCGGGCCCGGGATCGGCCTGCTGACCGCGGCGCAGGTCACCGGCCTGGTCCAGCGTCAGGACGAGGGGGCGCACGCCGCCGTCACCGTCGGGCTGAGCGTCCCGACCTGGGCCGCGGCCCCGCCGGGCCGCACGGACCCCGAACTGGCGGGCACGATCAACATCATCGTCGCCCTGCCGGTGCCGCTCACCGACGCGGCCTTCGTCAACGCGGTCGCCACCGCCACCGAGGCCAAAGTACAGGCCGTCCTGGACGCCGGATTCGCCGGCACCGGGACCGCCACCGACGCCGTGTGCGTCGCCGCGCCCATTCGCGCCGCGGACCGGGAAGAAGAATTCACCGGCCCGCGCTCTGTGTGGGGGGCCCGGATCGCGCGGGCCGTGCACGCCGCCGTCCACACCGGGGCGGCCGGCTACGCCGCCACGCTCAACGGGAGGACCCAGTGAAGTTCGGCGTCCACTACAACACCGGCAGCTACGGCGTCGACCCGGGCGCGCTGATCGCGCTCGCCCGGCACGCCGAGGCCTGCGGCTTCGAGTCCTTCTACCTGCCTGAGCACGTCGCCCTGTACCCCGGCGCGAGCGTCGGCGCGATGACCTTCCCGGCCGACCTGCCGATCGCCGACCCGCTCGAGTGCCTGAGCTTCGTGGCCGCCGCGACCGAGCGGATCCTGCTCGGCACCGGGGTCCTGCTGCTGCCCTATCACGAGCCGGTGGTGCTGGCCAAGCGGCTGGCCACCATCGACGTGCTGTCCAAGGGCCGGATGCGGCTGCTGACCATCGGGGTGGGCAGCCTGCCGGGCGAGGCGGCGGCGGTCGGCGTCGACTACGCGACCCGCGGCCGCCGCGCCGACGAGGCCATCGACGCACTGCGCCTGCTGTGGGCGGGTGACGAGAACGGCGTCAGCTTCGACGGCGAGTTCTACTCCTTCGCCGCCGCGTGCAGCTTCCCCAAGCCCCTCCAGCCGCTCCCGGTGCACGTCGGCGGATCCAGCCCCGCCGCGGCCCGGCGGGCCGGGCGGCGCGGTGACGGGTACTTTCCCGGTGGCCGGCTCACCGAAGCCGAGCGGGTCAGCCAGCTCAAGCTCATGCGGGCCGCCGCCCGGGACGCGGGCCGCGACCCCGACGCGCTGCAGGTCACTCGCTGGGGGTCGATCGAGATGACCGCCGAGGACGTGGCCCAGCACGCCGGCCGCGGGGCCGACCGCCTGGTGGTCGCGCCCGCCTCGGTCCACCTGTCCGAACAGCGCGACCAGCTCGCGGCCTTCGCCGACCGGTTCGCGCTCCGCTGACCCGGCCGTCCTAAGCCCCTGGCCAGCTCCCGCAGCCGGCTCAGGCTGTCGCCGGGCCGGCCGGCCAGCACGCGCAGCCGCGGCGCGGACAAGCCGATCTCCCGAGCCGCCCGGCGGGCCGCCCGGGCCGTCTGGTCCGTCGCCGACGACAGCACCACCAGGTCCGCGCCGACCTCCAGGGCCAGGCCGACTACCTCAGCGACCGGCAGGTCCGCGGCCAGGTGGTGCACCAGCCAGCGATCCTCCCGCAGGCAGGCCGCCGCCATCAGCGCGGGCAGCGCGTGCCGTTCGCCGGGCGGCGTTGCGGTCACCGCGATCCCGCGCGGGCGGCCCGGCGGCTGGTGCACGCGGGCCGCGATGAGCCGCTCGCAGATGGCGCTGGCCCGGTGCTCGGTCGCGATGCTGAGCCGGCCCACGGTCCATTCCTGGCCCACCCGGCGCAGCGCGGGGGCGATGACCCGCTCGCACAGGTCGACCAGCGGCACGCCGAGCGCCAGCCGGTCGAAATCATGCCGGGCCAGCGTCTCGTCGCCGGACACGATCGCGTCGTACAGCCGGCCGGCCTGCACCGACCAGTCGCGGACCCGCACCTCGGGCCGCGGCGGGGCGCCCGAGGCCCGGCGCTCGGCCAGCGCGCTGATGTCATCGTCGCTGACGTCGTAACCGCGGCCAGTCTTCCGGGCGGGGAGCGTGCCCTGCCGCACCCAGGCGTAGGCGGTCTGGTAGTGCACACCGAGAGTGTCCGCGGCCTCACGCACCTGCATACCTGACCCCCGTATAGACGTTTAAGCTCGGATTTTTAGTGTAGTTTAGTATTGTTTTAAGGCAAGCGTGCGATGTTGCACCGGGGAGGGCCGCAATCATGGGACTGAATTACTCCAGCGTGGTCGACGCACCGCTGGGCGAGGTGTTCGCCTGGCACGCCAGGCCGGGGGCCATCACCCGGCTGATGCCGCCCTGGCAGCCGGTCCAGGTGGAACGGGAGGCCGGCTCGGTCCGGGACGGGCAGACCGTGCTGCGGTTGCCCGGCGGGTTGCGCTGGGTGGCCGCCCACCAGCCCGGCGAGTACGACCCGCCGCACGAGTTCGCCGACGTCCTGGCCTCCTTCCCGTTGTCGGCGGTGCTGTCGTGGCGGCATACCCACCAGTTCGCGTCGGCGGGCCAGCGGGCCACCCGCGTCACCGACGTGATCGAGACGCCGCTGCCGGCCCGGATGCTGCGGCCCATGTTCGTCTACCGGCACCGGCAGCTGGCCGATGACCTGGCCGCCCAGGCACGCGCCCGGGAGCTCGCCCCGGAGCCGCTGACGATCGCGGTCACCGGGTCCGGCGGGCTGATCGGCACCGCGCTGACCGCGCTGCTGAGCACCGGAGGCCACCGGGTCATCCGGCTGGTCCGCCGGCTGCCGCGGCACGCGGGGGAGCGCTACTGGCGCCCCGATGATCCCGGGCCCGAACTGCTGAGCGGCGTGGATGCGCTGATCCACCTGGCCGGGGCGTCGATCGGCGGGCGGTTCACTGCCGGCCGCAAGCAGGAGATCCGCGACAGCCGGATCATCCCGACCCGCCGCCTGGCCGAGCTCGCCGCGGCTGGCCGCGAGACCGGCGCACCGGGCCTGCGGGCGTTCGTCACGGCGTCGGCGATCGGGATCTACGGACCCGATCGCGGCGACGAGGTGCTGACCGAGACCAGCGCCCGCGGCGACGGGTTCCTGGCCGACGTGGTCGCCGACTGGGAAGACGCCACCGCCCCGGCCGCCCGGGCCGGCCTGCGGACCGTGCAGGTCCGCACCGGCCTGGTGCAGACCCCGCGCGGCGGCGTGCTGCGCCTGCTGTACCCGCTCTTCGCGGCCGGCCTGGGCGGCCGGCTGGGCAGCGGCAAGCAGTGGCTGGCCTGGATCGGCCTGGACGACCTGCTGGACATCTACCTGCGGGCGGTGCTCGACCCGGCCCTGTCCGGACCGGTCAACGCGGTCGCCCCGGCCCCGGTGCGCAACGCCGACTACACCGCTGTGCTGGCCGGCCTGCTGCACCGGCCCGCGCTGGTCCCGGTGCCCGCGCTCGGTCCCCGGCTGCTGCTGGGCGGCGAAGGCGCCCGCGAGCTCGCCGAGGCCAGCCAGTACGTCCGCCCGCAGCGGCTGATCGACGCCGGTCACCACTTCCGCTACCCCGAGCTCGGGGCGGCCCTGGGTCACGTGCTCGGACGCGAGCCAGCGGTGCGGCCGGCAATCCGGATCCCGGCCGGCCCCGAATAAGAGCATCTGCCGGACACCGGAAGGAAACAGTGACGTGACCGGACGCAGGATCGCCGTCATCGGCGGCGGGATCAGCGGGCTGACCGCGGGCTACGTCCTGTCCCGCACCGATCAGGTCACGCTGTTCGAGGCCGACCCCCGCCTGGGCGGCCACGCCGACACCCATATGGTCGGGCCGGTCCCCGTCGACACCGGCTTTATCGTCTACAACGAGCGTACCTACCCGCTGCTCACCAGGCTGTTCGCCGAGCTGGGAGTGAGCACCCGGGCCGCCGAGATGAGCATGTCGGTCCGCTGCGCGGGCTGCGGCCTGCACTACGCCGGCCAGCGGGGCCTGGGCGGACTGGCCGCGGGCCTGCGCCGAGGCGGCGGCCGGTTCCTGCGGCTGCTGGCCGACGTCCCCCGCTTCCACCACGCCGCCCGCGCGCTGCTGGCAGGCGACACGGCCGCAGACGACGACCGCGCGGCGCCCGGCGACCTCACCTTCAGGGAGTTTCTGGATCACGGCGGCTATTCCGGCTACTTCCAGGCCCACTTCGCGCTGCCGCTGGTCGCGGCGGTGTGGTCCTGCCCGGCCGGCGCCGCGCAGGAGTACCCGGCCCGGTACCTGTTCGCCTTCCTGGCCAACCACGGGATGCTGTCGGTGTCCGGCTCACCCCCGTGGCGCACCGTGGCCGGCGGTTCCCGGCACTACGTCGACCGGGTCGCGCAACGGCTGGCCTGCGTCCGGCTCGGCACTCCGGTCCGCGCCGTGCGCCGCTACCCCGACGGCGCCGAGGTGCGGGACGCCTCGGGCCAGGCCCACCAGTTCGACGCGGTGGTCATCGCCACCCACCCGGACCAGGCCCTCGCCCTGCTCGCCCCGGCCACCCCGGCCGAGCGGGAGGTGCTGGGTGCCTTCCGCTACACCCCGAACCCGGCCCTGCTCCACACCGACACCCGGCTGCTTCCGGATTCCCCCGCGGTCCGGGCCTCCTGGAACTACGAGCTCGGCGACTGCCGGGCCAACCCGGGCGAGGCGGTGCGGATCAGCTACCACATGAACCGGCTGCAGGGCCTGCCCGCCAGCAAAAACTACATCGTGACCCTGAACGGCCGTGGCGCTGTCGATCCGGACCAGGTCATCAGCCAGATGGACTACGCGCATCCCGCCTACACGCCGGAGTCGGTCCTCGCGCAGGGCCGCCTGCCCGAGCTGAACACGCCGGTCACGGCGTTCGCCGGCGCGTACCACGGCTGGGGCTTTCACGAGGACGGCTGCCGGTCCGGGGCTCGGGCGGCCCGCGCGCTCGGAGGGACCTGGTGACGGCCGGCCCGCGCCCGCTGGCCCCGGGCGCCGCGCTGTACGAATGCCGGATCACCCACACCCGGCTGGCGCCGCTAAGCAACGCGTTCACCTACCGCACCTACCAGTGGCTGGTCGACCTGGACCACCTGCCCCGGCTCGGCCCGGGGCTGCGGCTGCTGGCGGGTTTCCACGGCCGTGACCACCTGGGCGACCCAAATCAGCCAATAAGGGCCAACCTCGACCGCTTCCTACGGTCGCAAAACGTCGACCTGGCCGGTGGCCGGGTGCTGATGCTCGCTCAGGCCCGGGTGTTCGGGTACGTGTTCAACCCGCTGACCGTTTACTGGTGCCACCGGGCTGACGGCCCGCTGGCCTGCGTGGTGGCCGAGGTACATAACACCTACCGGCAGCGGCACGCCTACCTGCTGCACACCGACGACCACGGGCGGGCCCAGACCCCCAAGCGGTTCTACGTCTCGCCCTTTTACCCGGTCGACGGAGGCTACCGGATGTGCCTGCCCGAGCCGGGCCCGCCGAGGCCCGGTGATTCCCCGGCGCTGGCGCTGAGCATCACGTTTGCCCGTCCCGGCGGGCCTTCGTTCGTGGCCAGCGTGCACGGCACCGGCCGGCCCGCCACCGCGCGGGCCCTGCTCAGCGCCGCCGCGCGACATCCCTGGTCCACGGCGGCCGTCTCGGCCCTGATCCGGTGGCAGGGGATCCGGCTGTACCTGCGCGGCCTGCCCGTCGTACCCCGGCCACCCCGCCAGCCCCAGGAGGGAGTTCAGTGACCACCAGCACGCGGCAAGCCCCGCGCTGCGCCGTCGACCCCGAACGGTGGCCCGACGTCGCCGTGGCGGAAGGCTCCGCGGCGCGCGCGGCCGTGGCCCGGGTCCTATTCACCCGCGCCGTGGCGGCGCTGCCGCTGCGGGTGCGGTTCCCGGACGGTCGGCTGCTCGGCGCGGGCCCGCCGGACGCGCCGGTCATGGTCCTGCACCGGCCCCGGGAGTTCTTCCGCCGCTTCGGCGCCTCCGGCCTGATCGGGTTCGGTGAGTCGTACCTGGCCGGCGACTGGGACTGCGCCGACCTGACCGGCCTGCTCGCCGTGTTCGCCGCCCACGTCGGCGACCTCATCCCGCCCAGGGTGCAGCGGCTGCGCACGCTCGCGGTGCGTCGCCCGCCCGCCGGCGACCGGCAGACCCGCGACGGCGCCCGGCGCAACATCGGCCGTCACTACGACCTGTCCAACGAACTGTTCGCGCTGTTCCTGGACGAGACCATGACCTACTCCTCGGCGCTGTTCGCGACCCAAGGGGGCGCGCCCGGCGGCCCGCCGCTGGCCGCCGATCACCTGCTGGCCGACGGCCAGCGGCGCAAGATCGACGGCCTGCTGGACCGGGCCGGGGTCGGTCCCGGCTGTCGGCTGCTCGAGGTCGGTACCGGCTGGGGCGAGCTGGCCATCCGCGCCGCGCAGCGGGGTGCCTCCGTGGTCACGGTCACGCTCTCGCGGGAGCAGCAGGCGCTCGCCGCCCGCCGGGTCGCCGAAGCCGGCCTGGCCGGCCGGGTCCGGGTGGAACTGCGCGACTACCGCGACGTCGAGGGCACGTTCGACGCCATCTGTTCCTGCGAGATGGTCGAGGCGGTCGGCGAGCGCTACTGGGACGCCTATTTCACCGCGCTCGACCAGCACCTGGCGCCCGGCGGCCGGATCGGGCTGCAGACGATCACCATGCCGCACGACCGGATGCTGGCCACCCGCCACACCTATACCTGGATCCAGAAGTACATTTTCCCCGGCGGCCTGCTTCCCTCGGTAACCGCGATCGAGGACAGCATGACCCGGTCCACCCGGCTGCGCGTCACGGCCCGCACCGACTTCGGATTGCACTACGCCGAGACGCTGAAGATCTGGCGGAACCGGTTCCAGGCTCGCGCGGACGAGGTCGCAAGCCTCGGATTCGACGACGTGTTCGCCCGCATGTGGACCTTCTACCTCTGCTACTCCGAAGCCGGCTTCCGCTCCGGCTACATCGGGGTCAGCCAGCTCACTCTGGCCCGGATATAAAGCCCCCGAAGATGAAGCCCCCGAAGATGAGGCCCCCGAAGATGAAGGCCGCCAAGATGAAGGCCGCGAAAATGAAGGCCCCGAGTATGAAGGCCCCGAGTATGAAGGCCCCAGACGACGCCGCCGGTGTCATCGCGGACCTGGTCAGGACCCAGGCCGGGGTCGACCTGCCGGTCCGGCTACGGGCCTGGGACGGCAGCGAGGCCGGGCCCGCAGGAGCCCCGGTCCTGGTCGTCCGGTCTCCCCAGGCGCTGCGCCGGATCCTGTGGCGTCCAGGTGAGCTCGGCCTGGCCCGCGCCTACATCAGCGGCGACCTCGACGTGGACGGCGACCTCACCGACGGACTGCGCCGAGTGTGGCGCGCCATCCGGCACAAAACTCCGGCGGGCGACGTGTGGCCAGCCCCCGCGCCGTCCGCCGGGCCAGCCACCACCCGCGGCCCAGCCACCACCCGCGGGCTGGCAACCGCGCGGGCCCTCGCCGCCGGGGCTCCCGCCGCACTGGCCGCGGTGCGGGCCGTCGCCCGTCTGAAGGTCCCCATCTGGCCCCCGCCCCCGCCGCCCCTGTGCGAGCTCCGGGTCCGCGGCCGCCTGCACAGCCGGGCCCGCGACCAAGCGGTGATCGCCGGCCACTACGACTTGCCCGCTGCGTTCTACCAGCTCATCCTGGACCCCAGCATGGCCTACTCGGGGGCCTGGTGGACCGGGGCGGACACCTTGGCCGGCGCGCAGCGGGACAAGCTGGAGCTTATCTGCGGAAAGCTCGGCCTGCAGCCCGGGAGCAGGCTGCTCGACATGGGCTGCGGCTGGGGTTCGCTGACCGTCCACGCAGCCCGTGACCACCGGGCCCGGGTGACCGGCGTGACGCTGTCCGCCGAGCAGGGCGGCTACGTCCGGCAACGGGTCCGCGGCCTGGGCCTCGGCGACCGGGCCGAGGTCAGGATCCAGGATTACCGGGATCCGCTGGACGGCCCCTACGACGCGATCGCCTCGGTCGAGATGGGCGAACACGTCGGCGCCGCGCAGTACCCGCGGTTCTGTTCGGCGCTATACCGCCTGCTCCGCCCGGGCGGCCGGCTGCTGATCCAGCAGATGTCCCGGGGTGGCCGCGCGCCCGGCGGGGGCGCGTTCATCGAGTCCTACATCGCGCCCGACATGGACATGCGCCCGGTGGGGGAGACGGTCCGGCTGATCGAGACCGCCGGGTTCGAGGTCGCCGGGGTCCAGGCCATGCGCGAGCACTACGTCCGCACCATCCGGGCCTGGCTGGACAACTTCGAGGCGAACCTGCCGGCCATCACGGAAATCCTCACCCCGGAGCAGGTCCGCGTCTGGCGCCTGTACCTGGCCGGCAGCGCGCTGGCCTTCGAGGAAGGCCGGATGGGCGTCGACCAGATCCTCGCCGTCCGGCCTGACCGATGAGCGGCTTGCCCGCCGGTCCGCTCGGCGTCACCCTGCTGGTCACCGCGGGCGCGCTGCTGGCCATGCAGGCCGTGACGTTCGCGGTGGCGCTGAAGGCCGGGCGGCACAGCGTGGTCGACACCGCGTGGGGCATCGGCATCGCCCTGGCCGCCGCGGTCAGCCTGCTCGCCTCGACTGGGCACGGCCAGCCGGCCCGCCGCTTCCTGCTGCTGGCCGTCGCGGTCATCTGGGGCCTGCGGCTGGCCGGCTACGTCACCCGCCGCAACCACGGCCAGGGCGAGGACCCGCGCTACCGGGACCTGCTCAACCGGGCCAACGGCAACCGGAACGCCTACGCGCTGCGCACTATCTATTTGCTCCAGGCCGCGATCTTGTGGCTGGCCTGCCTCCCGATCCAGGCCGGCATGCTGGAGCGGGCCCCAGCCGGCCCGGTCACGGTCATCGGGGCCGCCGTCTGGCTGGGCGGCTTCGTCTTCGAGTCCGTCGGCGACTGGCAGCTGGCCCGGTTCAAGGCCGACCCGGCCCACCGAGGCCTGATCATGGACCGCGGCCTGTGGCGCTACACCCGGCACCCCAACTACTTCGGCGACGCGTGCATGTGGTGGGGCCTGTTCCTGATCAGCCTGGGCTCCTGGGCCGAGCTGCCGACCGTGATCGCGCCGCTGCTGATGACCTTCATCCTGACCCGGGGCACCGGCCAGCGCCTCACCGACCAGCGGATGGCCGCCACCCGCCCCCAGTACGCCGACTACGCCGCCCGCACCAGCGCCTTCATCCCCCTCCCGCCCCGAAAGCCAGGCGCGTGATCACCTCGCTGCCGGGCCCGCTTCCCTGCGGAGCAGCCATCGGCCGGCCAGCGAGCCGAGGTTCTGGGCGGCTACTATCGCCGTGAACAGGGAGGAGAAATGCCGCCCGCCGGTCACTGCCGTCACTGCCTTGGCAATTGTCCCGGGAGCTGCCTGCTACCGGGCGGCGCGGGCCTGTGCATTCACCAGCCGACCCTGACGCTGACCGCGGGCCAGCGGCTGGCCGCCTTGCGGACACGGCGATTCTGGCGTCGGGTCTTCTGGGGCAGCCGGCCACCGTCCGCCTAGCCCGGGCCCTATGCGCCCCGCCGGCACTCCCTCATCAACTAGCTCACCAGTTCCATTAACGCGGAGGATCTGGCCTTTGAGGAGGATCCGGGCAACTCCAGCTGCCCGGATCCTCCACGTAAGCCGGATCCTCCACGTCGATGGGACGCCTGTGACTGGCGAGCAGGGATGGCGGGGTATGGCGGCGGCCGGACGGGGATGAGGGGACGACGGGCCCCGGGGCGGCAGTTACCTGCAGCGCGAACTGACACCCGACTCGCAGCCCCCAGCAGTCGCGTTACACGCTCTACGCCTAGTACAACGGGACCATCGACCCGGAAACCGCGACCGTTCGCGCGAGCCCGAGCGCGAGCAACAGGCGCGAGCTCAGACTGCGTGCCGCAGCCGCAACTCGGCCGGGAACGGCGCCAGGTACGTCTGCTCGGCTAGCCACGGCAGGTCGCCGCCGCTGGCGTAGTGGGCCAGCAGCGCGACCGGCACGCTGAGCGGCACCTCGCCCCGCCGGTACGCGTCGATCCGGCCCACCAGGTCGGCACTCAGCGGCCGCGCCACCGACCGCCCGATCCGGCTGTACGCGTGCAGCAGCGCGTTCGCGTTCCGTCCCCGCGTCGCCGGCGTCGCCATCGCGGCCAGGAACAGCTCCCCATACGCGGCACCAGTCGACGCACGCGAAACAACGGCCGAGGCCACCACCCGCCCGGCCGACCGGTAACCCGACGGATCGTGCGCCAGCAGCTGCAGCTTATGCCGCGCATGGAACGCCACCAGGTCCCGCGGCTCCCACGGCCCGGACAGCAGCGCCCGCAGCCGCGCGACCGCGAACACCCGCTCCACGAACGCCTCCCGCAGCCCCGCGTCGTTCAGCCGCCCCTCGTCCTGCACCGCCAGCAGCGGAAACTCCGCGATCACCCGCTCCGCGTACAGCCCCGGGCCATAAACACCGGACGCCCCGTACCGCGGGATACCCCGCACCCCGCAGCTCGGCGACTTGGCCTTGAACACGTACCCGTCGATTCCCGAAGGCAGGGGCAGGGCCGCCATCGACGCCGTGTGGTCCGCGGTCCCGCTCCGGTTCACCAGCCGTCCGCCGGCGGTCACCCGGATCGGCTCCCGCGGCGTGCCCAGCCCGATCTCGATCTCCGGGCAGTACGGTACCCAGTCCACGTACGGCCCGAGCTCGTCGGTCAGGAACCGGAACCGCTTGTGCCCCCCGTCGAACCGGACCTTCTCGCCCAGCAGGCAGCTCGACACCCCCACTCGCGGACGCGTACTAGCCACGATTCGCAGGTTAGCCTGGCACACATGACGACCCCCAGGCTGGTGGCCCTCAGCGACCTGCACGTGGCGTTCCCGCCGAACCGGGAGATCGTCTCGGCGCTCCGCCCCGGCGACGCCGGGGACTGGCTGCTGCTGGCGGGCGACGTCGGGGAACTCTATGACGACATCGAGTGGGCGCTGCGCCTGCTCAGCGAGCGGTTCGCCACCGTCGTGTGGACCCCGGGGAACCACGAGCTCTGGACGCGGAGCAAGGATCCGGTCGCGGTGCGCGGGGAAGAGCGGTACCTGGCCCTGGTGGAACTCTGCCGCAGCCTGGGCATCCTCACCCCGGAGGACCCGTACCCGGTATGGGACGGGCCGGGCGGGCCAGCCACGATCGCGCCGGTGTTCCTGTTGTACGACTACACGTTCCTGCCGGACGGCGCGCTGACCAAGGAGCAGGGCCTGGCCCTCGCTTACGAAACAGGAATCGTGTGCAGCGACGAGGCGCTCCTATACCCCGATCCCTATCCCACCAGGGAGGCCTGGTGCTGGGCCCGGATCGAGGCCACCGAACGCCGGCTCGCCGCGCGAGACCCCGCGCTGCCGGTCGTCTTCGTCACGCACTACCCGCTCGTCCGCGAGCCCACGCGGGTGCTGCGTTACCCGGTGTTCGCGCAGTGGTGCGGAACGACCCGGACGAGCGACTGGCATCTGCGCTACAACGCCGCCGCGGTCGTCTACGGCCACCTGCACATCCCGCGGGTGACCTGGTACGACGGCGTCCGGTTCGAGGAGGTCTCGCTCGGCTACCCACGGGAATGGCAGCGCCGCCAGGCCCGCCCCGCTGTCCCGCGCCAGATCCTACCGAGCACGGGCTAAGAGGCGAGACAGTCAGGCCGCCACATCCTCCGCCGGGGTGAGGATCAACTCGCCGTCGTCGGAGCGGTACTCGAACAGCTCGGCGTAACGTCCCCAGTCGATGGCCGTATCGAGCTGGGCCCGGCCTTCCTCCTCGCCGAATCCGCGCCGCAGCAGGTCGAGGAACAACCGTTCGTTCAGCGTCCCGTCCTTGGTCGTTTCCAGGGCCCGCACGATGGCCCGCACCAGCGGCGCACGCGCGGCGGCCGCGGCCGCGAACAGCTTCTTGGAGGTCAGGATGTCCGCTTCGACAAAGGCCTTGCCCTCGGGCGTGAGTTCGATGTCGGCGTCGGCGACCTTCGCGAAGCCCAGCATCTCGGCCGCGTCCAGGAGAGGGAGCAGATCGTCGACCTCGAAGGTCAGGATGCGGCCCAGATGCGGCAGGTCGTCCCGGCCGCCCAGGCTGTTGAGGATCTCCAGCAGGCCGGCCAGTCCGCCGACGCTGGCGTGCGGCAGGGGCCTGTCGGTAGGGGACGCCAGGCCCGGTTCCACCTCAGCAGCCACCAGGCCGGCGGCCGCGGCCGGCTGCTCAGTCATGATCCGGTAGATCCGGTCGACCATGGCCTCGAACTCGGGGGCCCGGCGGTTGCGGGGCCGGGCCAGGCCGGTGCTGATCTCGGCTTTGAACCGGCCGGGGTTGGTGGACAGCACGAAGATGCGGTCGGCCATCAGCACCGCTTCCTCGATGTTGTGGGTGACGATCAAGATGGCCTTGGTGGGGAAGTCCTTGCCGCCCCAAAGATTCAACAGCTCGGTCCTGAGGTTCTCGGCCGTGAGCACGTCGAGGGCGCTGAACGGCTCGTCCATCAACAGGGCGTCGGGTTGGACCACCAGGGCCCGGGCGAAGCCGACCCGCTGGCGCATCCCGCCTGAGAGTTCCTTGGGGTAGGCCTGCTCGAATCCGTCGAGACCGATCAGGTCGATCATCTCCAGCGCCCGCTTGTGACGTTCGGCCACCGGCACGGCCCGCGCCTGCAGGCCCAGCTCGGTGTTGGCCTGGACGGTGAGCCAGGGCAGCAGGGCGAAGCTCTGGAACACCATGGCCACGCCCGGATTGGCCCCGTTGATCGGCGTGCCGCGGTAGGACACGGTCCCGGTGGTCGGCGCGATCAGCCCGGCGATGCAGCGCAGCAGGGTGGACTTGCCCGAACCTGACTTGCCGAGCAGGGCGACGATCTCACCCTCGTGCAACTTGAGGCTGACGTCGTCCAGGACCGGGAGGGGCTGGCCGTCGGGCGTGGTGAAGTGCTTACTGACGTGGCTCACCTCGAAAATCACCGCGCCCGCCGGCTCGGGGGCAAACGGCTGTTGGTCGGTCATCAGGCCCCCCAGGTCAGGGTCACAGCGAGTACTTCGTTTCCGCCAGGTGGTAGAGCGGGCGCCACA
>Ga0302229_10001939_pt1 | contig 15403 bp, 15 predicted proteins | sample II_Palsa_N1_3_FD_193518 | JGI IMG/M metagenome (GOLD analysis project Ga0302229, IMG submission 193518) | Peat permafrost microbial communities from Stordalen Mire near Abisko, Sweden - II_Palsa_N1_3 | ecosystem: Environmental > Terrestrial > Soil > Palsa > Peat permafrost | place: Sweden... | reverse complement strand
GGCCCTTGACTGCGTGCGGCCCTGGTCGCCGCGCGGCGCGTCAGCGCAGTGGCTCGCTGACGGTAAGTTGCAGGCAGGAACCGGCGGCTGGGCCAACGGGATGCTGGCCGGCCTCGTGGAAGGGCATACGTGACCGAAGAGACGACCGCAGCGGCGACCAGGCAGGCCGCCAGCGCCGCGGCCCGTGACAGCGCCGCGGCCCGTGACGGAGAGTCCGTTCACGGCGCGAGCCGGGCCGGCGCTGCCAGGCCCGCTCACGGGCAGCCGACCGACGATCGCGAGACGCGCGACCAGGTAACTGCTCGCGACCAGGTAACTGTCTGCATGCCGGCCGAGGGCGCCTACCTGTCCGTGCTGCGTACCGCGACGGCCGGCCTGGCGGCGCGGCTGGACTTCACCCTGGACGAAATCGAGGATCTGCGCATCGCCGTGGATGAGGCCTGCGCCATGCTGCTCGGCCAGGCCGTGCCGGGTACCGGCCTCGAATGCACCTTTACCCTCGGCCGCGATCTGATGACTATCTCGGTGTCGGTACTTAGCCAGACCGCCAAGCCGCCCGCCAGCGACACCTTCGCCTGGACTGTGCTCTCCGCCCTGGCGGGAAGCGTCGAGGCGCGCGTCGGCCCAGGCAACCGGCTCACCATCGTGCTGCAGAAGAGCCGCGAGCCATCGGGGTCGGTGTGACGGGGGAGATCGAGGTTCGGTTGACCGAGGAGTTCGAGGTCCCGGTGGCCGGGCCGGCCGGGGAACATGCGGACGGCGATACCGCCGCGGCTTCGTCAGCGGAGCTGCCTGACTTCGGGCATGCGGCAGACATCGATGCCATCGACACCGGCGACGCTGACACCAGCGACGTCGGGGAACGGGCCGCCGGGGACAGCACGCCGGCCGACGGGCACGACGCGCCGGGCACATCAAAGGTCCATGCGGTCCGCGAGCGGAGCTACGCAAGGGGCCTGTTCGCGCAGCTGGCGGTGCTCCCGGACGGGGACGACGAGCGGCTGCGGATCCGCGGCGAGCTGGTCGAGATGCACCTGCCGCTTGTCGAGTACCTGGCCAGGAGATTCCGCAACAGGGGCGAATGGCTCGACGATCTGACGCAAGTGGCCACGATCGGGCTGATCAAGTCGATTGACCGGTTCGACCTGGACCGCGGGGTGGAGTTCTCCACCTACGCGACACCGACCATCGTCGGCGAGATTAAGCGGCACTTCCGCGATAAGGGCTGGGCCGTCCGTGTCCCGCGGCGGCTGCAGGAACTCAAGCTGGCGCTGACGAAGGCCATCGGGGATCTCGCCCAGCGGCAGGGACGCGCGCCGACCGTCGCGGAGCTCGCCACTCACCTGCAGATGACCGAGGAGGAAGTCCTCGAGGGCCTGGAGTCCGCGAACGCCTACTCGACGGTGTCGCTGGACGCCCCCGACTCCGGTGACGAGGATGCGCCCGCGGTCGCCGAATCGCTGGGCATGCTCGACGAGGCCCTGGAGGGCGTTGAGTATCGGGAATCACTGAAGCCGCTGCTTGAGCAGCTGCCGCCCAGGGAGAAGAAGATCTTGCTGCTCCGCTTCTTCGGCAACATGACGCAGTCGCAGATCGCGACGGAACTCGGCATCTCCCAGATGCATGTTTCCCGGCTGCTTGCCAGGACGCTGACGCAGCTGCGCGAAGGGCTGACCAGCGAGGACTAGCCGGCTGAGCCCGGCGGGCCCTGGGGGGGCGCCGGGCGTCCGCCGGTCAGGGCACGCAGGCTGGGCGGGACCAGCAGCGCAATGAACCCGGCGGCCGTCAGCGCGAGGGCCGGCACCCCCCAGGCGTACCGGTGCCCTTCGACAAGGTAGATGCCGACGATGCCGGTGAAGAGCTGGGTCAGCAGCGCAGGAGTACGGCTCCATTGCCTGGCCCGGGCCAGGCCGGCAGCCACGTAGCCGAGCGCAACGGCCGTGCCGAATCCGATCACGGTCAGCGCGACGCCGCTGTCTGTCCGGTAGGACCGCCCTGCGGCGGCATCGATCGCGGACAGCACCGATGCGACGCACACGACGGCCGCCTCGGCCGCTTGCACGGCTGCGGCCGCTCGCACCGTCAGCGGGCTTTGCAGCATTTCCGTACTCCTCACGAAGATCGCTACCCTGAGCGCGTGCGCGCGCTCCTGATCGTCAACCCACATGCCACGTCAACGACCCGGCTCGGCAGGGACGTCATCACCCGGGCGCTGGCGTCCGCCGTGGAGTTGGCGGTCGTGGAAACACGGTACCGGGGTCACGCGGCCAGTCTGGCGGGTGCCGCGGTCCGGGCCGGTGATGGCCTGGTGTTCACGCTTGGCGGCGACGGCACGGTCAATGAGGCGGTTAACGGAATAGTCGGGGCCGGCCTGGCTGACACCGACCGCAGGACGGCTGCCAGCTTGCCTGCGCTCGCTCCGCTGCCAGGCGGCAGCGCGAACGTTTTCACCCGCGCCCTCGGGCTTCCCGCTGACCCGGTGGAGGCCGCAGGGCGGATCCTGAGCGGCCTGGCAGCAGGCCGGGATCGCAGCATCGGCCTCGGCCTGGCCGGCGACAGGTACTTCACCTTCAACGCAGGCCTCGGGCTCGATGCCGAGGTCGTGCGCCTCGTTGAGGGCCTGCGCGCGCAAGGCCGCACGGCCACCCCCGCGCTGTACATAAGGATGGCCCTGCGCCAGTATTACCGGGTCACTGACCGGCGCCATCCGGCACTATCGCTCGAGCGCGACGGCAAGCCGCCAGTAGGCCCGCTCTTCCTGGGGATCGTCTCCAATACCGCGCCGTGGACCTACGTGGGACGCCGGGCCGTCCAGACCAACCCGGAGGCGGGATTCGACTCAGGCCTCGATGTCCTCGCCTTCCGCAGCCTCCGCACGATCGGCACCTTGCGGGCGCTCCGCCAGATGCTGTCCTCCGCTGACCGCTCACCCCGCGGGCGGCACCTGGTCAGCATGCACGACGAGGCCGGGCTGACGATCCGGGCCGACCGGCCGGTCGCGCTCCAGGTCGATGGCGAGTACGTGGGCGAGCGCGAGTGCGTTACATTCCGGTCCGTTCCGCACGCACTCCGGGTAATCATCTGATCGCGCCGACAGCACATAGCAGATGACATTCCCTGATAAAGGCATATCCGCGGCTAGCCCGGGCCGATCCGGCATCAGGAGCAGGCGCCGGCGCACTCGCCCGAGTCGTCGATCGCGGGCGTCATTGTGATTCATCTGACACCGGAATCCGTCCGAACCTTTGCCAAAGACCCTTGCGGTTGATCGGCGACCTTGAGAGGCTTATATCGCTCCCGGGGGCGGCGCGCCAGCCACGTGCCTCAGCCTCATCAGGTCAGGGCCTCGCGGTCGTGACTTGACGGCCTTGCCTGGGAGCGAATCGGGACGCAAGTTCCGCTGACTGGTTAATACCTCATATTCGGGGCATCAACTTCCCCGATGTATGGCCTAGCTCGTGAAATCATTCACAAGCACAACTGAGGTGACGGGCCACCGGCCACGGCTCCGCCCTCACAGAGGAGTGGACCTCATGGACTGGCGTCACCACGCCGTCTGCCAGGACGAGGATCCTGAGCTGTTCTTCCCGATCGGAAACACCGGGCCAGCACTGGTCCAGATCGAGGAGGCCAAGCTCGTCTGCCAGCGCTGCCCCGTGCTTGAGCCTTGCCTGCAATGGGCACTCGAAAGCGGGCAGGATGCTGGCGTGTGGGGCGGGCTGAGCGAGGATGAACGCCGGGACTTGAAGCGGAGGACCACTCTGGTCAGGGCACGCGCGCACGCCTGAGCATGGTGGCCTGCGGCACCAGTGACACGCCGCGGCCTGCAGCACCCGGCCGCCGGTTTCTGGCTATCCAAGGGCGAACTAATCTGCGGGATGCCGGCGAGCTACTCCGCGGGATGCTCAGCGCCGGGAGGCCACTCCAGCGGAAGATCGACCATAACTGTGGTGCCGCCAGCGGCCCGCGGCGAGATCTCCAGTCGGCCGGCTAGCTCGGTCACCACGAGCGTGCGGACGATCTGCAGGCCAAGGCTGGTGGAGGAATCAAGATCGAACCCCTGCGGAAGCCCGGCGCCATTGTCAGTCACCGTGACGATGAGCTGTTCCGGGCGCCGCTCGGCGTGCACGGTGAGCGACCCGGCTGGCGTCTCGCCTGACGGGCGGCACAGACCATGCTGAAGTGCGTTCTGCAGAAGTTCGGTCAGTACCAGCGCAAGCGGAGTCGCAACGGATCCGGGCAGCAGCCCGAACCCGCCGGACAGCGCCGGCGTAACCTGCGCCTCGGCTGCCGACACCTCCACCGCCATCATGGCGACGCGACCGGCGATGTCGTCGAAGTCCACCGCCTCCTCTGACGTCTGGGAGAGCGTCTCGTGGACGAGGGCGATCGAGCCGACCCGGCGCACCGCCTCCTCAAGCGCGGCGCGTGCATCCGGCGCCTGCAGCCTCCTGGCCTGCAACCGCAGCAGCGCAGCCACCGTCTGCAGGTTGTTCTTGACGCGATGATGAATCTCCCTGATCGTGGCGTCCTTGGTAATCAGCTCCCGCTCGCGGTGCCGCAATTCCGTCACGTCCCTGACCAGGATCAGTGCGCCGGCCCTGGATCCGTCCACGACGAGCGGGATGCTCCGCAGCTGCACGACCGAGCCGTTGCCATCGACCTCGGACTCCCGGGCCGCACGGCCGCTGGCGGTCAGCATCAGGGATCCGTCCCGGGATTCATAGCGCGAGCACAGCCGGGCCGTCACCCGGCCGAGCTCGGCTCCCACCAGATCAGCGGTCAGGCCGAGCCGCCGGTAGGCGGACAACGCGTTCGGGCTGGCGTAGGTGACCTTCCCCGAGCGGCCGAGCCGTAGCAGGCCATCGCCGACCCGGGGCGACCTGACCAGCGCGGGCGCCTCGCCCACGCACGGGAACATCCCCGCGGCCACCATCTGGGCGAGGTCATCCGCCGCTCTGAGGTAGGTAAGTTCCATCCTGCTCGGGGTGCGCGCCGAGCTGAGGTTGGTAGACCGCTCGATCACGGCGATCACCTTGTCGTCATTCAGGACCGGAATGGTCTCATGGCGCACCGGCACGCCATCCGTCCACTCCGGGTCGCCTTCACGGCAGATGCGCCGCTCCCGGCGGGCAACATCCAGGAAAGGCCGCCCCCCGGCGGGCAGGACGGATCCGACAACGTCATCGGGAAAGGCAGTCGGCGCCGTTGTCGGGCGCATCTGCGCCAGCGCCACCCAGCCTGCCTGGTGCCGGAGCGGCGCCCACAGGACCAGGTCCGCGAACGACAGGTCGGCCAGCAGCTGCCAGTCGGAAACCAGGGCGTGCAGCCAGTCAAGGCCGGCCTCGGTGAACTCCGCATGCCGGCGGGCCAAGTCGGTCAGGGTGGGCATCTCGCCATCATCGCACCAGGCCCTGTGCCCAATCCGTCCGGTTCGCCGGTCGAGTGGGCGCAGTCCTGGTACCGGGGTGACCGGTCCAAGATCGTCACCAGGCTGCGAGGCCGGGGCCGTGAGCGCCGGGGTCGTGAGCGCCGGCATCTGCCCGGTGCGCGGCTGATAGCGTCGCGCGCATGAGCGAGGCGAAACCGGCAGGCCAGGCACCGGCGCACGGCGGCGCGCAAGCCGTCGCCGCTGCGCTCAGGCACGGCGCGGCGACCATGTTCACGCTGTCTGGCGGTCACGTCTTCCCGCTCTATGACGGCGCGGTCAAGGCAGAACCGCCGATGCGCATCGTCGACGTCCGGCACGAGCAGACGGCGGTGTTCGCGGCAGAGGCTACCGCCCGGCTCGCCCGCGTGCCCGGGCTCGCCGTCCTCACCGCCGGCCCCGGGATTACCAACGGCGTGAGCGCGATAACGACGGCACATTTCAACGGGTCGCCAGTGGTAGTGCTCGGCGGCCGCGCGCCGGACTATCGATGGGGCTCAGGGAGCTTGCAGGAGATAGACCATCCGCAACTGGTCGCGCCTGTCACCAAGCGCGCCTGGACCGAGCACGAGGCCGACCGGGTCGGCTCATCAGTCGACGAGGCGTTCAGGCTCGCTGCCGCCCGGCATCGCGGGCCGGTCTTCCTCGACATCGCGCTGGAGGCGCTCTTCGGCCAGGCAGGCGGGACCGGCCAGGCCGGCCGCACCGGCCAGGCCGGCCGCACCGGCCAGGCAGGCGGCAGCGGGGACCAGCGGGACACGCCCGATGCCGACTCGATCAGCGTTATCGCCGGGCTCCTGATGGCTGCCCGCCGGCCGGTTCTTGTCCTTGGCTCTGACGTCTGGCTGGACGGCGCGGACCAGGCAGCCCGCCAGGCGGCTGAGGAACTCCGGCTGCCAGTGATCGCCAACGGCCAGGGCCGCGGCGTGCTGCCGGCCGGCCATGAGCTACTCGTCACTCGGGCTCGTTCCGTGGCATTCGGCCAGGCTGACCTGGTCATTGTCGTGGGCACGCCGCTCGACTTCCGGCTTGGCTATGGTGAGTTCGGCGGGCGGGACGGGGCGCCGCGTGCCCAGGTCGTGCACGTGGCCGACTCCGCTGTCCAGATCGCCGCTCATTGCCCGCTCGCTGCTTCTGCCTCCGGCAGCCTGGCTGGGTTCTTCGCCGGCCTGACCGCGGCCGCCGGCCCGGCTGCCCGCGGCTGGACCAGCTCCTGGCTGCCGCAGCTGCAGGCCGCTCGCGACAAGGCGGTGGCCGCGGATGCGCCGCTCCTGTCGAGCGACGCAGACCCCATCCACCCGATGCGGATCTATGGCGAGCTGGCGAAGGTCCTCGACAGTGACGCCGTGGTAATCGGCGACGGCGGGGACTTCGTCTCTTACGCGGGCAAGTACATCGAACCGCAGCGGCCGGGCGGCTGGCTGGACCCTGGCCCCTACGGATGTCTGGGGACCGGCCTTGGATACGCGATTGCCGCCCGGATTGTCCGTCCGTCCGCGCAGGTAGTGCTGCTGCTCGGGGACGGTGCGGCCGGATTCTCGCTGATGGATGCCGACACCCTGGTGCGGCACCAGTTGCCGGTCGTCATGATCTGCGGCAACAACGGCATCTGGGGCCTGGAGAAGCATCCCATGCAGGCGCTCTACGGCTACGACGTGGCGGCCGACCTGCAGCCGCAGTGCAGGTACGACCAGGTAGTAACCGCGCTGGGCGGGGCAGGGGAACTTGTCACCAGCCCGGCCGGAATCGGCCCCGCCCTGCGCCGCGCCTTCGACTCAGGCGTTCCCTACCTCGTCAACATCAGCACCGACCCGCAGGTCGCCTACCCGCGTTCCACCAGCGGCATCTGACCGGCCGGGCGGAGTCACCTCTTTCGGCTGTCAGCGGCTACCCGGGTTTGAAGCCCCTGCACGCACTCTCGCCCCTCATGCCCTACGTACCCCACCATCGCGCTCTCGCCGGGACCCGATCTCGTGATCCCGAAGGATCCGCGCCATCTGATACGCCAAATCCTTCGTGTTAACGAATGACCGGGTCCGGGCGATGCGTGCCGCTGGCGGGGCGGCCGAGGCGCCGGAAGGGCGGCTGTATGCGCAAGCCAGGAACCGCTCCCTGGCGACCACCACGCGCTCGATGGTGCCCGCTCCCACCACAGCGGACGGGTCTTCGGATGGCCGGGCGCCGGGTGGCGGGTCTTCGCGCGGCCGGGGCGCCGGGTGCCCGGGCGCGGGAATCCTCCTGGCGCGGAGCCACCGCCGCGACCGCGGCCTCGGGCCGGGGGCAAGCAGCCGCGGGGTGCCGAGCACCGGCACGTCCCCGCTGCGGAGGGCTGCTGCCGTGTCGGACTCGCTGACAACGACCTGAACTGAAGCGCGCAGGCCGACGGCAATGAGCATGCTCGCCCCTTGCTCGCTCCCTTACTCAACCGATGACGGCGATCAGGTCGCCTTCCTGGATGACGTCACCCTCGGCCACGGCCAGCTTCGTCAGGATGCCATCGCCCTCAGCGAGGACGGGAATCTCCATCTTCATCGATTCGAGGATCACGAGGGTGTCCCCGTCATGCACCTGATCCCCCTCGGATGCCACGACTTTCCACACGTTCGCGACCATCTCCGCACGGATCTCGGCCACGTGCACCTCCTTGCGTCATCGCCGGCGAGCCGCCGCCAGGGCTTCCGGCACCATCATTGTCGCTGTCAGCCCGGCGCGGGCCGGAGCCGGGCAATCACCGACGTATCGTAGGCGCCGCTCGTGAACTCGCTGCTTTCCAGCAGCTCAGCGAGGAAAGGGAGATTCGTCTTGGGCCCGGTGATCACGAAGGCCGAGACCGCCTCGGCTGCCAGCGCCAGCGCCTCTTCCCGGCTCCCGCGGTGCACGCACAGCTTTGCCAGCAGCGGGTCGTAGAACGTGGTCACCTCGTTCCCGGCTGCGTAGCCCGCGTCCACCCGGATGCCGGGGCCGGCGGGCTCGGTCCACTCGGCGATCACCCCCGGACTCGGCAGGAACCGGCGCGGGTCCTCCGCGTAGACCCGCAGCTCGATCGCATGCCCGCTGACCGTGACGGCGAGCGGATCGAAGCTCACCGGCTGCCCGGCGGCGATCAGGAGCTGCTGCTCCACCAGATCGATCCCGGTGACCAGCTCGGTGACCGGGTGCTCGACCTGGAGCCTCGTGTTCATCTCCAGGAACACGAAGTCGTGCGCCGCGGTGTCCACGAGGCACTCGACCGTCCCGGCACCGCGGTAACCGACCGCCTCGCCAGCACGCACCGCCGCCGCCTGCATCCTGTGCCGCAGCCCGGGGGTGATCCCGGGCGAGGGGGTTTCCTCGGCGACCTTCTGATGCCGCCGCTGCACGGAGCAGTCCCGCTCGCCGAGAGCGACCACGCGCCCGTCGGCCAGCCCGAGTATCTGCACCTCGACGTGGCGGGCATGCTCGATGTAGCGCTCAAGCAAGATCGCGGGGTTGCCGAAGAACCGCTCCGCGCGGGAGCGGGCCGTCTCGAAGCCGGCGCGGAGCTCGGCGGCGTTAGCCGCGGCACTCATCCCGATGCCGCCGCCCCCCGCCGCGGCCTTGATCATCACGGGATAACCGAGCCGGCCGGCCTCGGCCTGCGCCGCCGCCGCATCGGTGACCGGCTCCCTGCTGCCCGCGGCGACGGGCACGCCTGCCTGCTCCATGAGGTTCCTGGCGCTGATCTTGTCGCCCATCTGCTCGATCGCCGGCGGCGGCGGCCCGATCCAGATCAGTCCCTCGGCCATGACCCTGGCCGCGAAGGACGCGTTCTCCGCCAGGAAGCCGTAGCCCGGGTGAATGGCGCTGGCGCCGGTCCGCCTGGCGGCGCCGATCACCGCCTCGGCATCGAGGTAACTGCGGGCGGGCGGCGGCGGGCCGAGCAGCACCGCCTCGTCGGCCTCGCGCACGAACGGCAGGTCCGCGTCGGCTTCGGAATAGACCGCTATCGCGCGGATCCCCATCCTGCGGACCGTCCTGATCACCCGGCGCGCGATCTCGCCGCGGTTCGCGACGAGAACGGATTCGAGCATCCGGGCAGCCTACAGGCGGCCTGGCCGCCACCAGCAGGCGGCTTGGCCGGTACCGGCGCGGCCTGGCCGCCACCAGCAGGCGGCTGGCCGCCACCTACACGCGGCTTGGCCGCCGTCTGCCCGCGACCTCGCTCAGCGCCTCGATGACACCCGCGTCGTACTCCGAGGAAGTATCCAGCCGGAGCCGCTCCAGCGCATCCGCGCTGCGATCCCGGTCGGTCGATCCGCCGACCAGGTCGTCGAAGGCGTTGGCAGCGCGGATGATCCGGCTGCCGACCGGCGGCACTGGATCGTTCCCGCGGGCCGGCAGGCTCTGGCAGCGGACCAGTTCCGCCACCCGGTCAAGCACGCCGGCCTTCGCGATCACCTCGGCGCCCAGCTCAGCGATGCGCTGCTGATCGCCCCGTGACACTAGTACGGTGGCGCCGCCGGGTATCGGATCGCGCAGTGACAGCTGCCCGATGTCATGCATGAGGGCGGCGTACTCCAGATCCAGGAGATCGGGCTCGCTCATGCCTAGCTCCCGGCCGACGGCCACGGCGAGCACGCTGACCCGGTGCGAATGGCCGCTCTCCACGTAGCCGCCCACCTCGGTGACCCTGGCAAGGGCACGGACGGTCTGCAGGTACGTCGAGCGGATCCCGGCGTAGCGCCGGAACGCGAGCTGGGTAACGAGCAGCGGGACGACGAAGACAGCCAGCCCGGTAATTCCCATCACCTCGGTCGCGAAAGTGATGATCATCGCGGATGCGCCAACCGCCGCGCCGAGCGGCCACTGCACCCGCATCTCGTCCCAGAGCGCGACTGCGAACCTTGCTCCGAGGTCGTCGGCCCTGATCAGGGCTCCGATCACCGCATCAACGAGGCACCCGAATATCAGCAGGACCGTCATCACGCCAGCCGCCAGCCACCACTGGGTGGCGATGAGGTGAAGGCCGGCCAGCGGCCGGAAGATGAAGGCAACGCAGGACACCGCGACAAGCCGGGAGGCCATCCCGGTCACGCCGACCGACCGGCCTGCCGCCATGTGGGGCAGCGCGCCGATGGTCATGCCGATCGCGGCCACCGCGATGACCTGCAGCGCCGGGACCGGGGGCGGCGGCAGGTGACCCGGCAGGTACTTGACGTAGAGCAGCAGCGCATAGGCCATCGCCCCGGCGGTGGCAATCGGCGCAGCCTCGCGGCCGCCGGGCAGGGCGAGCCTCAGCAGCTCGCCGAGGGCGATGAGAATGCCGAACGCCACGGCGACATGGACCGCGGCGGGCCGGATATGGACCGCGGCGGTGTGCGCGATCGCGGCAACCGTCAGCATCCCGGCGGCGGCGAGCAGCAGCAGCCGGCCGGAGTCCATGGCCTGCCAGGACGACCAGCGCTCCGCCGGCTGGTGGTGGGCTGTCACCGCCGCCTGCCCGTCACAGGCTCTCGACCACCCGCAGCGGCGCGGTCGGGTCATCGTGGTCCTGGGCCGTCACGGTCTGATGGTCAAGCGGAGCGGCGGCGGGCTCGGGCAACGTCCAGCCCTCCCGCTGCAGGGCGGTGATGAACGCCTCCACCAGCGCGGGATCGAACTGGCTGCCTGCTCCCTTACGGAGTTCCCTGACCGCCTGGTCAATACCGCGCGCCTGCCGGTAAGAACGGTTCGATGTCATCGAATCGAAGGCATCGGCGACTGCGATGATGCGGGCGAATTCGGGAATCTCGTCGGCGGCGAGGCCCATCGGGTAGCCCTTGCCGTCGATCCGCTCGTGGTGATGCATGATGCCGGTGAGCGCCTCGTCCAGGAAGCCGATCTCCCTGACGATCTCCAGGCCGCGCATCGGGTGCAGCTGGATCGCCGCGTACTCCTCCTCCGTCAGCGCCCCGTTCTTCTGCAGCACCTTCGTGGGGACGCCGAGCTTTCCCACGTCATGCAGCATGCCGGCGTAGCTGATGGCGTCCGCCCGGTCGGGCCGCATGCCGATCTCGCGGGCGATCATGCCGGATCCCCTGGACACGCGCTCGCTGTGACCGCGGGTGTAGAAATCCTTGGTCTCCACCGCCTGGCAGAGTGCTTCCATCGTGGCCGCGTAGGCCCGCTGCTGCTCGGCGAACTGCCCCATCGCCCACCGTGCCACGAAAAGCGGAACGAGCACGAGGACCGCCGCAAAGGCACCCACGACCGTCCAGAGGGCGGCGATGAGCAAGCCGAGCACCGCGTAGCCGAGGTCAGATGCCAGCAGCAGCGTCAGGCTGGACTCCAGCCGGCCCCGGTCCCGCAGTCCGCTGTCCTTCCTGGTCAGCCGGAGCGCTCCCCAGAGCAGCCCGTGGTTGGTGATCACGTGGACGGCGGCGGCGGCGGCAAACGGCCAGATGATCATGGGAAACATGTGCGGCAGCGGCCTGCCCACATCGCCGTGGAGCGCGATGAACGTGCGCCCTGCCGCATAGCCGGACACGGCGTACATCGCTCCGTTGAACAACCGCTCGGCCACGATCAGTGGGCGGCGCAGGCTGAACACCGAGATCGCGCCCACCATAGCGGCGCCCACCGGCCCGAGCAGCACGACCGCCGCGAGCGTGGCAGATGAACTCGGGGACCACGCGGACTGGCGTGAGGTCAGCGGCGTCGACGTGGAGTCGCAGATCAGGAACAGCAGCTGGAGCACGCCCAGCTCGATCCACCAGCGGATGCCCACGGCCGCAAAGTGCATCGGGGCGATCAGCGCCACCGCCAGGATCACGACTGCGGCAATGTAGAGCCACACAGGCCGGGACACCTTGCCCATGGCTCCTCGCAATCACTCCTGGCGGCCAGTGCCCCCGGACTCTCGGACCTGTCTGACGCTCCGTGCTCCTGGCTAACGCTCCGTGCTCCCCGCTGACGCTCCGTGCTCCCGCACGGGTAGCAGCGGCGCGTCGTAAGACAGCGACTTAGAGTAACGCGTGAAACCCGAATTCGCGTAGACCTCTTGTATTTTGTCAACAATTAGTCGTCCGCTATGCGCGGTGTGTAATCAAATGTCGCCACCGAATCCCGGCGTGCGCGCCGTGGATTGGGTGGGCATGCCAGCTGGCGGATAGCGCGCGGGCCATGGCTAGCGCGCGGGCCGGCTAATCGCGGGCTATTCCGCGCGGAAATCCGTGACTTCGAGCTCAACCCGGACTGCCTGAATCCGGCTCAGCACCTTAGTTCTCAGCTCGGTCGGCACCGGCTCGGATCCGCAGTGCTTGTGCACCAGGCGCTTTACTGCCTCTTCGAGCCCGTACTCACGGAGGCACGGGCCGCATTCGTCGAGATGCTCGCGGATCTCCGCGCACCCCGAGACCTCGATCTCCCCGTCCAGATAGCTGTAAACGCGAGCGAGCACTTCGCTGCAGGGCACCTCGTGCGGCTTACCACAGCTCATCTCGCGTCCTCCCCGGGTTCCTCACCCGATGATGACGCCTCACCGTTGCTCGCCGCCGCCGCCTTTACCAATCCGCGGTCAGCGGCGTAGTCCTGGAGCATCTCGCGGAGCTGCCGGCGGCCGCGGTGCAGGCGTGACATGACGGTGCCGATCGGGGTGCCCATGATGTCGGCGATCTCCTTGTAGGCGAATCCTTCGACATCAGCCAGGTACACCGCGATCATGAACTCCTCGGGAAGGGCCTGCAGCGCTCGCTTGACATCGGAGTCGGGAAGCCGCTCCAGTGCTTCGGCCTCGGCTGACTTCAGGCCGGACGAAGTGTGCGACGCCGCCCTGGCGAGCTGCCAGTCCTCGATCTCCTCGGTGCCTGCCCGCTGCGGCTCGCGCTGCTTCTTGCGGTAGGAGTTGATGAAGGTATTGGTCAGGATCCGGAACAGCCACGCCTTAAGGTTGGTGCCGGGCTGAAACTGGTGGAACGAGGCGTACGCCTTGGCGAAGGTTTCCTGCACGAGGTCCTCGGCATCCGCCGCGTTCCGGGTCATCCGCATCCCCGCGGAGTACAGCTGATCCAGGTAAGGCAAGACATCACGTTCGAAGCGCTCGCCGCGCTCCTCGAGCGTCTCGGGAACCGGACCCACCTCCTCGGCGATTCTCGCCTGCGGCTGGCCGGGATGCCAGCCGTATAGGCCGGAGGATATCTTGCCAGGGCCGGCCTGCCCGTGGGCAGCTACCGTCATCGAGGCATTTCGCGGTCGGCATCCGGCTAGGGACATGCGGTGTGCAACACGGCACGGATGCGCTTCATTCCGCGACCGGCATCAGCGCCGTAGCCTATCCCGCTTGGCCTGGCAGGCAACGCAGCGCGCCGCGTCTGGCCTGGCCTCAAGCCGCCCTTCCGGCACGCCAGCACCGCAATCGGCGCACACTCCATAGGTCCCCTGCTCGATGCGATGCAGCCCGCCGACCACGGCGGAGCGCTGCTGCCGCACCGTGGCCAGCATCGCCGCCGTCCGCTGGGTCTCGGTGAGATTAGCGCCCGCATCCGCCGGATCCTGCGGATACTCAGCCCCCAGCTCGACTGGCGGGCTGGATCGCTCGATCACCGAAATGGACCTGTCAAGCTCATCGCGGATCTCTTCCAGGCGCTTGCGCGCGACGTCGGTATCCATCCGATCCTCACCTCTTCTCCGCGCGGGACTGGCAGCACGCCCGATCGGGCCCGCTGCCGGGCCCGGTTCAGCGGGCTCAGAACAGCGTGTCGGGACCGCTACCCGGGACTCCCCGGGACGCACCGCTCCGTAATCTCGGCGAGCGGGCAGGCGGCTCCCCTGGCAACCCCGCGTATGCCGGGCCGGCGGGTTCAGGGGCGGCCGGTTCGGGGGCGGCGGATTCGGGCTCAGCCGGCTCAATCAGCCGGGGTCCGTTGTTGCGCACCGAGTTGACCGCGGTCGATACTGGGCGAGAGATCAGTCCGCCGGAGCTAGCCGGGGCCAGCGATCCGAGCAGGTCGCCGGTGTCGCTATTGCCGGGATCGAGCCAGTCCGCCCAGCGCGCAGGCCCGATCACCATCGGCATCCGGTCGTGAATCCTGCCGAGCTCGTCCGGCGCGCTGGTCGTGATAATGGTGGAGGTCCACAGCCATGCGTCCGGGTGATCGTCGGGAAATGCCCGGTTACGCCAGAGTTCGTAGAGGCCGGCGAAGGCGAGTGGCGCACCATCTGCGCGGAAGATGTAGTAGGGCTGCTTGGCGGCCTTCGCATCGGTGCCGGGCCGGTACCACTCGTAGTAGCCGTCGGCGGGCAGCAGGCACCTGCGGCGGGCGAACGCGCGGCGGAAGGCCGGCTTGACGTTCACGGTCTCTGACCGGGCATTGATCATGCGGCTGCCGATCGAAGGGTCCTTGGCCCAGAAGGGGACCAGCCCCCAGCGGACGACGCGGAGTTCCCTCGCCTCCCCCGGGGCATGCTCGCTGCCTTCCTGCTGCTCGCTGCCGTCCTGCTGCTCGCTGCCGTCCTGCTGCTCGCTGGTTCCACGGGATCGGCGGGTGATGACCGCGTAGACCTGTTTCGTCGGCGCGACGTTATAGTCGGGCTCCAGCGGCTCGGGAACGCAGTCGCGCTCCACGCCGAACTCCTCAAGGAGCTCGATGCGCTTGCGCGCAGAAGCGTACCGACCACACATGGCCCCACCTTGACAGCACGTCGCAGACCCGGGGGGAAGCCCAGATTGTGGCGGTTCATAGCCAAGATCCGGGTTTGCCAAACCTTGCGGAGGCCACCAGTCACGTCGTGTCCGAGAAATCCGCCGTGCCCGGAAACAGCCCACTGCGCACTTCCGCCGATCCAGCGCGGGACCTGCGCGGGACCTGCGCGGCACCTGCGCGGCACCTGCGCGGCACCTGCTCGGGGCCAGCGCCGCCGATCCTCCCGGCCCGGGCAGGCACCGGTCCGGTACGGGCCAGGCGGCCGCGCAGCCAGTACGCTCGCAGCATGGACGACGGCGCTGGGCAAGGCGGCGGGCTTGCCCCTGACTGGCGAGCA
>Ga0302229_10001931_pt1 | contig 15426 bp, 16 predicted proteins | sample II_Palsa_N1_3_FD_193518 | JGI IMG/M metagenome (GOLD analysis project Ga0302229, IMG submission 193518) | Peat permafrost microbial communities from Stordalen Mire near Abisko, Sweden - II_Palsa_N1_3 | ecosystem: Environmental > Terrestrial > Soil > Palsa > Peat permafrost | place: Sweden... | reverse complement strand
CAGCCGATCGGTGTCGGCCGAGGGCCGGTCCCGGGCGTTCGCGGGCGGGCGTTCGGTGCCCGTGTCCCTGCTGCAGGTGCTGGCCGACGATCTGGTCGCGGTGCACGGCCAGTCCGATCAGCAGCAGCTGCTCAAGCCCGGGCGGCAGCGGGACGCGCTGGACCGGTTCGGCGGCCCGGACCTGGCCGCCACGCTGGCTGACTACCGGCGGGTGTTCAGCCGGCACCGCGCGGTTCGCGAGGAGCTGGAGTCGCTGACCCGCGCAGAGCGGGAGCGGTTGGCCGAGGCGGAAATGCTGCGGCGCGGCCTGGCCGAGGTCGAGGCGGTGGCCCCGGTCGCGGGGGAGGACGCGACGCTGCTCGCCGAGGAGGAAAAGCTCGCGAACGCCGACGCGCTGAACGCCGCGGCCACCATGGCGCACGAGGCGCTGCTCGGTGACCCGACCGCGGCGTCGGTGGACGGCGGCTCGGACGCGGTGACACTGCTCGGGGTGGCCGGGCGCGCGCTCGAGCCGGTCCGTGCGCATGACCCGGTGCTGGCCGGTCTCGCGGACCGGCTGGCCGAGGCCACGTACCTGGTTTCCGATGTGGCCGCCGAGCTGGCGTCCTACACCGACGCACTGGATTCCGACCCGGCCCGGCTCGCGGCGGTGCAGGAACGTCGAGCGGCGCTGGGCAAGCTGATCCGGGCGTACGGAACCGCCGCCGGTCGGGGGGTCGGCGGAGCCGGCGGGCCGGGAGACGTGACCGCGGTCCTCGACTGGGCCAAGCAGGCCGGGTCGCGGCTGGCCGAGCTCGAGGGCGACAACGACAAGATCGCGGCGCTGGCCGAGGAGGAATCCTCGCTGGCCTCCCAGGTCACCTCAGTCGCGGCGGAGCTGACGGTGCTGCGTCAAGCCGCGGCGCAGCGGTTCGCGTCGGCGGTGACCGCCGAGCTGACCGCGCTGGCCATGCCGCACGGGTCGCTGACCGCCGTGGTCAGCGCGCTGGACGCACCCGGCCCCTACGGAGCCGACGACGTGGAGATCCGGCTGGCCGCCCATCCCGGAGCACCGCCACTACCGCTGAACAAGGGTGCTTCTGGCGGCGAGCTTTCCCGCGTCATGCTGGCCATCGAGGTGGTCTTCGCAGGCGCGGACCCCGTGCCGACGTTCGTTTTCGACGAGGTCGACGCCGGCGTCGGCGGCAAGGCCGCGGTCGAGATCGGCCGGCGGCTGGCGCGGCTGGCGCGCTCCTCACAGGTCATCGTGGTCACCCACCTGCCGCAAGTGGCGGCGTTCGCCGACAACCACCTGGTGGTGGAGAAGTCAGGTGACGGGCTGGTCACCGAGAGCGGCGTGGTGCGGCTGGACCGGCCGGCCCGGGTGCGCGAGCTGTCCCGGATGCTGGGCGGCCTGGAAGAGTCCGAGTTCGGCCAGGCTCACGCCGATGAACTGCTGGCGATGGCCGACCGGGAGCGCGATGCGGCCGACGCCTGAGCGTTAAGAGCGATGGCTAACGGGGCGGGGACGCGGGCTGGGCTGCTAGCGAGATCATGCAGGGACGCAGCAGGCTGATGACCTGTGCCGGGTCGGCGGTGGCGAGCGGCTGATCCGTTCTACGGTTGTTCAATCAACGTATGTTGAATGAAATCGCTTGAACGAAGGGAAGGCCGCATGCCATCCGCCACGCCCGCCGATGTCCTGGCCCAGCGCCGCCGCCTGATCCTGAGCGGGGACGCCGACGGCTTTGCTGACCTGTTCGCGCCCGATGGGGTAATCGAGTCGCCCTTCGCGCCGCCGGGCGCGCCTTCGCGCCTGGAGGGCCGGGAGGCGATTCGCGAGTATTCGCGCCACGTCGTGGCGTCGCCGGTGCGACTGGAGGACTTCGAGATGGTAGAGCTTTACCAGACCCTGGACCCGGAGGTGGTGATCGTGGAAGTGCGGGTGAAGGCAACCCTGACCACGACGGGCCGGTCGTTCGCGGCGACGTCTATTCAGATCTTCCGCATCCGGGAGGGCCAGATTGTGCTCTTCCGTGACTTCGCCGATTCGCGGGTCCTGGAAGACGCGATCGCCGAACCGGCCGCACACGGCGCAGGGCGACCCTGACGCGCAGCGCAGGCTCTGTGCCCGGGTTGGGCTCGCGGGCCGCCGCGGGGTCCTCGCTGGCCGCCAGACTGGCCACCCATCCCGGCGGGCTGGACTCCGGCCAGGTGACCGCGGCGCTGAACGCGGGACGTAGGCACGGCGCCACCGAACCCTGGCTGACCCGGCAGGTCCTGAGCACCGAGACCGGGCCGGGACCGGAGCGAGGATTCTGCCGTGGGCTCGAGGCTGGCGCACCGCATTACAGTTGCTGAGTGGCCGGTGATGAGACGGGGCGGGTGGACAGCTGGATCTGGTCAGTGCGGCTGGCCAAGACCCGCTCGGCCGCGTCCGGTGCCTGCCGGGCCGGGCACGTCAGAGTCAACGGGATGCGGGTCAAGCCCGCGCATTCGGTCCGGGCCGGTGACGAGGTGCGGCTGCGTCAGGACGGACGCGAACGCGTCGCGGTGGTCGTGCGGGTGATCGCCAAGCGGGCCGGCGCACCGGTGGCCGCCGAGTGCTTCATCGACCACAGTCCGCCCCCGCCGCCTCGGGAGGAGACGGTCACGGTCGCTGCTCGCGACCGAGGTACGGGTCGGCCCACCAAGCGCGAACGCCGCAGTATCGACAAACTGCTAGGGCGTCCGGTCCGCTGAGCACTAGTTCCTCGATCAGGCCGGCGGTTGGGGGCGGTGGCTGGCGCCGCGGCTGAACGCCGCGAAGCCGGCCGCGGCTTCCGGGGTAGACAGCGCCGCGGACTGGCTCAGCGCCTCCTGCTCGAGCGCCGACTGCAAGGAGCCGTCCGTGGTGGAGTTGATCAGGCGTTTGGTCAGGGCGACCGCGAGCCGGGGCCGGGCCGCCAGCTCTGCCCCGGCTGACAGGGCCTCGGCCAGCGCCGCGTCAGGGTCGGCGGTGACGGTGCTGACCAGGCCCATCTCGCGGGCCTCGGCGGCACCGATCTCCCGGGTCCGCAGCATCAGCTCCTTCGCGCGCTGCACGCCCACCAGCCGCGGCAGCAGGTAGGCGCCGCCCAGGTCGGGGATCAGGCCGCGGCGCAAGAAGACCTGGCAGAACCGGGCGTCGGCGGAGGCGATGACGAGGTCGCAGGCGAGCGCCAGGTTGAACCCGCCGCCGTAGGCGACCCCGGACACCGCCGCGACGACCGGCAGGTCGCTGGTCCACAGGGCGTCCACCACGCGCTGGAAGCGCCGCATGAGCGCGATCGCCGCCTGCTGGGATCCCGTGCCGATCACCTCGACAATGGCCTGCGCGTCACCGCCGGCGCAGAAATGCCCGCCCGCCCCGGCCAGTACGATCGCGCCTACCGCCGGGTCGCGACCCGCCGCCTCGACCTGTTCGCTGAGCTGGGTGACCAAATCAGGGGTCAGCGCATTTCGCCGCCGGGGGCGGTCGATGGTGAGCAGCCGTACCGGGCCGTGGTCGCTGACCGCGACCGTCCCGTCCGCATCCGCGTCGCCGCCGTCCACCCGGCTACACCTGCTGGTCCGGGCCGACGGGCAGTTTGGCCAGTTCGTGACGCTGGAGCTTGCCGGTGGTGCTGCGCGGCAACTGGCTCGCCGCCATGAACTCGATGTAGCGCGGGCGCTTGAAGCCGGCCAGCCGGTCGCGGCACCAGCCGCCGATCTCAGCGGCGCCGACCGCGGCGCCGGGCCTGAGCACGACCACGGCCTTGACCGTCTCGCCCCACCGCGGGTCGCTGACCCCGAACACGCAGGCCTCCTGCACGGCCTCGTGCTGGGCGATGACCCGCTCCACCTCGGCCGGGTAGACGTTCTCGCCGCCCGTCTTGATCAGGTACTTGAGCCGGTCGACGAAGGTCAGCTGGCCGGACTCGTCGCGCGCCAGCACGTCACCCGTGTGCAGCCAGCCGCCCCGGAAAGCCTCGCTGGTCGCACCGGGATCGTCCATGTATCCGGACATCACGCTCGGCCCGCGCACCACGCACTCGCCGGGTTCGCCGGGAGGCACCTCGCGCATCTCGGCATCGACCAGCCGCACGTCCAGCAGCGGGCTGGGCAGCTTGCGCAGCGACGGCGCCTCCCCCGGCCCGCTGATGCCGTGCGCGAGCAGGTAACTCGTCTCCGTTTGGCCGAAGGCGTCATAAAAGTCGATACCGAACGAGGCGGTCAGCTTCTGCACCACGCCCGGCATCATGTTCGCGTAGCCGATCGCGAACCGCAGCGAGGACAGGTCGTAGTCACCGCGCCGCGGGTGGTCAAGGAAATCGGTGATCACTCCGGGCAGCAGAAGGGTCCAGCTCAGCCGGTCCCGCTCGATCATGCGGTACATCGTCTCCGGGTCAGCCTTGCGTAGCGTGCCGTAGGTGCCCCCGGTCAGCATGGTGGCGTACAGCGACTCGTCACCGCCGCAGTGGAACAGCGGCAGCCAGCCGATGAAACCGTCCTGCTCGCGCAGCCCGAACCACTGCGCCAGCCGCAGCCCTCGTATCGCGGCCGCGGCCTGGCTGATCATGGCGCCCTTCGCCCGCCCGGTGGTGCCGCTGGTGTACAGGACGTTGTGGATGTCCTCGCCGCGCACCTCCGTCGGGCTAGCCGGCGAACCGTCGAGCAGATCCTGGTAGCGGGTGTATCCGTCGGGTGGGTCGTCCAGGCATGCCCAGGTCGTGACCGGAGACGGGCGGGAGCGCGCGTACTCAAGCGACGGAGCGCAGGCGGCTGAGGTGATGACCGCGCGCGGCGCCCCGGCGCTCAGGCAGTACGCCAGTTCCTCCGGGTGGAACCGGATGTTGAGGGTGAGCGCCGTGATGCCGAGAGAGGCCAGCGCGGCGTACGTCTCCACGTACTCGGGACGGGTCTCGGACAAGACCGCGACCCGGTCCCCGCGGCCCAGGCCAAGGCGCTGCAACCCGCCGGCCAGCCGCGCCGCCCGATCACCCAGTTCGCCGTAGGTCCAGCGGCCATCCTCGGAGGTCACCGCGGTGCGGTCGGCGAAGACCCGGAAGGCGCGCTGGAACAAGTCGCTGACGGTGTAACTGGCCACCGCGCCCATGTCAGCTCTTGACGTCCCGTCCACGCTGGTCACCCGCCTCCTCGCGGACCCGCCGCACCCAGCACGGCGGTCGCCATCCGCCGCCACTAGTGAAACCAGATTCACTTTAGGGCAGCTTAGGGCCGCCGCCAGGCTCTTGCCTAGGTCATCGGCCTGATCTTCCGCTCAATGCGGCGGGTGTCTTAACGGCCCTCGCGGCCAGGCGCGAATCCCGGCACCCGGGCCAGCTGCAGCGCGATCATGTATCCATGACCGACTTCCTGGCTGGCTATATCGTTCCCCCTGACGGCGGCGTGGCAGGCGATCCGGGCCTGAAGGCGTCGCAGCACTCCACCGGCGGAGCCTTGAGCGTCTTTGAGACCACCATCGGAGCCGGGCCGCCGCTGCACGTCCACGACCAGGAAGATGAGTGCCTCTACGTGCTCGTCGGCGAGCTGTCCATCCGCTGCGGCAACGACACCTTCGACGCTCCAGCAGGCAGCTTCGTGTTCCTGCCCCGCGGCCGCCCGCACCGGTTCCGGGCCAAGGACCAGCCCGCAAAGCTGCTCCTGATCACCGTCCCAGGCGGCATCGAAGACTACTTCCACCGGATCAACAACGCCACCACCGACGAAGAGCGCGACCGGATCGGCGAGCAGCACAGCATCCGTGTCGTACCTGAATAAGCCAGCCGAAGCGGCCGCCCGGCACCACGATCCGACCACCGACCAGCCGTTGAATGATCCGCGCGCCTGATCAGTACGTGGTCGCGACGAGGTCGGCGAACGCCTGGGTGACCGGGGACAGCGGCCGGTCGGCGGGGACGATGAACGCCACCGTGAAGGTGGTCGCGGGCCGCAACGGAACGCCCGTCAGGCCCGTGTCCGCGATCATCGACGCCGGCAGGATGGCCAGCCCGAGCCCGGCGCGGACCAGCGACACCTGGATCGACGCGTCCGGGACCTCGATGCCGATCGGCCGCTCGACGCCTGCCCTGGCGAACAGCTGGTCGGCGATCGTGCGGGTGCCCCAGCCCGGCGTGTGGTCGACGAACGGCTCGTCGGCCAGCTCGCTGACCGAGACGACCGCGCGTCTGGCCAGCGGGTGATCGGGCGGGCAGCCGAGCAGCACGGGCTCGGAGGCCAGCTTCGTTGCCGTCAGCCCCGGCTGGTCCGGGCCGCTGATGGCCACGAAGGCGGCATCCAGGGTGCCGCGCCGGACATCGGCGATCAGCGCCGCCGACCCGCCGGGAGCGGTCCTGGGCCGGATGTCCACCAGCGGCCGCTCGCGGTGGAACCGTGCGATCAGCGAGCCGACCTCGACCACGTTGATCACCTGCATCATGCCGAGCCGCAGCGTCCCGCGCAGGCCTTCGTGGGCGCCGAAGACCGCCGCCTTGGCGCTGGCGGCCGCGTCGAGGGTGCGGCGCGCTTCCGGCAGCAGGATACGGCCGGGGTCGGTCAGCCTGACTTCGCGCGTGGTCCGCTCGAACAGCTTGGTGTCAAGCTCGCGCTCCAGCGAGCGGATGGACACTGACAGGGCCGACTGGACGAGGTGGAGGCGCCGCGCGGCCCGGGTAAAGTTCCGCTCCTCGGCGACGGCGACGAAGTGCTCAAGGTGCCGTAGTTCCACTATTAATTCCTGATGGGCATGAGTGTGATGATTATCTTTCGTTGGACATGATAAATCATGTCGTCCATCCTTGCCGTAGGGCCTGCTGAGGGCAAAGGCCTGCGGAAAGCAAGCGATGGATGGGGCGAGATGACCGCACGGACGGAATGGACAGTTGCGCTACCGGGTACGGCAGCGAGGGAACCGGCAAGGCAGACCCGGCACCAACGCCACCACTCGGCGGCGTTCTGGGTCGTGGCGGCTGCCTTCTGCGTTAACCTCGCGTTCTCGGCCGTCCCGACGCCGCTTTACGCCATCTATCAGCAGCGCGACCACTTCTCCACGCTGATGATCACGGTCGTGTACGCGGTCTACGCCGTCGGCGTGATCGTCAGCCTGTTCCTCGGCGGGCACATCTCGGACTGGGTGGGACGGCGCCGGGTGCTGGTGCCGGCGCTCGCCGTCAATGTGCTGAGCGCGGTGCTGTTCATCGCCTTTCCCAGCCTGGCGGGCCTCATCATCGCGCGGATCGTCTCCGGCGTGTCGATCGGACTCACCACCGGGACCGCGACCGCGTACCTGGCCGAACTGCACGTGGGCGCCGGCGGGTCGCCGGCGGGCCGGCGTCCGCAAGTGGTCGCGACGGCGTCCAACCTCGGCGGGATCGGGGTCGGGCCGCTTGGCGCCGGGCTGCTGGCGCAGTTCGTGCGGTTGCCGCTGGTGATCCCCTACGTGATCTTCGGCGGGGTGCTTGCGGTGCTGGCGCTGCTGATCGCCTTCGCGCCGGAGACGGCCAGCCGGCCGGACCCGCGGCCGGCCTGGCGGCCGCAGCGGGTGGCGATACCCGCGCACGCCCGCGGCACCTTCTTCGCCGCCACGGGGGCCGCGGCGGCGGCGTTCGCGGTCTACGGCGTCTTCAACTCCCTCATGCCCGGCTTCCTGGCCGGCACCATGCACGAGACCTCGTACGCGGTCGCAGGCACCGTCGCCTTCTCCGCGTTCGCCGCCGGGGCGGTCGCGCAGATCGCGCTCGGCACGGCGAGTACCGCCACGACGCTGAAGGTGTCGGTGCCAGTGCTCTTCGCCGGCCTTACGCTGTTCACCGCCGGGATGTGGCTGCCGAGCCTGCCCGTGTTCGTGATCGGCGGGATCGTCACCGGGGCCGGCGGCGGCCTCGTCTTCCGCGGCTCCCTGGTGGCCGCGGCCAGCACCGCACCGCCCGAATCCCGCGCCGAGACGCTGGCAGGCTTCTTCCTCGGTGCGTACATCGGGCTGTCCGCGCCGGTGATCGCGCTCGGCGTCGCCACCGAATACGTGGCGGCCCGCGACGTCATGCTGGTCTTCGTGGTACTCGCCGCTATCGCCATCGCCGCAGGCACGCGGGCCGTCCTGCGCCACCTTGCGGTCAGGCCGCCTGGAACGACCGCTTGGCCAGCCCGAGAGCGTAGCCGTCGATGACCGTGGTGGGCGGTGCCGCTGGGTCGGTGGCGGCGCCCAGAGCGACGAACAGCGGGGTGAAGTGCTCCACGGTGGGGTGCGCGTACGGCATGCCGGGTGCGCTGGTGCGGAACGCAGCGAGTTCGTCGACGTCGCCGCGGGCCAGCGCGTCCGACGCCCAGGAGTCGAAGTCCGAGGACCAGCCCGGCACCTGGTCAGGGTGGCTCCAGTCGAGGAACGGAAGGCCATGGGTCATGTACCCGGACCCGATCACCAGGACCCCGGCCTCGCGCAGCGGCCCGAGCCGCCGGCCAAGGTCCAGCAGCCGCCCTGGGTCGTGGGTCGGCATGCTGAGCTGCAGGACCGGGATGTCGGCATCGGGATACATGATCTTCAGCGGCACCCACGCTCCGTGGTCCAGGCCCCGGCTGCGGTGCTCGTGCACCGGCTCGGTGTCCGGCATCAGCCGGGTGACCTGTTCCGCGAGTTCCGTGGCGGCCGGCGTGTCGTACCGCATCCGGTAGTACATCGGGTCGAAGCCGCCGAAGTCGTAGACGAGCTCGCTGGGCTGGCTGCTGCTGATGCTCAGCGGAGCAGACTCCCAGTGCGCGGAGACGATGAGGACGGCCTTCGGCTTGGGCAGCGCCCGCGCCCAGGAGTGAAGCTCGGTCATCCAGGCCGGCATCTCGAACAGCATCGGGGCACCGTGGCTGAGGTAAAGGCTGGGCATTGGCCCGTCGTCCGGGGTCCACAGTCGGTGTGCGGCGGCTCGCTCGGCGTCGGCGGCCCGGCGCAGGTGTGCGGCGAACGGATGCTGGCCGGGAATGCGGCGATCGGCTGTCGCGGTGGTGCTGGGCGCTGGCGGGGACGTCATGCGGGCTCCTGGGGGCGGAAAGCGGCGGCACTGATACGGCTGGTGCGATACGACGTGCGGCCAGCGGTGAGGCAATTAGTTGCTTCTACAACCACGACGCTACCACCAAATAGTTGTAGAGACAACTATTTAGTGCGATGATGTCGCAGTGGATGCGAAATGGCTGAACGACGAGGAGCTGGCGGCCTGGGTGCGGCTTGCTGCGGTGCTTGAGCTGCTGCCCGGAGTGCTCGATTCCCAGCTTCGTCACGACGCGGAGCTGACGCACTTCGACTACTACGCGCTTGCGATGCTGTCGGAGGCGCCGCAGCGCACCCTGCGGATGACATCGCTCGCGGCGCAGACCAACGCCACCTTGCCCCGGCTCTCCCACGTGATCCGCCGGCTGGAGGAGCGCGGTCTGGTGGAGCGCTTCCCGTGCCCGGACGACGCCCGGGCCACCAACGTCCGGCTGACCCCGGCCGGCTGGGATAAGGTGCGCCGCACCGCCCCGGGCCATGTGGCCAACGTCCGGCAGCACGTCATCGATGCCCTGACCCCCGAGCAGGTCCGCCAGCTGGCCGGCGTCACCGAGGCCATCTTGCGCCGACTCGACCCGGACGGCACGATGGCCGTGACCTACCACCGCTACGACGCGGATCCACCCGAGGTGCGATAGAGGACCTCCACCTCTCCGTCTTCCTTCCTACCTCGCATCTACCGAGTCAATAGTCGCCTGCGCGGACCCGAAGGTATGGCCGGTGACCTTTGAGCGGCGTCACACCCGCGGGGGCGGGGATTTGCGGACAGGAAGTGCAGAGGCTTCCTCTACGCAGAGCGGCCCGATGTCGTCGGGCGCTGGTTAGGATCAAGGCGTGATCACTGGGGTACATGCGATCGTGTTCTCGCCGGAAGCGGAGAAGGTCCGGGGATTTTTCGCGGATGTGCTCGGGCTGCCGTCGGTGGACGCGGGCGGGGGCTGGCCCATTTTCGCGCTGCCTCCGGCCGAGCTGGCCGTTCATCCCGCCGACGGCGAGAGCCGGCAGCAGCTCTACCTGATGTGCGACGACATCCGGAGCACGCTGGCCGAGCTAGCGGCCAAAGGAGCGGAAGTCACGCAGGACGTCTCCGATCAGGGGTGGGGGCTGCTGGCCGCGATCCGCACCCCGGACGGCAGTGAATTCCCGATCTACGAGCCCCGGCATCCGTCGCCCCCTGGGACCTGATCGAGGCCGCACGGAGCCGCCGCGGGCCAGCGGTTAGCGTAGAGGGATGGGAAAGCTCAGGGTCTTGTTCATCGGCGGCAGCGGGGTCATCAGTTCGGCGTGCTCCCGGGTCGCGGTCGAAAACGGCGTCGAACTGTTCGTCCTGAACCGGGGGCAGAGCACCACCCGGCCGCTCCCGCCCGGGGTAAGGATGCTGCAGGCGGACATACGGGAACCACGTACCGTTCGGAAGGTAATCAAGGATCTGGACTTTGACACTGTGGTCGACTGGGTGGCTTTCACCGCTGAGCAGGTCCGGACCGACATCGACCTGTTCAGCGGGCGGACCGGGCAGTACGTCTTCATCAGCTCCGCGTCGGCCTACCAGACGCCGCCCGCGCGGGTGCCTGTCACCGAGTCCACCCCGCTGCGCAACCCGTTCTCGCAGTACTCCCGCGACAAGATCGCCTGCGAGAACCTGCTCAACGATGCTTACCGCGAGCAGGGGTTCCCGGCCACCATCGTGCGGCCCTCGCATACCTACGACCAGACCTCGGTGCCGTTCGGCGGCGGGTGGACGGTGCTGGGGCGGATGCTTGCGGGCAAGCCCGTCATCGTCCACGGTGACGGGACCTCGCTGTGGACGCTGACCCATCATGACGACTTCGCGCGCGCGTTCGTGCCGCTTGTAGGACACCCGCGAACCCTCGGCGAGGCGTTCCAGATCACCTCCGACGACGTGCTCACCTGGAACCAGATCGCGGAGACCTTGGCGGCCGCGCTGGGCGTCGAAGCGCGGGTGGTACACGTGCCTTCGGATGCGATCGCGGTCGCCGACCCGCACTGGGGGGCCGGGCTGCTGGGCGACAAAGCCCACTCGATGGTGTTCGACAACGCCAAACTGCGCAGTGTCGTGCCCGGATGGAACGCGGTGATCCCCTTCGAGCAGGGCGCCCGCGAGATCGCGGACTGGTACCTGGCCGATCCGGCCCGGCAAGTCACCGACGAGAGCCTGGACGCGGTGATGGACAAGCTCGCGGCGACCTGGACTCAAGCGGCCGTATGACACCGGAATCGCTGGGCATCGTCGCGGCCGCCCGCAGGCTCGCCGACGATGTGCTGTTCCCTGACGCGATCCGGGTGGACAGCCTGGACGCGGTCCCGGTCGCCCAGCTCGACGCGTTCGCGGCGGAAGGCCTTTACGGCGCGTCCGTGCCACCGCAGGCGGGCGGCCTTGGCCTGGACCTTCTGACCACCTGCGCGGTGACCGAGGAACTGGCCAGCGGCTGCCTGGCCACGACGTTCGTCTGGGTCCAGCACCGCGGGCTGGCCATGACGCTGGCCGCAGAAAACACCCCGGCCGCGCTGCGAGACCAGTGGCTCGAGCCGGCCTGCCAGGGCAAGGTGCGCGGTGGCGTCGCGCTCTTCGGGCTGATACCCGGACCGCCGCTGCTGCGCGCACGGCCGGTCGAGGGCGGCTGGCGGCTGGACGGCGAGGCTCCGTGGGCGACGGGCTGGGGCCTGATCGACCTGCTGCTCGTCGTGGCTCGCGGGCCGCAGGACACCGTTGTGTCGCTGATCCTGGACGCCGCCGCCCAGCCTGGGCTGACGGTAACGCGCCAGCGGCTGGCCGCCGTCAACGCGAGCGCGACGGTCCGGCTCGATTTCGATGGCGTGGTGGTTCCGGCGGGACGTCTGGCCAGCCAGGAACCTTTCGATCCGGCCGCGAGCCTGCGTCCCGACCGGCTGCGCATCAACGGCTCCCTGGCGCTCGGCGTGGCCGCCCGGTGCGCCCGGCTGCTCGGACCCGGACCGCTCGATGATGAGCTGGCCGCCTGCCGGGCGCGGCTCGACGACGCCATCACCGGCGATACCGAGGCGATGGCCGAGGCCCGCGCGGCGGCCTCGGCGCTGGCGGTCCGGGCCACCGCGGCGCTGGCGGTCCGGGACGGGAGCAGGTCCATCATGGCGGACACCCATCCGCCGCGGCTCGCCCGCGAAGCGCTGTTCCTGCTGGTGTTCGGGTCGCGGCCGGCGATCAAGAGTGCCCTGCTGCGTCAGCTCGGCGCTACGCCCGGCTGAGTCAGGCGCACACCAGGCAGCCGCCGTGAGTCGTCACCTAAGCTGGACGGCGCGGCCAGGTTGGCATCGCTGTGGTACCCCCACCCGGTCTCGGTCATGGCCGGCCCTCAGCCGGACGATCCGCCAGCTACGTCGTACGACCAGAGCTCGCTGCCGATGCCCACCGGCCCGGGCGACTCGCCTCCGGCCCGTTCGGCAGCGGAACGGTGCCCGTGCCCGAACGCGGGGGAATTCATCCAGGCCTTGAATGCCTCGTCGTCCCGCCACCTGGTCACCACCAGCCAGGTAGGCCGTCCGTCGGTCGGCTTGAGCAGCTCGAAGCCCTCGAAACCGTCCTGGTCATCCACCGCTCCGGCCCGGGCCGCGAACCTGCGGGCGAGCTCGTCGCCGCTGTCGTCGGGCACTGTGATCGCGTTGATCCTCACGACTGTCACGTGTTTCAACCTATCCCAGATCATCGGAGCGACGGGGAGCGCGGCCCGGAATGTACCTTAAGGACACACAGTCTCTTCCACGGATACTGATCCCGTATGCGGTCAGACCCCGCCAGCTGTTACTCCCATGACAGCTACCCCCGCTGCTCCACCGGATTCATCTTAGTCGGCATCCCCTTTGTAACCTGGCCGCCCTCTTGCCTAATTGCGCTTTACATAATGACGGTGGCCAACCGTAATGGCTATTTTAGGCCTTTGGCCTGCGCGGCCTCGATTGCCGTTAGGCAGCTGCCTCTCTAGATAGCCGGCTCACCTAATTTTGGCTCGGAAGTCGACAATTACAGTTTATCACGATAAGCTGAATGCGACTTCTTGTCGGCCACGGTACTCCAAGTTACTATAGAGGCCTGGCTAGGGGGTTTGTGATGAATTGTATACTGACTACTGTTCAACCGGCGCGGTCTCGCCGATGGTTGGCACGCATCATGCCACTAGTGCTCTTGCTGTTTGCCGGTGGCATCGCATATGTAGGGGGAGTGGATGCTGCGTCAGCAACCACGTGCCCTGGCGGTTCTGGCGTGTGGTACACCAGTACCGACTCGACCGGTAATCAAATCACCGAGAACGCCGACAATTATGGCAGCGGTGCGGAAACGTGTATCAGTCGCGGCGTCGGCGGGGCACTGACGGTCACGCAGGCAAACCCTGCTAGGACGCTGAGCCCAACCTCGTACCCGAACGATGGGTATGGATGCGGGCAGTCGTACTGCACGGCTGGGTGGACGTCCGAACTCTGGTTGGCCTCGTCAATGACCGTCTCTGGCTCAATCAATACCAGCGGAGTTGCTAGCGGTTCGAAGTACGACCTCCTAGTCGATAGCTTCTTTACGACTAGCACGCGGTACTACAACTCTCCCAATCTCGAGATCGAGATCGTGCTGGATGCGGCTCCAAGCTATACGGGACTGGGAGAATGCGTAACTACTTGGTGTGGGGCCGAAGAGGTCACCATTGGAGGAACGCAGTGGTGGATGTCCGAGCGCACTGCCAACGAAGGATGGCCTGACTATTTCTTCGTGCGAAATACGACGACTACCTGGTTCAGCAGCCTGCCGCTCCAAACCTTCTACGAGGACGCCAGCATCAGTGGTCTGGGTCCAGGGCTCGGAACCTACAATCTCGGCTACGTCGGCTGGGGTACGGAGTTCTGGGCTAACGGCCTGGGCGTGCAGTTCGGTCCGGCGGGCTCGACCGACATACCCTAAAGTTCCGCATCTTCTGCTCCGAATGCAAAGCATGAGGAGGGGAGGGTGGTCCCTCCCGTGTCGCTCGTTGCCCTACCCGCGCCTCGCGGCGCCGGCACCTCATAGCGCGGGTTAGCCGATACTGACCAGCGCGTTGACGTCATCGCTCGGCAGCGCTCCGTCGATCGTGGCCGTGACCTCGGTTTCAATCAGCTCCACCGCACCGCCGTAGGTGGACATGAACGCGGTGTCGGCCGCGTCCCGTCCGGTCGCGATGCGGATCAGGCTGGCTCGCGGGGCGAGCAAGGTAGCGTCCACGACGCACCACTGGCCGCCGACAAGTGCTTCGGCCACCGCGTGGAAATCCATCGGCTCCAGGCCGGGGGCGTAGACGGCGGCGAGCCGGGCCGGGATGTCCAGGGCCCTCAGTAGCGCGATGACCAGGTGGGCGTAATCCCGGCAGACGCCTTGCCGCAGCAGGAGCGTGTCCACCGCTCCGTCGATCGGCCTGCTGCTGCCCGGGACGTAGCTCAGCCGGGTGCCGACCCAGGAGGATACGGCGGCGAGAAGTGCCGCGCCGGTGCCGATTCCGCCGAACTCCCCGCGTGCCACCGCCGCCAGCCGGTCAGATTCCGCGTACCGGCTCGGGCGCAGGTAAGTCACCCGATCGGCTTCGGTCACCTCCGGCCGGAGCGCGGTGCCGCGGACCACGGCCGCGTACTCGACACTCACCCGGCCCGGATCCAGGACGAGAAGATGCGCCCGCCCGCCGTGCGTCATGGCGACCTCGGTCGTCTTGACCGGCTCCCCGTCGAGCCGGACCGTCAAGTCCTCCTCGACCTGCAGGCCTGCCATACCCGCCACCGCTACTTGCAGGATCGTCTCCGACCGCTGCTGAACCCGCAGGTCGAGGCGGGCGCTGACACGGCGGCTGGGATGATCGTTCATCGCCTAAGTATGGGGGCAGGCGCGACCCGTCCTGAACGGCCCAGCGCCGGAGCAGCGCGGCTCGTCCTGACCGGTCCAGCGCCGGCCACCGCGGCCGGAACCGACGCGGTGAGCCCGGCCGCGACCAGGTGCCGTGATGCCTGCCGGCTGCTTGCTCAAGACGGGAAATCAGCTGCATGGCGGGCGCGGCTGCCCAGCCCCGGCAGGCTTAAACCGGCGGACGGATGGTAGGGAGCACGGCTGTGATCGACGCAGATGACAGAACAACAGAAGGGGGACGTCATGATCACCTACACGGTGCCCGGAATGAAGAGTGACGACGCGGAGAAGGTCGTCACGATCCTGCAGGACCGGCTGGACTCTTTCAACGACCTCGCGCTGACCCTCAAGCACGTGCACTGGAACGTGGTGGGACCGAACTTCATCGCGGTCCACACGATGCTTGACCCGCAGGTGGACGCGGTGCGCGCCATGGTCGACGAGACCGCGGAGCGGATCGCGACGCTCGGCGCGTCCCCGGTCGGGACGCCCGGCGCCC
>Ga0302229_10001927_pt1 | contig 15443 bp, 10 predicted proteins | sample II_Palsa_N1_3_FD_193518 | JGI IMG/M metagenome (GOLD analysis project Ga0302229, IMG submission 193518) | Peat permafrost microbial communities from Stordalen Mire near Abisko, Sweden - II_Palsa_N1_3 | ecosystem: Environmental > Terrestrial > Soil > Palsa > Peat permafrost | place: Sweden... | reverse complement strand
GATCACCTTGACCGAATTGCCTTCCATGATCGCCACGCACGAGTTGGTCGTGCCGAGGTCGATGCCGATGATTTTGCCCATTTTTACTAATCTCCTGACTTTGATCGCTGCGGAAAGTGCCTTGTGCCCATCTGGCGGCAAGGCACGCCGCCTTCAATTCATACCTGCACTCAACATAAGTGCGTCCGCATCGTTTTCAAGACCTTGAATGCAATGCGGTCTTTAATTTTTTTCAATCTCCTGCTGCTTCGGGATTGGCGAGGCAAGCTTCGCCCGCACCTTCTCCCGCGCGGCTGCCACCGCTGCCTCGAACTGCCCGAGGCCGTGCCAGCCGGTTGCCCGGCCAAGCCGCTTGCCATGGTGAAAGAAGAACCACGTCGGCACGCCGTGCAACATGAAGCGGCGGCCCAGCTCGCGGTGCGCGTAGACGTTGCTGTGAAACCATTTGAGCCCGAGCGCGCGAATCGCCTCGGGCTGCGCCAGCATCGCCTTCTTCGCTATTTCACAGTTAAAGCAGTCCAGCCCCCAGAAGAACACCACCGCCAGCTCATCGCCGGCCGCCTCGAGTCCGGCGTCGAACGACTCTGCGCTCAGTTCCTGCATCTCGAACACGGCAAAAGCCGTGGCGTCGACGGGAAGGTTGGCCATAGTAACGGCGTGCCGGCCTTGGCGGCTCTTAAACGCAACCGGGCGCTTACTTCGGCTGTGCGACGGTGACGAGCGCCGGACGCAGCACGCGGTCGGCAATCACATAGCCCTTTTGCAGCACGGAAACGACCGTGTTCGGCTCCTGCTCGGCCGGCACCATGGAAATAGCCTGGTGACGATGCGGGTCGAACTTCTCGCCGGCCGGAGGATTGATCGCGGCCACGCGACCTTTCTCGAGCGCCCCGTTCAACTGACGCAGCGTCAGTTCGACGCCTTCGCGGACCTTCTGCAGGTCGTCCGACGAGTGGGCAACGGCGGCCTCGAGACTGTCGACCACCGGCAGCAGATGCTCGGCAAAGCTTTCGATCGCAAACTTGTGGGCCTTGGTGACGTCTTCCTGCGCACGGCGGCGCACGTTTTCGGTCTCGGCCTTCGCACGCAGGAAGCTCTCCTGCAGCTCGGCAATCTTCGCTTGCGCTTCGGCCAGCGCGGCCTCGACGCCGGCCGGCGCGGCAGCGCCCGGCGCAGCATCAGCCGGGTTCGCGTCGGGCTGAAGCGCGGCGGCCTCGGCGGCCTGGCGCGCGGCTTCTTCGGCGGGCGTGGGATTCTGGCTCGTCGGGTTCTCTTGCGTGTTTTCCATGTCGCTGAAAGTCGTTAGAAAGTTAAAGCCAAGGGCGGCCGCATCGTGTTCGCGGGGGCTCGTTCGAGCGTTGCAGAAACACGACACAGACCACCGCTCATCGTTCGATAAGTTGGGGACCTAAAGCACGATTTCAAGCGGTCAAAACGACCTTTTTGCACCGCAGCAGTGCGGGAGAAATGCCTGGTTACAACCATTACTCTGACTTCATGAGAATGAGATTGAGTGGGGTCGAGGACTGACCTAAACTGCAGATGTCCGCCGGAAAAGGCACGTTTACCCTAGCCCGGTATATACCACTTCAATTCACTCACTACGCGCGTTCGTTCAGCACCTTTCGGGGGAGTACCGTGAAACTGACCTTCGCAATATCCGTGGTCGCCTTGGTGCTCATCGCGGGAACCACGACCATCTGCATGTCCGGGGCCGTCAACGACAGCACGACCGAGTATGGCGGCGTGCATGCCACGATGGAACAGCTGTTCAATCCCCACCTGAAAGTTTGTCGATAGTGCGCCGGTCGCGCTTGGTAGGACGCCCGTGCAAGGCGGCCGCCGGTTCGCGATACGTCTTGCGCCGCTCCTGTTCCACCTGCCGCTTTACCTTGCTGTCCTCGGTTTCCGCGTAAAGCGTTTGCGCCACGCTTGCGGGCCCGCGCACATCGCACATGCCCAGCACCTCGACCTGCCAAACGATCCTTTCGATCTCGACTTCAACGAGATCGCCGACCCGCACGTCCTTTGCCGGCTTGACCGTGGCCCCGCCGATACGCACATGGCCTTTATCGACGGCATCCGCCGCCAGCGAGCGCGTCTTGAAGAAGCGTGCAGCCCAAAGCCATTTGTCGATACGCAGACGCGCACCCGGTTCGGTTGAAATCCTGTAGTTCATCGATCAGTCCGGCGCCCTAAGCGCGTTCCCTAAGCGCGTTGAAACACGGCCTCACGCCTCCACCACCCCTTGCAGCGAAGCCGCCTGCACCGGCCAGCCCTGCAGATTCTGCGCGACGATCTCACCAAGCGCGGCAATCCACGCCTGCGAGGCGTTCAGGCAAGGAATCCGGTGAAACTCCTTGCCGCCGGCGTGAACGAACTCGTCGCGAACCTCCATGCCGATTTCCTCGATCGTTTCGAGGCAGTCAGCGGTAAAACCCGGACAAAACACGTCGGCCCGACGGACACCCGCGGCGCCCAGTTCCTTGAGCGTCGGCGCGGTGTAGGGCTGCAGCCATTCGGCCTTGCCGAAGCGCGACTGAAACGTAATGCGGCATTCGACCGATGTCAGCTCAAGCGCCTGCATCAGCAGCGCCCCGGTTTGCTGACACTGGTCGTGATACGGATCGCCCAGATCGAGCGTGCGCTTGGGCACACCGTGGAAGCTCAGCACCAGCTTGTCGCCTGCTGCGAAATCCGGCCGGCCGTGAGCGTGCCAATACTGGTGCACCTGCGCCGCCAGCGCAGCGATATAGGCCGGATGATCCGCATACTGGCGGACGGTGCGGATTTCCAGTTGGTTGCGCATGCGCCCAAGCGCCGCAAATGCGGCGTCGAAAGCCGTGGCGGTGGTCGACGACGAGTATTGCGGATACATCGGCACGAGCAGCACACGTTCCGCACCGGCCAGCTTGAGCTGGTTCAGCATGTCCGGGATGCCCGGCATGCCATAGCGCATGGCGTAGTCGACGAGCACCGTGTAGTCGTTCGCCTGCAGCAGATGCCGCAACCCTTCCACCTGCTTCTCGGTGAACACGCGCAACGGCGAGCCTTCCGGCGTCCACACCGCGGCATACTTGCGCGCCGACGAGCGCCCGCGAAACGGCAGGATCAGGAGCCGCAAGATGACCTGCCAGACGACGGCGGGAATCTCGACCACCCGTGGGTCCGACAAAAACTGCGCGAGGTAGCGCCGCACGGCCTTCGGCGTTGGAGCGTCGGGCGTGCCCAGATTGATCAGCAACACCGCAACACGATGGGCTGTGGCGGGCTGAGATGGCCGCTCGAGGTCGAAACGCATAGGCAACAGGGCTAACCGCTTAAGGCGGGAAATCGATTCAGGTGAAGCTCATTATAGCGGCGCGATCCGCCGCCGATACCTGGCCATTCGGCCAATTGGCAAGCTCCGCGCCGCCAGGCATCATTACCGGCATGACGTTGCGGACGTTGACCGGCGGTCGGTTGCAGGCGGTGGCAATGGCATCGGCCGCCGCGCCTCGCGACAGGCGGTTGCTATTGCTGGCTCAGCGTCAACGAAAGCAGACGCGCCGTAATGTCGACGATCGGGATCACGCGGTTATAGGCCATCCGCGTCGGTCCGATCACGCCGAGCGTGCCGACGATCTTGCCGTTCACTTCATACGGTGCGGTCACCACGCTCATTTCTTCGATCGGCACGAGGTTCGACTCGCCGCCAATGAAAATCTGCACGCCCTGGGCGTGACTCGACACGTCGAGTAACTGAAGGAGGCTGGTCTTTTGGTCGAATACATCAAACAGCTTGCGCAGCCGCGCCATGTCGGAAGACAGGTCGGCCACTTCGAGCAGATTGCGCTCGCCGGAAATCAATACGGTCTCGCCGGTGTCGGCTTCGTCGGTGCTGGCGGTGACGGCCGCGTGCATCAGCGTAGTCATGTCGCCGCGCAGTTCGTCGATCTCTTCGCGCAGGCGTCGGCGCACCTCGTCGAAGGACAGGCCGGCGAAGTGTGCGTTGATGTAATTGGAGGCTTCCACCAGTTGCGACGGCGAAAAGTCGCGCTGCGTCGCCATGATGCGGTTCTGCACGTCGCCCTCGGGCGTGACGATGATCAGCAGGATGCGCTTGTCCGACAGGCGCATGAACTCGATCTGCTTGAACACATGGCTGCGCCGCGGCGTCAGCACCACGCCGGCAAACTGCGACAGGCTGGACAGCACGCTCGCCGCCGCCGCCACGATCTTCTGCGGCTCGCCCGCCTGCAAGGTGGTCTTGACGGTACGGGTGACGGCTTCTTCGTCCGCGGCGGACTCGACCGTGAGCATAGTGTCGACGAAAAGGCGGTAGCCACGCGGCGTCGGAATGCGGCCCGCCGAAGTATGCGGGCTGATTACGAGCCCCAGCTCCTCCAGATCGGACATCACGTTGCGGATGGTCGCCGGGCTCAGTTCGAGGCCGGAATAGCGGGACAACGTGCGCGAGCCGACCGGCTGACCCTCGGCGATATAGCGCTCGATCAGCGTTTTGAGGAGGGTTTGTGCGCGAGGATCTAGCATGACGGAAAATTTTAGCTTAATGACGCAACAACCGCGAGCGCTAACAATACCACTCGGTTCCGTGCGGGTCTCCCCGCGGACCTGGCAGGTAAGGCAGCGCCCCGCCCAGGCCGGGCGCCCGTGTGGCCCGGACGGTTCTTTTCAGTCCCCACCTATGGTGTAATGCCGGCATGCAAGTTACCAGCCAGTTCAAGACCGTTGCGCTAGTCGGGCGCAACAATACGCCAGGCATCGGCGAGCCTCTGACCGCGCTCGCCTCGTGCATCGCCAGGCGCGGCTTCGACGTGGTGTTCGAAGCGGACACCGCCGCGGAGATCGGCATCACCGATTACCCGGCCCTGCGCCCCGCGGAGATCGGCGCGCGCGCCGACGTCGCCGTGGTGCTCGGCGGCGACGGCACGATGCTCGGCATCGGCCGCCAGCTCGCGCCGTACCGCACGCCGCTGATCGGCATCAACCATGGGCGCGTCGGCTTTATCACCGACATCCCGATTTCCGACATGCAGGAAATCGTCCCGCTGATGCTCAGCGGCCACTTCGAGCGCGAAGAGCGCACCCTGCTCGAGGCGCGCATCATGCGCGACGGCAGCCCGATCTACCACGCGCTGGCGTTCAACGACGTGGTGGTGAACCGCAGCGGCTTCTCGGGGATGGCGGAACTGCACGTTTCGGTCGACGGCCGCTTCATGTACAACCAGCGCTCGGACGGGCTGATCGTCGCCACGCCGACCGGCTCGACGGCCTATGCGCTGTCCTCGTCGGGGCCGATCCTGCATCCGCAGTTGCAAGGCATCGTGCTGGTGCCGATCGCGCCGCACGCGCTGTCGAACCGGCCTATCGTGCTGCCGGACGACTCCAAGGTCAGCATCCAGATCGTGGCGGGGCGGGACGTGAACGTCAATTTCGACATGCAGTCGTTCACTGCGCTCGAACACAACGACACCATCGAAGTTCGCCGCTCGCGCCACACCGTGCCGCTGCTGCATCCGGTCGGCCATAGCTATTACGCGACGCTGCGCAAGAAACTTCACTGGAACGAATACCCGTCGCACGAAGACGACATCAAGCCCTGAGCGGATCGCCCCAGCCGGTAACCCACGCCCACCAGACGACCCCATGCTTCGCCACCTCTCGATACGCGACTTCGTCATCGTCGCCGCGCTCGATCTTGAATTCGACAGCGGCTTTACGGTTTTTTCAGGCGAAACAGGCGCCGGCAAGTCGATCCTGATCGACGCCCTGGCATTGGCGCTCGGCGCCCGTGCCGACGCGAGCGTCGTGCGTACCGGTGAGGCACGGGCCGACATCACTGCGGAATTCGAAACCCATGCGCAGCTCGAGCACTGGCTCGACGAGCAGGCGCTGGCCTCGGCCGCCGCCGCAGGAGCCGACGACCCGCACGGCAGGACCGTCATGCTGCGACGCGTGGTCGACGCGAACGGTCGCTCGCGCGCCTTCATCAACGGCACGGCGGCGACGCTCGCGCAACTGCGCGAGGTCGGCGAAATGCTGGTCGACATTCACGGCCAGCACGCCCACCAGTTGCTGATGCGCCCGGACGCCCAGCGCGAGCTGTTCGACACCCACGCCGGACTGATCGACAAGGCAGGCGCCGTGGGCCGCGCCTGGCGCAACTGGCGCGACAAGGTGCAAGCCATCGAACTCGCCAGGACACGCGACCGCGAGCTGCAACTCGAGCGCGAACGCCTCGCATGGCAGTTGGCCGAGCTCGACAAGCTCGCCCCGCAGCCGGGCGAATGGGAAGAGGTCAACGCCGAACACAACCGCCTGTCGCATTCGGCCAACCTGATCGACGGCGTCCAGGGTGCGCTCACTGCGCTATCCGAGTCGGACGAGGCGATGATCACGCATCTCGCCTCGATCGTCTCCAAGGTACGCGACCTCGCGGAGATCGATCCGGCGCTGAACGACGCCCTCGCCGCCCTTGAACCCGCCGAGATCCAGTTGCAGGAAGCAGCGTATTCGCTGAGTCACTATGCGCAGCGGCTGGAGCTCGATCCCGAGCGCCTTGCCCAGATCGAGAAGCGCGTCGACGCGCTCCATTCGGCCGCCCGCAAATTCCGCTTGCAGCCGCAGACGCTGCCGGAGGAACACGCCGCGCGTCGCGCGCAACTGGCCGCTCTCGATGCCGCCGCGGATCTGGACAGCCTGCATGCCGCCGAAGTCAAAGCGAAGGAAGCCTATCTCGCCGAGGCCAAGCAGCTATCGAAAGCACGTGCCAAGGCCGCCAAGGCACTGGGCTCGGCGGTCACCACGGGCATGCAGGAACTGTCGATGAAAGGCGGCAGCTTCGAAGTCGCCCTCGTGGCGCTGCCGGATGGAGGCCCGCACGGGCTGGAACAGGTCGAGTTCCGGGTGGCGGGCCACGCGGGCGTGCCGCTGCGGCCGCTCGCCAAAGTCGCGTCGGGTGGCGAGCTGGCGCGGATCAGCCTTGCGCTCGCCGTGATCGCCAGCGCCGCCAGCCCCACCCCCACGCTGATCTTCGACGAAGTGGACACCGGCATCGGCGGTGGCGTCGCGGAGGTGGTCGGACGCTTGCTGCACCAGCTCGGCCGCGCCCGCCAGGTGCTGTGCGTGACCCATTTGCCGCAGGTCGCCGCGCGCGGCGACCATCACTTCCAGGTGGCAAAAGCCGCCAACGGCAAGGGCGGGACGGTCAGCAGCGTCACGCCGCTCGACAAGGCAAGCCGGGTCGAAGAAGTAGCGCGCATGCTCGGCGGGCTGGAGATCACCGCCACGACGCGCAAACACGCCAAGGAAATGCTGGCAGCGTAAGAGACGCCATCACACAGGGGCTGCGGGCCGTGCCGACACCACGGCGAGGCGCCCCGATACACTGCGGGCCGTCCCACTACCAGAGCCAGAGCGGCCCCTCGCCCGTATTCACGGGTTTCACCGAGCAAATCCGCACAGCACGCTCCGAGCCTTCAGCACCCCGAGCCCCGAGCCGGCCAGGCCCCAACCTCACCCGAACACCCGTTGCCACAACGCCAGTACCGCCTGGCGCTCCGCTTCGACGGCGGCCGGCTCGACGCGCGCCTTCTCCATGCCGTCGAGCCTCAGCTTGTGCTGCAACTTGCGGTAAGTGCGATACGCCGCGCCCACCGTCTCGGCTTCCTCCTCGCTCATCATCCCGAAGCGCGACACCTCGCGTAACAGCGCGATATTGCCGGTATTGCGGATCAACTCCGGATCGCGCGCCGCGTGCAGCAGCACCCAGTATTGAACGGTGAACTCGATATCCACCATCCCGCCGCGATCGTGCTTCAGATCGAACAGTTGGGTCCGGTTCGGATGCCCGGCCTCCACCCGCTCGCGCATCTCGACGATCTCACGCGCGAGCGGCCCTGCCTCGCGCGGAGTGGTCAGAACCTGCTCGCGGATCGCCTCGAACTTCGCGCCGATCTCGGCGTCGCCCGCGCAATAGCGCGCCCGCGACAGCGCCTGGTGCTCCCAGACCCATGCGGTATTCGCCGCGTCGCCTTCGCGCAACTGGTAACGCCTGAACGCGTCCAGATCCGTGACGAGCAGCCCCGACTCGCCATTCGGCCGCAGCCGCAGGTCGACGTCGAACAGCGTGCCCGCGCCCGTGGCCATCGTCAGACAGGTGATCAGGCGCCGCGTGTACATGGCGTAGATCTCCGCTGCGTTCTCGTCGGCGTCGTCGTAGAGGAAGATCAGGTCGAGGTCCGACGCGTAGCCCAACTCCTTGCCGCCCAGCTTCCCGTACGCGATGACCGCAAAGCGCGGCACCTCGCGGTGGCGTCGGGCCAACTGGTTCCAGACGGCTTCGAGCGTGACGTCGAGCACGGCATCCGCGAGTTCCGAGAGCCGGTCGCTAACATGTTCGACGCTCAGCTTGCCGGCCAGATCGATCAGCAGAATGCGGAACACTTCGGCCTGATGGGCATGGCGCAACAGATCCATCTGCTGTTCGACGCCGTCCGCCGCGGCGAGCCGCAAGCGCAGGGTGCGCTTGAATTCGGGCCAGTCGAATGGGCTCGCAATCGCTTCGTCGTCCAGCAGTTCGTCGAGCAGTTGCGGATGGCGGATCAGATAGCCGGCCGCCCAGTGCGAGGCGCCCAGCACCGACAGGACCCGGTGCAGCGCTTGCGGATACTCGGTGAGCAGCGCCAGATAGGCGCCGCGGCGACTCACGGCTTCGAGCAGGTCGAAGAAGCGCGCCACCGTATCGCCGCGCCGCGCCGGCGGCTCCAGCGTGCGCGCGGCTTCGAGCGCGCGTTGCGCCACGATGTCGAAGCGCTGCCGGCTGCGCTCGGCGAGCCCCGCGTAACGCGACGATTGCCAGAGGGCGCGCAGCCGCGCGAGCAGTTCGGCCGGCTCGGCAATGCCAAGCTCGACGAGGCGCGCCTGCAAGGCAACGTCCGCGCTATCGTCGGCCAGCGCGCTGCTCCACACCCACACCGCCGCGCCGTCCTCCGGCGCGCCGCAGCCGTCGCGGCCCGTCACCTTGTCGGCGAAGATCTGATCGAACTGCTGTTCGACCAGCTCGCGGTGCGCCTCGAGCTTCACCATCAGCGCCGCATAGTCGTCGAAGCCCATGGCCTGCGCCAGCGCCGCGCGCTCCTCCGGGTCGACCGGCATCGCGTGCGTCTGCGCGTCGTTGCGATATTGCAAGCGGTGTTCGAGCTCGCGCAAAAAACGATAGGCCTGCGAAAGCTTCACGCACACGGTCGGCGCAAGCAGGCCGTGCGCCGCCGCGTGGCGCAGCACGGCGAGCGTCGGCCGCACGCGGAAACCCGCATCCTGCCCGCCACGAATCAACTGGAACACCTGCGCGCTGAATTCGATCTCGCGAATGCCGCCGCGGCCGAGCTTGATGTCGTCGGCCTTGTCGGGCCGCATCGAGGCGCGGCGTTGCGCTTCCTGGCGGATCTGCAGATGCAGCGCACGGATCGCGCTGATCACGCCGAAGTCCAGATAGCGGCGGTAGATGAACGGCAGAACGATTGCATCGAGCTGCTTCGACAGCCGGCGCGCGGCGTCGCTGCCGCGCTCGGATACGAGCCGCCCCTTGATCCAGGCATAGCGCTCCCACTCTCGGCCCTGCACGTAAAAATACTCTTCGAGCATGCCAAGACTACACACGAGCGGTCCCGAATCGCCATTCGGCCGCAAGCGCATGTCGACGCGAAACACATAGCCATCGGCGGTGACTTCGGCCAGCGCGGCAATCAGGCGTTTGCCGAGGCGGGTAAAAAAGTCCTGCGTGGCAATCGGCGAGCGCTGGCCGCCGGCGGTTTCGCCGTCCTCTTCATAGAGGAAGATCAGGTCGATATCCGATGACACGTTCAGCTCGCGCCCGCCCAGCTTGCCCATGCCGACCACGCCGAGCGTCAGGCGCTCGCCCTGCGGGTCGCGCGGCTCGCCGTACAGCACTTCGAGATCGGCGGAGAGCACCGCCAGCGCCCGCTGGATGGTCGTTTCAGCCAGATCGGTCATCGCACCGGTCACTTCGGCGACGTCCGCATGACCCGCCAGGTCGCGCTCCATCACGGCGCAGAACACCTCGGTGCGCAACTGGCGCAACGCCCGCTTGAGCCCGTCCTCGGTCAACGCGCCGCCGGCAGGGCCGGCCTGCGCGGCGCACAACGCGTCGAAGCGGGCTTCGATCCGCTCGCGCGTCAACGGCGCGGCAGCCAGCGCCGCAATGCGCTCCGCCAGTTCAGGACGGGCCGCCAGCGCGCGCGCCGCATAGTGTGAATAGCTGGAACTCAGGAGTATGGCGTCAGTCATCAAAGGTCTGGATCGCTTGTTGCGTCATCCGTCTCATCACGGAGCCTTGAAGCGCGTCGCGCAGGTCGCGAGGCGGCATGGGCACAGGCTTTGACGGATATTCGTCGCGGCTGGCCCGTGTGTTACATTTCGTCGTCAGACCGCAAAACTACCATACGCCCACCCCCGCCGCAGCATGTCCGAGCGAAACGAATCCGCCGCGCCACACGAACCCGGACAAGTCAGGCCAGTGCGCGGCGGCGACCATGTGGTGCTGCGTCACACCCTGAGGGTGCTGGCGGCCATTGCGCTGGTCATCTACTTCATCGCGGCGGCGCTCTTCATGGGGCTACGCTACGGCCTGCTGCCACGGGTCGACGCGTTCCGGCCGCGCATCGAAGCACTCGTATCCGAGAAAATCCACGCGCAACTCAGCATCGGCAAACTGGCGCCGCACTGGACCGGTTTTCAGCCTGGCATCGACGTCACCAATCTGACCATTCGCGACCATGACGGCAAGGTCGGGCTCGCGATCCCGCACGCCACCGCCACGGTGTCGTGGAGTTCGCTGTGGCAACTCAAGCCAATCCTCTCGAGCCTGATCGTCGATCAGCCCGACGTGCTGATCGCACGCGGCAGCGACGGCGCGCTATCGGTCGCCGGCGTCACGATGCCGAGCCGGCACACGGGCAACGACACCTTCACCACGTGGCTGCTGCGCCAGCAGGCCATCGTGCTGCGCGGCGGCACGCTGCGGTGGAAGGACGCGAGTCACGACGCGCCGGAACTGGCGCTGCAGAACATCCGGCTCGCCATTCTCAACGACGGCTACGACCACCACCTGGCGCTGCAGGCGCCGCCGGACGGCAGCGTGCTGCACGGTCCGCTCGACTTCCGCGCGCAATTCAAGCACGCGCCGCTCTCGGCGATCGGCAAGCCGATCAACTGGACCGGCCAGGCGTACGTGTCCACCGGCCCGGTCGACCTGCCCGCCCTTGCGCACTACATCGACTTCCCGATCGAGACCTTCGCGGGCCGGGTCGACAACGCCATCTGGATCGAGTTTGCCCAGGGCCGCATGAAATCGGCGAGCGGCGAGCTGGCCGGCACCAACGTCTCGATGCGGGTGCGTCCAACCCAGCCGCGCCTCGACGTGCCGACCGCCAGTTTCTCGTGGAAAGTCGAGGTGGCGGAGACGGGCGACTACACGCTGCAACTGAACCACCTGCACGCCGAACTGGGCCAGCCGCCGCTCGACGACGGCACGCCGCTCACCCGCACGCTCGCCTTGACGACGCTGACCGGCCACTACCGCAGGGCCTCCCTGCAGCACGGCCAGTTGATCAGCGTGACCGGCGACCGCGTCGACCTCGGGATCCTCGCCGAATTCAGCCGCGCGCTGCCGCTCTCCGGACACCTGCTCAACGAGCTGGTGCGCTTCAATCCGCGCGGGCTGGTGGCGAACTACCTGATCGAGGTCGAACGGGCCACGCCGAACTCCGGCGAAGCGGCCACCGAACATAACGCAAGCGGCGCCGAACCGATCGTGCGCTACCGTTTCAAGGCGGACCTGCAGGGCATCAGCGTGGCGGCCCAGGAACCGCCGCCGGGCTTGACCCCGCTCGGTCACCCGCGAGCCGGCTTGCCCGGGGTCGAGAACCTGTGGGGCAGCGTCGATGCCGACGAAACCCACGGCTCGATGACGATCGACACCAACAATGTGGCGCTCACGCTGCCGGGCGTGTTCGACGACCCGCGTCTCAAGTTCGACCGCCTGCAGGGGCGCGGCAACTGGACCGTCAAGCCGGCGGCGCCGGGCGAGGCGCATAAGGCGTTTGCGATCACCGTCCCGGAACTGAGCGTGGCCAACGCGGACACCGCCGCAAAGGTCACCGCCGACTACAGCAACCCCGGCCACGGCCGTGGCTCGCTCGATCTGAAGGCCCAGTTCGATCACGCCCAGGTCACGCGCATCGTCCGCTACCTGCCCACCAGCATCAGCGAGAAACTGCGCACTTACCTCGGTCACGGGCTGCAGGCCGGCATGTCGCGCGGCGCGGTCATCGAGGTGCATGGCGACCTCACCAGGTTCCCCTACTCGCGCGATCCGAGTGCCGGTGTGTTCCATATCGTCGCGCCCTTCAAGGGCGGCAAGTTCGACCCCTCGCCGTATCCGCCGCGCCTGATGAAGGACGGCGTGACGCCGAACGTGTGGCCGGCGCTGGACGGCATCGACGGCACCTTCGAGCTGAAAGAGAACGTGCTGCGCTTCGATGTCGATCGCGCCCGTTACAAGCGCATCGCGCTCACCAAGGTCGGCGGCAAGATCGACGACCTGGGCACCAAGGCCTCGCCCCTCGTGATCAGCGGCGACGGCCATGGCCCGCTCGCCGACATGATCGATTACGTCAATGCGAGCGCGCTCGGCGGCCTGTCGAAGCACGTCGGCGAGAAGGTACGCGCCGACGGCCCCGCGTCGCTCGCGCTGAAGCTGACCGTGCCGCGCACGCCGAAGCCGCATATCGCCGTCGAGGGCGCGCTGGGCTTCCAGAACAACCGGCTGAGCATGGACAACGTGCCGCCCTTGTCGCAACTCACCGGCAAGGTTCGCTTCACCGAACACACCGCCCAGCTCGACCGGCTCTCCGGCCAGTTCCTCGGCGGCGACGTCCACGCCAACGGCGGGGTCAAGAACAACGGCAGCTATGCGCTCGACCTGAACGGCCACATTGCCGTCGATGCCGCACGCGGCCTGAACCTGCACGGTCCGGCCGCGCAGGTGCTCACGCGCATGAGCGGCAGCGCGCCCTACGACCTGAGCGTGAGCGGCGCGAAAGGGCGCCTGCCCGACGTTACCGCGAACTCCGACCTGAGCGGCCTCGCGCTCGACTTCCCCGCGCCGTTCAACAAGCCGGTCGGTCAGCCGATGCCGCTGCACTTCACCTTCAAGCCGGCCGTCCCGGCAAGCGACGCCGGCCTGCAACGCGCCGACCTGCGGTTCGGCCCGATCGCCGCCACCTATCTGCTGCGCCATACGCCGGGGCAACCGCCGACGGTGGTGGTCGGCGCGGTGGGTGTCAACAAGCCGGCCGAACTGCCGACCGAAGGGGTGATCGCCGCGGTCGACATCGACAGTTTCGACGCCGACCAGTGGCGCGCGTTCGTCAACCAGATGCGCAGCAAGGAAGCTGCGGCTGCGTCGGCACCGGCACCGGCGTCGGCAGCCAGCGCGCCCAATCCGGCGCTGACGCAGTTCCTGCCGAACCGCTTTGCCGTGCACATCGGCATGCTGACGCTGCTCAAGCGTCACTGGGAAAGCGTGATCGTCGGCGCGTCGCGTGACAACGGCAACTGGCAGGCCAACGTCGCCTCGAATCAGGTGTCCGGCCACCTCGCCTGGCTGCCCGGTCCCGTCAAGGGCTCGCCCGGCACGCTGCAGGCCCGCCTCGCCCGTCTCGTGATTCCGTCCGCCACCGAAAACGACCTGCTCGGCCAGGCGATCTCGGCGCCGGCGCAGAACATGCCGTCGATCGATCTGGTGGTGAACGAGCTGATCGTGCGCGACCACAACATAGGCAGCCTGGAAGTCGACGCGCACAATTTCGAGGAAGACGGCGTCCCGGTCTGGCAACTGGACAAGCTCGACATCAGCAATCCGGCCGCCACCCTGACCGCGACGGCCAACTGGCGCACCTCGACGCGCCTCGGCGCCAATGCCGACGAAGACACGCCGAAGCGCACCGTGTTCGATTTCAAGCTCGACATCAAGGATGCCGGCGCCCTGCTCGAACGGGCCGGCCAGCCGCGCACGCTCAAGGGCGGCAGCGGCACGCTGTCGGGCAAGGTGGTCTGGCGCGGCGGCCCGACCCGCATCGACTACCCGACGCTGAACGGCAACCTCGCGGTCGACCTTCAGCACGGCCAGATCCTCAAGGTCGATCCGGGCGTCGCCAAGCTGCTGGGCGTGTTGAGCCTGCAAAGTCTCGCGCGCTTTGCGACGCTGAATTTCCGCGACGTGATCGGCGAGGGCCTGCCGTTCGAAAGCGTCAAGGGCACCGGGCAGATCAGCGACGGCATCGGCCGCACGGAGAACTTCCAGATGGTCACGGCGCCGGCCCGCGCCGAGATGACCGGCTCGGTCGACCTCGCGCAGGAAACCCAGGACCTGCATGTGCATATCGTGCCGACGATCAGCGCCGGCGCCGGCGTGGTCGCCGCCACCGTGATCAATCCGCTGTTCGGTCTCGCCGCACTGGTCGCCGATTTCGCGCTGTCCAAGTCGATTTCAAAAGCCTTCGCGCTGGACTATGCAATCACCGGTTCGTGGTCGAAACCGCATGTCGAGCGGGTGCGCAGCGATCGAGGTAAGATGGACCTGCCGGCTTCGACCGTGGAAGCGCATTGAGCCACCCCGCATTGACCACCGTGAGTGCCGTCTGACGATACTCGCGGCGCCGGACCGGCAACGGTACGCCCTTGATCGACACAGGCAGCGCCCGCAGTTCGCGCCAGCCTGCTCACTGCCGGGAGTCTTTCGAAACGCCCATGAGCGAACACCACGCCCACCCAACTTCCCCTGCCCCGTCCTGCCGCGTCGCCGCCCTGCAAATGGTGAGCACGCCGGATCGCGAGCGCAATCTGGCCGAGGCGGAGCGCCTGATCGCCGAGGCCGCGGCCGACGGTGCGCAACTCGTCCTGCTGCCCGAATACTTCTGTTTCATGGGCTTCAAGGACACGGACAAACTCAGCGTACGCGAACCCTACGGAGACGGCCCGATCCAGCGTTTTCTGGCGGATGCGGCGCGCCGCCACGGCGTCTGGGTGATCGGCGGCACGCTGCCGATCACCGCGCCGGAAGCCAGCCGCGTCCTCAATACCACGCTGGTTTTCAATCCACAGGGCGAAGAAGCGGCCCGCTACGACAAGATTCACCTGTTCAATTTCGAAAAAGGCGAAGAATCGTTCGACGAGGCGCGCACCATCCGGCCTGGCGAGGAAGTTCGCACCTTCGACGCGCCGTTCGGACGGGTCGGCCTGTCGGTCTGCTACGATTTGCGCTTTCCGGAGCTGTATCGCCGCATGGGCGATTGCGCGCTGATCGTGGTGCCCTCGGCCTTCACCTATACGACCGGCGCCGCGCACTGGGAAATGCT
>Ga0302229_10001915_pt1 | contig 15501 bp, 9 predicted proteins | sample II_Palsa_N1_3_FD_193518 | JGI IMG/M metagenome (GOLD analysis project Ga0302229, IMG submission 193518) | Peat permafrost microbial communities from Stordalen Mire near Abisko, Sweden - II_Palsa_N1_3 | ecosystem: Environmental > Terrestrial > Soil > Palsa > Peat permafrost | place: Sweden... | reverse complement strand
ATAGCCGGCCGCCCAGCGCCACTGGATGCCGCTCGATGAGAAATCGATGTCCTTATGCAGATCGTCGCCCGCGAGACGCGGCGCGTCGAGCTCGATCACTTGCATGGTGGTCCCGCAACCCCAACCGAGCAGTTCTCTAACCGCCGGGGCATCGCGCTGATCGGCGGGGATGTACTGCTCCAGTTCACGAATGACGTGCCGCAGACGGTGAATCTGCTTTTGCCGCTCGAGGTGACTTTCGGCCCGGCTGGAATACTGGATGTCGCGTTGCCGGCTCATCGCCTGCCAGACCGACTTCGGCTCCCGGCCGTGTGCAGGCCACAACTGCACGGCGAAAATCACCGAGTTGCGGCGCGGATGGTCGTCGAGCACCGCCTCGAGCGGCGTGTTGGAGTAGATGCCGCCATCCCACCAGCTCTCCCCTTCCAGCCGCACAGACGGAAAACCCGGCGGAAACGCTGCGGATGCCATCACATGATCGACATCGAGCGGTGCATCGCGATTCGTGAAATAGCGCATGCGCCCGCTGCCCACGCTCACGGCGCCGACTGTCAGGCGCGTTTCCTTGCCGTTCAGGTAGGAGAAATCGATCAGCGAGAGGAGCGTCTCACGCAACGGCACGGTCGAATAGAGCGCCGCCGACTCCATGATGCCCGCGGGGTGGATGCCGAACATCGCTCCCGGACTAGGGGCGAAGAACGCCGGAATCCCGCGTGTCATGATCGACAGGTTGCGTAGCCATTCGTCGAGCACGGGCAACAAGCCGGAAGTCGCGCTGCCGCGATAGGCCACCTGCTCCCAGAACTGCTTCAGCCTGTCGATGCGCTGCTCGCGTGGATTGCCCGCAATGATTGCGCCGTTGATCGCGCCGATCGAAGTACCGATCACCCAGTCGGGTTCGACGTGGGCTTCATGCAGTGCTTCGTACACACCGGCCTGATAGGCGCCCAGCGCGCCGCCGCCTTGCAGCACAAGGACGATCTGACCGGCGATATCCTCGCCGTGCGACGGTTCCGGCGAGTCTCCGGGAGCGTGACTCGGTGCTTGCATGGCCATGGTGCTTCTCCGTTTGTGAAGTGTAACGACCCGCCTCGGGCGGTCGGACATTCGAACGGGTTCGCAGGACGCGAGCCTTCAACTGCTGGCGGCGGCGTGGAACGTAGAAGATACGTAGAAGATAGATACCGCGCACACCGGTTGAGGACCATCATGGCACGCGTACATGTCAGCAAGCAATGAAACGAAGTCGGCCCTGATCAGCCCGACGAATACTCCCGCTTGAGCCGGCGGTCGCGCTGCAGAAGTGACATGATCGAGGCGCCTGGCGCCCGCGGCATTGCATTGCTATGCTGCTAGCAGATCATTCTCCCAGGAGTCCGCTTGACCGGTCCGCAGCTCTCCCGGACACCCGCGCGGACCGCCCACGCCGTCGCCGCTCAGGCGAGCCCGTGCGACGAACTCGTCATCGGCGCGCAGCCGCTTGCGCCCGGGCGGCCCTGCCGTTACAAGCGACTCGCTCTGGCGGCTACCATCCTCGGATCGAGCATGGCGTTTATCGACGGCTCGGTGGTCAACGTCGCCCTGCCCTCCATCCAGGCGGAGCTCGGGGCGAGCGTGGCGGCCATCCAATGGGTCGTCAATGCGTATCTGCTGTTTCTCGGTTCGCTCGTGCTGGTGGGCGGCTCGCTCGGTGACAAGCTCGGGAGGCGCACCGTATTCATCACCGGCATCGCCATTTTTACGCTGGCCTCGGCCGGCTGCGGTTTCGCGCCGAACGCGGCCACATTGATCGCTGCGCGCGCGGTGCAAGGCATCGGCGCAGCGTTGCTGGTGCCGAGCAGTCTGGCGATTATCGGCGCGGTCTTCGACGTGGACGAGCGCGGCAAGGCTATCGGCACCTGGGCGGGAGTGGGCGCCATCACCTCGGCGGTGGGGCCGGTGGCGGGCGGCTGGCTGGTCGATACGTTTTCGTGGCGGGCGATCTTCTTTCTGAATCTGCCGATTGCCTGCGCGACCGTCGCGCTCGCACTCGTGGCGGTGCCCAACAGTCATAAGACCGACGCGCCGCGGCAGCTCGACTGGCTGGGTGCCGCGGCCGCTGCAGTGGGGCTCGCCGCGCTGACCTACGGTCTGACGATAGCCTCTTCCCGCGGGCTCGCGGATCGCCGGGTGCTTGCCTTGATCGGCGCGGGCGTGCTGGTGCTGATCGCCTTCGTCATGATCGAAGCGCGAAGCCGCAACCCGATGATGCCGCTCGACGTGTTCCGTTCGCGCGATTTCGTCGGCGCCAACCTTGTGACGCTGCTGTTGTACTTCGGCTTGGGCGGCGTGCTGTTTTTTCTGCCGTTCACGTTGATTCGCGCTTACGGCTACAGCGCCACTGCCGCCGGGGGCGCGTTGCTGCCGTTGCCGGTGACGATCGGGCTGCTGTCACGCTTCACCGGCGATCTGACCCGCCGGCACGGTGCGCGGGCGCTGCTGACAGCAGGACCTTGCGTCGCCGCGGCAGGTTTCGCCATGCTGGCGTTGCCGTGGGTGCGCGGCGACTACTGGAGCGGATTCTTCCCTGCGATGATCGTGCTCGGTCTAGGCCTGACCATCACCGTTGCACCGCTGACGACAACGGTCATGGCGGCGGTATCGGCTGAACGGACCGGGGTCGCCTCCGGCATCAACAACGCGGTCGCCCGGGTGGCGAGTCTGCTGGCGATCGCCGTACTCGGGATTGTGTTTGTGTGGTCGCATAACACGGTACTGGCCGCTCGCCTGATTCCGTTGCATGTGCCGCAGGAGGCGCAGCGCGCGGGGCAGTTGCTGGAACCGGGTGCGAATTTGGCAAACTCGCCGGCGCTGGCCCACGCGCAAGCGGATGCGCTCGGCGCAGCGCTGCGCGCGGTCGCGCTGGCTTCGGCTGCCTGCGCGCTGGCCGGCGCTGCTCTCGCAGCCGCCACTGTGCAGCGCCGCAAATGACGTTTCTGCCGAGCCCCAGGCTTCCTCGCGGCCAGGCTGACACATCGCACGGCCGCAGGCGTGCATAATCGTTGCACAGTCTCGGCTTACGATTCACCGACGCACTCGACGCAAGACCAGTTTGTCGTTGATCGGTCCCCATCGTGCGGAACTTGCGTAGCCAAGCCGCTGTCGTTTTATATTTCAGTCACTCCGGCCGAATTGGCCCGTACCTGGACGGCGCCGATCATCGCGGCCGTCCCGCTCATCCCCTATGCGCAAACTACTCATCGTCTGGTTACTGATCCTGTTCGCTGCGCCCGCCTTCGCTGCCGCGCCTGCGCCGGCGTCCGCGGCCACCACCCCTCCCGTCACGCTGACGCCCGCGCAGGCCCGGCAAGCGCTGGTGGTGCTCAACGACCCCAAACAGCGGGCCCAGATCGTCGACACGCTGCACGCGATCGCCGCAGCCGGCGCGCTTAGCGCACCGCCCGCGTCCGCGCCTGCGGCTGCCTCTGCGCCGACTCCAGCCTCGGCGGCAAGCGGCGCGGCGGCCACGGTGCGCGCCGCGTTCGAATCGAACGGTCTCGCCTCCCAGCTGGCCCGCGAGGGCGCCCATGGCGCCGTGCAGGTGGCCGGCGCGCTGCGCCGCTCGCTGGCGGCCCTGCTGGACGTGACGTCCGTGCGCGTGTGGTGGGTCGCGTTGATGAACGACCCGAAGCAGCGCGGCGAACTGGGCACCATTGTCCTCACGCTGCTCGGCGCGCTGATCCCCGCGCTGGCCTTCGAATGGCTGACGCGCCGCCTGCTGCGCAAGGCGCTCACCGCGCTTGCGAACCGTCGCAATATGGACCCGCGCGAGATGTTTCTCGACGAACCGCCGGAGGAAGCGGCAGATGCCAATGGCACTGCTGCCGCCACCGACGCAGCCAGTACGGCTGGCCCATCTGCGCAGGTCGCCGCGAGCGACGGGGACGCCTTTGCCGAGTCCGACGCCGAACTGGCCGCCGCCGGCGCCTCCCCTGCCCCGGTCCCTCCTGCGGCCACGCCGGACACGAACGCCGCATCCGGCCAGCGGCACGCCGCGGTTCACTACTCGCTGATGCGCCGTCTGCCGCGCGCCGCGTTGCGCATGGCGGTTCGATGCATTCCGCTCGCCGTCTTCATCGGCGTAGCGAGCCTGCTGATGTCGATCCTCTCCGAGGACGGCACGCCGCAAGACCACGCCCTCGATTCGATCATCGATATCTATGTGCTGAGCCGCGTGATTGCGATCGTCAGCGGCTTCTTTCTGCAACCGGACGCGCCACGTCTGCGGCTCCTGCAGATGGGCAGCAGATGGGCTGCGTTTACGCAGCGCTGGGTGGTGATCATCGTCAGCGTGGTCGGCGCGGGCTCGGCGCTCGCCGAAACTGCGGTAGCTCTCGGGCTGAACGACGCCGCGCATACCGCACTGATGAAAGTGGTCGCGCTGATCGGCCACGTCATGATCTCTCTGCTGATCCTGCAATGCCGCCGGCCGGTCGCCGCACGCATCCGGTTACGCTGCGCCGCCAGTCCGTCGCTGGCGGTATTCGGCAACGCGCTAGCGGATTCGTGGGCTACGATCAGCGTGTTCGTCGTGATGGCGCTGTGGTTCGTGTGGGCACTCGATGTTCGCAACGGCTATCACACGCTGGTGCACCTGGGCGGCATTTCGATTGCGGTGCTGGTGGGCGCGCGGGTCGTGTCTATCGTGATCTTCGGCGCACTCGCACGGATGTTCGATTCTCAGAACGGCCAGACCAACGACTCCCTCGTTCATCAACACGCTTACCGCTATTACCCGCTGCTACGGCACGTCGTTTCGTCGGTGGTTGGCGTGATCACCGTGCTGGTGCTCTTCCAGGTGTGGGGCGCCAACGTGCAGGCGCTCTTCGAGAGCGGCACGATCGGCCACCGGCTCGCTTCCGCGCTGGTGACGATTGCCGTCGCGGCAGGCGTCGCGTTGTTCGTGTGGGAAGCAGCTAACGTCACCGTCGAGCGGCGTCTGCACCAGTGGACCACCGCAGGCGACCTCGTGCGCGCCGCCCGCCTGCGCACCTTGCTGCCGATGCTGCGCAGCCTGCTGTTCGTCGTGATCGCCCTCGTCGTGATGCTCACCATGCTGAGCGAACTCGGGGTGAACATCGGGCCGCTGCTGGCCGGCGCCAGCATCTTTGGCGTCGCGCTCGGCTTCGGTTCGCAGAAGCTGGTGCAGGATTTCATCACGGGCATCTTTCTGCTGATGGAAAACGCCATGCAGGTTGGCGACTGGGTCACGCTTGCCGGCGTATCGGGCACCGTCGAATATCTGTCGATCCGCACGGTGCGTCTACGCGGCGGCGACGGCTCGCTGTACACCGTGCCGTTCAGCTCGGTGTCGACCGTCAACAACACCAACCGCGGCCTCGGCAATGCTGCCGTGAAGGTCAGCATCATCTATGGCCAGGACGTCAACCTCGCGATCGCCACGCTCAAGGAGATCGGCGCGTCGCTGCGCGAGGATCCGCAGTTCAAGGACGGCATTCTGTCCGACTTCGCGTACTGGGGGATCGACTCCGTGGATGGCTCGGCGATAACGATGTCTGGCCAGATCCAGTGCCGCGATAGCGGACGTTGGGGGGTGCAGCGCGAATTCAACCGGCGCGTGGCGCAGCTATTTCAGGAACGCGGCATCCAGATTGCGAATCCGCAGCGCACGGTGTTTGTGCGGGGCGATGGGCCGACGCATCCTGAAGAGGCGGATGAGGCTGCAGCGGGTTCGGCAGAGGTGAATTCGCCGGAGGCACAGCCACCGGCACAGGGCTCGACACAGGCACCGGCGCAGCCCCCCACGCAGGCATCAGCCAAGTCACAGCCCGATCCGGTGAAACGCTCGGGCTCCTGAGCCTGCGCCTCCTCAAGTCCTCAAGGCACCTGCCACCAGCGCGGCAGCAGGCGACGCACCTCAGGGCGCCGGTAGCGGTCGTCGATCAGATGCACGACACCTGTGTCCTGCTCGGTGCGGATCACTCGCCCGGCGGCTTGCACTACTTTCTGCAGCCCTGGATACAGGTACATGTAGTCGTAGCCGTTGCCGAACTTCGCTTCCATGGTGCGGCGCATCTGCTCGTTGACGTCATTGATCTGCGGCAAGCCGAGCGTCGCGACAAAGGCGCCGATGAGCTGCTCGCCCACCAGGTCGACGCCCTCCGAGAACGCCCCGCCCAACACGGCGAAACCCACGCCTTGGCCCATGGCCCGGAAGCGCGCGAGAAAGGCTTCACGCGCGGCCTCGTCCATGCCTTGCTCCTGCATCCAGACAGGAACCTCGGGATAGCGCTCGCGCATCAACGCCACGACCCGATGCAGATAATCGAAGCTGCTTAGGAAGCCCAGGTAGTTGCCGGGCTGCACCGCGTACTGCTGCGCGATCAGCTCGACAATCGGCGAGAGAGAGCGTTCGCGATCGCGCCAGCGTGTCGATACATGGCTCGCGACATGCACCTTCAGTTGCTCCGCTCGAAACGGTCCTTCGACGTCGAGCCAACGGGTTTCTTCCGGAAGGCCGAGCGTGTCCCGATAGAAATCATGCGGACTCAGCGTGCCCGAAAACATCACGGTGGTGCGCGCCGCCGCGTAGCGCGGGGCAAGGAATGGCGCTGGGATCACGTTGCGCACACAAAGCGTCGAGGTACGCGCAGCGTAAGCCCCGGAAGCGAGCGTCGTGTCGAACACCGAATGCTCACCGAACTGCTCAGCTAGCGACACGAAATGCATCGCATCGAAATAGAAACGCAACTGCGTTTCGTCGATCGACAACGGCGCCTCCGCCAGTTGCTCGGTCACGGCACCGATCAGGTTTTGCGCGGCGCTCAACAGGCGCGGCGGCACTTCGAAATGCACCTGATAGCCCTCGGTCTGCACGCGATTCAACGCATTCCACTCGCGATTGAGCCGTTCGAGCGGCTTGCGCAACGCGACGGGAGCGCTCTTGCGCGCGGCACGGAATGCGCTCTGCTCGAGCGAAGCCGTGTACATCCGGCGCGCCCGGTCGAGCAGGTTGTGCGCTTCGTCGACCAGCACGGCCACTCGCCACTGGTTCATTTGCGTGAGCGCGTATAGCAACGCGCTGCTGTCGTAGTAGTAGTTGTAGTCGCCCACTACGATGTCGCTCCAGCGCACCAGTTCCTGCGCGAGATAGTACGGACAGACGTCGTGCGCGAGTGCTGCTGAGCGGACAGTCGCGCGGTCGAGACGGCGGTGAGCAAGCGCCGAGGTGCGCGCCTCGTCGAGGCGGTCGTAGAAACCTCGCGCGAGCGGGCACGAGTCGCCATGGCAGGCCTTGTCCGGATGCTCGCAGGCTTTGTCGCGCGCCACCAGCTCGAGTGTGCGCAACGGCAAGGCGTTCACGTTGCCGTTGGCCTCTGCACTGGCATGCAGCACGTCTACAGCATCCAGCGCGAGTGCGCGCCCCGGCGTCTTGGCGGTCAGAAAAAAGATCCGTTCCACCTGATCAGCTGCACAGGCCTTCAGCAGCGGAAAAATGGTCGCGAGCGTCTTGCCGATGCCAGTAGGCGCCTGCGCCATCAAATTCTGTCCGTCACGTGCAGCGCGGTAAACCGACACCGCCAGTTCGCGCTGACCGCTGCGAAACTCAGCATGCGGAAACGCCAATGTGCCTAACGCCGCATTGCGTGCGCTGCGGTGCGCCTCTTCTTGACTGGCCCAGCCGATAAACCGTTCGCACTGCTCGACAAAAAATGCTTCCAGAGAGGCCGCAGCATGCAACTGGGTCAGCACGGTCTCCTTCTGGCTCGCAATATCGAAGTAGACCAGCGCGACCTGCACCTCCGTCAGGCCGCGCGACTGACACAGTAGATGCCCATAAACGAGCGCCTGAGCCCAATGCAATACGCGGTGATTGTCCGGCATCGCCGCGAGGTCGCCACGATAGGTCTTGACCTCTTCGAGCCGGTTAAGCACAGGGTCATAGCCGTCCGCCCGACCGCGCACGCTGAGGCTTCGATGCACACCAGTCAGCGTGATCTCCGCCTCATAGTCGTCAGCCCGTCGCCCCGCTACGGTGGCATGTCCCGCGATCCCTTCCGCAGCGGTAGGCGCGGGCGTAAAGCGCAGATCGAGATCGCCACGTCTCGCCGTGAACTCGCACAACGCCCGCACGGCCACAACGTAGGTCATGCGTCCGCCTCGGCATCAGCGGCAAGTTCGTCGTCGGCCCAGCGTACATCGAGCACGCGTACGGGCATGCCGTGCTGCGCGCAGTATTCGAGCCAGCGGATCTGGTTGTCCTGCAGACGGTCGCCAGGACCCTTCACCTCGATCAGTTCATAGCGCCGCTCGGCGGGCCAGAAGCGCACGAGATCCGGCAAGCCGGAACGGTTGCTGCGAATATCGCGCAGGAGCCGTTCGAACCAGAGTTTCAGATGCCCGGCCGGCAGACAATCGAGTGCCTGAATGACAAGCTCGGGCGTCAAAGTACCCCAGAACACGAACGGAGACTGCAATCCTGCTTTGCTCTCGAGATGCCGAAGCATCGTCTCTCGATACGTTCCGCTGTCGAGTTGCGCGAGGCAAGCCTCGAACTGCGCGGCGCGGCGCGCGTGGAAATCCGGTGCGTGCAGATCCGCTGGGCCGCGCTGGAAGGGATGAAAAAACGCACCCGGGATCGCCGCGAACACAGGTTCCCAGCACAGCAAACCGAACAGCGAATTGATCAGCGCATTTTCGACATAGTGAACCGGCGCGTGCGGACAACTCAGATGATCGCGCGCGACGTACTCCACCGCGAGAGGCGCAGCGGGCCGAGGCAAAACCAGCGTACTGCGCTCGATGGGCCGCGCAGTTATGCCCCGCGCTACCTGTAGACCCAGACGGCGTTTCAGTCGCGGCAGCATGCGCGCGAGGCGCTGCCGTTCCTCTTCGCTTTCCGGCCCTTCCGCCGCCTGCTGGGCGAGCGCGAACGCGGCCTCAAAACGGCCGCAGCGTTCGAGCACCCGTATCCTCCTATGACGTGCCCCCGGCCACGTGCAACGTACATAAACCGTCAGCGCCGCTTCCCACTGCTGCCGGCGTTCGCAATGCTGTCCGATGCGAAAGAGCAGCTTCGCGCGACGCGTTTCGAGCCACGGGTTGCGGATTTCGATAGCGGCGATTTCGTCGAGCAGCGGGTCAATGGACTCATCTGCCGCCAGCGTCTCGAGCGTTTCACGACAGGCGTGCAAGGCGAGATAACCATCCACATCCGCGCGCTGTTGAAACGCCCGTGACGACCGCGAAAACGCCACTTTTTCGTACTGGAATACGCCGAGATCGGCGAGCACGAACTCCGACCAGTCCTGCTGCAGATTACCGAAGAACATCAGCCTCAGACGCTCGCACAGCGGCGCGACGGTGACGTGAAACACGCGGTCGGAGGTCTGCGGATTCCAGACGTCGTAGGGCCTGGTGTCCTGACAGGTCGCCCGCAAGGCGTCGAGCAGATCCGACTTGCGGGTCCCTTTGCGTGCGGGGACGTCGGTAAAAATCTGCTGCAGTTCCGGGCGGGTCGCCAGCGCGAACAGTTCATCGAGGCTTAGGTGGGGTGTGGCGTCGATCCAGCCGAGCGCGATCAACGGCGTGGCGGCCAGCAGCGGGCAGCCAATTTCGTCGTAGGTCAGGCGGCTGGCTTTGAAAAGCGTGCCTTTACGCATCAGCATGCGCACGAGTAGCGCCCGCGATGCCTGCGGCAAGTTGCTGAATTCCGTGAGAAAGCGGCGCTCGTCAGAGCCGAGCACGTCGTCGTAGCGCTCGGCGAGCCATGACAGCGCACGTTCGAAATTCAGCAGGTAGTAAAGCGCCCACGGCGGCGGCGAGCTCTTCCCTGTCTGACCGGCAGGGGAGTCGGAAGGAACATCGATAGTAGCGACGGAGGGCGAGTCAGGAAGCATCGGTCACCACGGGGCGATCATCGGACTGTATGTTTATACAGTATATGATAGCAAACCGCGTATGGCTGGGAAATGTGCGGCGAAACGAAATTGGCTGGATTCGCGTGCGGTTGGCTAGACCCGCGAGCACGGAGTTGTCTGGATTTCCCGGAAAGCGCGCCATTCAACCGACTGTCTGGGCGCGGTCGGTTCCCAATCGACGTTCTGTTGAAGGAGGATTGTTCAGAGACGTGAGAGGCGCGTAACGTCCCTGAGCGGAGGTATATGGAGCTACTCAGAACACCCGATGCCCGTTCGGCAACGGATCACCGCACCCGCTCAAGAATTACTTCCCAAGCGGCTTTGGGCTTTTGGTATTTGTCGGTCGTGACGTGCTCTAACGCAATCATGTTCCAACCATCCGCGAAGAGTCGACGCACCGCGATTTCGTCAAAGAAGCGCTTCGGCTGTCCGTTCACCAGAAAATAGTTCGGTTCGATTTCTTCGCATCCATCCGCGCCAAAATTTGTATCCTCGGTGGAGTTCAGTCGGCATACCAACACTCCACCCAGTCGTAGAGCCAATCGCACGCGATTCACGATCGACACGGTTTCTTCCCAGGCAAAGTAGTGAAGCGACAGACTCGCCAACGCAACGCCGAGGTCCGTGGCATCTTCGGGAAGTGGATCACGAACGTCTCGTCGCTCGATGCGCGCGGAGGGTACTCTGATCTTCGTCGACGTTACCGAAGTGCGTGACGTGTCAAAGCCGATCACGCGCAGGCCAGCTTTCGCCAAGCTTGCGGTGTCGTCGCCGTAGCCACAGCCAATCTCAAGCACGGGCCGTTCGCCTGAGCGCGCCTTGATTAATGCCAGCCACCGGTCTAGCCAAGGATCGGGGAACATGGGGAGCATATTCCAGAGGTAGTTTTTGGAACGATTTCCGTTGCCTGCATAAGGCCCGCATCAGTTTTCTGCGAACCGGCCATTCACCCGTTGTTGCATCCGATATGCCATATATCCTGACGAGAATGAATCGACGCGGCAGATGACAATTTCTATATTGATCGGAGACCTGCCAGTTCAAGGAGGGAAGAAAGGGCTCTTTGCGATACGCGAGGACACATGCTGATTGTCGACCTTCTCTCCGAAGTCTCGCGTCCTCCCTAATGCTAATCCCTGACCGTCTTCCGGACCGCCGCACCCAGGACAGAAAGCCGGTCTTCCCGCTCCAGGTACGCCCGTTCGGCTTCGTCTAGCGTTGTCTGAACGAAACCCACTGTATCACCAGGCAACGCCTGCGCGAGCGCGGGCAAGTCGGCGCTGATCACATAGCCGATCTTGGGATAGCCGCCCGCGCCTTGTCGGTCAGCCATCAGCACGATCGGGTGGCCGTCCGGCGGCACCTGAATCGTGCCGAAGTTGACACCCTCGGACACCATCTCCAGTGGATGCCGCAGGTCAAGAACAGAACCATCGAGCCTGTAGCCCATCCGGTCCGATCTGGCATCGATACGAAACGTGTCGCGGACGAAGCGCTGCTGCGCGTTGGCGCTGAACTTATCCCACTGCGGTCCGCATATAAAGCGCAGTGCTCCGACGAGCGCAGCAGGAGACTGGCTGCGAATTACAGGACCATTCACGAACGGCATGCCGGAGGCAACGAGCGCGGCCTGAAGCTCGGGGTAGCCGACGTCGGCCGGATGCAGCGGCACCTGATCCCCTTTGCGCAACGCGCGCCCCTCGAAGCCGCCGAATGCTCCGCGCACAAACGTGCTGCGGCTACCCAGCACCGGCTCCGTTGCAAAACCACCCCGGACCGCCAGATAAGCACGCGCCCCACCCGTGCGCCTGCCGAACACAAGCGCCGAGTTGCGCCGCACGAGAACTGCCCGGTTGCGCGGCGCCTGCACACCGTCGATCGCAATCTCCATGTCGGCGCCGGTGACGGCGATCAGCGTGTCGCAATCGAAGCGCAGACTGGGTCCCTGCAGCGTGCATTCGAGCGTCGCAGCCGTTTCGCAGTTGCCGACGAGCAGGTTCGCCACACGATGCGACCATTCGTCCATCGCACCGTTGACCGGCACGCCGAGCCGCTGCGACCCGTAGCGACCACCGTCCTGCAGCAGGGAAAAAAGCCCGGGTTTGTCGACGTGCATCATGACTGGCGCTCGTCCATTGCGATGAACGTCTCGGGTGACACCGGCACGAAATTCAGGCGGTCTCCCAGTCGCAGGCGGGTGGGCGGCGTCCACGCGAGATCGAACATGCTCCATGGTGTGCGTCCGATCACATTCCACCCACCGGGCGATGTAACCTGATAGATCGAAGACAGACCATTGGCAATCGCCACCGATCCTGCCTCGACGCGCGCATGGGGCGTGCTTCGGCGCGGCACGGCGAGCCGCGCGTCGAGCGGGCCCGCGAAGGGATTGCCGGGGGAGAAGAAGAAAGTCTGCACGACCAGTTCCGATGCGCCGTGCAAACGGATGACTTCATCGGTCGTGAGTTCGCAGCGGCGCGCGACATCATCGAGATCGGGGCCGTACTCACCCCCGTAGCAGACCGGGACCTCGACCAGCCGGGTACTCTGTTCGACGGGCGGAATGCCGCCTTCAAGCAGCGCAGCAAGCGAGTCTGCGAGTTGCCGGTAAGGAGACCCCTTGTCGCGTGGCAAGCGCTCCGGCAGATAATGCAGCGAGACCGTCGTGAAAGCGGGCACGACATCCACCACTCCCAGCGGCGTATGCGCCAGCAGCCAGGCTGTGAGCGAATGCACGTCGCGGGTTGTCGCCGGGTCGATGCGCTCGCCGAGGCGAACCATCAGACAGCGATCACCAAGTGCTTCAATGCGTGGAAATCCGCCGTTGCGCGGGAGCGTTTCTTCGCGGCCGTTCATGTTCCGATGTTCAGTTCGCTGATCGGCCGCAGGCGCACGCCAGCGCCTTCGAGCGCGGCGCGCACGGCTGTGGCGATCGCTACGCCATGCGGGTTGTCGCCGTGCACGCAGATCGTGTGTACCGGCATGGCTACCTTGCGCCCACCCACGGTTCGGATCGCCTGTTCGTCGACCATCCGCAGCGCCTGCGCGGCAGCCGCCGCCGGGTCATGGATGACTGCGCCGGGCTCGCTGCGGGGCAGCAGCAGCCCGTTGTCCGCATAAAGACGATCGGCAAACACTTCGCATGCCACACGGACGCCGCCGCGGCGGGCAGCCCGCTCGGTTTCATTATGAGGTGTACTAACCAGGACAAGGTCGCGGTCTAGCGCGCGCATTGCCCGTACCAATGCGTCCGACAGGCCGCGATCCTCGAAAGCCAACGTCGCCAGCGCGCCATGCAGCTTCACATGGGTGACCCGGTGGCCTACGGCACGGGCCATGCCCTGCAGGGCCGCAATCTGGTAGATCAGCATCTTCTCGATGTCGGCGGGACTGTCGCCGACGATCTTGCGGCGCCCGAAGCCCCAGAGGTCGTTGAAGCCCGGATGCGCACCAAGATCGACGCTTCCTTCCAGGGCACGCGTCGCAGTTCGGTGCATCACGACGGGGTCGCCGCCGTGGAATCCACAGGCGACATTGGCCGACGTGATCAACCCCAGCATCGCCTCGTCATCCCCGATTCTATAGGGACCAAAGCTCTCGCCCAAGTCTGAGTTCAGGTCCACTTCACGCATGTTTTCCTCTGGAAGAATGAGCTTCGAAAGTTTGGTATACCGTTGGCATGCAATGTGCGTGCCATTGAAGGCGAACCGCTTCCAACTGGAGAAACCGATGTCGAGCATGTTGCAGAGGATGAGTTGCGCCGTGGCCGCCGCCGCGGCTCTCCTGAGCGGGGCCGCGCAGGCGTCCGAGCTGGATTTTGCGAGCTGGGGCGGCGCTTACCAGAACGCGATTCGCGAAGCCTGGCTCAAGCCCTTTTCCAGCGAGACCGGCATCAAGGTGCAGGAGGACACCGATCCGCAAGTGGCCAAGATCCGCGCGATGATTGACACCCACTCCGTGGCGTGGGACGTCGTCACCGAGAACAGCGCCCGGCTGACACGCGGCATCAAGCTCGGCGTGTTCGAGAAGATCACGCCGGCCATGGTCGATCAGACGCATGTCATTCCCGCCGCGCGCAACGATTACGGCGTGCCGTCGGAGATTTTCTCGACCAACATCGGTTTTTCGACCAGGACATTCCCGGCTGGCAAACCGCAGCCCAGTACCTTTGCCGACTTCTGGGACGTCACCCGGTTTCCCGGCAAGCGCACGCTGCAGGACGACCCCGCCACCGTGATCGAGGCTGCACTGATCGCCGACGGCGTTGCTCCCGCCGATGTCTACAAGGTGCTGTCCACCCCTGCGGGCATGGATCGCGCGATGAAGCAGATTCAGAAGATCAAACCGTATGTTGCGATGTGGTGGAAGAACGGCGCTGAACCTGTGAATGCCCTCGCCAGCGGTGAGGCGGTGATGGCGCTCGGCTGGAACGGGCGCTTCCAGGCCGGCATGGACGCGGGCCTGCCCATCCAGATGGGCTGGGGCAACGCGGTGGCTCAGGTCGGCTACTTCGCTATCGTCAAGGGCGCACCGCACCGCGCCGAGGCCATCAAGCTGCTCAACTACATGAGCCAGCCGAAGAACCAGGCCGAATTCAGCAAATACATCGCTTATGGGCCGACTACCGAAGCTGCCTTCCCGCTGATCGACGACGCGCGCAAGCAGCGTCTGCCGTCCACGCCCGAGCGCCTGAAGAACGCACTGTTCATCGACTCAGACTTCTGGGACAAGAACGGCCCGGCCATCACCGAGCGTTACAACCAGATCCGCGCCCAATAGGCGGCACGCGGTCCCCGCAACCTATCCCCGCCTCTTTGCCATTCCCGGGCCAGAGCGCCGAAGGACCAGACTGGAACAACGATGGCAAGCACCGCCCCCCTTCCACCGCACGCCGCACGCAAGAACGCCACGGCATGGGTACGGCGCCGCAGAAACCATGCGGCCATGCTCGCTGTCGTGCCCCTGTTGCTGTTCCTGCTGCTGTTCTTTGTCGGGCCGATTGCCGGCTTTCTCAAAGAAAGCTTTTACCGCGACGGCACGCTCACGCTCGCTCACTACCGTCACATACTCGATACACCGGTCTATCGCATCGTGCTGGGCAATACGTTCACCATTGCCGCCGCCGTCACGGTGTCCTGCGTGGTGATGAGCTACCCGCTCGCTTATCTGATGGCCACGGTGTCGCCGACCGTGGCGCGTCTGCTGTTCTTTGCGGTGCTGCTGCCTTTCTGGTCCAGCGCACTGGTACGCACCGCGGCATGGATCGCGCTGCTGGGTAAGAACGGACCGCTCAATACGTTGCTGACGGGCGTCGGCATCGTCGACGCGCCCATCGCGTTCCTCTACAACTTCACGGGCGTGATGATCGGCATGACGCACGTCCTCATGCCTTTCGTGGTGCTGCCGTTGTATGCCTCGTTCCGCTCCATGGACACCGCGCTGGTACAGGCCGCGCAAAGTCTCGGTGCGCGCTCCGCCAGCATCTTGCGCCATGTGGTGTTGCCGCTTACCAGCCCGGGCGCGGTCGCAGGCGCGATCATCGTCTTTATGAACGCGGTGGGTTACTACATCACGCCGTCGC
>Ga0302229_10001906_pt1 | contig 15533 bp, 16 predicted proteins | sample II_Palsa_N1_3_FD_193518 | JGI IMG/M metagenome (GOLD analysis project Ga0302229, IMG submission 193518) | Peat permafrost microbial communities from Stordalen Mire near Abisko, Sweden - II_Palsa_N1_3 | ecosystem: Environmental > Terrestrial > Soil > Palsa > Peat permafrost | place: Sweden... | reverse complement strand
AGCGGTGACGGGGAAGGGGCCGGGGGCGCCGGCCGGCCGGCGCCCATCGCGGGCAGTTCCGACTCGGCCTTCCGCGGCGACCCAGGCCGGTGGAATCCAGAGCAGCTGCTCACAGCCGCGCTCGCCCAGTGCCACATGCTTTCCTACTTGCACGCCTGCGCGGCCGCCGGCATCGTGGTCACCGGGTACACCGATGAGGCACACGGCACCATGACCGAGAGCACCGATGGCGGCGGCCACTTCGTCGAGGTCGTGCTCAGGCCACGGGTCACCGTGGCCGCACTGGACATGGTCGAGAAGGCGACCGCGCTGCATCAAGAAGCCCACGAGAGGTGTTTCATCGCGAGCTCGGTGAACTTCCCGGTCAGGCACGAATCCGTCGTGCTAGCCGGCTGACCGGCTCGGCTCAGTATCGTCAGGCGGGCTGAAAAGCCGGCGCACCATCGAGCCGTAGCACGGGCCGCCGGGGTGTCGTTGGCCGGCGTCGGCCGGGGTGTCGTCGGCCGGTGGCTGGTGCTGGAGGCAGGCCGCGCCGTAGCATCCATTGCGTGTCGGACCGTGCGATGGAAACGCGACGGGTCATCCTCGTGATTACGACAGCACGGGCAGTGTTCGATCAGGTCAACCGCTTCTGTGCGGCCTTCAGGGAGCGGTCAGGCGAGCTCACAGGCGAGTGCCGCCTGTGTGTCTGCGGGTGCGTGCCGCGCCGCGGGCACGCTGCGCCTGAAGGTGATCGTTCATGAAGGCGAGGCCGTCATCACCCGTCTCCGTAATCTTGAGAGAGTTTCTGGTGAGGATGTCATCCTTGCCCATCGGCTGTTGAAGAATTCCATTCCGGCGCATGAGTATGTGGTCGTAACCGACCGGTTCCTGCGATCGCTTGGCGAGCTGCCTGGACCGATCCCCGAGTCGAGACGCGAGGAGTGCGAAGGAATCGGTGAGGTCACCGTGGCAGTCTTTCCCGCCCCAGCCCACCAGGCACCCAACCCAGCGCCGCGGCCACTAATGGCGGTCAGAGCCACGATTCGGATGGAGCTGTACGCCGTCCGGCGGATGCTGTTGAAGGCGCCCAGACGTCGCCCGGGAGTGCCTACCCGATAAGACACCGCTCCGACCAGCTGAAAGCGCGCGTGATGGTTCAAGTGTGCTGGTGATGAGCCCGTCGAGGTCCGCGGCGTCGTGGTGAACGAAGCCGAGCAGGGCCGAGCCGCGAGTGTACTGCCAGGGCAGGCCGAGGAAGTACAGGCCGGGAACCCCGGTGACGCCGCGCTGGTGGGTCACTTTGCCGTCGTGGGCCACGCCTGGTACGTCGATCCAGGCGTAGTCGGAGCGGTAGCCGGTCGCCCAGATGACCACGCCGACGTCCAGGTGAGTGCCGTCGGCGAACTGGACGGTGCGCTCGTCCGCGCTGTCCACGGCGGGCCGGAACCTGACTCCGGCCGCCTGAAGCCCTCGGCGGCTGCTGCCGACGACGAACTCCCGGCTCGACATCCGCCGCCCCGGCCGGGACTGGGCGGTCGTCAGTCAGCCGGCCGACACTGCTCCTGTCAGCCAGCTGACACCTCAATCTCCGGCGAACCGACTGAGCGCTGCTAAGTGTCTTACGATCAAGGCTCGATTGCGGATTTCAATCCATCCTCGCCTGTCGAATCCGCGCAGCGGCGTTGACGCTGCCTGCTGCGGCACTAGGTCAGCTACGGGATGCGCGGCAGGCCGGCCAGGACCATGCCGTCAGTGCCATTCAGCGCGGTCAGGGGTCCGCCTTGTCACGTGGCAGCAGGGTGAAACTTCCGCCCGACAGCGGGGCGATCGCGCGGAAGTCACGGTCGTCGAACGTCAGCAGCCGCCTCGTCCGGAACCGGTGCGCGAGAATCACCACAGAAAGGTCAGCCAGCCCAAGCTCGAGGTCGGCATACTGCTCATCCAGCCTGGCCACAGTGCCGTGCTCATCGGCGGTCAGTCCCTCAACCCGGAACCGCCCGGCCGCCACGTCGCGCAAGAACGCCCGGGCAGCCAGCGCGCTCCCGCGTCTGCGGATGAGGTAGTCCACCTCCGCGGACACTGGCGCCGGAACGATCAGGTCGCCCTCTTCGGCACGAAGCAAATCGCCGACCGCGTCATGGAGCCTGTCACGGGAATCTCCGAGGGCAACCAGAGGCGCGGCGTCTACGATCAGCATCACCCGCCGAACCCGGCGAGCAGCTCCTCCTCCGGCACATCGGCGACCGAAGAGCCATCCCCGTCCCACGAGCTTTCAAGCGCGAAGACTCGCGGGACACCGTGTGCGTGCTCATACGCTGACAGCGCAGCCCGAATGACCTCCGCCTGGCTGCGGCCCTCTTCGGCGGCGATCCGGCGGAGCCGTTCCACGTCCGCGTCATCAAGGTAGACGCTGGTCTTCTTCACCTATGTAGGGTACCACGTAGGGTGACTTATAGGCAGCTACGGCTGGACGGTCGGGCGGACCAGGATTTCGCCGATGTCGACCGAGTCTGGCTGGGTGATGGCGAAGGCGATCGTCTCAGCGACCGCTTCTGGCGGCATGGCGATCGCCTCACGACGGGCCGTCAGCGCGGCGAGCTCGTCGGGATCACGCGTGCCGGAGATGAAGTCGGTGTCAGTGAAGCCCGGCGACACGAGGGTGGCGCGGATGCCCTCGGCAGCGAGTTCTTGCCGCATCACCTCGCACAGGGCGCGCACCGCGGACTTGGTGGCGGCGTAGACGGCCTGGCCGGGAACCCACTTGTAGGCGGCGGTGGACGCGACGGTGATGAAATGCCCAGAGCCGCGGGTACGAAAGACCGGCAGGGCGGCGGCGATACCGTGCAGGACGCCGCGCAGGTTCACGTCGATCATCCGGTTCCAGTCATCCAGCTCGCCCGAGCCTAGCTGGGCGTTGATGGCCACGCCCGCGATGTTCGCCAGCACGTCCAGGCGGCCGAACCGCTGCCCGGCCAAGTCCACCAGAGCGCGCAGGTCCTCCGGCCGGGTGACGTCGATGCACCGGTATGCCACCTGGCCCCCGCCGTCCGCGATGGCGCCCGCGATCCCGGCCAGTTGCTGCTCCGCGCGGGAGCCGAGCACGACCCGGGCCCCGCGAGCGGCCAGGAGCCGGGCGGTCGCCGCGCCGATGCCGCGCCCGGCACCGGTGATCGCCACCACCTTCCCGGCGATCCCGTTACGTTCGGTCTCGGTCATTGGACGCCTCCGCGGTGCGGTAGAGGTGGGCATGCGCCCGGAACAGGGTCAACACCTGGCCGAGCCGGGACACTGCGTCGCGCCGTTGAGGTCACGGTGCCACGGCACGTCGGACACAGTCGCGGAGCAGGGCCCGGCGGCGCTCGTGCTCGCTCGCGGGCTCGTCGGCGGTGGCGGCGTAGAAGCCGCTGGCCGGTGACCAGGCGAATGACATGGCGATGACCAGGGCGAACAGGTCGGAGGGGTCGCCCTGGCGCACTTGGCCGGCCGCCTGGGCCCGGGCGATGGCCGCGAGTTTCGGCCCGTCATCGGAACTGTCGGACAGCCGGCCTGCCGGGCGCCGCTCCAGCCGGAGCCAGGCGAGGAGGCGGACCAGGCCGGGATGGCGCAGGTTCTCGTCGTACAGCCGGACGGCCCAGCCGGGCAGGTCGTTCGCGTCCGCGGTCAGGACAAGCTCCGGGCCGCCGCAGGCACGGACAGCGTCCGTTCGAGTGCGCGGTCTGATCAGACGAACAGCGGATCGGCCGCCGTCCGCTCGGCTAGCGCGCTCATCGCCGCGTCGTCCGGCGCCTCGGCGAACCGGCTGGCCGCGTCGAGCACCTTCGGGAGCAGGTCCACATCCCCCACACTGCAGAGGAACACCCCGGGGCGGCTCAGCGCCCACCACACGGACAGATCGATGTCGTCCTGCTGCTCAAGCGGCTCATACCAGGTGGACCGGGTGTGCGGTCGGTCCTCCCAGGGCCGCAGCGCGATCGACTTGATCGTCTGCACCGCGACGCGCCGATCGCGGCAGGTCTCGTACAGGGCGTTGAAGTTCTCGGCGTAGTACCGGTTCTGCATGGTGACGAAGTTGTACGGGAGCAGCACCGAGTCGAAGCCGAACCGCTCGAGGCTGCGGCGGTGCGTCGCGGCGATCTGGCTGCCGTGGCCGGTCACCCCGATCCAGCGGATGAGGCCCTGGTCCCGGGCTTCGACGGCGGCCTCGAGCGCCCCGCCGGGACTCAGGGCGATGTCCCACTCGATCGGATCGGCCAGGGAGTGCAGCTGCCAGAGGTCTACGTGGTCGACGCCCATCCGGTCCAGGGACCGGTGCAGTTCCTCGCGGGCCCCGGTCGCGGTGCGTTCGTCGCCCTTGGTGGCCAGGAAGAACCGGCCCGGTTCGCGCTGCAGCCACGGCCGGATACGCACCTCCGCCTCGCCGTACTCCGAGGCCACGTCCAGATGGTTCACCCCGTGGGCGAGCAGGACGTCCAGGGTCTCGTCCGCGACCCGCTGGGAGACCTGCCCGAGAGCCGCCCCGCCGAAGATCACCCGGCTGCTCTGGTGGCCGGTCCGGCCGAACTCTGCCTGTTCGATGGGCACGAGACCTCCCGAAGTACCGAAAGCTGAAACCTGAGCGTACAGCGGATCGCGGTGACAGGTCCCCGCGACCGCGCCGAAGGTATAGTCCGGATCATAATGATCAGCGGCGGCGAGACGGGCGATCGGCCAGGGATGGGATGGGCGGCCTGGCCATCGGCAACCGGGCCGTGGGCGATGGCGCGGCAGGGGTCCGACGGGCGAGGTGACACCGATGGCTGAACGGCGTGCCGTTGACGAGCTTGACGCGCTGGCGGGCCAGCTGACCGAGCGTGTGGCCGGACTGGGCAGCGCCCTGATCGCGTTCTCCGGCGGGGTGGATTCCTCTGTCGTCGCCGCGCTGGCCGCCCGGGCGCTCGGGGACCAGGCCCTCGCCATCACCGCCGTCTCGCCGGCCCTCGCGTCCGGCGAGCTGGACGGCGCCCGGTCGGTGGCCCGGGCCGTAGGCGTCCGGCACGAGCTGATCAGCACGGCCGAACTGGAGCGTGAGGACTACCGGCGCAACGACCGGTTTCGTTGCTACTACTGCAAATCCGAGTTGTACGAGCGGCTGGCCGTGCTGGCCCGGCGCCGCGGATTCGCCGCCGTGCTGTCCGGCGCCAACGCCGACGACACGGGTGACTGGCGGCCCGGGCTGCGCGCGGCGGCCGAGCACGGTGTCCGGCATCCGCTGCTCGAGGCGTCCGTGGGGAAGGACCAGGTGCGGGCGCTGGCGCAGCACCTGGGGGTGCCGAGTGCGGACAAGCCCGCGTCGCCCTGCCTGGCCTCGCGGCTGCCTTACGGCACCCCGGTCAGCGCCGATGTGCTGTCCCAGGTAGACCGGGCCGAGCTGAGCCTGAAGCAGCGCGGCTACCGTGAACTTCGGGTCCGGCATTTCGGTGATCTCGGCCGGGTGCAGCTCGGCGCGGCGGACCTGCCGCGGGCGGCGGACCCGGACGAGCACGCGGCGGTGCTGGCCTGCGTCCGGGCAGCTGGATACCAGCGCGCGGAGATCGACGAGCGGCCGTTGCGGTCCGGTTCGCTGAACCTCGACATCACGCCGGTCAGCCGTGCCGGCTGAGGGTTTCGATATGCCTCGGGCACCTGACATGCCTGGGGCACCTGACATGCCTGGGGCACCTGACATGCCTGGGGCACCTGGCAGGCAGAGCAAAGCCGCCGGCACGCCGAATGGAGCGCTGCGGATGCCGGACGGGGAGGCGCCCGGTGGGCCGCCCGGAACTCAGGTCGGGGCGGCGGGTATCCCGCTGGGCGAGTTCGCCCTGCTGGACGTGGATCGGCGGCGGCGGACCGGCGTCCCGGAAGTGGTTTTCGGCGAAGGCAAGACGTCCGAGCAGATCTTCGCGCTGCTGGCCGAGTTGCGGGCCCGCGACCCGGAGGCACCGGCCCTGGCCACGCGCTGCTCCGCCGACGTCCTGGACGGGGCGGCCACCCGTTTCCCTGGCGAAGCCGTACACGCCGATCACGTCGCGGGAACGGTCGCCGTCGGGACCCTGCCGCCCGCGCGCGGCCACGTGCTGGTCGTGACGGCCGGCACCACGGACCTGAAAGTGGCCAGGGAATGCGCGGCGACGCTGGCCGTGCTGGGCGTCCGCGCGGATGTCCTCGCCGACGTGGGCGTGGCCGGGCTCGGGCGGCTGCTGTCCCGGCTAGACCAGCTGCGCGCCGCCGAGTGCGTGGTGGTCGCGGCCGGGATGGACGGTGCCCTGCCGAGTGTGGTCGCCGGACTGGTCAGCGCGCCGGTGATCGGCGTGCCGACCAGTGTCGGCTACGGCGTCGCCGCAGGCGGCCTGGCCGCGGCGGCCAGCATGCTCGCCTCCTGCAGCCCGGGCCTGGTCGTGGTCAACATAGACAACGGGTTCGGGGCAGCCGCGCACGCGGCCAAGATCATCCGCGCGGTTCACCGGTGACGGGCCGGCCGGGCGCGGCCTACATCGACGCGACCGCGGGCGTGGCCGGCGACATGCTGCTGGCCGCCCTGCTCGATGCGGGCGCCGACGTGGAGCGGGTGCGCCGAGCCATTGCCTCACTCGGCGTGCCCGGTCTCGGGCTGCGGACCGAGGCCGCCCGCCGGGGCGGCCTCGCGTGCCTGCGGGCCGTGATCACCACGCCGGCGGCGGCCGACCGCGAGCGGCACCTCGCCGACGTGCTCGGGCACGTCGGCGCCAGCGACCTCCGCCCGGCCGGGAAGGATCTCGCCACCCGGGTCTTCGGGCTGCTGGCCGAGGCGGAGGGGGCGGTGCACGGCGCGCCGCCCGAAGACGTGCACTTCCACGAGGTGGGTGCGTTCGACGCACTGGCCGACGTGGTGGGATCGGCGGCCGCACTGGAGGATCTGGGACTGCTGCGGCCCGGCGCGGTGGTTCGCTGCTCGGCCCTGGCCGCCGGAAGCGGATTCGTCACCAGCGCGCACGGCCGCCTTCCGGTGCCGGCTCCCGCCGTCCTGCGTATCGCCGCCGCGGCCGGCCTGGACCTGGCCAGCGGCGACCTGACCGGTGAGCGCACCACCCCGACCGGCGCGGCCCTGCTCGCGGCGGCGGCCACACCGGGCGGCTTTCCCGCCATGACGGTACGCGCGGTGGGCACCGGCGGCGGCGGCCGGGACACCCCGGACCGGCCCAACATCACCCGGGTGGTCGTCGGGGCGTCCGGCGCGGAGCGTGACCTGCGCGAGGGCGACGTGACCGTCGTCGAGAGCACCGTCGATGACCTCGACCCCCGGCTGTGGCCATCGGTCCTTCAAGCGGTCCGGGCGGCCGGCGCGTGGGACTGCTGGTGTACCCCGATCGTCGGCCGGCACGGCCGCCCGGGGCAGGTCCTCACCGCCCTGTGCGCTGAACCGGTCTTTTCCGCCGTGGCCGACGCGATTTTCGCCCACACCGGGACGCTCGGCGTCCGCTGGTCCCGGATGAACCGGCTGACCGCCTCCCGGACGTCGGTGCCGGTGGAAGTCGGACCGCCGGGCCGCAGCCAGGTCGTTACGGTCAAGGTGGCCGACACCACAGCTGGCCTCGCGGACTTCGGAACGGCCACGGCCGAGCTGGCCGAGGCGGAAGCCGCCGCCCGGGCCCTGGGCTGGCCGGTGCGGGCCGTCTGCGAGGCCGCCGTCGCGCGGTACCGCGCCCAGGCGGCAGTGCCGCGGTTACCTCGCCTACTCGCCCGCATCGCCTCAGGTCCGCATCGTGGCCGCGACGCCGCGCCTGCGGGCAGATCTGATCTCGTAGGCCAGCGCGATGATGGTGATCGCGAGAAGTGCGGCCAGCGGGAGAAGGAACGACGCGAAGTCTGGTCGCAGCGGCGCCTGAGCCGCAGAGTGCGTGAACACCGACAGGTCGATCGCCGGGGCCACGAGCCGCGGCAGGGCGATGGCGCACGCGGCCGCCGCTACGGCCGAGGCGGCGATCGGGGGGATCACCTCAACCGCGGCGAGCCGGACCCGCTGCCCTTCCGTTAGCCCCATCGTGGCCAGCCGCGCCGTGGTCAGCTCCCGGTCCGCCGCGCCGAGCGCCAGCTCAAGCAGCATCACGGCGAGCGCCAGCGCGGCGGCGGCGGCGATGGCCAGGGTGAACAGGAGAAATGTGCCCTGCTGGAGCGGTGCCCCGGTCAGCTCCTGCAGCGCGAGGGACCTGGTGGTGATGATCGGGGCGTCGGCACCCGGCATGGTCGCCTGCACCGCGGCATTGAGCCTGGTCATGTCGATCGATGGCCCGGTGAGCAGCATCAGGTTCACCGGCGGCTCGCTGACGCCGCGAATCGCTGACCTTGGCAGCACGATAAACGCGCCGCCGCCCGGCAGCGCCGGGGTGGACCGCAGTTCGCCGGAGACCTGGACGCGCAGCGCCGGAAGGCCCCCCTGAGCGAAGATGGTGCTGGCTGTCCGCCGGCCAAGGTAACCGGCCGCCTGGGGGGACGCCAGCACCGGGATCGCGCCCTGACCGCGGGTTCGGGTGAGCAGAGCGGGACGGACCCCAGAGAACCCCTCCGTCGAGGCGACCAGCGCCGCGTAGCTGGCCGGGTCGACGACGATGGCGGCCACCACCTGCCCGTCATCGGAGATAGTCAAGGGGACCAGGAGGGCCGACGCGGCATGCCGGACCCCTGGCACCGCGGCGATCGCACGCACGGCCGAGGGGCTGATGCCGAGCTGACCGGAGGCAACGACCACGTCGGCGCCCGTCGCCTGCCACGACACGGCGGTCTCGCCGCGAACCACGGCGGCCCGGACCATGCCGGTGAACGCCGCCAAGGTGAGCGCGAGGACGAGCGTCATCGCGGGGAGCGCGAGCGTGACCGGCGCCTGCGCCGCACGGGTGAGGCCTAGGAACCCGATGACGCCTCGTCGCTGAGCCGATGCCCGCGCCAGCCCGCGGAGCAGCAGCTGATATAGCCGCAGGGCTACGACCACCGCTAGAACCGCGACGAGGACCGGGGCCGCGCTCGCGTACAGGCCGGTCGCGCCCGGCTGCGCTCGAAAGACCGTGATGCCGCCGACGGCCACGGCACAGGCGGTAACCTCGACGACCACTCTGGGCAGCCAGGGCCAGCGCCGCCGCGCGTCCCTGCGGCGTGGCAGGCGGTGCTGCCAGGCTGCCGCCACCCCTGGGCCCATCGCGGCGAAGGCTACCGTCGCGATGCCCGGCCACCAGGCGGCCGGGCCAGCCGGGGCGGCGCCCGGGACCAGGAGCACGGCGACTGCCCAGGCCAGCGCGGCGGCTGATACGCAGGCCACCGCGGCGCCGCGCGTTCCGAGCGAGAACAGCTGCCAGAGTGACGCTCCGCGGGCCCGGCGCACGGTCAGCTCCGCGGACCGGCGGGCCGCGATCATCCGGGCGGCGAGGAGCAGCGTCACGACGCCTGCCACCGCCAGGCCCGTATAGACGATCCACAGCAGGTCGTTCACGTCGTTCGAGGCCTGGACAAAGGCGGCCAGCGGCTGGATCAGGCCAGACGACACGCTCAGCGCGTTCGCCATCGGCGCCACCGGCCCGGTCAGCCGGGGAGTCCGATTCGTGAGCTGGTTCACCTGGTTGTACAGGGCTTGGGCCTGGCCGTGCAGCCTGGTGGTGTCGGCCGGAAGCTCCCACGCCAAGAGCATGAACGCCGGGCCGAAGATCCGCTGGACCATGTCAATCTCGCCAGGGTCCGCGATGACCGCGCCCTCCCAGGTCGCGCCCCCGCCGACACGATCCAGAGCGGGTGCTTCCAGGAGAGGGTCGGCGGTCCAGAACGAAGACCCGGGATCGGTCGGCTCGACGATCCCGGTGACGTCGAGACGGACCGTGGTCAACCTTCCCGGCATCGTTATGACCAAGAGACCGCCGATGGTCAGGTGGGAGCCGGGCCGCAGCGCGAATGTCCTGGCCGTTTGCGGGGTGACCACGACCTGGACGTCGTAAACCTCCTGGGAGCTATTCGACGTCGGCGGCGGGGCCGTATCTGGCATGCTGCCGGCTACCAGCCGCAGGTGGCCGGCCACCGGGTACCGGTAGGAAACCTCCAGCTTCGCGGGAAGTCCCTTGAGGCCGGGCGGCGCCGTGACCACGTTGTACAGGCCGGGGTTCATGCCGAACCAGTCCGTCGATGGCGAGGTTAGGCGCAGCGGGCCCGTGCTGAAGTCCCGGCGCAACTGGGTGGTGACGTCGCCAGCGTCGGCCCGGGTCAGGTTCTGGTCAGACATGTTCCCGGTGGCTGCCTCCATGGTGGCGTTGACCCGAGCCCAGCTGCTCCCGACCACGATGGTTTTATCGAGCGGCGTCACCCCGTTCATCGTCTGCTGCAGCGCTCGCGCCCCGGTGGCCTGCGCCTGCCTGGGTCCGGCGGTGGCGGCCAGCACGCCGCCCCCGGCCAGGAGGGCGAGCGCGAGACTTCCCGCGCTCCCCATGCCGGTCACCCGGCGCAGGACGCTCAAGCCCTTCCCGCCTCCCATGCTCATTCGTTCCTCACGCTTCTTCCGCGGCGCGAAGCTCGGCGGCGGGGTCGGGCCGGCGAGTAGCGGCGAGCGCGGCGGTCACCGCGGGCAGCACCGCCACGGCGAGCGCGAACGCGATGGCCAGCGGCAGGTCATCCACCGTGACGGCGGGCGGCGTCGGCAGCTGGGCCGCCGGGGTGAGCGTGACGGCGGGCACGAGCAGCCGGGCGACGAGCGTGCCGAGCAGCACACCGAGAGCGGCGGATGGCAGGCTGACCAGCAGTTTTTCCAGGCATAGCTGCGAGGCCGCCCCGCGTCGCGTCACGCCGAGCGCTGACAGCAGCGCCGTCTCGCCGCGGCGACGGCGTACGTCGGCCGCGATCGACACCCAGAACCCCGTGATGGCCAGGAGCGCCGCGGCCGCGGCCAGCGCGAGCAGGGTCTGCTGCGGCGCGGCGGACAGCATCTCACCCGCGGTGGCCGTGGCCAGCGCCGACGCGCTGGTGATGTCCGTTCCGGCGGGAACTGCAGCGGTCAAGGACGGAGGGACGCCTCCGCCGGCCGTGGCCAGCCACCATTGCGTGACGGGCAGCGGGGAAAGGGACAGCCGGGCCAGGTACTCCTGAAGGCGGCCGAGATCGGTGATGAGCGCGCCGCCCGGTACCGTGACGGTCGGGAACGAGGTCACCTCGGCCACGATTCGCAGCGGGACCTGCGCCCCGCCCACGAACTCGGGCACGACGGAGCCGATCGCCAGACTGTTCGTGTCCATGAAGGCCCCCGTCGCGATGACCGGGATCGCCGCAACCGGGGCAGCCGGGGGAAGTAGCACCAGCTGCCCGGTGACCTGCGCTGACGACTGCGACCCAGCGGCGCCCGCCCCGGGTGCGGGCGCGTGGCCTGGGGCAAAGGTGAACGTCGCGGCCCCTCTCGTGATCTGCGTTGGTCCGTCCGCTGGCGGCGCGACCGAACCTGGCGGCAGGGTGACCGGGACGGGCGAGCTGGCCTGCTGCGTCCAGCCGGCCAGCGACAGGCCGCTCAGGGTGAGGGCGAGGGCCGGACCATCGCGCGACGGCAGGCCGAACGTGGCCGTGATCGCGGCCACCCGCAGCGGGTAGCGGGCCTGCTCGCCGCCGAGAGGCGCGACGAGCGGGTGGGGGCGGCCGTCCGCGACCAGTGTCCCGGCGGCGAGCTGATACGCGGCGCCCGTCCGGTCGAGGATGGTCAGGGTCACGGTGACCGGCCCGAGTTGGGCGGCCAGCCCGGTTGTCCGGCCCGTGGGCGCCGACGCCGCCGGGCCGAGCGTGGCGCTGAGCTGGATCGTGCCGGCTCGCGCACCGGGCTGAGGCGCCGGCAGCACGGCGCCCGGCAGGCCGCCGGCTGGCGTGATCGCGCGGAACAGGCGGCCTGGCGGCAGCGGCGACTCATCGCCGCGCAGCCGGACGACCTGGGATGCCTGGGCCGCGTCGACCGCGATCACCTCGCCGGGAGTCGCCTGGTCCTCGGCCACCGCCATCGCGTGCGTCACGCCCCTCGCGGCGGTGACGGCGCCCGTACCGCCCGGCTCAAGGGCCGCGGGCAGGTCGACTTGGACGTCGCCCCCGTTGGCGAAGGCGGCCTGGTCCGAAGCGGACTTGAGCCAGCTCGCGTGCTGCGCGAACGCGAGCGTCCCGGTGGCGACCGCCATGGTGAGCAGCAGCGCCGCGCCACCCTGGCGGACCGGCATCCTGCTGAACTGCCACGAGGCCAGCGAGGCCGTGAGCCTCCGGCCCCGGGCGGCCAGCAAGTTCGCCGTCCGGGCGGCCAGGGGAAGCAAGCGCAGCGTGGCCACGCTCCCGGCGGCCAGCGCGAGCGCGGGCGCCAGCGCGAGCACCGGATCGATCCCCGCCGTCCCGCCATCGCTCGCCGCGGAATAGTGGCGCAGCTGCCAGCCGGCCAGCACCGCGAGCACCACCAGGGCGATGTCCAGGCCGGCCCGCGCCACCCCCGCGATCACGGCCTGCCTGCCACGCCGGGTCCGCGCGGCACCTGGACTGGAAGTGAGCCCGGGAGCCAGCAGCGAGGCCGCGGCTATGACCGTGACGGCGATCGCCGCCCCGAGCGCGTTGGGCCAGATTCCCGGCTGGCCCGCGAGCCGGATGCCCGCTCCGCCCAGCGGCCCGGCGGTCACCAGCACGCTGGCGAGCCTGATCCCGGCGAGTGCGCCGAGCACGGACACCAGCGCCGACAACGGGATCACCTCGGCCGCCGTAAGCCAGGTGAGCTGGGACCTGGTCGCGCCGCGCGCGACCAGCAGCGCGGTCTCTCCCTCGCGCTGGGTTGCCAGTAGCCGAGCCACCGCGAGCAGCGCCGCGATGACGAGGACCAGAAGCTCCAGGGCGCTGATCACCAGCGTCAGCCGGGCGACGGCCAGGCTGCTCGCCACTCCGGCGAGCACCGACGGCAGGCTCGTGACCAGCTGAGCGCCATTCAGGCCGCTCGAGTTCGGCAGCGACTTCGCGAGGGCGGCGACGCTCGCCGACATCGAATTGAGGTCCCCGCCGCCGAACGCCGTCATGTCGGGCTGCGCCACCCACGACCCGCTCAGCATCATTAGCGCCGGCCCGAGTGCCGCCTGGCTCACGACCAGGGGGCCATACGTGGTCGACCCGAAGCTGGCCGACCTGCCGCTGGCGGGGAAGTAGCTGAGCTGCCAGTACGAATCCGCCGGGCCGGTATCCTGGCGCCGCGCGAAGACGCCGGTGATATCGAAGCTCACCAGCGCGTTAGTGCTCCGGTCACGCAGCCGCAGCACGTCACCTGGCCGGACCTGGAGCAGGGCCGCCGCCGAGGCGGGCAAGGCGGCGGGGATCGCCTGCCGCGCGCTGCTGCCCGGAGGCGCCGGCCACTGGCCGGCGACGAGCGAAGCGTGGCTGGTGATCCCGCTCATTGAGGCGGCTTGGAGGAGCGCCGTGTTGCCGGGCCCGGCACTGCGCGGCGACGCCGGAAGTGCCCCAGGAACGAGACCCAGCGGATCAGACCAGAGTGCCTGGTGGAAGCTGAACGGGACGCCGGGCATGGCCGCAGCGATCCGCGATCGCAGCGCCGCGCTGTCCTGAGCCGCCTGGCTGGGATCGCTTACCAGCGTGGTGATCGACAGTGCGGTGCCCGGCGCTACGACGAGGTCGTGCCGGACCGCCTGCGGCAGGGCCTGGCTCGTGAAGACCGCGAGCGCGGCGGCCACGGTGGTCGCGACCAGAGTCGTCAGCGCGGCGGCGGCAAGCACCGCCCAGTGAGCGGTCATCCGGCGTGTCGCCAGCGGACCGCGAGGGCTGATCACGAGAACAGCATTCCAGCATGTTCAAGTAGTGCGCGGCAATGACGTTCCCTGGTCGCGTTAGCGGTGGCCTGCTCCGCGGGCTGGCCGGGTGTCCAGCCGCGCCGGGTGCGGGTAATCTCCCGGAAGCTGGGCCGGAGACACTCGGAGGCGCGATGAAGCTGGAGATCTTGCAAGTGCCGGACTGCCCGAACGCGGCCGTCCTGGCCGCCCGGCTGGCTGAGCTGGCCGACGTCTGGCCAGACCTCACCGTGACCCGCGAGATCGTGACCACCGCCCACGACGCCCGGCGCCTGGGGATGACCGGCTCGCCGACCCTGCTCGCCGATGGCACCGACCCGTTCGGCCGCCCTGGGCAGGACCCTTCGATCTCCTGCCGCCTGTACCACGACGAGCAAGGCCGCACCGTACCGGCGCCATCGCTCGGGCAGCTCCGCGCGGCGCTGAGACCACTCCTTTTATCGCACCGCATTGGTGCCTGACCTGAACGAATGTGATCGCCGGATGGCCCGTTGATGGAGATGAACAAGCCGTCAGAACAATCTAGCGGCTCCCGGTGGGGACCATCTGGTCGGAGATCGCATAGGCGGCCAGCTACTCACGCGTGTCACTTCTGCCGGAACGAGAACCCAGCGCCGTTCGGCTTAATGTTCTTCATTTTGGCCGAACGGACGGTGGCTACAGAGCGCCCCCGTTGTTCTGGGTGCTAGCGGATTTCGTATGTTCCGTCCAGCCGGGCGCGGCCGATGGCGTGGCCTTTGATGGCGGCGATCACCTCATTGAGGGTGAAGCCGGCCGGCAGGCCGGGGGCCTGGTCGAGGGCGAAGAGCTGGAAGACGTAGGCGTGGGGTCCGTGTGACCGTATCGGCATGGGTCCGGCCCAGCCGCGGTGCCCGAGGGCGCCTTTTCCGTGCCGGATCCCCGGGACAGGACTGGGGTTGGTGAGGGCGTTCTCGGGAATGCCGTCGAGCGAGGGGTCGATGCCCAGCGTGAGCGCGTGGGTGGCTGGTTTCCCGAACGGGACGTCGGGGTCTTGCACGATGAGCACGAGCTCAGCGGTGCCGGCTGGCGGCTGCGTCCAGGTGAGGGCGGGTGAGATGTTCGCGCCGAACAGCCGGCCGCGGTGTTTTTCCGGGATGGCTGCCCCGTGGTCGAAGGCGGGGCTGGTCAGGGTAAAGTTCTCCGGCGCCGACAGGTCGGGGCGAGCCCAGACGAGGGTGTGCTGGCCGGCCCGGCGGCTGCGCAGTGCGACGCCGAGGGGATTTGCGGGCATGACTCTGCCTCCTTCTACTCACGAATCTGGTTACCTGCGAGCTACCAGTGAATCTCGCTACTTGTGAGTGTGGGGCCGCGGGCGTCGGTGCGGCCGGCGGCTTGCTGCTGCCGCGCATGAGGGAGACGACCGCGGCGATCACGCCGAGGGCCGCGGAGACGGCGAAGACGAGGACCAGGCCGTCGTGGAACGGGCCGGAGATGAGGTTCGGGAAGAACTCCCGCCCGGTGAGCAGGTTCCGGTTCGCCTGCGTCAGCGACGACAGCGCCCCGTACTGCGACAGCAGGTAGTGCACGGGGTTCACGCCGAGCATGGCCGCGAACAGGGACGAGACGGGCGGGAGGCTGCCGATCCGCGCGGCGACCTGATGGCTGACGCCGTGCTGGGCGAGGCCGTTGGTGAGGGTATGCGGCAGGGCGCTGGCCAGGCCCGCGATCATCAGGGAGAAGAACACCCCGATCGACAGCGAGGTGCCG
>Ga0302229_10001904_pt1 | contig 15536 bp, 12 predicted proteins | sample II_Palsa_N1_3_FD_193518 | JGI IMG/M metagenome (GOLD analysis project Ga0302229, IMG submission 193518) | Peat permafrost microbial communities from Stordalen Mire near Abisko, Sweden - II_Palsa_N1_3 | ecosystem: Environmental > Terrestrial > Soil > Palsa > Peat permafrost | place: Sweden... | reverse complement strand
TTCATAGGTGCCTGCGCAGTCCGAGGTGAGGCGGCGGAAAGTGGCCCGGCGCAGCTCCCGCAGTCGTCCGGCGAGTATCTCAGTCTGCTCGCGCACGCTGGTGCGGGGCATATGCAAGTGCTCCGTGGAGACTACCGGCGGCTTCTTCGGGGCCAGCGTGCGCGCTGCGATCGCGGCGAATTCCGCCGGGCCCAGGCCGAGCAGCACTTCCGGCAGCAGCTCGGCGAAGCGCGGCTCCATCGGCACGCGCCGCGGGAAAGTGCGTGCCTGGACGGCTAGCCTGGCCGCCAGGACGGCTGCCACCTCTTTGTACGCGCGGTACTGCAGCAGCCGGGCGAACAGCAGGTCCCTGGCCTCCAGCAGGGCAAGGTCGTCCTCGTCCTCGACCTCGCCGGCCGGAAGCAGCCTGGCCGCCTTAAGGTCGAGGAGCGTCGCGGCAACAACCAGGAAATAGCTGGCCTGATCCAGGTCCCAGCCGTCGGCGCGGGCCCGGATGTGCGCGATGAACTCGTCGGTCACGCTGGACAGCGCGATCTCGGTGATATCCAGCTTGTGCTTGGAGATAAGCGCGAGCAGCAGGTCGAACGGGCCCTCGAACACATCGAGGTGCACCTCGAAGTCGTCCCCGGCCTGAGCCTGCGGGGCGTCCCCGGATTCGCCGATCACCATGGTGGTCATTCAGAGCCCGTCGCAGCCAGCCGGGGACGGCAAGGACCGCCCGGAGCACACGACGCTACCCGATGCCGGGGCTCGGCATCGCCAGCACGCGCCGCGACCCGGCGGGGCTCCCAGGGGGCACTTCCGCGCTCCCGTCCGGTTTTCATGCGTCCTCGCGCAGGCGGCGCGCTACCAGCGATCCCTCGCCCTGGGCGTCGAGGTCGGCGAGCAGCACCGCGAGCGCCTCGCGCACGATCCGGCCCCGGTCGGTGGCAATGCCGTAGGCCCGCAGGGACAGCCGGGCCCGTTCGAGGTCCATCAGCTCGCTGCTCGACAGGTAGACGGTGATCTTCTGGGAGTGCTGCTCCCTGCCGCTAGCCGGGCGCTCCGAGTCGGTGGCCGGCTTATGTGCGGCTGAACGCAGCAGCTCAGCCACTCCTGGCAGGCTTACCCGCCGTGAGCGTGAACCGCGGGATCTTTCTGCTGCCATCGTGCCAGCACCTCCTTGGCGAGCTCCCGGTAGGAGTTCGCCCCCGCGGACATTGAGTCGAAGGTGGTGATGGGCTCTCCGGCGACGGAAGCGTCAGGGAACCGGACGGTGCGGTTGATCACCGTGTGATAAACCTTGTCGCCGAAGCCCTTCACGACGCCGGCAAGTACCTCGCGGGTGTGCAGCGTGCGCGAGTCATACATGGTGGCGAGCAGCCCGTCCAGGGCCAGCTTCGGGCTCAGCCTGCTCGACACCTTGTCGATCGTCTCCATCAGCAGGGCCACCCCGCGGAGCGCGAAGTACTCGCACTCCAGCGGCACGATCACACCGTCCGCGCAGGCTAGCGCATTCACGGTGAGCAATCCCAGCGACGGCTGGCAGTCGATCATGATGACGTCATAGTCGGCGAGCACCGGCTCAAGCACCCTGCCAAGTACGAACTCGCGCCCGACCTCGTGCACGAGCTGCACCTCGGCACCGGAGAGGTCAATGTTGCTCGGCAGCAGGTCCATGCCGTCAACGTTGGTCTTGAACAGGACGTCCCGAGCCGCAAGCCCGCGCTCCATGAGCAGGTTGTAGACCGTTGCGTCAAGCTCATGCGGCTGGAAGCCAAGGCCCACGGATAGCGCGCCCTGCGGGTCGAAATCGACGAGGAGCACCCGGCGGCCCACCTCGGCAAGCGCAGCGCCGAGGCTGATGGTGGTGGTCGTCTTGCCGACGCCGCCCTTCTGGTTGCAGACCGCCACGATCCGGGCCGGTCCGTGTTCCAGGAGCGGCACAGGATCAGGGAACGCCGGTAGGGGCCGACCGGTGGGGCCAAGCGCGCCAGGCCTGTATTCCATCGTTCGGGATGCTGCCACAGCTGCTGCACCTCCCCGGCAGCCGCACGCAATGCGGCCGATGCCCGGGACTCTAGGGCTTTGGCCAGGGTCGGGGCAAGCCGACTCACCGTTCGCGGGCAAAATGGGCGCGCGGCGCGGTCAGCCGAGCGCGCGGGGGTGCGCGGCCGCGTACACCTCGCGCAGCCTGTCCACCGTCACCAGGGTGTAGACCTGCGTGGTCGTGACCGACGCGTGCCCGAGCAGCTCCTGCACGACGCGGACGTCGGCGCCGCCGTCCAGCAGATGGGTAGCGAACGAGTGCCGCAGTGTGTGCGGCGAAACCTCGGCCAGGCCTGCCCGGCCGGCCGCGGCCCGCAGCGCTGCCCAGGCTCCCTGCCTGGTCAGCCGGCCGCCGCGGGCGTTCAGGAATACGGCCGGGCTGGCCGGCCTGCTGCGGGCTGCCACCGCGAACGTGGGCCTGGCCCTGACCAGGTAAGCCTCCAGCGCCTCCCTGGCGTAGCTGCCCACCGGAACCATCCGCTGCCTGCCGCCCTTCCCGGCCAGCCGGACCACGGACGGCACCCGGACCGCAGCCGGCGCCCGGACCACGCCCCGCACCGGAGGCACCCGCACCCGGACCGCAGCCGGCGCTGCCGGCGATCCGGCCGGGATCAGCGCCGGGAAGGGCCGGCCTGCCGCATCCTGCTCGCCGGCCAGGCGCAGGCCGTCGTCGCCGGCCAGGCGCAGGCCGAGATCCTGGCCGAGATCCTGGCCGAGATCCTGGCCGAGATCCTGGCCGAGATCCTGGCCGAGGTCCTGGCCGCTGGCCAGGTCCAGGTCGTCGACGTCCAGGCCGACTGCCTCGGAGATCCGCGCCCCGGTCCCGTACAGCAGCTCGAGCAGTGCACGGTCCCGGAGTGGCGCCGGACCGTCGCCCGCGCCGGCCGCCTGGAGTAGCCGCTCAACGTTCGCCACGGAGATGGCCTTCGGCAGCCGCCTGGGCGGTGCGGGCGGCCGGACCTGCCGGGCCGGGTCCGCCGCGGTCAGCCCCTCCGCGGCAGCGAATGCATGCAGCCCGCGCACGGCGACTACCGCGCGCCCGGCTGAACTCGCGGCAAGCGGCGGGTGCTCGGCGTCGCCTGCCCGCAGCCCGGCCAGGAAGGCCGCCACGTCCTGCGTCGTGACGTCGCCGATCGCGGTCCTGCCGCGGGCCGCGAGCGTGGCCGCGTACCGGTCCAGGTCCCGGCGGTAGGCCTCCAGCGTCTGCGCGGCCAGGCCCCGCTCGACCATCAGGTGATCGAGATACCGGCGGATCGCGCTGGCGATGCTAGTCAGCTGAGCACCTCGTTGACAGGGGTCAGCGGCAGGCCGTGCGCTTCGGCGACCGGCGCGCAGGTGATAGCGCCCAGATGGGTGTTCAGCCCGAGCGCGAGCGGCGCGTCAGCGCTCAGCGCGGCCCGCCAGCCCTGGTTGGCGATCTCCACCACATACGGCAGCGTCACGTTGGTCAGCGCGTAGGTGGAGGTATGCGGCACCGCGCCCGGCATATTCGCCACGCAGTAGAACAGCGAGTCGTGCACCCGGTAAGTCGGGTCGGCATGCGTCGTCGGATGGGAGTCCTCGAAGCAGCCGCCCTGATCGATCGAGATATCCACCAGCACGGATCCCGATTTCATCCGGGACACGAGTTCGTTGGAGACCAGCATCGGCGCCCTGGCGCCTGCCACCAGCACCGCGCCGATGACCAGGTCGGCGTCGATCACCGCGCGCTCGATCTCGTAGGCGTTGGATGCCACTGTCTGGCAGTGCCCCTGGTAGATCGCGTCAGCCTGGCGCAGCCTGGCGACATTCTTGTCGACAAGCAGGACCTCGGCCTGCATGCCGAGGGCGATCGCGGCGGCGCTCATGCCCGAGACGCCCGCCCCGAGCACGACCACCTTGGCGGCATAGACGCCGGACACGCCTCCCATCAGCACGCCGCGGCCGCCGCCGTCACGCTGCAGGTGATGAGCGCCGACCTGCGGCGCCATCCGGCCGGCTACCTCCGACATCGGGGCCAGCAGGGGCAGCGTGCCGTCAGGCAGCTGGACGGTCTCATAAGCGATCGCGGTGATGCCGGCCTCAAGCAGCGCATCGGTGCAGGGGCGGGATGCCGCCAGGTGCAGGTAGGTGAAAAGCACCTGGTTCTTGCGCATCCGGTGGTACTCCTCGGGGACCGGCTCCTTTACCTTCAGGATCAGGTCACCCGCCTGCCACACGTCATCGGCCGTGGCCAGGATCTGACCGCCGGCGGTGACGAAGTCCCCGTCGGGGATGGACGAGCCCGTGCCCGCGCCGCGCTGGACGTAGACCTGGTGCCCGCTGCGGACTAGCTCATGCACTCCGGCCGGAGTGATCGCGACCCGGTACTCGTGGTTCTTGACCTCTTGGGGAACGCCGACCTTCATGATTTCCAGTCCCTTCCTGCGCAGGGCCGACCGGCGTCGTTGCCGGGCGAATCCCCTCCGCGCACAACTCGCGACCGCCAGTCAGCACTCTGGCGCGTCCGCTCGCCGCAGCGCATGGAAATCATCCTCCCGGGCGGCGTATGCGGACAAGATACCCAGCGCCGCTACACCGTTGTGCAGGTCACCGGCCAGGATGCCGGCCAGCGCCCGCTCCAGCGGCACCCACGCAAGCACCAGGTGCGCCTCCTCGTGCTGCCGAACGTACTCCCGTTCGGTCTCCGGCACCCGGGTCAGGCCCCTGGCCAGGAAGATCCTGATGCGTTCGGTGCTGAATCCCGGCGAGGTGAGGAAGTCGCCGAGTACCCGCCAGTCCGCCGCCCGGTAGCCGGTTTCCTCCAGCAGCTCACGCTCGGCCGTCGCCAGCAGCGGCTCGCCCGGTTTGTCACGCAGGCCAGCCGGGATCTCCCAGAGCAGCCCGCCGACCGGGTGCCGGTACTGGCGGATCATCAGCACCTGGCCGGACTCGTCCAGGCCTAGTACCCCCACCGCGCCCGGATGCTCGACGATCTCCCGGCCGGCCGTGTCACCCCCCGGCATGCGCACCGTGTCCGTGCGCATCCGGAGCAGGGAGCCACGCGCCATCTCGGCCGACGAGATCACCGGCCAGCGCTCGGGAACATCACGGATCTCCGCGGCCTCGCTCACGTCAGGCACTCCTGCCTCATGGTTTTCGTCAGCGCCTACGCGCTCGCGGCGGCCCGCCGGCCCGCCGCCCCGTCGGCCGGGCCGGCGGCAGCCACCAGCCCGGACCGCACGAGCGCCGCGGCCACCAGCCCGCTGAACAGCGGATGCGGGCGGGTCGGCCGGGACAGGAACTCGGGATGGGCCTGAGTGGCCACGAAATAGGGGTGGACGCTGCGCGGCAGCTCAACGAACTCCACCAGGCGCCCGTCCGGTGACAGGCCGGAGCACCGCAGCCCGGCCTCCTCCAGGACGTCCCGGTAGACGTTGTTGACCTCGTAGCGGTGCCGGTGCCGTTCCTGCACGAGGTCGGTCCCGTACAGCTCGCGCACCAGGCTGCCCTCGGCCAGCAGGGCCGGGTACAGGCCGAGCCGCATGGTGCCGCCCATGTCGCGCTGCCCCGCCACCACGTCCTCCTGGTCCGCCATGGTCGCGATGACAGGGAACGGGGTCTCCGGGTCGAACTCCGCGCTGTTGGCCCGGTCGAGTCCGGCCAGGTCGCGGCCGACCTCGATGGCCATGCACTGCAGTCCGAGGCACAGCCCGAGCACCGGGATACCGTGCGTGCGGGCATGCCGCACCGCCCCGATCTTTCCCTCGATGCCGCGCACGCCAAAACCGCCGGGAACGAGCACGCCGTCGGCACCGTCGAGCTGACGGGCTGCCCCGTCGGCGGTCTGGCAATCGTCGCTCGTCACCCAGCGAATGTCGACGCGGGCATCATTGGCGAACCCGCCGGCCCGCAGCGCCTCGGCCGGCGACAGGTAGGCGTCCGGCAGGTCCACGTACTTGCCGACCAGCGCGATCGTGACCGACCTGGCCGGGCGGTGCACCCGCCGCAGCAGGTCATCCCAGTCGCTCCAGTCCACGTCACGGAACGGCAGCCCGAGCCGGCGGACCACGTAGGCGTCCAGCCCCTCGGCATGCAGCACCTTGGGGATGTCGTAGATCGACGGCGCGTCCGCGGCGGACACCACGGCCTCCTCGTCCACGTCGCACATCATGCTGATCTTGCGTTTCAGCACGCCGCTGATCGGGCGGTCCGAGCGGCAGACGATCGCATCGGGCTGGATGCCGATACTGCGCAGCGCGGCCACCGAGTGCTGGGTCGGCTTGGTCTTCAGCTCGCGTGACGGCCCGATGTAGGGCAGCAGCGACACATGCAGGAAGAAGCAGCGGTCCCGGCCGATCTCGTGCCGGATCTGGCGGATGGCCTCCAGGAAAGGCTGCGACTCGATGTCGCCGACCGTGCCGCCGACCTCGGTAATCACCACGTCCACGTCGGGGCCGGCCATCTGGATAATGCGGGACTTGATCTCGTTGGTGATGTGCGGGATCACCTGGACGGTGTCGCCCAGGTAGTCGCCGCGCCGTTCCCTGGCGATCACATGAGAGTAGATCTGCCCGGTGGTGACATTCGCCGAGCCGCGCAGCTGGGTGTCGAGGAAGCGCTCATAGTGCCCGACGTCCAGGTCGGTCTCGGTGCCGTCATCGGTGACGAACACCTCGCCGTGCTGGAACGGGTTCATGGTGCCGGGGTCGACGTTGAGGTACGGGTCGAGCTTCTGCATGTTGACCCGCAGCCCCCGCATCTTGAGCAGCCGGCCGAGGCTTGAGGCCGTGAGGCCCTTGCCGAGGCTGGACGCCACGCCGCCGGTGACGAAGAGGTGTCTGGTGGAAACTGGCCGTGATGCGTACGATGCCGCAGCCAAGTGAGGCTCCCGTGGTTGTTAACGATGCGGTAAATTCCGCAGGTCCACGGACCCTCAGAATATCAGCACGCCAGTGGCCAGGACGTGCTTCGGCACTACAACGGCCATACTGTGGGGGATAAAACAGATGAATCACCGCATACTGGTGCCCGTGATGCGGAGTTCCCGCTGGTGCCCGTGATGCTGGTGCCCGTGATGCGGAGTTCCCGGCCAGTGCGTGTCAGCAGGCCGTCGATGTGCTCGGGTCACGCCCGGCTGCCCGCAGCTGCGCGGACGACTCGGCCTTCTGCTCCTCGGCCTTCTGCTCCTCGCTCGCCTCGCCGAATCTCGCCAGCGCCACCGCGCACACCACGGCGAGGCCGAACCCGAGCGCGGCCACGCCGGTGAGCCCGTGCCTGGTCGTGTCGCCGAGGAAGACCACCCCGACGATGGCCGGAGGAGTCGTCTCGGCGAGCACTACCGCGGCCGTCGCGACCGTCACGCTGCCGCCCTCCAGCGCGGCGGCGTAGAGCATGAACGACACGATTCCGGCAGCTGCCAGCGCATAGCTCGCCGGGGAGCGGACCAGCTGCTGCGGCGAGAACCCGGGCAGGATCCTGGCCGCGACCGCGAGCACGGCATAGCCGAGCCCGGCCACCGCCCCGAGCACCGGGGTCCGCGCCGGATTCGGCAGCCGGGCAGCGGCCAGGCCGGCCAGCGCGATGCCGGCCACCGCGACGATCAGCCCCATCTGGAAAGCCGGGCTGACCCTTGCCGCGCCCTCGGCGCCAGCCGAGGACCCGAGCAGCCCCACGCCGGTCACCACGCCGGTGACGGCAAGCCATTCCCGCCAGGTGAGCATGATGTGCATCAGCCAGGAAGCGAAAACCGCCGTTACCGCGAGATTGGACGCGATCATCGCCTGCACTGCGAACAACGGCAGCCGGCGCAGTGCCACCAGCTGGGCAAGGAAGCCGACCAGGTCGATGCCAAGGCTGGCGACGAAGCGCCACTGGTGCAGCATCCGCACCACGAGACCGGGATCGACGCGGGCCAGTCCCGTGTCCGCTCCCGGGTGGGCAGGCCGAAGGCTCGCCGCGCGGACAGCTATCGCCTGCATCACCGCGGCGACTCCGTAGCAAAGCGCCGCCACCATGGCAGCTACGAGGCTCGCCAGCACGCCTAAACCCTACGCCGCAGCTGCGCTGCACGACTCCCCGACACCCGTACGGGCATCGCCTTCCAGCACGCTGGTGATAAGCCAGCTACCAGCGGTGACGGGCCAGCAGCTGGGACAGCAGCGCCCGTGCCTGGCCCGGGCTGGCGAAGAGGATGGACTGCATCCCCAAGGTCACCGCCGCGGCAACGTTCTCGGGCCGGTCGTCAATGAAGATCACTTCCGGGGCCGTGGCCCCCAGCCTGGCCAGGGCAACAGTGAAGAACTCGGTGTCCGGCTTGGCAATTTTCAGCTCGCAGCTAAAAATAAGATGCTCGAAATGCCGGGCCACCGGTAGCCCGGCAATCGCCTCAGCGGTCTCCGCGGGCGCATTGGACAGCAGCGCGAGCCGGTGCCCGACCGCGGCCAGTTCCTCGATCAGAGCCACGGTCCCGGCCTCGAGATGCAGCCAGGAGTCGGTATCCAGCCGGATGAGCTCCGCGACCTCGGACTCGCTGTAGGCCTGGCTGCGCCCGGCGATAAGGCCTACCTGCTGCCAGTAGGCTGCGCCGTCCACCTCTGCCCGGTCGTAGGCGGGCCGCCGCTGCCAGTAGGCGTCCGCAAGCCGCCGGACCGAGATACCGCCGGCCGCCGCCAGCATCGCCATGTCCTGCTCCGATGGCCAGCGGGAGATGACGCCGCCGTAGTCGAACATCACCCAGGCCACGCCAGCTCTCCCCCGCGGCCGGCGCTGACACCTCCGCTGCGACCCACAGCCGGAGGCGGGCCGGCCGACCTCCAGCCCACTCCACAACGGACGGTATCTGACGGATCGGACTAGCGGGCTCATTCCGGCCACAACATCCCGGCCGAGGGCCGGCCGTGCGGAACTCCGCACGGCCGGCCGGGGCTGGCCGGCCTGCCGGGCTAGGCGGACTAGGCGGGCAGGTGCTTGCCCGGGCAGTTGCCGGCCTGGCCCATCTGGGTCGAGGCCGTCGCGCAGTGCTTCCCGGCCTTACTGACGCCGCGGAACACCTTCTGGGTGACCGGGGAATGGAGCCGCATCGCGGTGCCGAGCACCGCCCAGAACCTGGGCGCGGTGGCGGTCGTGCGAAGCTTGCCTGCGCCGGAGACGACCTCGCAGCCGGTCGACGCAACGGTGACGACAGGGAAGTGGCGCCCGTCCGCGGCGAATCTCAGCTGGTAGGTAATGCCGAGATCGGCCGGGCAGTTGACGATGCCGGTCGGCTGCGGCGGAAGCGCGCACAGCGCCTTGGCCACGTTCTGGGCCTGCGCCGCGGACGTGACGCTGACATCGGCTGGGAACGTAAAGCGCTGCTCCTGCACGTGCGTGACCATGCCCTTGCGCGTGACCGCCAGATGATTCACGGCGCCCTTATCGGCGCACAAGGCTCCCTGCCGCGCCGAGACCGGGGCCGCAGGCGAGCCGGCCGCGCCGGAACTGCTGCCTGCCACCACGCTCCCGCAAGCGGTCAGCGCGAGCGGGGCGAGCAGCAGGGCCGCGCGTGCAAGCCCCCGCCTGCCGGCCGCCCCGCTCCGCGAATTCGACAAACTCATGGCTCTCTCTTTCCCTGGCCGGTCCCGCGGGTCGCGCGCCCGGTCATCGTGAAGGTCCGTGTTAACCAACCGTCACCTTGGACGGCCCCGGCCGGCCGCTGGTTCCCGGAAATGCCGCCTGACTTGCCGGAAACCCGCGCCGGGGCGGATGGCGGCCCGGGCATCCGCCCGCCGATCCGTTCAGGCCAGCCGATCCAGCCGATCCGGTCAGCCGATCGGTTCAGGCCAGCCGATCCAGCCGGGCAGGCCAGCCGGTCAGGCCAGCCGGTCAGACGCCGGCCGCCTGCATGCCGCGCAGTTCCTTCTTCAGCTCCCTGATCTCGTCCCGGTACCTGGCCGCGATCTCGAACTGCAGCTCGGCGGCCGCGGTGTGCATCTGCTCCGTCAGCCCGGTGATCAGCGCGACAAGCTCCTCCCGCGCCGGGCCGCCGCCGGCCGCGTCCGGTGCGGCGCCGCCGGTCCCGGCCCGGGCACCCGCCCGCGCCCGCGCCCGCGACGACAGGCCGGGAACCGGTGCCTTGCCGCGGCTCTGCTGCCTGCCCGATCCGCCGAGCAGCTTCTCGGTGTCCGCGTCCTCGCGGGCGAGCTGGTCGAGTATGTCGGCGATACGCTTGCGCAGCGGCTGCGGATCGAGGCCGCGCTCGGTGTTGTAGGCGACCTGCTTGGCGCGCCGCCGGTCGGTCTCGTCGATCGCCCGCTGCATGGACGGCGTCATCTTGTCCGCGTACATGTGCACCTGGCCGGAGACGTTCCGCGCGGCCCGGCCGATCGTCTGGATCAGGGACGTCCCGGACCGCAGGAAGCCCTCCTTGTCCGCATCCAGGATCGACACCAGCGACACCTCGGGCAGGTCGAGCCCCTCGCGGAGCAGGTTGATGCCGACCAGCACGTCGTACTCGCCCATCCGCAGCTCGCGGAGCAGTTCCACCCGGCGCAGCGTGTCGACCTCGCTGTGCAGGTACCTGGCCCTGATGCCGCCCTCCAGCAGGTAATCGGTCAGGTCCTCGGACATCTTCTTGGTCAGCGTGGTCACCAGCACGCGCTCATTGCGCTCGGCGCGCTCCCTGATCTCGTGCACCAGGTCATCGATCTGGCCCTTGGTCGGCTTCACGATCACCTGGGGGTCGATCAGCCCGGTCGGGCGGATGACCTGCTCGACCACGTCGCCGCCGACCCGCTGCAGCTCGTACGGACCGGGGGTGGCCGACATGTAGACCGTCTGGCCGATCCGGTCGCCGAATTCCTCCCAGGTGAGTGGCCGGTTGTCGATCGCGCTTGGCAGCCGGAACCCGTGCTCGACCAGCACTCGCTTGCGGGACACGTCGCCCTCGTACATGGCGCCGATCTGCGGGACGGTGCCGTGCGACTCGTCGATCACGAGCAGGAAGTCCTCGGGAAAATAGTCGAGCAGCGTGTTCGCCGCCGAGCCGGGCGCCCGGCCGTCGATATGCCGGGAGTAGTTCTCGATGCCGGAGCAGCTGCCGATCTGGCGGAGCATCTCGACGTCGTAGGTGGTGCGCATGCGCAGCCGCTGCGCCTCCAGCAGCTTGCCCGACCGCTCTAGCTCGGCGAGCCGGCCGGCGAGCTCGGCCTCGATGCCGGCGATCGCGCGCTCCATCCGCTCCGGCCCCGCGACGTAGTGCGAGGCGGGGAAGACGTACAGCTCCTCGTCCTCGGTCATCACCTCGCCGGTCAGCGGGTGCAGCGTCATCAGCCGCTCGACCTCGTCGCCGAACATCTCGATCCGGACGGCGAGCTCCTCGTAGATCGGGATGATCTCGATGGTGTCGCCCCGCACCCGGAAGGTGCCGCGGGTGAAGGCCAGGTCGTTACGCGCGTACTGCATGCCGACGAGCTGGCGGAGCAGTGCCTCCCGGTCGATCGTGCCGCCCACCCGGAGCCTGAGCATGCGGTCCACGTACTCCTGCGGGGTGCCCAGGCCGTAGATGCACGAGACCGACGCCACCACGATCGTGTCCCTGCGCGTGAGCAGCGAATTCGTCGCCGAGTGCCGGAGCCGCTCCACCTCGTCGTTGATCGAGGAGTCCTTCTCGATGTAGGTATCGGTCTGCGGTACGTATGCCTCCGGCTGGTAGTAGTCGTAGTAGGACACGAAGTACTCGACCGCGTTGTTCGGGAGCATCTCGCGCAGCTCGTTGGCGAACTGCGCCGCGAGCGTCTTGTTCGGCAGCATCACCAGCGTTGGCCGCTGCAGGCGCTCGGCCAGCCAGGCGATGGTCGCCGTCTTGCCGGTGCCGGTCGCGCCGAGCAGCACGGTGTCCTTGGCGCCCGCGCGGATCCGCTTCTCCATCGCCGCGATCGCCTGCGGCTGGTCACCGGCGGGCACCATGTCCGTGATCACCTCGAACGGGGCGACGCGCCGCTGCAGGTCGCTTACCGGCCGCACGATGCCTCCCCCGCCAGCACTGGCCCGCGGCCGGTCACCTGCCGGGTCATTCCTGCGCTGGCCACGCGCCCGCCAACGCCACGCACTCGCCCGCCAACGCTTGTCACTCCCCCGCTAACGCTGGCGCCGACCGTTTGCTTACCCACGCTCCCACTGTAGGACCAGGGTCTGACAGGATCCGCCTGGCTGCAGGCACCGGGCGGGACGGCTCGTTATCGGCGGTGGCAGTTCTGCGGCCCGCCGCGTCATTCGTCGCCGGGCTGCGCCAGCCGCCTGAGCTCGGTCCACAGCTCGCCTACCTGCCGCCCGAGTTCGCTCAGCGAGCCGGAGTTGTCGATGACGAGCCCGGCGATCGCCAGCCGCTGCGGCCGGCTGGCCTGGGCGGCCATCCTCGCCTCGGCCTGCTCGCGGGTCATCCCGCGGCGGGTCATCAGCCGGTCCAGCTGGACGCTGGGCGGCGCGTCGACCACCACGACCACGTCGTAGCCGCCCGCCAGGCCGTTCTCCGCGATCAGCGGGACATCGTGCACCACGATCCCGGCGGTGCCCGCCGCCTGCTCGAGCTCGCTCATCCGGGCGGCGACCTTCGGGTGCACGATCGCGTTCAGCCGGGCGCGCAGCTCCGGGTCAGCGAAGACGATCTCGCCGAGCCGGGGCCGGTCCAGGTCCCCGCCGGGGCGCAGCACGCCGGGGCCGAATGCCGCGACCACCTCGGCGAGGCCCGGCGTGCCCGGTTCCACGACCTCCCTGGCGACCGCGTCAGCATCGATGACGACGGCCCCCCGGGCGGCGAGCAGCCGCGAGACCTCGCTCTTGCCCGCGCCGATCCCGCCGGTCAGCCCTACCCGCAGCATGGATCCCACCGCGGATGCTCGTGGCGAGCCCCCCGCGTTGCCGGCGGGGAACTCGCCACGGCGGCGATCAGTGCGCCCGGATCGTCAGCTCTGGCCGCCCGACAGCTTGTCCCGCAGCGCCGCGAGCGCCTCATCAGATGCCAGCGTGCCGGTCGCCTCGGCCTCGGGCGGCCGCGGGCTGGCAGACTCGTGCGAGGTGGCGGCGGACTCGGTGCTGGTCTCCGCCTCCGCATCGTTGGACTTGCGTGCCTCGACGACCTGCTTCTGATGCGCCTCGTACCGTGAACGCGCCTCCGCGTACTGGCGCTCCCACTCCTCGCGCTGCGTGTCGAATCCTTCGAGCCACTCGCCAGACTCGGAATCGAAGCCGTCCGGGTAGACGTAGTTGCCCTGCTCGTCGTACGTGGCGGGCATGCCGTACAGAGTCGGATCGAAGTCCTCGCCGCCGACCGCCTCGCCGATGGTGCCCTCGTTCGCCTGCTTCAGCGACAGGCTGATCCGGCGCCGGTCCAGGTCGATGTCGATGATCTTGACGAAGATCTCGTCGCCGACCTGCACGACCTGCTCGGGGATCTCCACGTGCCGGTCCGCGAGCTCGGAGATGTGCACCAGGCCCTCGATGCCCTCTTCCACCCGCACGAAGGAGCCGAACGGAACCAGCTTGGTGACCCGGCCCGGCACGACCTGGCCGATCTGGTGCGTCCTGGCGAACTGCTGCCAGGGATCCTCCTGGGTGGACTTCAGCGACAGCGAGACCCGCTCGCGGTCCATGTCCACGTCGAGCACCTCGACCGTGACCTCCTGGCCGACCTCGACAACCTCGCCGGGGTGGTCGATGTGCTTCCAGGACAGCTCGGAGACGTGCACCAGGCCATCGACGCCGCCGAGGTCGACGAACGCGCCGAAGTTGACGATGGACGACACGACGCCCTTGCGGATCTGGCCCTTCTGCAGCGTGTTGAGGAAGTTCTGGCGAACCTCGGACTGCGTCTGCTCCAGCCAGGCACGGCGGGACAGGACCACGTTGTTGCGGTTCTTGTCCAGCTCGATGATCTTCGCCTCGATCTCCTTGCCGACGTACGGCTGGAGATCGCGGACCCGGCGCATCTCCACCAGCGAGGCAGGCAGGAACCCGCGCAGGCCGATGTCGAGGATCAGGCCGCCCTTGACGACCTCGATCACCGTCCCGGTGACCACGCCGTCCTCCTCCTTGATCTTCTCGATCGTGCCCCAGGCGCGCTCGTACTGCGCGCGCTTCTTGGACAGGATCAGGCGGCCCTCCTTGTCCTCCTTCTGCAGGACGAGGGCCTCGATGTGCTCGCCGGTCTTGACGACGTCATGCGGATCGACGTCGTGCTTGATCGAGAGCTCGCGGGAGGGGATGACGCCTTCGGTCTTGTAACCGATGTCGAGCAGGACTTCGTCCCTGTCGACCTTGACGACGGTTCCTTCGACGATGTCGCCGTCATTGAAATACTTGATGGTCTCGTCGATCGCTGCGAGGAAGGCCTCCTCGGAACCGATGTCGTTGACCGCTACCTTGGGGATCGAGTGGGTCTCGGTGCTGCTCATCGTCATGTGTAGGTGGACTCCGGATAAGGACAGGGATTAGTGGACGTGCGCTGTGCACGACGCACCCGCCACGGGCGACCAGGAGTAACTGGACTTGCCTGGTCAGCGGACCTGCCGCGGCCTGCCGTGAGACGGTTCCGCGTGCTGCGCTGCCTGACCATGACGGACTGCGCGCAAAACATAGCGCAGCGATCAGGATATGAGAGCCCGGCCAGCCGGTCAATCTCACGCAGGTCACAGTCTCGCAGCGGCCGCTCCCCGGCCGGCCGGCCCGCCGGTTCTGAGCGGCCTCCGGGCAGCTCAGCCGGGCATCCGGCTCAGTGCGCCGCCTCGGCCCAGCTGCGTCCCGTGCCGACCGACACCTCAAGCGGGACGCTGAGGCCGAACGCGCCGCACATGGCGGACCTGACCAGCTCCCTGAGCCGGTCAAGCTCGCCTGGCGCCACCTCGAACAGGAGCTCGTCGTGAACCTGGAGCAGCATCCGCGAGCGCAGCCCGTTGCCGCGCAGCTCACGGTCGACGGCCAGCATGGCGACCTTGATGATGTCGGCCGCTGAACCCTGGATCGGGGCGTTGAGCGCCATCCGCTCGGCCATCTCGCGGCGCTGCCTGTTGTCGGACGTGAGGTCCGGCAGGTACCGGCGGCGGCCGAGGATGGTTTCGGTGTAGCCGTCCTTGCGGGCCTGCGCGACAACTTCGTACAGGTAATCCCTGATGCCGCCGAACTGCCCGAAATAGACGTCCATGAACGCGCGCGCCTCGTCCGGCGTTACGTGCAGCTGCTGGGACAGGCCATAGGCGGACAGCCCGTAGGCCAGCCCGTAGTTCATCGCCTTGATCTTGCTGCGCAGCTCCACCGTCACGTCCCCGGGGTCCACGCTGAACACGCGGGATGCCGTCTCCGCGTGGAAGTCGTGACCCGAGCCGAACGCCTCGGCCAGCGCCTCGTCCCCGGACAGGTGAGCCATGATGCGCAGCTCGATCTGGCTGTAGTCGGCGGTGAGCAGCGTCTCATACCCGGCGCCGACGACGAACGCCTGGCGGGTACGGCGTCCTTCCTCGGTCCTGATCGGGATGTTCTGCAGGTTCGGGTCGGTGGACGAAAGCCGCCCGGTTGCCGCG
>Ga0302229_10001900_pt1 | contig 15559 bp, 13 predicted proteins | sample II_Palsa_N1_3_FD_193518 | JGI IMG/M metagenome (GOLD analysis project Ga0302229, IMG submission 193518) | Peat permafrost microbial communities from Stordalen Mire near Abisko, Sweden - II_Palsa_N1_3 | ecosystem: Environmental > Terrestrial > Soil > Palsa > Peat permafrost | place: Sweden... | reverse complement strand
GTCCTCGGCGCACTCCGCGGCCACCCGCCGCAGCGCGTCCGGGGTCTGCATGACCGCGACCGTGTGCCGGAACGCGTCCAGGTAGATCTCCAGGTGACCGCGGTGCGCGCCTTCGGTCAACCGTTTCGTCAGCTCTGCTACGTTGTCACCGGGCAGGTCACGGTAGCCCGTCTCGCGGGCCAGCTCCAGGACGGTCTGCGGGCGCAGGCCGCCATCCAGGTGATCATGCAGCAGGACCTTCGGAACCGCCCGGATCTGGTCGAGTGTCAGCATTCCACCATTGTGCTACTCTCGCCGGGTTTCCCGGCGCTGGGAAAGATCGGTGCCGGTGAAGGCGTCCGGGAGCAGGATCTTCAGCTCGACCGGACCATCCGCGGTGTCCACCAGCAGTTCGCCGCCGCCGGCTTCGAGCAGCAGCTGGCGGCAGCGGCCGCACGGTAGCAGCGGCTCCCCGTCACCTGCCACGACGGCGACGGCCAGCAGCTGGGCCGGGGCGTCCGGATGCGCGGCACCCGACGCGTGCAGGGCGCTGACCAGGCCGCACTCGGCGCACAGGGTCAGGCCGTAGGAGGCGTTCTCCACGTTGCAGCCGGTGACGATCTGCCCGCCGGCGGCCTGAGCGGCCGCCCCCACGGCCAGCCCGGAGTACGGCGCGTACGCTCGCGCGGCGGCCGCCACCGCGGCGGAGCGCAGGACTGGCCAGTCAATGGTCACCTGACGACTCTACGGGTTCTAGGGGGTTCAGGCGCTCGGGCGCTGGGAGTCTGGGTCCGCTGGAGTCTGGTCCGCGTGGGTAAGGCTGCAGGGTGCCTTATCCACGCGGACCCTCTCATGTCCTGCGCGGTCACGGCAGGGAGGCGGACCGCGCTAAGAGCAAGGAACTCTGGTAGATATGATGCCCAACTACTTCCTAGGACCCACACCGGAAGAGGTTCAGGTTTGGTTAAGATCTGCGCCCGATTGGGTCCTGGCGGGTTTCGTGCTTAACGTGGAGGCCGTGAACGCACGTCTTGGCCGGGTCCTCGTGGTGGAAGACGACCCAGGCATCGCCACTCAGCTGGTCCGCGGGCTGACTCGGGCCGGCTACGAGACCGGCAGTGTCACCACCGGCAAGGCGGCGCTCGACTGGCCGGTACCCGACGTGGTGCTGCTCGATCTCGGCCTGCCCGACATCGACGGCATCGAGGTCTGCCGGCGGCTCCGCCAGTCCTGCGACGCGGCCATCATCATCGTGACCGCGCGGGGCGAGGAATCCGACCGCGTGCTGGCGCTCGACGAGGGAGCCGACGACTACCTGATCAAGCCGTTCGGGCTGGAGGAGCTGCTGGCCAGGATCAGGGCCGTGCTGCGCCGCAGCCGCCAGCCCGCGGGCCAGGTGCTGCAGCACGGACCGCTCACCGTCGACCTGCGCACGCACAAGGTCACCGTGGACGGTAACCAGATCGCGGTGACGCCCAAGGAATTCGCCATCCTGGAATGCCTGGCCAGCGACCCGGGACGGGTGGTCAGCCGCCAGGAGATGCTCGAGCGCGCCTGGGATGAGCACTGGTACGGCCCCACCAAGGTGCTCGACGTGCACATGGCCGCGCTGCGCAAGAAGCTCGGGGACCCCGGTCTCATCGAGACCGTCTACGGCCACGGCTTCCGGCTCGCGGACCAGGGCAGCCCGGCGTGACCAGGCGGATCCTGCTGGTCTTGCTGGCCTTTACCGCCGTCATCATCGCCGGGGCCATGGTCCCGCTGGCGCTGAACGCCATCGCGCACGACCGGAGCTCATTCATCCAGGAAACGGTGGATACGGTGGACACCGTCGCGGCGGTCGCTCAGCCTCGCCTGGACAATGTCCCGTACTCGCCGCTGGTCACTGTGGTGGGACAGGTCCGGGAAGCGGGCGAGGGCCTGCTGATCCTGCACAACGCGCCGGACGGCGCCCTAGGTGCTCAGCTGACCGATCAGGGGATGCCGCCCGGCAACTGGGCGAAGCTGGCTGTCGCGGCGGACGAGGCGGGCCGGTTCACGGCCGGGGCGCACCAGCCCGTCACCGAGATCACCGGATCATGGGTCGCCGCCGCGATCACGGTCCACTCGCCCTCGGGCCCGCTGGTGGGCACCGTAATCCTGACCAGGTCGACCGGTCCGCTCAACCACGAGATCCTCGCGCTGTGGGTCATCCTCGGCACGGTCGGTGTCGTCGCGATGCTCGTCGCGGCGCTGCTGGCCTTCGCGCTGGCCCGATGGGTGAACAGGCCGCTCGCCGGGCTGGACAGCGCGGCGGGCCGGCTGGCCGACGGCGACCTGGCGATCAGGGCCGTGGTCGGCTCGGGACCGCCGGAGCTGCGCCGCCTCGCGACGACGTTCAACACCATGGCCGGCCGGCTCGAGGCCCTCGTGCACGGGAACCGGGCCGTGATCGCGGACGTGTCGCACCAGCTGCGCACCCCGCTCGCCGCACTGCGCCTGCGGCTCGACTTGCTCGCCGCGGACACCGACCCGGTCACGGGGCACGAGCTGGCCGGGGCCCTCGAGGAACTGGCGCGGCTCTCCCGGCTGGTGGACGGTCTGCTCGCGGTGGCCCGCGCCGAGAACGTGGTGCCGGTGCCCGGCTCGGTGGACGTGGCCGAGGCGGCCCGGGAGCGGGTAGCGGCGTGGCATCCAGTAGCCGATGACCGGAGCATCCTGCTCGAGGCTAGAGCCCTCGACGCCAAAGAAGGGACACGGGCAGGCGGAGGGGCCGCGCGAGGGCCGGCGCTGGCCTGGATCGGCGAAGGACACCTGGAGCAGATCCTGGACAACCTGATCGCCAACGCGCTCGAAGCGCTGAGCGCGGGCCACCGGGTCACGGTGACCACCAAGGCCACCACGTCCGGCGCGCTGATCATCGTGGCCGATAACGGGCCGGGCATGACCGCCGAGGACCGCGAGCGCGCCTTCCTGCGGTTCAGCACCTCCAATCCCAACGGCACCGGGCTCGGCCTGGCCATCGTGCACCGGCTGGTCACCTCGAACGGCGGCACCGCGAGGCTGAGCGAGACTCCGGGCGGCGGGCTGACCGTCACCCTTGACTTCCCCGGCGTCCCTGCGGCTAGCGGCGGCGGCGCTGCCGCCAGCCCCGCACCGGGGAACGGATCCTCCGCGCAAGACTTCATCAGCCTCTAGGCCCGGCGGCCGGGCGGGCTTGGCCGGGCGGGCTTGGCCGGGCGGGCTTGGCCGGGCGGCTTGGAGGAAGGCACCAAGACTGCCGGTGCAACCCACGGATGTATGTCGGGTAGGCCAGGGATGCCGTCAAGATCGGGTTCCGATTCGGCAACGAGCAGGCGAGATAGCCGCGTGTCCCCTTCACAGCCGACGCCACCAGGAATAACCTGCGGGACAACCCCGGACGAATTCCAGGCCAGGCGCCACGGCGCGCTGGCCCAGTGGAGGTAAGCGTGAAACACAACGCATGGGCCACGGCGGCGCTGGCCGTGTCAGCGACGCTGCTCATCGCCGCGTGCGGCAGCAGCCATAGCTCGGCCTCGTCCAACAGCACATCCAGTAGCGCATCCAGCACGGCGAGTTCCGCGTCGACCGCCAAGTTCCTCGGCTGCATGGTCACCGACACCGGCGGCATCGACGACCGGTCATTCAACGCGTCGTCCTGGCAGGGAATGCAGGAGGCGGCCAGCGCCGATTCCAGTATCAAGGTCACCTACCTGCAGTCGAGCACGCAGGGCGACTACATCCCGAACATCAACACGTTCCTCAGCCAGAAGTGCGGGATCATCGTCACCGTAGGCTTCCTGATGGGCTCGGCCACCGAGACCGCGGCCAAGGCGCACCCGAGCCAGGACTTCGCGATCGTCGACTGCTCGTACGCCTCCGAGTGCCTGACCGGCACCAAGGAGAGCAATATCGACCAGCTGACGTTCAACACCGTGCAGGACGGCTTCCTCGGCGGGTACCTGGCCGCGGGCATGACCAAGACCGGCAAGGTCGCCACGTTCGGCGGAGAGGACTTCGGAACCGTCACGATCTACATGGACGGCTTCTGGGACGGCGTGCAGTACTACAACTCCAAGCACGGCACGCACGTGCAGGTGCTCGGCTGGAACGAGAAGACGCAGAAGGGCTCCTTCACCGGCGACTTCACCAACCAGACCAAGGGCCAGACGCTCACCCAGACGTTCATCAGCGAGGGTGCGGACATCATCTTCCCGGTCGCGGGTAACGTCGGGCTGGGCGCGGCCAAGGCGGTCCAGGACGCCGACAACGCGGCGGGCAGCCAGAAGGTGAACATGTTCTGGGTAGACACCGACGGGTGCACCAGCGCGCCGCAGTACTGCAAGTACTTCATTACCAGCGTGGAGAAGGGCATCCAGACCGCAGTGAAGAATGCGGTGCTGGGCGCGGCCAAGGGCACGTTCACGGGCGGTACCTACGTCGGCACGCTGGCCAACGGCGGCGCCGTGCTCGCGCCGTTCCACATGTTCGCCGGCAAGGTCCCGTCGTCGCTTCAGTCGGAGCTCGTGCAGATCGGGGAGGGCATCGCGAGCGGCACGATCCAGACGCCGACCAAGAGCCCGGTGTAGCAAGCCCCGGCAGCGGAGTACGCAAAAATGTGGCAGCGGTGTGCGGCACGATCGCGCACCGCTGCCACATCAGCGCTGTGACTAGCTCGGTAACTGAGGGACCGTGGAACTTGAGCTGAAGGGCATCACCAAGCGTTTCGGCCCGCTGGTAGCCAACGACCGAATCGATCTGTCCGTCGCCCCCGGCCAGGTGCACGCCCTGCTCGGCGAGAACGGCGCGGGCAAGTCCACCTTGATGAACGTCCTGTACGGCCTCCTGCAGCCGGATGAGGGCCAGATCCGCCTCGACGCCAAGCCGGTCCAGTTCCACTCCCCCCGGGATGCCATCGCGGCCGGCATCGGCATGGTGCACCAGCACTTCATGCTGGTCCCGGTGTTCACCGTGGCCGAGAACGTCACCCTGGGCATCGAGGAGACCAACCGGTCCGGCCTGCTCGACCGGCGTAAGACCCGCCGGGACGTGCGGGAACTATCCCGCCGTTACGGCCTGGAGATCGATCCCGACGCGATCGTGGAGAACCTGCCGGTCGGCATCCAGCAGCGGGTCGAGATCGTCAAGGCGCTGGTCAGGGAGGCCAGCGTGCTGATCCTGGACGAGCCGACCGCGGTGCTGACTCCGGCCGAGACCGACGACCTGTTCCGCATCATCAAGCAGCTGAAGGACGGTGGCACCTCGGTCGTCTTCATCTCGCACAAGCTCAGGGAAGTGCAGGCCATCGCGGACACCGTCACCGTGCTGCGCCGCGGCGCGGTGGTCGGCGAGCGACCGCCGTCGGCCAGCGCGGACGAGCTCGCCGCGCTGATGGTCGGCCGGAGCGTGCAGCTGCGGGTGAGCAAGGCGCCGGCCAAGCCCGGCGGCGTGGTGCTCGACGTCTCCGACCTGACCGTGACCGACGAGACCGGCCGGATCTGGGTGAACGGCATCTCGTTCGAGGTCCGGGCGGGCGAGATCCTGGGCGTGGCCGGGGTGCAGGGCAACGGGCAGACCGAACTGTGCGAGGCGCTGATGGGGCTGCGGCCCACGGTGTCCGGCCAGGTGGCGCTCAACGGGCGCGACCTCACCCACGCCACGCCCCGGCAGCGGCTGCGCGCCGGGTTCGCCTACGTGCCCGAGGACCGGCAGGAAGACGGGTTGATCGGCGACTTCTCGGTGGCGGACAATATGGTGCTCGACGTGTTCGACCAGGCGCCGTTCGCCTCCGGCATTAACCTCAACCTGGCCGCGATCGCCAGCCACGCGGCCGAGCGGGTGACCGAGTTCGACGTCCGCACCACCTCGGTGGACACCCCGGTCGGCACGCTGTCCGGAGGCAACCAGCAGAAGGTCATCCTGGCCCGGGAACTCGGGCGCGAGCACAAGCTGCTGATCGCCGGCCAGCCCACCCGCGGCCTAGACGTGGGCTCGATCGAGTTCGTGCACCGCCGGATCGTGGAGCAGCGCGACCAGGGTGACGCCGTGCTCATCGTCTCGGCCGAACTCGACGAGATTTACGCGCTCGCCGACCGGATCGCGGTCATGTACGAGGGCAAGATCACCGGCTTCCGGTCACCGGACGTGCCGGTGTCCGAGCTCGGGCGGCTGATGGCGGGCGGCAGCGACGACGGTTTCGCGGCGGCCTCAGGCGCTCCGGGCACCTCAGCCGTGCCCGGTGCCTCCGGTGCGCCGGCCGCGCCGGGTGCGGCGGAGCCTGAGGATCCGGAAACCTCGACCCCAGCACCGGGAGCGGGCCAATGAGCGAGCACGAAACACCCGGCCGTTCGGGTCCAGACGACCCTTCCGGCGCGGCCGGGCAGCCGTCCGCAGAGGAGCCCGGCGCCATCGAGCCGAGTCCGGACGACGCGCTCGCGCTCGAGAAAGGTCCGGAGGACCGGGATGAGCTCGGGGTGGGCCGGGGCCGGTTCCTCTCCTTCATCCTGCAGGGCAACCCCGTGATCGTCACGGTGCTGTCGCTGCTGGTCGCGCTGGTGGTCGGCGGCCTGCTCAACGCGTTCACCAACACCACCGTGCTGCACGCCTGGGGCAACTTTTCCTCGGCGCCGGGCAGCGCGCTGTCGCTGGCCTGGGACACCGCGATCGGTGCCTACGTGGAGATGTTCGAGGGATCGATCTTCAACCCGCACACGGTGGCAGCACTGTTCCAGCAGGCGTCCTTCAGCACCGCGATCCACGACGGCTACTTGTCCGCGGTGTTCAACCCGCTGTCGGAGACCTGCGTGCAGGCCACGCCGCTGATCCTGGCCGGGCTCGCGGTGGCGCTGCCTTACCGGGCCGGCTTGTTCAACATCGGCGGGCAGAGCCAGTTCATCGGCGGCGCGCTGCTGTGCACCTACCTCGGCTACGGCGTCAACCTGCCGGTCGTCATCCACGTGGTCGTGTGCGTGCTCGGCGGGTTCGCCGGCGGGGCGGCCATCGGCTGGATCGTGGGCTTCCTGAAGGCGCGGACCGGCGCGCACGAGGTCATCGTCACGATCATGCTCAACTACGTGATGCAGTACCTGCTGGCCTACCTGCTCTCGTATCACTATCTGATGCAGCAGCCGGGGAGCAGCAACCAGATCACCTCGGCCATCGCGGGGAACGCGCACCTGCCCCTGCTGTTCGGCTCGCACCTGCGAATCAACGTGGGCTTCCTGATCGCGCTGGCCTGCGCGCTGGGTGTGTGGTGGCTGCTGAGCCGGACCACCAACGGGTTCGAGTTCCGCAGCATCGGCAAGAACCCTAGCGCGGCCCGGGTGGCGGGCATCAACGTGGAGCGGAACTGGGTCCTGGTCATGCTGCTGGCCGGCGGCCTGGCCGGGCTGGCCGGGTCCGCGGTCATCCAGGGCACCGACTTCAGCCTTAACTTTCAGAGCTACGGCACCTACGGCATCGACGCCATCACGGTCGCGCTGCTCGGCGCGGGCCGCCCGCTCGGCGTGGTGCTTGCGGGCCTGCTATTCGGGGCGCTGCACGCCGGGGCGCCGCTGATGCAGTCGGTGACCGGAACCCCGGTGGACATGGTCCAGGTGCTGGAGGCGGTGGTGGTCCTGTTCGTCGCCGCGCCGCCACTGATCCGCACAATCTTCCGACTACGGGGGGCGGGCGGCGTCCTCGTGGTGCTGTCGAGGGGGTGGAACGCATGACCGTCTCCGAACGCGAACTGCCCGTCCTGCTCACCGGCGCCGCTCCGGTCAGCACCTTCCGCCGCTGGCTGGCGCCCGCGACGTTCCTGCTCTTCGGGCTGATCGACATCCTCGTGCTCGGCTACTTCTCCCATAAGGGCGACGCGACGTTCGCGTTCTCCCAGCCGTTCGCCAAGGTGACCGTGCCGAACCTGTCGCTGCCCGGCGCGGTCACCTGCTATGTGTGCGGCGGGATCTCGATCGCGATCGCGGTGGCTCGCGCGTTCCTGCCCATGGGCAAGGCGCTGCGGCGAGTGGCCATGGCCGTGGTCGTGTTCCTGCTCATCATCGCGCTGCTGTGCTGGGCCGACGCCGGGCTGACCACCGCGTTCAACATCGTGAACCTGCTGCAGGGCACCCTGGCCGGGTCGATCCCGATCATGCTCGGCGCGCTGACCGGCGTGGTCTGCTCGCGGTCCGGGGTGATCAACGTCGCCATCGAGGGTCAGCTGCTGGCGGGCGCGTTCACCGCCGCGATCGTGGCCAGCGCTACCGGCTCGCTCTGGCTGGGCCTGATCAGCGGCGCGCTAACCGGGTGCCTGGTCGGGGCGCTGCTCGGCGTGTTCGCCATCGGCTACCGGGTCGACCAGGTGGTGCTCGGCGTGGTCATCAACACGCTGATCCTGGGCCTGACCGGCTATCTCTACGACGATCTCATGGTGCCCAACGCCAACACCTGGAACTCGCCGAGCACGTTCTCCTCGATCAAGATCCCGCTACTCGGCGACATCCCCATCATCGGGCCGGTTTTCTTCGACTCGACGATCTTCCTGTACCTCACCTACCTCGCGCTGGCCAGCGTCCAGGTGGGCCTGTTCTCCACCCGGTGGGGCCTGCGCACCCGGGCCATCGGCGAGCACCCGGTGGCGGCCGACACCGTAGGCATCGGTGTCATCGCGATGAGGTACCGCAACGTCATCGTGGCGGGCCTGATGGCCGGGATCGGCGGGGCCTACTTCACGATCGGCTCGGTGGGATCGTTCGGCAAGGACATGTCCTCCGGCGAGGGCTACATCGCGCTGGCCGCGATGATCTTCGGCCGGTACACGCCGTTCGGCGCGATCGCGGCGGCACTGCTGTTCGGCTTCACCTCGCAGCTGCAGTCGATCCTGTCCACGATCAACGTGCCGATCCAGTCGAACCTGCTGCTGATGAGCCCCTATATCGTGACGATCATTGTGCTGGCCGGCCTGGTCGGCAAGGTCCGCGGCCCCAGGGCGGAAGGCATCCCCTACGTCAAGGCGTAGCCTCCTCGTCTAGCTGGTCCGGGACCCGCGGCCGCCTTGCGCATATCGCCGCTCCGATTCGCGCGGTGGATCCGGGCTTGGTGGTGGATCCGGTGCACGGGGATGCACTGAATCCACCGCGGAGCCCCGATCCACCACAATCATGTGGGCTACGGGATGTGGAGTACGAGCAGATTGGCGCGAGTGATGGAAGTGACGGATGAGACCGGGCTTCGGGCTGCGGTCGAGGCGTGGATTGCGGATGACCCTGACGCGGGTGACCGGGCCGAGCTGCGGGCGCTGCTTGATCGAGCGGATGCGGGCGCGGGGGGGCGTCCGGGCGCTGAGGCGGGCGCCGAATTGCGCGATCGATTCTCGGGGCGGCTGCGGTTCGGGACGGCCGGGCTGCGCGGTGCGGTCGCCGCCGGTCCGAACCGGATGAACCGGGCAGTGGTCCGGGCTGCAACCGCCGCGGTGGCGGGCTGGCTGAGCGGGTCCGGCGAGAGCGATTCCGGCGTAGTGGTGGGGTGCGACGCGCGGCACCGGTCGGCGGACTTCGCTGACGAGGCGGCGAGGGTGCTGGCGGGCGCGGGCATCGCGGTGCACATGCTGCCGCGGCCATGCCCCACTCCCCTGCTCGCGTTCGCGGTCCGACAGCTGGGCGCGGCGGCGGGCGTGATGATCACCGCGAGCCACAACCCGGCCGCGGACAATGGGTACAAGCTCTACCTGAGCGACGGCGCCCAGGTGATACCGCCCGCCGACGCCGAGATCGAGAAGCGGATCGCCAGTCTGGGGCCGCTGGCGCAGATCCCGGTCGCCGAGGCCGCAAGCCCGCTGATCATCCGGCTCGGCGACGAGGTGGCCCAGGCGTACCTGGACGCGGTCGTCCCCATAGCGGCCGGCACTGTGGCGGGGGGCACTGTTCCCGGGCTCGCGCCGAAGGTGGTCTATACGCCGATGCACGGGGTAGCCGGGGAGCTCATGCTGCGGGCTATCCGGCAGGCGGGCTTCGCCCCCCCGCACGTGGTGGCGGCTCAGGCTGAACCTGACCCGGACTTCCCGACGGTCGCGTTTCCTAACCCGGAGGAGCCGGGCGCTCTCGACCTGGCGCTGGCCGATGCCCGGCGGCTTGGTGCCGAACTCGTCGTGGCCAGCGATCCGGATGGCGACCGGCTGGCGGTGGCGGTGCCCGAACCAGCAGGACCGGAGGGAGCGGCAGGACCGGAGGGAGCGGAGAGGACTGAGGGGGAGGAGGGCGGCGCGAGCAACTGGCGCGTGCTGACCGGGGACCAGGTGGGCGCGCTGCTCGGCGCCAGCCTGCTGGAGCGGACGGCGCTTCAGGCCGCGCCGCAGGCACGGGTCGTGGCTTCCACCATCGTCTCCTCGACGCTTCTGGCCAAGATCGCGGCCGCCGCCGGGGTCGGGTACGCGGAGACCCTGACCGGTTTCAAGTGGATCGCCCGGGCGGCCGACGGCCTGCCTGGGACTCGCTTCGTCTTCGGCTACGAGGAGGCGCTCGGCTACGCGGTCGGCGACGTGGTGCGAGACAAGGACGGCATCGGCGCCGCGCTGGCCATGCTCTGGCTGGCGGCCAGCGCCAAGGCCGCTGGTCGCTGCGTACTCGAGATGTACGACGCGCTGGAGACGACGCACGGCGTGCACCTGACGTCCCAGCTGACCCTGCGCACCGCCGAGCCGGCCCAGGTCATAAGCGTGCTCCGGGCCGATCCCCCGGCGCAGTTCGGCGGTGAGCCCGTGGTCGGCCTGGTGGACCTGGCCGACAGCCAGGCGACCCCCAGCGGGACCGCCCCCTCACGCCCGCTGACCCCCTCACACCCGCCGCTCCCGGCCGCGGATGTGCTAATCTTCCGGCTTCCCGGCGCCCGGGTCGTGCTCCGCCCAAGCGGTACCGAACCGAAGACCAAGTGCTACATCGAGATCACCGAGCCGCTCGCGGGCCGCTCGCTCGCCGCGGCCCGCGACGCCGCGGCCAGGCGGCTGGCTCCGCTGCGGACCGCGCTGGAAGCTGCGCTGGCCGAGGCCTAACCGGTCGAGCCGAGGCCCAACCGGTCGAGCCGCCTGGGGCGCGGTCACCGGAGATGATCTGGCCGACCTCAGAATGAGACGAGCCGCCCCGGTTATGGCATGGTATGAGGTAAGTGCCGCCTGAGCGGTCACCATGTGAACGGCGTAGTTCGACAGTGGGAGGTCACTCATGAGCACTGCCATCGACGGGACGGCCATCGACAAGGTACTGCGGGACGCGGTGGACTCCGGTGCGGTACCGCACGTCGCCGCGATCGCGGCCGACCGTGACGGCGTCATCTACCAGGGCGCGGTGGGTCCGCGGGAGGCCGGCCAGAGCGATCCGGTCACCGTGGACACGTTGTTCCGGATCATGTCCATGACCAAGATGCCCTGCACGGTGGCCGCCCTCCAGCAGGTGGAGCAGGGCAACCTCGACCTGGACGCGCCGGTCGCCGACTACCTGCCGGAGTTCGCCGAGGTGCAGGTCATGACCGGATTCGACGGGGACACCCCGATACTGAGGCCCCCGGTCCGGCCGGCCACCGTCAAGAACCTGATCACGCACACGGCCGGGCTCGGCTACTGGTTCTTGAGCGAGCGGCTGATGCGCTGGGAGCAGATCACCGGGATTCCGAACGTCGTCGCGGGATCGGCGGCCTCCTTCAACGCCCCGATGCTGACCGACCCTGGCGAGGAATTCCGCTACGGCATCAACACCGAGTGGCTCGGCAAGGTCGTCGAGGCGGTCACCGGCGTCGGCCTTGACGTCGCCATCAAGCAGGGCGTCACCGGACCGCTCGGCATGGACCAGACCACGTTCCTGATGAACGACGACCAGCGGCCGAATTCTACCCCGGTCCACGTCAAGGGCGAGGACGGCACCTGGATTTCGATCGGCGAGGTCCTGAACCAGAAGCCGGACTATTGGGCCGGCGGCCACGGGCTTTACGGGCCGCCGAGTGACTACATCAAGTTCGAGCGGGCGCTGCTGCGCGGCGGCGAGCTCGACGGCACCAGGATCTTGCGACAGGACACGGTGGACGCGGCCTTCACCAACCAGATCGGCGAGCTGGACTTCCCGGCCGAGCTCCCGAGCGCCGACCCCGCCTCGGCCTGCACCTTCCGCGCGGGCCCCGGCTTCAAGTGGGGCTACGGCCTGCTGCTCAACACCGCCGACATCCCGGGCATGCGGCGGGCCTGGTCCGGAGCCTGGGCGGGCCTGTGCAACACCCAGTTCTGGATAGACCGCACGGCCGGCGTGTGCGCGTCCATTTACAGCAACTTCCTGCCGTTCGTGACACCCGAGGCGGTCAAGCTGTACAACGACTTCGAACTGGCGGTCTACGCGGCGCTGTGATCCGGGCGATGTGACGGCGGAGCGGGTCAGCCGGTGGTCAGGGCGCGGGCCTGGTCCACGTCCCGGTGCATCTGGGTGACCAGGTCTTCGACGGAGTCGAATCGCTCGGTGCCGCGGAGCCTGGCGGTGAAGTCGATCGCGGCATGGGCGCCGTAGAGGTCTAGGTCGTCCCGGTCTAGCGCGTACGCCTCGACGGTCCGGTCACCGACGCCGAAGGTCGGGTTGGTCCCGACCGAAATCGCCGCCGGCCAGCGGCTGATCTCGGATCCGTCCAGGTCCAGGCTGGTCAGCCAGCCCGCGTAGACGCCGTCGGCGGGAGTAGCCGTGTGCGGCGGAGTCTCCAGGTTCGCGGTCGGGAAACCGAGCCCCCGGCCGCGCATGTGGCCGCGGACGACAATGCCCTCGACCCGGTGCGGCCGGCCGAGGACATGGGCGGCGGCAGCCACGTCGCCGGCGGCCAGGCACTCCCTGATGTAGGTCGAGGAAATCGTCACGCCGTCGACCACCAGCAGCGGGACGCCCTCGGCGGCGAAGTCGTACTTCTCGCCGAGCTGTGCGAGCAGCGCCACGTCACCCGCCGCCTTGTGGCCGAACCGGAAGTTCTCCCCTACCACCACGACCGCCGCGTGCAGCCGTTCGGACAGGACGACCCGGACGAACTCATCCGGGCTGAGCCGGGAGAATTCCAGGCTGAACGGGAGCACGAGGACGGCGTCGGCGCCCAGGTGAGCCAGCAGCTCCGCCCGCCGCCGCGAGGTGGTGAGAAGCGGCGGGTGCGAGCCCGGCCTGATGACCTCGTCCGGGTGCGGGTCGAAGGTGATCACCACGACCGGCAGGTTGCTGGCCCGGGCGATCTCACCAGCCCGCTCGACGATGCGCTGGTGGCCGCGATGCACGCCGTCGAACTCGCCGATCGTCGCGACGCACGCACCCCAGCCGGAAGGCACCTCGGCCAAGCCGTACCAGCGGTACACGATCCCCGTTCCTCCTTTGTCGCCAGACCACAAGCCTAACCATCACCGGCGGCGGGTCGCGATCAGGTTACGACGGACACGTTAAGGACGCGTGACCGGCGCGGGCACGCGTCATGCGAAAACCACGAGCGGCCGGGCCTGCCCGGATTCTTCGGTCAGCAAGGCGATGAGCGTTCCGTCGGGCGCGTAGGCCGCCGTAGGGGCCCGCGGGTCGGTGACGGCGGCAGCGCCGGTGATATCGCCGCCCGCGGCCAGCGCGAGACGGCCGCCATGGGCCAGACGCCGGGCCTCGTCCGAGGTCAGCTGACGGCCAGGGAACGCGGTCGACGCCGCCTGGGCTAGCGGCAGCACCTCGAAGCTGGACGCCAGCTGATCCAGGGTGCGAGCCTGGTCTAGGCCGTACCCGCCCACCCGGGTGCGGCGCAGCCGGGTCAGGTGCCCGCCGGTGCCGACGGCCGTGCCGAGATCACGAGCCAGGGCCCTGATGTACGTGCCGCTCGAGCAGCGCACGGTCGCGTCGAGATCCATCAGCCCATCGGTCTCCCTGTCCCCCGGCACGAGGCGCACCGCGGTGACCGCGAACTCGTGGACCGTCACCGGCCTGGGCGCCAGTTCCGGAGCGGCACCCGCCCTGGTCAGCCGGTAAGCGCGCTGGCCGTCGACCTTGATCGCGCTGACCGCGGGCGGTACCTGCTGGATCTCGCCGGTCAGGCCGGCTACCGCCTTCGCCAGCTGCTGTGGAGTGAGCGCTGCCGCGGAAACGCCCGCGGCCGACGCGGTGGCCGTGATCTCGCCTTCCGCGTCATCGGTGCTGGTCGACTGGCCGAGCCTGATCGTGGCGGCGTATTCCTTCTCGGTCAGGGTCAGGTATCCGAGCAGCCTCGTGGCCTTTTCCACACCGACCACCAGGACGCCTGTCGCCATCGGATCCAGGGTGCCCGCGTGCCCGACCCTTCTGGTTCCGGCCAGCCGCCGGATCCGCGCCACGACGTCATGCGACGTCATGCCGCCGGGTTTGTCCACGATGACGAGGCCGCTGGGGACGCTCATGCCGTGTCGTCATTCATTCGTCGTCGCTGACCTCGCTGGATTCTTCGGCGGGCTTGCGGTAGGGGTCGGGGTCGCCGGCGTAGACCGCGCCGTCGCGGCTGCGGGCGAGCTCCTCATCGGCGGTCCTGGCCTGGGTCACCAGGTCCTCGATTCGCTTGGCCTCCGCCGGGATCACGTCGGCGACGAACTCGAGCGACGGGGTATGGCGCAAGCCGATCTGGCGGCCCACCTCGGACCGGATGATGCCAGTCGCGCTGTGCAGGGCCACCGCCGTGTCCGCCCGTTCGGCGTCGGACCCGTACACCGTGTAGAACACGGTGGCCTCGCGGAGGTCGTTGGTCAGCCGGGCCTCAGTGACGGTGATGAAGCCGAGCCGAGGGTCCTTGATCCGCCGCTCCAGCATTTCCGCGACGATCTGGCTGATCCTGTCGGCAAGCTTGCGCGCCCTCGCGGCGTCCATGCCGTCATTCCTCCTCGTTGAACAGCCGCTGCCGCGCCGACAGCAGCTCGATCTCAGGGTGCCGGGCCACCATGGCCTCGCACTCGGCGAGCACGCTCATCGCGTTCCCGGCCGTCGCGGATACCACGGCCACGCCTATCTCGGCCCGCCGGTGCAGATCCAGGTGCCCGGTCTCGGCGACCGCGACACCCGGATAGCACCGGCGTAGCTCGGCGACCAGTGGCCGGACCACGCCCCTCTTGCCTTTCAGCGAATGCACGTCGCCAAGCAGCACGTCAAGCGTCAGCGCAGCAACGTACATGGCATCACTCCGCGCCTGCCCACCTAGCCCGGCCCGAGCAGGCTCAATCGGGGTCGGCCCGATCGGGCCGGGCTCGGCGGGTACCTGGTCAGGTCCTCGGTATCTCCCTCATCTCGAAGGTCTCGATCGTGTCGCCGATCCTGATATCGCTGTAGCCGACGCCGATGCCGCACTCGAAGCCCTCGCGGACTTCGGTCGCGTCCTCCTTGAACCTGCGCAGCGAGTCCACGGTCAGGTTGTCGGAGATCACCACGCCGTCCCGGATCAGCCGCGACTTGCTGCCGCGGTGGATGGACCCGCTGCGGACGATACAGCCGGCCACGTTGCCGATCCGCGGCACCCGGAAGACCTCCCTGATCTCCGCCGTGCCGAGCTGGGCCTCCTCGAACTCGGGCTTGAGCATGCCCTTGAGCGCGGCTTCGACCTCGTC
>Ga0302229_10001896_pt1 | contig 15577 bp, 11 predicted proteins | sample II_Palsa_N1_3_FD_193518 | JGI IMG/M metagenome (GOLD analysis project Ga0302229, IMG submission 193518) | Peat permafrost microbial communities from Stordalen Mire near Abisko, Sweden - II_Palsa_N1_3 | ecosystem: Environmental > Terrestrial > Soil > Palsa > Peat permafrost | place: Sweden... | reverse complement strand
GGCCGGGCGCAGCGGCCGGAGCGCGGCCGCGGTGCTCATCGCCCGGGACGACCCGCTCGACACCTACCTGGTCCGGCACCCGGAGATCTTGCTGGGGCACCCGGTGGAGACCACCGTCCTGGACCCAGGCAACCCGTACGTGCTGGCGCCGCACCTGTGCGCGGCCGCGGCCGAGCTGCCCCTCACCGACGCGGACCTGGACATCTTCGGACCGGAGGCCAGAGCCGTCGTCGAGGACCTGACCACCATCGGCCGGCTGCGCCGGCGCCCGGCGGGCTGGTACAGCATGCGCCGGGGGGTGGCCGCGCCGGGCGGGCTGCGCGGGGCGGGCGACGCCCCGGTCCTGGTCGTGGAGCAGGCCACCGGGCGGCTGGTCGGCACGGTCGACGAGCCGTCGGCCCAGCTGATGGTGCACGACGGCGCCGTCTACCTGCACCAGGGGGACAGCTACCTGGTCGGCCGGCTCGACCTGGACGACCGGGTGGCGCTGGTCGAGCCCGGCGACCCCGGCTACACCACCATGGCCCGGGACGTGACCGAGATCGAGGTCCGCGACGAGCTGCGCCGCATGACCTGGGGCGAGGCCGAGGTCGCCTTCGGCGACGTCCGGGTCACCCGGCAGGTGGTCAGCTACGCCAAGCGCCGTTCCGACACCGGTGCGCCGCTGGGCACTGAGCCGCTCGACCTGCCGCCGCGCCACCTGCTGACCCGGGCCGTCTGGTGGACGATCTCGGCCGCCGAGCGGGACCGGCTGGCCACCGCGGGCGTCGATCTCGGCGGGGCCGCGCACGCGTGTGAGCACGCCAGCATCGGCCTGCTGCCGCTGTTCGCCACGTGCGACCGCTGGGACATCGGCGGCGTGTCCGCCGACCTGCACCCGGCGACGGGAAAGCTCAGCGTCTTCGTCTACGACGGCTACGACGGCGGCGCGGGCTTCGCCGAACGGGGCTTCCAGGCCGCCCGGCAGTGGCTCACCGCTACCCGGCAGGCCATTGCCGGGTGTGACTGCGAGGCCGGCTGCCCCTCCTGCGTTCAGTCACCCAAATGCGGGAACGCCAACCACCCGCTCAGCAAGCGGGGCGCGGTGGCGCTGCTGGACGCGCTTTTGGCGAGCAGCCACTGACGCTGATCCCAGGAGACACCGGGATCACTTCATCACCAAAGGCCCCGGAGTAAACTGGCGCTGTAGAATGGGACAAGGAGCACGATGCGTACCGTTTGTTCGCGGACGGCGAAAGAAGCGGCCGACGCCCGGCGCGGTGCCGCTGGATCTTACCGGACGAGAAAGTGCTCTTCAGGCTACCGGGCGGTAATTTTCTGAGCCCCAGTCTCGGGACAGTACTGGTCACCACGGGGCCAGATATGTTCTAATTCCATTGGCTGACACTGCTTGCGGGTCGATTCGTGAGCCCTTAGCAGATAAGCTCTTAATAGGACGGGACCGGCCTCCCCCCCCAGGGCCGGACCGTGCGCGCGGCGCCCGCTCTCCCCCCCGGCGGGCGCCGCCTCCTATTTACTCCCCGGAACGGCCAGACGGGCGTTTGGCGTACATGACGATGCGGTGAGCCACTAGTTAACGGCATGTGATCGGCAGAACTGATTCAGATCACGAATTGGTCACGCGAGGGGTCTTTCCAGGCTCGCGATTTCGTCGTAGAACGGTGGTACGGACTCTGAGTCCGGGCACGGCAGCCAGGTACCCACGCGCGACCAGCCGCGGGAGGCGTGTCAAGCCAGGTCAGACCGCCAGGAATGGGGCGGCCGGCCTGACTGACAAAGAAGGTGCACGCTTGGTAGCCAGGCATGACGTGCTGCGCGGCGGCGCCCCGGCCAGGGGCGCCGCTTGCTTTTGCGGGCAGGTGTGCCCCCTCCCGGGTCAGGCAACTTGGCCTCGTGAGCGCAAACGTGGCACCATATCTGGCGAATCGCGGGACATCGCGGTGCTTGGCCACCTGGCGCGGGAAGCGGCCGGGTCGCGGGGGCCACGGCCGTTCGGTATCTATCAAGAAGGGCCGGGCCGCCGCGGGCCGAACCGCCGGGTCGGCCTCGGTACCGCCTGATCATAAGGTAGAACGTTAGCCTTGGTCCTTGGCCAGACTCCTCCTTCGGAGGCGGGGTAGCGGGCGCGGGCACCGATTGCCCGCATGACGGGAGAGAGACACGATGGTCCGGAGCGAAACGCCAGAACCCGTGGGCGCTGACCAGTCACTCGGGGATCTCGTGGCCTTGGCCGCCAAGGACGTGTCCCAGCTGATCCGCTACGAGATCGACCTGGCCAAAACCGAGCTGCGCGGCGACATGCGGCGGGTCGGGCTGGCCGGGGCGCTGGCCGGCGTGGCCGCGTTCGTGGGCTGCCTGGTGCTGGTGCTGCTGTGCGTTGCCTTCGCCTACGGCCTGACCGCGCTGGGCATCTGGAACTGGGCGGCGTTCCTGATCGTGGCCGGCACCTGCGTGCTGCTGGCCGGCGCGGCGGTGGGCGTCGCGTTCCTGAAGCTGCGGCACCTGTCCGGGCTCAAGCGAACCAGGAAGTCGGTCACCGAGGGCCTCAGCATGCTGCGCCGCGACAGCTCGGAGCCCGCGGTCAGCGCCAACGGCGACCGCCCCGAGATCGGCCGCGACGGCCAGCCCCAGATCGCCGCGCGCGAGGCCAGGTAGGACACGTTTCATGGCCGTGAACGCGGAGTCCGCCGTCCAGCAGGCTGGTCCGTGGACGCACCGGGTGCTGAGCGCCAACGGGACCCGGTTCCACATCGCCGAAGCCGGCGAGGGGCCGCTGGTGCTCATGCTGCACGGCTTCCCCGAGTTCTGGTGGACATGGCGGCATCAGCTGACCTGGCTGCCGGAGGCGGGCTTCCGCGCCGTGGCGGTTGACCTGCGCGGCTACGGCGGCAGCGACAAGCCGCCGCGCGGCTACGACCTGATCACCGCGGCCGCGGACGCGGCCGGGCTGATCCGGGCCCTGGGTGAATCGAACGCCATCGTGATCGGCCACGGCTGGGGCGGGCTGGTGGCCTGGACGCTCGGGGTCTACTACCCCAAGGTGGCCGGGCGGCTGGCCGTGGTCTCGACCGCTCACCCGCTGCGGATGCGGTCCGCGATCATCACCGACCCGCTCGGCCAGGGCCGCCGGAGCGGCTACGCGTTCGGGTTCCAGGCGCCCACGCTGCCCGAGCGGCAGCTGGTCCGTAACGGGGCGCGCCGGGTCGGCGTGCTGCTGGAGAGCTGGTCCGCGCCGGGCTGGCCCGACCCCGAGACCGAGCAGGTCTACGCCCGGGCCATGCAGATACCCTCGGTGGCCCACTCGGCGCTGGAGTACCACCGCTGGCTGGCGCGCAGCGCCCTGCGCCCGGACGGCCTGCGCTACGCCCGGCGGATGCGGACCCCCATCCAGGTCCCGACGCTGCACCTGCACGGGGCGCTGGACAGCTGCGTGCTGCCGCGGACCGCGCGCGGGGCGGGCCGGTACGTGGACGGCCCCTACCGATGGCGGCTGATCGACGGCGCCGGGCACTTCCCGCACGAGGAACGCCCGGCGGCCTTCGACACCGAGCTGCGCGGCTGGCTGGCCGACCCGGAACCGGAACGGTGAGGCGCGATCGCGATCGCGATCGCGATACGGGCGGCCGGGCGCGGAACGCGCGGCCGCGTGATGCCCTGGGGCGACCGCTGGACCGCTCCGGCGACGGCGCCGGTGCGGACCGCATTCCCGACGATCTTTTGCTGGCCGGGCCGGACGCGGCCCGGCTGGCCGACGAGCTACTGCGTGCCGGGCGCCCGTTTCACGCGCACGAGGTGCTCGAAGCGTCCTGGAAGTCCGGCCCGGCCGGCGAACGTGACCTGTGGCAGGGGCTGGCCCAGATCGCGGTGGGGCTGACCCACGCTCACCGGGGCAACGCACGCGGTGCGGTGGCGCTGCTCACCCGGGGCACTCAGCGGGTCCGCGCGTACCAGGCGGCGGCCGCGGCGGCGTCTTCGGCGGCGTCCCCGGCGCAGGACCGTCCGTACGAGATCGACCTGGCCGCGTTCCTGGCCGCCTCGGAGGCCCTGGCGGCGCGCATCGACCGCGACGGGCTCGCGGACATCCCGGCGGCGGACCTGCGGCCCGGGCTGATCCCGGACTAGGGGTATTACGGGGGCCGGCCGTTCGGCTAGTCGCAGGCCCCGGTGGAGACGGGCGAGGTGAGGTGCTCGCCCGCGCTGGCGTCGGCGGACACCTCGGCCGCGGTGAGCGCGAAGCCGGTGTCGGACACGCCGACCGCGGCCGCGAACACGACCCCGTCCACGGTGCCCTGTGGTGACAGCAGCGGACCGCCCGAGTTACCCGACTTGACCACGGCCCGGATCTCGTAGATCTGCCGGGTGACGGTGCTGGTCTCGTAGATGTTGGGTCCCTGGGCGTTCTGCACGCCGCCGATCCGGGCCGGCACCAGGTGCAGGTCGGTGGCGTCCAGCGGGTAGCCCGCGACCACCGCGTTGTCGCCGGGGTTGGCTGACCCGGCGAACTGCAGCGGGGTCAGGTTGAGCCGGGGCACGTACAAGATGGCCACGTCCACCTGCGGGTCGTAGTAGACGACGATGGCCTGCAGGGTGTTGGCGCCGTTGCCGACGGTGACGGTTTGCCGGCTGGTCACCCCCGCGACCACGTGGGCGTTGGTGAGCACGTGGTGCGGCGAAATGACGAAGCCAGAGCCCTCGATCGAGCGCTGGCAACTGGGCGCGATGCCCTGGACCCGCACCACGCTGTTGCTGGCGGACTGGACGCCGCCGGCGTTCACCACGGCGGGATCGGGCGCGGGGATGGTCAAGATGCGCTCGGCGCCGATGCCGCTGAACACCTCGGCGTAGGCGTTGTTGCTGGCCAGCAGCCTGCGGAAGTCGGAGAACATGGTCTTGGCGGGCGAGGGCATGAACCGGTCCAGCGTCTGCAGCACCAGCGAGTTGTTGACCTGGGCGTCTACCACCGGGAACGGGGACTCGATCAGCACCGAGCCGACCACCCAGGCGATCAGCAGCACGGACACCACGCTGACCAGGGAGCCGCCCACCGAGTCCAGCAGGGTCGCGGAGTGCCAGGTCACCGTCGAGCGCATGGCCGCGCCGATCGACGAGGCGATGAACTGACCGATCACGGCGAAGCTGACCAGCAGCACGACCGCGATGATGTCCTGCTGGGTCTGGCCGCCGACCAGGGCCCGGGAGATGCTCGGACCGAACTCAGCGCCCAGCAGGGCGCCGCCGACGAACCCGAAGAAACTCAGGATGCCGACGATGAAACCCTGCCGGTAACCGGACACGGCGAACGCGGCGACCACCACGAGCAGGATCAGGTCGAGCACATCTCCGCGCACGACCCCAACGGTACTGCGTTTTGCGCCCTGCCAGGCCCACCGTCAAGGGTCACAAGTCGATGACCTTGGCGGTATCCCAGGGGCGTTCCCAGCCGGCCAGCGCGAGCAGCCGGTCCACGAGCACCGCGGTGAAACCCCAGATGAGCATGCCCTTGACCCGGAACGCGGGCGACAGGTAGCCGCCGGGCCCGCGCACCATCACCCGGGTGGCCGGATCGGCCAGCTCGCTGACGCTGACCCGCTCCACCGCGGCGACTTCGGCCGGGTCGACCGGCGCGACCGCACACGGCTCCCGCCACCAGGCCAGCACCGGGACCACCCGGAATCCGGTCCGCGGGATGAACAGCTCGGGCAAGGTGCCGACCACGTCCACGCCGTCGGGGTCGACGCCGACTTCCTCGGCGGCCTCGCGCAGGGCCGCGGCAACCGGACCGTCGTCGGCGGCGTCGATGGCGCCGCCGGGGAAGGCCGGCTGGCCGGCGTGCAGCCGGAGGTCGGCGCTGCGCTGGATGAACAGCAGGTCAAAGCGGTTAGCGGCGGTGGCGGCCGGGCCGGCTCCGGGGGCCGGGCTGGCTTGCTCGGCGAACAGGACCAGGACGGCGGAGGCGCGGCCGCCCTGGGCGGGGGGCTGGGCCAGCGGGTTGATCTCCATCTTGCTGGCGGCGGCCGCGAGGTCGCGCAACCAGCCTGGTACCGGCGGCCCGCCTGGAGCCGGCTGCGCGGTGTCTTGGTCGTTACGGCTCACGAGAACGGGCCGGACTTGACGAGCTTGGCGGCGATCACCGGATCGGTGGGGCCCTCGCCGTACGACGGGCACAGGCGGGCCAGCCCGCACGCGCCGCAGGCGGGCCGGCGGGCGTGGCAGACCCGGCGACCGTGCCAGATCATCCGCTGCGAGAGGTCCGTCCAGCCCTTGCGCGGGATGAGCGTGGCCACCTCGGCCTCGACCTTGACCGGGTCGGTGCTGGTCGTCCAGCCGAAGCGGCGGGCCAGCCGCCCGAAGTGGGTGTCCACGGTGATGCCGGGCGTGCCGAAGGCGTTGCCGAGCACCACGTTGGCCGTCTTGCGCCCCACGCCGGGCAGCGTGACCAGGTCGTTCAGCCGCGACGGCACCTCGCCGCCGAACCGGTCGCACAGCGCCTGCCCGAGCCCGATCAGGCTGTTCGTCTTGGCGCGATAGAACCCGGTCGACTGGATGATCTTCTCCATCTCGTCGCGACTGGCGGCTGCGTACTCCGCCGCGGTCGGGTACCGCGCGAACAGGGTCGGCGTGACCAGGTTGACCCGCTTGTCGGTGGTCTGCGCGGACAGGATCGTCGCGACGAGCAGCTCGAGCGGCGTGGTGAAGTTCAGCTCGGTATGCACGTCCGGATACAGCACGGCCAGCTCACGCTCGATCCGGCGGGCCCGGCGGACCAGGGCGGTATGCGAAGGGGGCGCAGAGGTCACCGTTCCAGCTTAGTGAGCCTGGGAGGGGGCTGTTGCGTGCCGCGTGGCTCGGTTAGGAGCGTGCCGCGTGGCTCGGTTAGGAGGAAGACGGCGACGGCGACTGGGACGGCGGAGGAGACGGGGACGGGGACGGACGGGGATGGGGACGGGGACGGCGTGCTGGAGGCGACGTCGACGGTGACGGTGACGGCGCGGGCGAGCTGGACCGGCTGGGCGTCCAGGTGACCTCGACGGATTGGCTGGCTGCGGTGGCGGCACCGGTTACCGGGGACGAGTCGACGAAGACGGTCGCGTCGCCGCTGCCCGGGGACACGCTGACCACCAGCGTGACGGACTGACCGGCTTGCAGCGTGCCCCGCTGGCTGCTCAACGTCACCAGTGCCGACGACGTGTCCGCCGACCAGCTGACCGGGCCGCCCATGGCGGTAAGGGTGAGCTGGCCGGTCGTGCTGGGGCCCAGATCCAGCCGGCCCGGCGTCACGCCCAGGCTCCCGTTCGCGCTGGGCGTGCCGCTCGAGGCCGGCGTCCGCGGGCCCGCCGGCGGGCTGGGCAGCGACGGGAACAAGGTCCCGGCGGCCACTGGCAGCAACTCGGTCTTGGTGGCGACAGACGGCTGGAAGGGTCCGGTCCGCGGGCGTGATGACCGGTCGACCTTGACCGGCAGGGCGGCGCCCGCCCTGTCGCCGGGCTGACCGGTCGCGGAGGCCAGCCCCTCGGTCGCCGCGGACGGCGCGCTGGCCGTGGTCGCAGAGGGGGTCACCGAGGGGGTCACTGAGGAGTCGACGAGGACGAGCACAGCGGTAACCGCCACCGCGGCCAGGGCCGCGACACCGATCCGGGACGCGCGAGGCCGACGGCGACCGGGACGCGGGCCGACGGGGGGACGGGGCGGGACTTCTCCGGCGGGCGCTGGCTGGGCCGGCTCGGGTTCGACGGGGAGCGCTGGCTGGGCCGGCTCGGGCTCCGGCTCGACGGCGAGCGGCGGCTGGGCCGGCTCTGGCTCCGGCTCGACGGCGGACGCTGGCTGGGCTGGCTCAGGATCCGGGTCGGCGGCGAGCGCCGGCTGGCTGGGCTCGGGCTCCGGCTCGACGGCGAGCGCCGGCTGGGCCGGGTCGGGCGCGGGTTCGGCGGGCTCCGTGGTGCTGAGGGAGCTGGATCCGGTGGATTCCGGGTCGGGGGCGGGTTCGGCGGGCTCGGGGATGCTGAGGAAGCAGGATCCGCTGAGCTCGGCCGCGCGGCTGACGGTGAACTCGCGGTAGGCCGCCATACCAGAGTCGCCGAAGAACCCGAGTACCTCCAGCCGGGCCGCGGACGAGAGGACCGGCGCGGGCAGCAGAGCGAAGACCCTAGACGGCGACACGCTGCGGGGCAGGTCCAGGCCGCAGGCCGGGCAGCCGGCGGCGTGCTCGAGCAGGCGGTCGCGCTGGGCGGAGGTGGTGGGGTCCGTCCAGCCGCTCATCAGCGCGGAGCGATCCGGGCAGGCCGGGTTCAGCTTGATCAATATCTCGGCGCCCAGGGCCCGCTGCAGATCCCGGCGCGCCCGGTCCAGGAGCGCCTGGACCTCGGCCTCGGGCAGGCCGAGCACGAGGCGCAGGTCCACCTCGTGCCGGGTGGCCAGTTCGAGGGCCTCAACCTCGTCGGCGGGCATGCTCGTGACCGCTTTCCACGCCATCAGCCGCGAATCGGCGTCATCGGTGCCCGGGAGGGCAACCGGTTCGTCGGCATCTGCGGCCGGAGCCGCCTCACGCCGGAGACATTCCCCGCGGGCCAGCGAGTAGAGCCACAGGCCGAGCCATTCGTCGAAAACCAGGTGCCCGATTTGCGCGGTCGCGACCACCAGCGCATCACGCACCGCGACCTGCGCGTTCTCGCGATTGCGGAGCATGCACCAGCAGTAACTGAAGAGCCGGTCGCCGTAAGCGTCAAGCAGTTCCGTGAGCGCGTCCGGTGATCTGGACCGCAGCGCCACTGCGAGCTGGGAGTCACTCATGTCGAAAAGCTAGAGCAAACGCCTGCGGGCAGCCACCTATTCAACATAACGAGAGGTTAAACCAGCACTATTTCCTTAGTGCACGGAAACGAATCAATGGTGCTACTAAAATGGATTATTCCGATCAAGCGATCTAGTTGGTTAACGCCTATTCGTACCATTTACCGTAAAGGCCGGTGCACGGCGCAGGCCAAAGGGTCGTAGCGGGCGGGAGCGAGGCCGGTCAGCAACGGGGCCGAGGCGGGGTCATCCGGGTTGACGTGCCGTCCCAGGATGACGGCCGCGACGTGGCTGGCGCCGGCCAGCCGGAGCGCGGCGGCGGCCGACTGGGCGCTGGCGCCCGACACCCAGGTGTCGTCCAGGAGCAGCACGCTGGCCCCGGCGGGCCGGGCCAGGACCTGGAAGCGTTCCGGGTCGAGGTCACGGCCCTGGCGGCCGGGGCGCAGGGCCAGCGGACAGCCCGGCAGGCACAGGTAGGGCGAGACGAGATGCAGCAGCGGATGCGGGCCCGGGCGCCCGGCGCCGGTCGGGACCACGGCCAGGCACTCAGGCGGGGGCATCCCGGCGTGCCGCCACACGCAGCGGCCGTGATCGGCCAGGAAGGCCAGCAGCAGGGCCAGGACCGAAGCCCGGGCCGAAGCGGCGGGTGCCCATCCCGACTTGTACTGCCACAGGTCGCCGGCGAACGCGGTGCCCCTGATCGCGTAGGAGATCGGCACCACCGCGTCGGCCAGCAGGCCGTGACCGAGCCGGGCGTGGCGCCGGCACTGATAGCAGCGGGCGAAGCCGGGACGCATCGGGCCACGGCACACCTCGCAGTCCGGAGCGAGCGCGCCGGCGGGACGCGGCGCCGGCGGACACAGCGGGGGCGCGGTGGACCGCAACCGCAGCCGCAGGCGGTCCCAGCCGACGGTCTGGCCAGGCATGATCCGATGCTACGGATCGACACCGACAAAACACCGGGCGAGAAGCCTGACCGGCCGCACCGGGATGCCGCCAATCATTAGGCATCGGTTAAATCTCACTCATACGCACGCCTGTCCGTTCCTGATACGGCAGAATGATCCCTGCCAGGACGGCGGCCGGGCACCGGCGCGGCATCTCCCGCTGCCCGATACGACTCACGCTGATACGACTCATGGCAAGGACTTGTGTGATCGACAGGAGCGAAACGGTATTGCCGGGCTCCAGCCCAGACGCTGAAGCCGAGAGCGTCGCCGAGACCGTGGCCGAAGCGCCCGCGATCGCCCCGTCCTGGCCGGCCCAGAGCACCGTGAGCAGTTCCCGCGTCGACCGGATCATCTGGGGTACGGGCGAGGTGCTGCGGCGGCACTGGCTGCTGGCCCTCCTGATCGCCGGCGGGCTGGTGCTGCGGGTGGTGACCCAGTTTGCCTACGAGCCGGCCCTGCTGTTCATCGACTCCAAGAAGTACCTGTTCGGCACCAACTTCGGCGCCACCGCGTGGGGATCCTACGATCCGATCGGCTACACGCTGCTCGTGCTGAAGCCCGTGCTGATGTTCACCAACCTGGGCTTCGTGGCGCTGCTGCAGCACGTGGCTGGGCTGGGCATGGCGGTCGCGCTCTACGTCCTGATGCTGCGCCGAGGCGTGACCCGCTGGCTCGCCGCGCTGGCCGTGGCGCCGGTCCTGCTCGACGCGTACCAGCTGAACGCGGAACAGACGATCATGCCCGACGTGCTGTTCGAGGCGCTGGTGGTGGCGGGGATCGTGCTGCTGCTGTGGCGGCCCCGGCCCGCGCTCCCCTTCGTCATCCTGGCCGGCCTCGCGCTCGGCACGTCGGCACCGGTCCGCCAGGTCGGCGAGGCGCTGATCCTGCCCGCCCTGATCTACGTGCTGGCCGCCGCCCGGGACTGGCGCACCCGGCTGGTGCAGGGCGTGGTGCTGATCGTCTGCTTCGCGCTGCCGGTCGTGGGGTACATGGGCTACTCCAAGGTGATCCTGCACTACGGGTTCCAGCTTTCCAACATGGGCGACGCCTACCTGTACGGCCGGGCGGCCCACGCCGCCGACTGCGCCACGCTGAAGCTTCCCGCCGACGAGCAGCCGCTGTGCCCCACCCCGGCGCAGGCCCTGAAGTTCGGCGTGGACGGGCTGGTCAACAACCCGCTGTCGCCGCGGGTGGAATACGACCCGGTCAACGTCAAGATCGGCGTGGCAGAAGACACCATCCCGCTGCAGCGCCAGTTCGCCTACGCGGTGATCAAGCAGCAGCCCATGCGGGTGGTCGGCGACATCACCCGGGACTCGATCAAGATCTTCGCCCTGACCCGGAACACCGTGGAGGGCGATACCCCGATCAAGCGCTGGCAGTTCCAGAACGTCTACCCGACCTTCCCGCCCGGCATCACCGCCAGCGGCCCGAAGAGCGCCACCAGCCTGTTCGCCCAGGCGGGCGGCGGCGGGTCCGCGCGGATCCGCCGGCCCCTGGCCGTCGGACTGCGGTACTACCAGCTGCACGGCGGGTACACGCCGGGGCCGGTGTTCCTGCTCGGGCTGCTGCTCGGGCTGGCCGGCATCTTCACCTTCGGCCGGCGTCGCGATCCGGAGAACCTTTCCCTGGCCTGCCTGCTGATCACCGGCAGCGCGGTCGCCGTGCTGCTCGGCGCGGACCTGTACGAGTTCTCCTGGCGCTACCAGCTGCCGGCCCTGGTCACGCTGCCCATCGCCGGCGCGCTCGGGGCCACCGCGATCGCCCGGCAGGTCCGCAACCGGCGGGCCAGCAAGGCTGGTCCGTCCGCACCCGCGGAGGAGCTGGCCGCCGCCGAGCCCGGGCCGGTGCGCTAGCGCATGCCCGCCGCGCCGGAGGGGGCGGACGTCCGCATGCTCACCACCGGTGTGGTGTACGAAGACCAGTGGATGCGGCTGCGCCGGGACGAGATCGAACGGCGCGACGGCTCCCGCGGCACCTACGCGTACATCGACAAGCCCGACTTCGCGCTCGTCATCCCGGCTGAACACGACGGCTTTCACCTGGTCGAGGAGTACCGGTACCCGATCAGCCGGCGCACCTGGTCCTTCCCGCAGGGCGGCTGGCCGTCCGGGGAGACCGGCAGTCCGGAGGAACTCGCCCGGCTCGAACTCAGCCAGGAGACCGGGCTGCGCGCCGGAGCCCTGGCCAAGCTCGGGTTCCTGCACTGCGCGCACGGGACCAGTAACCAGGGTGGCCACTACTTCCTGGCCACCGAGCTCGAACCGGGTGCGCCGGAGCGGGAGAGCGAAGAGCAGGACATGCGGCAGGCGTGGTTCCCCCGGGCCAGGTTCGAGGAGATGATCGGTGAGGGCCTGATCACCGACGACTCCACCGTAGGTGCGTACGCTCTCCTGCTGATCAGCGAGCGCCGGGCCGGAGCCCGGTCAGCTGGCGCGTAGCGTGCCGGTGACGCCGCGACGGCGCCGCGCCCGCGTCTCGGTGACCAGCAGCAACGCGGCGATCACGATCAGGACGACGGCCGGCAGGCCGAGCGCGGCCAGGTCGGGCTGAAGCTGGACCGGGACGCTCGTGCCGGTGAACCCGGACAGGTCCAGAGCCGAGCCGAGCAGCGGCGGCAGCGCGACGGCACAGGCGAGGCCGGCCACGACCGCGGCGAGTACGGACGGCATGGCCTCGGCTAGGACCAGCCCGACGGCTCGCTCGTAGCCCATGACCACGAGCCGGGCCAGGGTCAGCTCGCGTTGCGCCGACCCCAGGGCCAGGCCGAGCAGCACGATGAACAGGCCGAACGCCGCGGCCGCCGCGATGGTCAACGTGCAGATGACCGCGCCGCCGTGCTGCAGCGGCGAGCTGGCCAGCTGGGCGAGCACGGCCGCGCGGTAGGTGATCGTGCTGCCCGGGATGGCGCGGCTGACCACCGCGGCCAGCCGCGCCTGGTCGATCCCGGAGCCGTTGACCAAGATGAGGTTCGGCGCCGGGCGGCCGTCCCGGCCGGGCAGGGTCCGCAGCGCCAGCACGGCGAACCCGCCGCCGCCTGGTAGGGCCGGGGTGGCGCTCAGCGTGCCCGCCACCCGCACCGTGACCGGCCCGATCGCGGCCGCCGAGAACAGCCGGGTCGTCGCCCGCCCGAACGCGGCGGCCGCGGACGGGGAGGCGATCACCGGTATGGCCACGCCGGAAGAGGCGGGCGCGGTGCCGAGCCGGCCTGCGGGGAAGGACGGGAACGGGGTGCCGGCGGTCAAGGCCGCGTAGCTCGCCGGGTCCACACCCAGCAGCGTCACCGGCTGGCCAGCCGAGGTCTCCCAGTCCGTGGCCCAGACCGCGGTCGCCTGGCGCACGCCGGGAACCGCCGCGATCTCCCGCACCGCGGCGGAGCCCGCCGGGGACCCGGCTTCCGTCCTGATGACCGCGTCAGCCCCCGTGCTCTGCCAGGACGCCGCTGCCTCGCCGCGGCCGATGCCGTCGCTGACCGTCCCGGCGAAGCTGGCCACGCCGAGCGCCAGCACGAGCGCGAACGCGGGCAGCGTCGCGAAGGGCCGGGCCGCCCCGGAGAGCGCCACGAAGCCGGTCGCGCCCGTGCCGCGCGCCGACAGGGCGAGCAGGCCGCGCACGGCCAGCGGGTACAGCCGCAGCATGACCAGGACGACCGGGATCACCACCAGCACCGGCGCCGCGCTGAGGTACAGGTTGACGCCGCCGTTGGCCGGCAGGCCCTGGTCGCGCAGCACGACCACTCCCGCCACGCAGGCCGCGCACGCGGTCAGCTCGGCGACCAGGCGGCGCCACCTCACCCGGACCCGGCGGGTCTCGGCGGTGGTGATCCGCGCCGGGTTGAGGGCCGAGCCGGCCCGGGAGCCGAGCTGCGGGAGAAGACTCGGGTGGGCGTGCGGCAGCAGACTACGGTGCCGCCACACCGCGATCAGCGGCGGGCCGGCCAGCGCGACCGCGACCGCGACGCCGGCCAGCCACCAGCCGAGCGCCGGGACGCTGGTCCCGCCTGGGACCAGGGCGACGGCCAGGCCGGCCCCCAGCAGCGCGCCGGGCACGGCCGCGACCAGAGCGCCGCGCCCGGTCACCGCGGCCAGCTGCCGCACCGACCCGCCCCGGGCCCGCAGCACGCCGAGCTCGCCGTTCCGGCGGGCCACGATCATCCGGCCCGCGAGCGCGATCACCGCCGCGCCGGTCATGGTCAAGCTGACGAACAGCAGCAGCAGCACGGTCTGCACGGCCGACTGGGTGGCGATGAACGCCGCCAGGTCGGCGATCAGCGGCGAGGTGACCGTCACCGTGCCCGCGGACTGCTGAAGGTCGCCGGTCAGCGCCGGGATGGCCGCGGTGGCCCGGTTCAGGTTCGCCTGCAGTCCCGGCGCCTGGTCCGCGTCCACGGCGCCGAGGGCGAGCGGGAACACCCAGTTCAAGATCATGCTGGACCGGCCGAACGCGTGCTGCATCGCGGTGAGCTGGCCGGGGTCGGCGATCAGCCCGCCCGCCCAGTACGGCGAGGCTTGCGGCGGGGTGTTGAGCGCCGGCGCGGCGACGGTGGGGTCCAGGGTCCAGAAGGCCGAGCCGGGGTCGCGCTCTTGGACGATCGCGGTGACGACCACGGTCGAGGCGCCGTCCGAGGTGAGCAGCAGCAGGCTGGCGCCCAGGCGCAGCCCGAGAACAGTGGCCGTCTGGGTGGTGGCCGCGACTCCCACCGCCCCGGCGGGCACCGGGCCCGCGTACGATCCGGCCACCACCTGCGCGTAGCCGGCGAGCGGGTCGCGGTAGCTGACCTCGAGGCTGACCGGGACCTCGCCCGGTGCGCCGCCCGGCGGCGGCGCGCTCAGCTTGGACGTGAGCAGCCTGGTGGTCACGCTCCCCCACGCGCCGGCCGCCAGCGGCAGCTGGAGTCCGGCCAGGCCGGCGCCGAGCTCGCTGCGCGACGCGTCGAGATCGGCCGGCGCCAGCCCCTGCTCCTGCTCGTTCAGGGAGAACCCGTTCGGGTTGGTGAAGTCGCTCCAGCCCGCGGTCATCTGGACCGTCTTGTCCGTGCTGGCCACCCCGGCCAGGGTCTGCCGTAGCGCCTGCGTCCGGGTGTGCAGGCTGAACGCGGGGCCGGCCAGCGCGGCGAAGACGCACCCGCCGACCAGCAGCGCGAGCGCAATGTAGGCCCGGGTCATGCCGCCTCCGCGGCGCGCAGCCCGGCGGCGGCGTCGGGCCGCCGCGCGACCGCCGCGGCCGCGGCGAGGACCGGCAGCACGGCGACCGCGAGCGCCAGCAGCAGCGCCCGGGACCAGCCGATCTCGATGAGCACCGACGGCACCGGCGCGGTCCCGGACGAGGTGAGCGTGACGGCGGGCACGAGCAATTCGGCGAGCACCGCACCGAGGGCCAGGCCCGCCGCCGCCGCGGGCAGGCTCAGCATCAGCTTCTCCAGGCACAGCTGCCCAGCCGCCGCGCGCGGCGGCACGCCGAGGGCGGCGAGCAGCGCGCTTTCCGCGCGGCGCTGCCGGACGTCGGCCACGATGCTCACCAGGAAGCCGGTGACGGCGAGCACCGCGGCGGCGACGGCGATGGCCAGCAGCGCCTGCTGGGGCACGGCGGACAGCGGGTTGCCGAGCAACCCGGCCGCCACCGCCGCCGTGGTGGTGACCGCCGAGCCGGGCGGCACCGCCGCGGCCAGGCCCGGCGGCGCGCCGGACCCGCCGGACGCGCCGGACGCACCGGACGCGCCGGGCGAGGCTGAGCCGGTGGCTAGCCACCACTGCGTCACCTGCGCGGGCGGGAGCAGGTCGCCGGCCAGGACGCCTTGCAGAGCGCCCAGGTCCACGACCAGCGCGCCGCCAGCGGCGGGC
>Ga0302229_10001888_pt1 | contig 15606 bp, 10 predicted proteins | sample II_Palsa_N1_3_FD_193518 | JGI IMG/M metagenome (GOLD analysis project Ga0302229, IMG submission 193518) | Peat permafrost microbial communities from Stordalen Mire near Abisko, Sweden - II_Palsa_N1_3 | ecosystem: Environmental > Terrestrial > Soil > Palsa > Peat permafrost | place: Sweden... | reverse complement strand
CCAGGTAGGTGATCTCGCCCAGGCAGTCGCAGCCCAGGGCCAGCGAGGTGGTCATGAAGCCCAGGCCCCACTCGCCGATGTCGAACGCGGTCCTGCGGTAGTGGTCCGGGCTGGCGTCGCGGTACGGGACGACCATCTCGGCGAACGAGAGCCGGTGCGCCACCGGCCGCAGCCGCCCCGCGTCGCGGAACCCCACCTGGTGCAGCACCAGGCCCTCGCGGTGGTTGAACCCCAGCCGCAGCTCCCAGTCCTGCCAGCGCAGCAGGTGGCCCTCCAGACTGAAGCCGGCCCCGGCGGGCTGGCTGATTTCCAGCGGAGCCACCTCGCGCAGCGGCTGGCCGATGAGCTTGGGCAGGTACTCCCCGCGCACGTCCGGGCCCGCCGAGACCTCGCCGCTGTCCTCGAGCTCGAGCAGCGTCATCCGGTTCAGGTCGACGACCGGGTGCAGCCCGGTGACGTGATGGGCGTACGGGTTGCCGTCCTCGCTGGCCCGGTACCAGACGTCGCACCAGCCCAGCCGCAGGCCCTGGTAGCGTCCGGGCACCAGCGCCGCCCCGTAGGCCCACATATCGGTCAGCACCAGGGACATGTCGGTGATCCCGCGCCGGGCCAGCGCCTCGACCAGAGCCGGCTGGCCGCGCAGCATCTGGTCGCACTCGTGCCACTCGTCCACCGTCATGTTCGGCTGCTGGCCCGGCAGGTGCTCCCAGCTCGTGACCGCGTCCCCGGTCAGCGACACCACCGCCCGGTAGGCCTGCCCGTCGGTCCGGTCCCAGCCCACCGCGAGCACTTCCCGGCTGGTCACCTGGCCTGCGGCCAGCGCGTCCTTGGCCGGCTCCCTGAGCTCGATCGAGGCGATCCGCCAGCTGCCGGGCAGGCCGCGGTCCCGCCGCAGGATCGCGGCGGCCTGCCGGATCTCCTCCGCCGTCAGCGGGTCGAGCGGATGCTCCGGGCCGGCGTCAGCGGATCTCCCGGACGGCTGAGCTGAGTTGGTCACGATCGTCCCTCCATTCCCGCGGGCATGGCCCATCCTGGCCGATGACCGGCGCCACGGCTACACCCGGCCTGGCCTTCGCCGGGCCTAGCACCCGCCGCGGCTTGCGGTGCTGCCTGCCCAGGCCCTACGTTGCGGCCATGCACAGTGTGGATCCGACGACGGAGTCGATGATCAGGTCGGTGCTCGCCTACGCGGAGAACCGGTTGCGGCTGGACCCGGTCCCGCTGGACAAGGGCCCCAAGGACCCGGCCGAGCTGGAAGCGGCGCTGCGCGGGCTGCTCGGGCCCGGGCCGCACAACCCCGACCAGGTGCTCGGCGTGTACACCTCGGTCATGGCGCCCGCGGTGATCTCGGCGGACAGCCCGCGTTTCCTCGGCTTCATCCCGGCCGCGCCGACCAAGGCCGCGCTGCTGTTCGACATGCTGATCTCCTGCGCGTCGATCCAGGGCATCTCCTGGCTGGAGGCGGCCGGCGCGATCAGTGCCGAGAACCAGGTGCTGCGGCTGATCGCCGATGCGGCCGGGATGCCGCCCGCGGCGGGCGGGTGCTTCGTCTCCGGCGGCTCGGCCGGTAACCTGTCCGCGCTGGTGGTGGCGCGCGAGGTGGCCAAGCGCAAGGCCGGATCCTCAGGTCTGGGCCGCCGCTGGCGGGTGGCGGTCAGCGAGGACGCGCACTCCTCGATCGTCAACGCGCTGCGGATCTGCGAGATGGACTCGCTGCTCGTGCCCGCCCCCGATCACCGGCTGACCGGCGCCGGCCTGCGGGCCGCGATCGGCGCGGACGGCCACCCCTCCTCGATCGCCGCGGTCGTGGCCACCTCGGGCACGACCAACGCCGGCATCATCGATGACCTGGCCGGCGTCGCCGCGGTCGCGCGCGAGTACCGGCTGTGGTTCCACGTGGACGGCGCCTACGGCGGGGCCGGGCTGTTCGCGCCGAGCATCCGGGCCTGCTACGACGGCATCGAGCACGCCGACTCGTTCATCGTCGACCCGCACAAGTGGCTGTTCGCCCCGTTCGACTGCGCGGCCCTGCTGTACCGGGACCCGTCGATCGCCAAGTCGGTGCACAAGCAGGACGCCTCGTACCTCGACGTCATCCACGACACGCCGGGGGAGTGGAACCCGACCGACTACGCCTACCACCTGACCAGGCGGGCCCGCGGCCTGCCGCTGTGGTTCTCGCTGGCGGTCTACGGGGTGACCGCGTACACCGAGGCCATCGAGACGGCGATCGCGCTGGCCCGCCAGGCCGCGGTCGAGATCAAGGCCCGGGACCACCTGGAGCTGATCCGCGAGCCCGAGCTCGGCGTGGTGCTGTTCCGCCGCCGCGGCTGGACCTCCGCGCAGTACACCCGGTGGGCGGACCAGCTGCTGACCGATCAGGTGGCGTTCATCCCGCCGTCGGCCTGGGAAGGCGAGACCGTGGCCAGGTTCGCGTTCCTGCACCCGCAGACCCCGATGGAGCTGGTCCGCGAGATCCTGGACCGGATGGCCTGACGCGCCCCGCCTCGGCCAGGCCGCGCCGGCCACGGCCCGCGGCGGTCCCGCTGCATATAGTGCGGGGGTGGCTCCAACTGCGATTCTGCTCGACGCGGGCGGGGTGCTGGTCTTCCCCGCACCCGCTCACGTGCTGCCGCCGCTTCGCGAAGCGGGCCTGGACCCCGACCTCGCCACCCTGGAACGAGCCCACTACCACGCGATGGCGGTGCAGGACGCGGCCGAAGTGCCGCCGGTCAGCCTGACCTGGTGGCGTGACTACCTGAGCACCTACGTGGCGGCCTGCGGCGTGGCCCAGGACCGGTGCGAGGCCCTCGCCGATCAGATGGCCAGCCGGGTCGCGGGACGCACCTGGGCGCACGCCGGCCTCGGCGCGTTCGACGGCCTGCGGGCCGTGGCCGCACTCGGCGTCCCGATCGGCGTGGTCTCCAACTCGGACGGCTCGGTCGAGGCCGACCTGCGCAGCGCCGGCCTGTGTTACGCACCCCGCCCCGCCGAGCCCGTGCCCGGCGCGGTCCCGGTGGGCGTCATCATCGATTCCGCGGTGGTCGGCGTGGCCAAGCCCGACCCGGGCATCTTCGCCATCGCGCTCAGCGCCCTGGGCGTGCCGCCGGGCCAGACCGTCCTGCACGTCGGGGACAGCCTGCGCTACGACGTGGCCGGCGCCCTGGCCGCGGGGCTGCAGCCGGTCCACATGGACCCCTACGGCTTCTGCCCGGCACCCGATGATCACCCGCACATCCGCCGCCTGGCCGACCTGCCGGACCTGGCCGGCGGCTGACGGGCGGCTAAGCAGCCCTCAACCGCTCGGCGCTTACTGTCCGGCGGGGATAGACTACGGGCTTTCGGCGGCGATGCCTGAGAGTGAGAATCCGGAACCATGCGCTGGTCCAAGATGCACATCCCGACGCTGCGTGATGACCCGGCGGACGCCGGTGCGCCGAGCCACCGCCTGCTGCTGCGCGGCGGCTACATCCGCCAGCTGATGGCCGGGCACTACTCGCTGCTGCCGCTCGGCCAGCGGGTCCGGCTCAAGGTCATCCAGATCATCCGCGAGGAGATGAACGGAATCGGCGCGCAGGAACTCCTGATGCCGGTCATGCACCCCGCCGAGCTCTGGCAGATAAGCGGCCGCTGGGAGGTGATGGGCGAGGAGATGTTCCGGCTCAAGGACCGCAAGGGCGCCGACCTGGCGCTGGGCATGACCCACGAGGAGATCGTCTCCACCCTGGCCACCGAGCTCGACTCCTACCGCCAGCTGCCGCAGATGTGGTACCAGTTCCAGACCAAGCTGCGCGACGAACCGCGGCCCAAGGCGGGCCTGATGCGCACCCGCGAGTTCACCATGAAGGACTCCTACAGCTTCGACCTCGGACCGGACGGGCTCGACGTGTCCTTCCGCGCCCACCGCGACGCCTACGCCCGGGCGTTCGACCGCCTCGGCATCCCGGCCCTGCAGGCGCAGGCGTCCAACGGCACGATGGGCGGCTCGGACTCGATCGAGTTCGTCTGCCCGTCCCCGACCGGCGAAGATCTCGTCATCCACTGTCCTGAGTGCGACTACGCCGCGAACATCGAGAAGGCGACGTCCCGGCTGGCCGCCGTAGACGATTCCCCGGAACGGACGGTGCTGCTTGCCTCGCCCGAACCGTTCCCCACCCCGGGCGTCCGCACCATCGAGGACCTTTCCACGCAGTACCAGGCGCCTGCCGACCGCCAGATCAAGACCCTGGTCTACGTCCTCGACGACACGCTCACCCTGGTCCTGATGCGGGGCGACCACGCGCTGCACGAGCAGAAGCTGGTCGATGCCACCGGCGCGGTCGCGGTCCGTCCGGCGCAGCCCGAGGAGATCCGCGAGGCCCTCGGCGCTCTGCCCGGCAGCCTCGGCGCGGTCGGCGTCACTGCTCACCCGGTCATCGCCGACGAGGCGCTGCGCGGCCGCCGCGGCATGTACACCGGCGCCAACATCGACGACACCCACCTGCGCGGCGTCGACGTCGAGCGGGACATCAACGTCGGCCAGTGGGCCGACCTGCGCCAGACGGCGGCCGGCGAGGGCTGCGTCAACTGCGGGCATGGGCTCGAGGTGGAGCGGGGCATCGAGGTCGGCCACATCTTCAAGCTCGGCTACAAGTTCAGCAACGCCCTCGGGCTCAGCGTGTCCGGCCCTGACGGCAAGCCCGTCAAGCCGATCATGGGCTGCTACGGCATCGGCGTGGAGCGGGCGATGGCCGCGGCCGTCGAGGTCCACTACGACGCCAAGGGCATCGTCTGGCCGGTCGCGATCGCCCCGTTCGAGGTCGTGGTGGTGATCGCCCAGCAGGACGACACCGCCGTGGCCGAGGCGGGGGAGAAGGTGTACCAGGCCCTGCTCGGCGCGGGCGTCGAGGTCATCGTGGATGACCGGCCGGTCCGCGCCGGCGTCAAGTTCAGCGACGCCGAACTGGTCGGCATCCCGTTCCGGGTCACCGTGGGCAAGCGCGGCCTGGCGTCGGGGTCCGCGGAGCTGACCGACCGCGCCACCGGCTCCACCGTGGCTGTCCCGCTGGACGAGGTGCCGGCCCAGGTCCGCGAAGCAGTGGCCCAGGCCCTCGCGGCCCGCCGTTAAGGGGACCGGACGGGCAACGAGAGGAGACAAGGACGAATGACCACTCCCGGAGAAGCCGTCCAGTATTTGCGGTGGAGGAAGGACGTGGCCGACCACGACTATGACGCCGCCTCCAGCTACCTCAGTATCCGCTTCGGCGAGAGCCGGGCGCAGGAGGTGTCGAAGAAGCTGAAGAAGGTCCCGGTCATCCAACGCCGCGCCAACGACATCCTGCGGGCGACCCAGCGCGTGCCCCTGCCGCTGTCGGACCCGGGCGTGCTGAGAGACCTGCAGAAGGTGCTGGCCGGGGAGAAGCTGTCTCCGGTTCTCATAGCGGAGGCGGATATCGCGGACGGCTACCACCGTGTCTCCCTCGCCTACGCGCTCGACCCTTACGCAGACGTGCCGCTCAAGCTTATCGAATGATCTACCCCTCCTGGCGATCGCGGGCCTGGCAGCGCAGCGCCCGGAGCACGTCGTCGCGGCCCTCGACGAGCAGGCGCCGCAGCGCGGCCGGCGGCTGCTCGGCGGCGATGTAGGCGTCGGTCGCTTCGACCGTCTCCGCCGAGATCGCGCCCACCGTGTAGACGGTGCTGACAAAGTCCTGCGCCATGGCCGACGACCAGTCACGCCACACCGCGCCGATCACCTCGAAGTACTTCGCCAGGTACGGCTCCATCAGCTCGGGGTGGTCCGCGTCGGTGAAGCCGCCCAGGGTGGCGCGGAACGCCGCGATGGTCTGCTCGCCCGCGGTCAGCAGTTCCCAGGTCTCGCGCTTGGCCTCAGGAGTCGGAATGGCGGCCCGGCAGGTCGCGGCGTTCCTTTCGCCCGCGTCGGTGGCGTCTCGCGCCAGCTCCGCGTCGATGTCCTTCGACCCGAAGCCGCCGAAGACCCCGAAGCCTGCCTCATCTGCTCCGGTGCCGCGACTGACCAGGCGCAGCAGCAGGGCCCAGCGCAGGTCGGTGTCGACGCTGAGGCCGTCGATCACGACCGAGCCGTCCAGCAGCCCGGCCAGCAGGGCCAGGTCATGGCCGGACGTGGCCACGCCCGCGAAGGCCCGGACGTAGGCGAGCTGGAGGTCTGATCCGGCCGGCGCCGCGTCCAGCAGCTCGCGCAGCTTGCCGGCCATCAGGGTCAGCCCGGCTTCCCGCCAGCCGGGGTCGGCGAACCGGCGCACCGCCTGGCTCGCCTGCCGCAGCAGCGTCTGCACCACGCTGATGTCGGCCACCGACGAGACGCCGGACAGGACCAGCCGGACGTAATCGCGCGCCGCCATCTCACCGTCGCGGCACATGTCCCAGGCGGCCGACCAGCACAGCGCCGCGGGCAGGGAGTCGGTGAACGTCCCGATGCCCCCGCCCGCGTGCCCGTGGCCGTCCGAGCCGATCAGGGTGCGCAGCGAATGCTCGTCGAGTCGGATCTTGGCGTAGGTGAGGTCGTCGTCGTTGACCAGGACGAGGTCCGGGCGCGGCTGCCCCGCGAGTTCAGCTATCACCGTGCGCGGGCCCGCCACGTCGGTCTCGATGCGATGCCGGCGGGTGATGCCCGCCTCGGTCTGGTCGTAAAGGCCGATCGCGATGCGGTGCGAACGGAGCACGGGGTGGGTGGCGGCTGCTTCCTGTTCCACCACGAATTCGGTGAACAGTCCGTCCGCATCGACGGAATAGGACGGCCGCAGCGTATTCACCCCCGCGGTCTGCAGCCATTCGGCGGACCACGAGGTCAGGTCGCGGCCCGAGGTTTCCTCGAGCGCGGCCAGCAAGTCGGCCAGCGTCGCGTTCCCGAACGCATGCCCGGCGAAATACTTCCGCACGCCGTCCAGGAAGTTTTCCCGCCCGACGTAGGCCACGAGCTGCTTGAGCACGGCGGCGCCCTTGGCGTAGGTAATCCCGTCGAAGTTCACCTCGACCGCGTGGATGTCGGGAATGTCGGCCGCGATCGGATGGGTGGAAGGCAGCTGGTCCTGCCGGTACGCCCAGGCCTTGTACAGCTGCGCGAACGTGGTCCAGGCCGCCGTCCACCGGGTGGCCTCGGACTGCGCGAGCGTGCCGGCCCACGTGGCGAAGGACTCGTTCAGCCACAGATCGTCCCACCAGCGCATCGTGACCAGGTCGCCGAACCACATGTGCGCCATCTCGTGCAATATCGTCTCGGCGCGCGCCTCGTGAGCGAAATCCGTGACCCGGGACCGGAAAATATAGGCTTCGAGGAACGTGACGCAGCCCGCGTTTTCCATCGCGCCTTCTTTGAACTCCGGCACGAACAGCTGGTCATACTTCCCGAACGGATATTTTATGCCGAACGAGGCGTGGTAGAAGTCGAAGCCCTGGCGCGTCACTTCCAGGATTTCGTCGGCATCGAGGTACTCAGCCAGCGACTGACGGCAGAAAAGTCCGAGCGGAATGCCATCGTGGGTGTCCCTGACCACGTGGTACGGGCCGGCCGCGACCGCCGTGATGTAGGTCGGTATGACCGGCGTCGGCGGGAAATGCCAGCGCAGCGCGCCAGCGGCCGAAGTGGTCGACTCGGGCGCCATGTTCGAGACCACCAGCCAGTCTTCCTGGGCCGTGACGGTCAGTTCGTAGCTGGCCTTCATGTCCGGCTGGTCGAAGCAGGCGTAGACCCGGTGCGCGTCGAAGGTCTCCAGGTCCGAATACAGGTAAACCCGCCCGTCGACGGGGTCGGTGAACCTGTGCAGTCCTTCCCCGCTGCGCGAGTAGGAGCACTCGGCCAGAACCCGGAGGACGTTCTCGGGCGCTAGGTCGGTCAGGGTGATCCGGTCGCCGTCGAAGGCGTCGAGGCTGACAGGTTCGTCGTTCAGGGTGATCTCGCGGACCGCGGGCGCGGTCAGGTCGACGAAGGTAGACGAGCCGGGCGCCCCGCAGCTGAACCTGAGCACGCTGACCGAGCCGAACGTGGAGTCGCCCTCCACCAGGTCGAGCTCCACCTCGTACGAGGTGACCTGGATGAGCGCCGAGCGTGCCATGGCCTCGTCGCGGGTCAGGTTCGATGTCACCGGGTGGTCCCTTCGTGTGTGCCGGGCCCTGGGTGGCGGGCCACAGTAGTGGTCGGGCGGAATTCACGGTCCTGCCGCGGGGTTGTCGCTGCCGGTGCCGCGTTGTCGTCGGCACATGCCAGAGTTACTCATGTTAAGGAGTGCGAATGACCCAGCAAGAGCCTACGCAGCAGGAGCCGACGGTTGTCGACTTCTGGTTTGACCCTATCTGCCCGTGGGCGTGGATCACTTCGCGCTGGATCCTTGAGGTCGAGAAGGTCCGCCCGGTCCGGGTGGCCTGGCACGTGATGAGCCTGTCCGTGCTGAACGAGGGCAAAGAGGACCTGCCGGAGCAGTACGCCGAGCTGCTGCGGACCGGCTGGTATCCGGTCCGGGTGCTGATCGCGGCCGAGCAGGCCCACGGCTCCGAAGTGCTCCTGCCGCTGTACACCGCACTCGGCACGCGCTTCCACCACGACAAGGCCCCGCGGGACCGCGAGACGATCTCGGCCGCCCTAGCCGAAGCAGGCCTGCCCGCTGACCTGGCAGACGCGATGGACTCCACCGGGTACGACGCCGCCGTCCGCGCCTCGCACGCCGAAGGCATCAACCGGGTCGGCTATGACGTCGGCACCCCGGTCATCTCGGTGAATGGCATGTCGGTCTTCGGACCGGTGATGTCGCCGATCCCGCGCGGAGAGGCCGCGGCCCGCCTCTGGGACGGCGTCCTGGCCCTCGCAGGCACCGACGGCTTCTTCGAGCTGAAGCGCTCCCGCACCCGAGACCCGATCTTCGACTAACCCGCCCCGCCCGCGCCGTCCCCTCCGCTCGCCCCGCCCGCCCAGCTCGGTGTGGCTAGGGGCGGCGTCGGCGACCCCCCGCATCCCGCCCACCAGTCCCAGCGCTTTTCCGTCCAGCCGTCCCCGCATCCCCCCGTCCCCCCGTCCCCGCATCCCCCCGTACGCTTTCCCGTCCGGTATCGTCGCGCGCACCATCCCCGGCGTCGGTTCTCCTCACGGCGTCCGCCGGACTGACGTTCGCCGGCGCGTTGCTCGCCAGGCTGGCCTCGGCCGCCTCAGCGTCGGCGAGCTGCTCGTCCCGTGGCCGGGATACATCCCTGGCGCGCATCGCCGCGCTTAGCGTCACCTTCATTGCTGGCACAAGCTCATCCTCCTCCCGCCAGTGTCACCCAAGAGCCGCCCGCGCGCACCGCTCAGCCGATCCGCCCACCACCACCCGCCCAAGGTCCAGTCCCGCAATCATCACCAGCCCCAAGGACTCACCAGCCTCAAAAGCAGCGGAGGGTAACCGGCTCAACGTTCGAACGATCCGGCGGGGCGCAGTCCTGAAACTGGATCTGCGGATCTGTAGTTGCGATCAAGCCTGTCCAATACCACAGCGGTCACAAGAACCACGCAAGCAACAAAAACGCAAAGGCCGCTTCGGTTATCGTGGCGGATCCGGGCTTAGTGGTGGATCCGGTGCATCCCGATCCCCCCGATCCACCGCCAGGCCCGGATCCACCACCAAAATCCGCCCGTGAATACGGCAGACCGGACAAAGGGGATGCGCGACGACTGCAATCGGCCGATAGGCGGATCATGACCTGGTGCGACACGGCGCGGATCGCGATCATCGGCTCCCTGTGCTGGCCGCGGCGCTCGGGGTACTCACCTTGTAGCAGCTTTTACGCGATGGCGGTCATCGCGGGTGTTCTTCTCCCCGCTCCGCGGCATGCGCGACACCTCAGAAGTGCGCGACACCTCAGAAGATGGCCGGGCACCAGGGGGCGGGGTCCCAGGACATGGCGGCGGAGAGCTGCCGGATCGCTCCGGGCCGCAGCTCGGTCACGAGCCCGGCCTCGGCGAGCGTGCCGAGCCTGGTGCCGCCGAGGTAGGCGCCCCCGAGCTGGGTGACATCAAGCGCCAGGTCAGCCGCCGAGGTCACCCGGGCACATGACGCCGCCAGGCCGCGCCCGTCCCCCGCCCCGGCGGCCCCGGCTGCGCCGGAGGAGGCCGCGCCGGCGGCCCCGGCTGCGCCGGAGGCCGTGGTCAGCCGCCAGCGCCCGGCGTTCGCCGGCAGGATGTCGTCACGCACGTCGATGACCACATCGACCGGGCAGGAATACCTGCGTCCGGTCAGCGCACCGGGGACGTCGATGATGCGCACCCACAACCCGTCCGCAGGCTGCGGCCGCGCCCGCCTCGGGTCGGCGAGCTGGAAGAGCAGCGGGTCATCGACCGGGCGCCGCCAGGCGCGCAGCTCGCTGGTCAGGTCCCGGCTGAGCAGGTCGGTCCAGAGCGCGGCGCTGGCCGCCGGGTCGACGGCCATCAGCTCGCGCACGGTGAGGGCGGCGGCGGGCAGGAACGGCTCGGCGTCCGGCAGCCCGAGGACTGAGTACATGGCGTAGCCGCGCGGACCGCTCTCGTCCTCGGCGAGCAGGCAGCGCAGCGGGCTGGCGCCCTGCCGGTGCTCGGGCGGATCGTAGATCATCCGCTGCCACCACGCCTCGTTACGGACGAAGAGCCCGGGGCGGCCCGCCAGCACGGTGTCGTAGACCTTGGCCAGCTCGGCGAGAGCGGCCGACGGGTCCGCCAGGCGCAGGACCAGGCCGCGGTCGGCCACCACGGTCGCGGCCAGTGCGCCTTCGCCGCGCCTGAGGGTAAAGCGGAACGTCCAGCTGGCTCGCCCGTAGCCGAACCTGGAGTAGATGGCCGCCTCCGAGGCCCAGAGCACCGCGATCGGCTCGCCGCGACCGCGGACGTCCTGCAGCTGGCGGCGCATGATGCTGCTCAGCACGCCGCGCCGCCGGTAGGTCGGCAGCACCGATACCCAGGTCACTCCGGCCGCGGGGAGCAGTTCCGACCCCGGCACGCTCAGCCGGAAACTGTAGGCGCCGGCGATGCCGATCGGCGTACCGCCGTCGAACGCCGCCAGGCTGCGGTCGAACTCGAAACGCGACAGAGCGAGCCGCCGGTCACCTTCCGACACCGGCCCCCCGTTGAAGCTATGCTGCTCGACCAGCTGAAAACTGTCGAACTCGTCCGGGCCGATCGGCCGGATCGGATAGGGGGCGCCGGTGGCGGACTCTGTCATGTATGCCTTCGTACCTCGGTGAGCGCGCTGGCGCGACTGATTTTCCCCTGCTCGGCTTTTCCCCTGCTCGGCCTACATCGAATACAGTTCCCGCATCATGGTTTCCGCGCCGCAGCCGACTACGCCCAAGGGGACTCGCGAACCCCGGGGCCCCGGGCGTCCCGCCCCGGAACGGCCCGGCGCGGGCCGGCGGCGTGCGCTGCGCGCCCTGCGGTCCGTGCGAACCCAGCTGACCAAGCAGTTCATCACTAGGAACCGGCGGCTGGCGTTTGTGCTCTCGCTGGTCACGATCGCTATCGCGGTGGCCGCCGTGCACGTCTCCGAGTGGTGGTTCCCAGCCGGCGTGATGATCTTGCCGATCCTGGCGGGCGGTCTGCTGCTGTGGCCCCGGGCGCTGCGCATCTTTTTCGTCTTCGCCGCCGGGTCCCTCATCTATGTCGTGGTGGCCTCCAAGGCCGGAGCCGGGATCGTCGCCACCATCGTGCTGACCGCGATCTTCGCCGACGCGGCCGCGCGGACCAGGGAGAAGCTCGGCGTCCAGGGCCTGCGCGGGGACCGGATGCTGCTGGAGCTGCGGGACCGCATCCGGGCTCAGGGCAAACTTCCCGAGCTGGGCGAGGGGTGGGGATCCTCGCTCGTGCTCAAGCCGGCCGGCGGCTCGTCGTTCGGCGGCGACTTCGTGGTGTCGTTCTCCGACGGCAAGATCCTGGAGGTGGCGCTCGTCGACGTGTCAGGTAAGGGCATCGACGCCGGAACCAGGGCGCTGCTGCTGTCCGGCGCGTTCGGCGGCCTGCTCGGCTCGGTGCCCCGCGATGACTTCCTACCCGCCTGCAACGCGTACATGCGCCGCGGCTCGGCCACGGAGGGCTTCGTCACCGCCGTGCAACTGTCGCTGGACCTGGCGTCCGGTGAGTACGTGATCTCCTCGGCCGGGCACCCGCCCGCCGCGCGCTACGACGCGGGGGCGGGCCGCTGGCGGCTGACCCGGGCCCACGGGATCGTGCTCGGCGTCGTGCCGGACCTGCGCGGCGCCGCAACCGAGTCCGAGCAGGGCGTGCTGCAACGCGGCGACGCGTTGATGCTGTACACCGACGGGCTAGTCGAATCGCCCGGCCGCGACATCGACGAAGGCACCGACCGCCTGCTCGGCGAGGCCGAGCGCATGCTGTCGAGCGGTTTCAAGGCCGGCGCCCCGGCCCTGGTCGCCGCGATGCAGCGGGCGATCGGCGGTTCCGACGACTGCGCCCTGGTGCTCATCTGGCGCACCTAAGAGAGCGCCTCGCGAGCATAATCTGCGGTTAACTGACGAGTAACTGACAAACGCGTCAGGTTCATTAGCTAGCATAACGTTGTTCGCTGGTGCAAACTATTTTTCGGCCATGTAACCTGCGCTAACCGAGATGTAACTTGTGCGAACAGTAGTGAGCGCGTAACTTAGCGGTTCCCGCGCGGCGTTAACCGACGCCGCCGTCAGGTGACGCACGCGTCATTGTTTGCAATTGTTTGTGCATTACCTGGAAGATAACTTCGTGGCCGGGGGACGTAGCGGTACCGAACGGACTGATGTGCGGGAGCATGTCCGTCCGTCAGTGACGCGTGCCGAAGAAGTGGTGGCCAGCGCCTCGGGAGAAAACTTCCCCGTCGCGCTGCGCATGCTGCCGGCCAAATTCCGCCGGCACCTGACCAACCTGTACGTTTTCGCCCGGCTGACCGATGACCTCGGCGACGAAGCGCGCTCCGGCGCCGGCGACGATCTGGGGACCTCCGTCGGCGAGCTGCGGCTCGGTCTGCTCGACGAACTGGCCGCCGACGTCGGCCGCATCTACCAGGGCGGTACGCCGTCCTCGCCGGTCATGCGCGCGATGGCCGACACGGTCGCAGAATGCGACGTCCCCGCCCAGCCGCTGCTCGACCTGATCCAGGCGAACCGGCAGGACCAGCTGGTCACGCGCTATCGCACCTTCGCCGAACTCGAACGGTACTGCGAGCTGTCCGCTAATCCCGTTGGCCAGATCGTGCTCTGCATATTCGGCGTCGCCACACCGAAACGTGTCATGCTCTCCGATAAGATCTGCACCGCCCTGCAGCTGGCCGAGCACTGGCAGGACGTGGCCGAGGATCTAGCCCACGGGCGGATTTACCTGCCCGCCGAGGACCTGGAGCGGTATGGCTGCACCGAGGCGGACCTGGCCGCGCCCACGGCGGGTGGGGCGGTGCGGCGGCTCATGACGTTCGAGGTCAACCGGGCCGCGAGCCTGCTTGACGAGGGCGCGCCGCTGGTGGGCACGCTGCGCGGCGCGGCCCGGCTGGCGGTCGCCGGTTACCTGGCGGGCGGCCGGGCGGCACTCGCCGCGATCCGGGCGCAGCGGTATGACGTGCTGAGCGGAACCCCGCGGCCGCGCAAGCCGCGGCTGGCAGGCGAGCTGGTCATGGCGTATGTGAGAGGGAGGTGAGCAACCACTAGTGGACCTCGACGAGGCCTACCGCGAATGCGAGCGGATTACCTGGACACAGGCGAGGAACTTCGCGTACGGCATCAGGCTGCTGCCGGCTCCCAAGCGGCGCGGCCTGGCCGTCATCTACGCGTTCGCCCGCCGGATCGACGACATCGGCGACGGCACGATGCCGCCCGAGGACAAGATCGCCGCCCTGGAAGACGCACGCCTGGCTCTCGGTGACCTGACCACAGCCGGGGCCGACGACCCGGTCCTGCTCGCGCTCGCCGACGTGGAACGGAACTTTCCCGTTCCCATCCGGGCTTTCGGCGAGCTCATTGACGGATGCATCGCCGACGTGCGCGGCACCAGCTACGGCACGTTCGAGGACCTGCTGCACTACTGCCGCTGCGTGGCCGGCTCGATCGGCCGTCTGTCCCTGGGCATCTACGGCACCAGCGGAGAAGCTGAGCTGGCCGCCCAGCTGGCGGACTCACTCGGCGTCGCGCTGCAGCTGACGAACATCCTGCGCGATGTTCGCGAGGACTACCAGAACGGGCGTGTCTACCTGCCGTCGGAAGATCTGGCCAAGTTCGATGTTGCTCTTGACGTGCCCAGCGAGTCCCAGTTCGGCCGCCTCATTGAGTTCGAGGTCGAGCGGGCCCGCGACTGGTACGCCACCGGAATGCGGCTGCTGCCGATGCTCGACTGGCGGAGCGCGGCCTGCACCGGCGCGATGGCGGGCATCTACCGTCGGCTGCTCGAACGCATCGCGGCGCAGCCCGCCGCGGTGCTGCGCGGCCGGATGTCGCTTTCGACGGGCGAGAAGGCCGTCGTCGCGGTGAAGGCACTGGCCGGGAGGCTCGGATGAGGCGCCAAGACCCTCGGGTGGTGGTGATCGGCGGCGGGCTGGCCGGGATCACCGCCGCGATCGCGCTCGCCGAATCGGGCGCCCAGGTCACCCTGCTCGAGGCCAGGCCCAGGCTCGGCGGCGCGACCTGCTCGTTCACCCGCGACGGGCTGACCGTCGACACCGGCCAGCACATCTTCCTCGGTTGCTGCTCGGCCTACCGCGGCCTGCTCGGCAAGCTCGGCATGACCGCCCACGCCCCGCTGCAGGACCGGTTCGACGTGACGGTGCTCGCCCCGGGCTCCGCAGGCCAGCCCCGCCAGGCCAGGCTCCGCCGGACCGCGCTCCCCGGCCCCCTGCATATGCTGCCGGCGCTGGGCCGGTATCCCTTTCTAACTAGGGCCGAACGGGCCCGCGTGGCACTCCCCGCCCTAGCGATGCGCCGCGTGGACCCGGCGGATCCGGGCGTTGACGCCCAGCGCTTCGGTGACTGGCTGGCCGCGCGGGGTCAGAGCGAGCGGGCCAGACGTGCCCTGTGGGACCTGTTCACGGTCTCCGCCCTGAACATCGCAGGCGATGACGCGTCGCTCGCGCTGGCCGCGACCGTGGTGAAGACCGGCCTGCTCGGCAAGAACAACGCGGCCGATATCGGCGTCCCCTCCCTGCCGCTGGGCGAACTGCACGGCGACGCGGCCGCCGCCCTGCTGGCCCGGCTGGGCGCCCAGGTCGCCCTGAGCACCAAGGTCACGGCCATCGAGGCCCTCGGGTCCGGGGCTGCCGCGTCCGGGGCTGCCGGGACCGGGGCTGCCGGGTCCGGGGCTGCCGGGTCCGGGGCGACCGGTGGCCGCGAAGACCAGGGCGCCCGCTTCCTGGTCCGCCTGGCTCGCCCCGCGGACGACGCCGCCCCCGGAAGCCTCGGCGCCGAGATCGCCGCCGACGCCGTCGTGCTGGCCGTCCCGCACGAGAAGGCCGCCCCGCTGGTCCCGCCGGACGCGCTGCCGTCCGGTACGGTCGCAGCCTGGTCCGGCCTGGGCGCCTCGCCCATCGTCAACGTGCACGTGATCTACGACCGCCCGGTCACCAGCCTGAAGTTCGCCGCGGCCATCGACTCCCCGGTCCAGTGGGTCTTCGACCGCACGAGCAT
>Ga0302229_10001881_pt1 | contig 15634 bp, 13 predicted proteins | sample II_Palsa_N1_3_FD_193518 | JGI IMG/M metagenome (GOLD analysis project Ga0302229, IMG submission 193518) | Peat permafrost microbial communities from Stordalen Mire near Abisko, Sweden - II_Palsa_N1_3 | ecosystem: Environmental > Terrestrial > Soil > Palsa > Peat permafrost | place: Sweden... | reverse complement strand
GCCTTGACCGGCGCGAGCCTGCTGTCCAGGCGCAGCACCGTCCGCTTCTCCGGGTTGCCCTTGGCGTCCGGCGCCTCGTCCTCGGCGTACGCGTCGAGCAGGAACACCAGCGCGCCGCGGTCGACGCCGGCCGCGGGCTCGATTACGTACGGGACGAACCGCTCGCCCGACTCCTGGTCCAGGTAGGACAGGTCCTGCCCGGACGCCTCCGCGTGGGTGGTCAGGTCGAAGTCGGTGCGATTGGCGATGCCCTCAAGCTCGCCCCACTCGGTGCCGACGAAGTCAAACTTGTACTCGATGTCGACCGTGCGCTTGGAGTAGTGCGACAGCTTCTCTTTCGGATGCTCGTACGGCCGCAGGTTCTCCGGGCGGATGCCGAGGTCGGTGTACCAGGCCATACGGGTGTCGATCCAGTACTGGTGCCAGTCCTCGTCGGTGCCGGGCTTGACGAAGAACTCCATCTCCATCTGCTCGAACTCGCGGGTCCGGAAGATGAAGTTGCCCGGGGTGATCTCGTTGCGGAACGACTTGCCGATCTGCCCGATGCCGAACGGGATCTTCTTCCGCGAGGTCTGCAGCACGTTCTTGAAGTTGATGAAGATGCCCTGCGCGGTCTCCGGACGCAGGTAGGCGAGCCCGGACTCGTCTTCGACCGGGCCCAGGTGCGTGCGCAGCAACCCGTTGAACATGCGCGGCTCGGTGAAGGTGCCGCGGTTGCCGCAGTTCGGGCACGTAATGTCCTCAAGGCCGTTCGTCGGAGGGTGGTGGTGCTTCTCCTCGTAGGCCTCGATGAGCTGGTCCGCCCGGTACCGCTTGTGGCAGAACGTGCACTCGGTGAGCGGGTCGACGAACTCGGTGACGTGCCCGCTCGCCTCCCACACCTCGCGGGCCAGGATCACCGAGGAGTCCAGGCCGACGATATCGTCGCGCTCGGTTACCATCGTCCGCCACCACTGGCGCTTGATGTTGTTCTTCAGCTCGACGCCGAGCGGGCCGTAGTCCCAGGAGGCTCGCAGGCCTCCGTAGATCTCGCTGGACGGGTAGACGAATCCCCGTCGTTTGCTGAGGCTGACAATGGCGTCGAGACGGTCACTGCGCAAGGCCATCTGTGGTCTCCATCCGGCTGGCGGTCGGTGGGCGCGACGGGCGCGATCCCCGTGGTGATTCCGGCTCGGCTGCGGACCGCATCCCTAACCGGTGGCCCCCTAGCTTAGGAGCACTGGGCGACCACCGCGAACTGGATTCGCCCGGTGCGGATGGGTGACTGCTGGTCACCCCTGCGCCACCGGGCCGTCCACCAGGTCGGAGTCGACGTTCAGCGAGATGCCGCCGACGGTCACCACTTGCGGGCCGGCGTACTGCTTGGACCGGGCCGAGGCCGGCCATACCGCGGGGGTCAGGTAGGGCGACCCGGTCAGGTTGACCGCGTTGTCCCATAGCGCAAACCAGATCGCCTGCGGCTCGGCCAGCTGGTGCCCGTCGATACTGCTCGTGGTCTGCAGGTCGACCATGCCCGAAGCCGCGCTGGAGTACACGCCGGATACGTAGCCGCTGACCTGGAGCTGGCGGTCCCAGGCGTCCAGGAAGGTGAGCACCGCGGTCACGCAACTGGCGTTGGTCTCGTCGTAGGCCTCCATGTCGTAGTAGATCGGCGACCCCGGGCCCAGCCCGAACGAGGCCGCGTCCGTGACCGCCTGGCTGGCGGCCTGCTGTCCCTCCGCGCCGGCCTGGCTCGAGTTGATCTCGTCGCTGAAGCTGTTGCAGGGGGCCTGCGGCCCGACGAAGGTCGGCATGAGGGACCAGCCCATACCCTCAGCGGCCTGGACCCAGCTCTTGGACAGGTTGCCGTAGTCACAGCCCATCTCCTGGCCGCCGATGTAGATCGCGGCGACGGCGTACTTGGCCCGCCACGCCTGCATGGTCGGCAGCGACGGGGCGGTGCAGGTGTCAAAGCCTGCGAGGGCGCCGGCGGGTGCGGGCACCGGCGCCGGGGACGAGGGGGCGGGCGACGAGGGGGCCGGACTCGGACTAGCCGACGGCGACGGCGTGGGCGTGCCGGTCGGCGTGGGCGTGCCGGTTGGCGTGGGCGTGCCGGTCGGCGTGGGCGCGGGCCAGTACGGCGGAATCCATAGTGAGCTGCTCGGCGACGGTGAGCTGCTCGGCGACGGTGAAGCCTGCGGCACGGCGGAGGCGGTCACCTCGCTGGGCCGTGGCCCTTCCTGGCCCTGGGTCATCAGGTGCAGGCTGGCCAGCACCTGCATGATCAGGTCCGGGTCGGTCCCGTATGTGCCGGTGATGGCCGGGGCGCTGTCGGGCATGGCGACGGCGAGCTCGCGTAGCTGCGTGTCCTGCAAGATCGTGCCCGGTGCGGCGGGCGTGTCCGTACTCCCTCGCTTGGCTCCCACTGCGGCGGGCATGTCCGTGCTCACTCGCTTGGCTCCCACCGCGGCCCGCAGGCCGGTCCGGATCGGAGTCGACGATGGCCCCAGCGCGACCGGGCCGCCGATGCTCACCGTGTCGGCCCGGCCGACCAGGTGCGCCGGGCAGTTCTGGTTGGGACCGGGGGTGCCCAGATAAACGGCGTTTACGTCGTAGCGGACGCATTGATCGGGATCCTTGCTGAGCGAGTACACCGGCCAGGTGGCCGGGACCCGGATCGCATAGCCGCGATACTCGACGGTTTTCATGGCCGGGGCCGCGGCCCGGGCGGTCTTAGCGACGGTTCCACTGGGGACGGACTGGATGGCCGCGGCAAGGTGCTCGCCGGAGATGGCGTGCTGATGCCCGGCTCCCCATCCAATTCCGCCCAACGCGCACCCGACCATGACTGCCACTACCGCGCGACGCATTATCCCCCCGAATAAACCCCGTGACCAATGATTGGCAAGGACCCCACGGACACATCAAGGATCGATTCGCCCCACGAGTTCGATCCCTGCGCTCCGGCAGGCTGTAACGTTCCCCGTATTCGGAGAGTTACACACAGTGAATTTCTTCGGCGGCAACGATGGCGGCCCGCGGCACGGGAGGCGAGCCGGATTCCCGGCCAGGAATTCGGCGGAAGCGAAACTGTTTTCGGCTGAGAATTAGCGATGCGGCCGGGGAATGCCGAGTGAGGAGTTTGATAAAGAATGAGTGACCGTTTGATATGGCCGCCGTTCCCGATGGTCGGGCAGCTTTCGCACGCCCGTTCGAGGGATGCCCTCCGGATTTATTCTCCGGGATCCGGCGGGACGGGAACGGGGTTGGCCTGGGCGCCGCCGTACCGGCGGTCGCGGCTGGCGTAAATCTCGCACGCGTGCCACAGATGGCGCCGGTCGAAGTCGGGCCAGAGGGTATCGAGGAAGACCAGTTCGGCGTAGGCCGACTGCCACAGCAAGAAGTTGGACAGGCGCTGCTCGCCGGAGGACCTGACGAAAAGATCGACGTCCGGTATCTCTGGCTCGTACAGATAGCGGGCGAACACCTTTTCGTTGAGCTTATCCAGGCGGAGTTTTCCGGCCGCGACATCGGCCGCCATCGCGGCCGCGGCGTCCACGATCTCCGCCCGGCCGCCGTAGTTGACGCAGAACTGCAAGGTCAGGACGGTATTCCCGGCGGACAGCTGCTCGGCGTACTCCAGCTCGCTGATCACGCTGCGCCACAGCCGCGGCTGGCGGCCCGCCCAGCGGATGCGGACCCCCATTTCGTTCAGCAGATCACGGCGCCGGTGAATGACGTCGCGGTTAAAGCCCATCAGGAAGCGCACCTCGTCCGGCGAGCGCCGCCAGTTCTCCGTCGAGAACGCGTAGGCGGACAGGTACGGAATGCCGAGCTCGATCGCCCCCATGATCACGTCGAGCAGCGAGGACTCGCCCTCCTTGTGACCCTCGGTCCTGGGCAGCCCGCGCTTTTTCGCCCACCGGCCGTCGCCGTCCATGACCAGGGCCACGTGCCGGGGCACCAGTTCGGCCGGGATGGCGGGGGGCTTGACCCCGCTCGGATGCGGATCGGGCGGGCGGACCCCCGTGGCTCGGGGCGCCCCGACGGCCGGGTACCGCTCCCCCATCAGACGCGCTCCACGTGACGTAGCGAACGGATTGAATGCTCTAGATGCCATTGCAGGTAGGCGGCGACGAGCCCGCTGCACTCTACCTGGTGCCTTCGCTCGCTGCGGTCGGCGCTGTCCCAGTCACCACGCAGCAAGGCGAGCATCAGGGCCACGGTGCTCGCCGCGGGCGCGGCCGCGCCGGGCGGGCGGCAGGACGCGCACACCATACCGCCCGCCGCGACGGCGAAGGCCGACAGCCGGACCTCGCGGCCGGCCGCGCTGGCCTCGGGGCGAGGCCGGCTGCCGGCCGCCGCGCCGCACCGAGCGCACTCCTCCAGGGAGGGGGCGTAGCCCGCCACCGCGAGCGAGCGCAGCAGGAAGGCGTCCAGCACCAGCCGGGGGTCGTGCTCCCTCTCGCTGAGGGATCGCAGCCCGCCGATAAGCAACAGCAACTGGCGCAGGGCAGGCTCCTTCTCCATCGGGGTGAACCGCTCGGCCGTCTCCAGCATGGCCACGCCGGCCGTGTAGCGGGGGTAGTCCGCGGCCAGCGGCTCGCCGTAGGGCCGGATCACCTCGGCCTGGGTGATCACGTCCAGCGAACGCCCGGGGTGCAGCATGAGGTCGACGTGCGTGAACGGCTCGAGCCGGGCGCCGAACCGCGACTTCGTGCGGCGGACACCCTTGGCCACCGCACGGATCCGCCCGGTGGTCCGGCCCAGAACGGTGATGATCCGGTCGGCCTCGCCCAGCTTCTGGGTCCGCAGCACGATCCCGTCGTCTCGGTAAGGCAGCACCTACCTATTCTCCCGCACAACAGGACAGCGGCAGGCTTGACGCGGCCGTAGGCTGCCGTCGGGCGTACGCCGGGACGGGGTCAGGCGCGGCGGGAGCGGTTGACCGCGGACAGGACAGCACGCATGGACGCGCTGGCCGTGTTCGTGTCGACGCCTACGCCCCAGTAGACCTGGCCACCGATCTCGCACTCCACGTAGGCCGCGGCCTGCGCGTCGGTGCCTTGAGTGAGGGCGTGCTCGGTGTAGTCGAGCACCCGGGCCTCGATGCCGAGGGTGGCCAGCGCGTCGCAGAACGCGGAGATCGGGCCGTTGCCGATACCCTCGACCTGCTGCGCCTGCCCTTCGGTGGATATCTCCGCGGTAAGCGCGTGCTTGGACTCGACCACCGAGGAACTCTGGTGGCCCAGCAGGCTGAGCGGCCCTTCGGCCAGGTACTCGGTGGAGAAGATCTCCCACATCTGGGCCGCGGTCACCTCGCCGCCCTCGGTGTCGGTGTGCGCCTGGATGACCCGGGAGAACTCGATCTGCAGGCGGCGCGGCAGGTCCAGCCGGTGCTCGGCCTTCATGAGGTAGGCCACCCCGCCCTTGCCCGACTGCGAGTTGACCCTGATCACGGCCTCGTAGGTACGGCCGACGTCGTGCGGGTCGATGGCCAGGTACGGCACCGCCCACGGGTATTCGCCGAACGGGATACCGGCCTGGGCGGCGTCGGCCTCCAGCGCCTCGAAGCCTTTCTTGATCGCGTCCTGGTGCGAGCCGGAGAACGCGGTGTAGACCAGGTCACCGGCGTACGGGTGGCGCGGGTGGACCGGAAGCTGGTTGCAGTACTCGACCGTGCGACGGATCTCGTCGATGTCGGAGAAGCTGATCATCGGGTCGATGCCCTGGCTGAACAGGTTCAGCCCGAGGGTGACCAGGCAGACGTTGCCGGTCCGCTCGCCGTTGCCGAACAGGCATCCCTCGATCCGGTCCGCGCCGGCCAGCACGGCCAGTTCCGCGTCGGCGACGGCGGTGCCGCGGTCGTTATGGGTGTGGACCGATACGCAGACGGAGTCGCGGTGGGGCAGGTTCCGGCTCATCCACTCGATCTGGTCGGCGTAGACGTTGGGGGTGGACCGCTCGACCGTGCACGGCAGGTTGAGGATGATCTCCCGGTCGGGCTCGGGCTGCCAGACGTCCATGACGCCGGCGCAGACGTCCAGGGCGAAGTCGAGTTCGGTGTCCATGAAGATCTCGGGCGAGTACTCATAGCCGAAGTCGGTGCCGCCAGCGAGCTCCTCGGCGTACTTCATGACGTGGCGGGTGCCCTCGACGGCCAGCGCCTTGCACTCCTCGCGGTCGATGCGGAACACCACCCGGCGGAAGATCGGCGCGGTCGCGTTGTACAGGTGCACGGTGGCCAGGCGCGCCCCGACCAGCGACTGGACCGAGCGCTCGATCAGGTCCTCGCGGGCCTGGGTGAGCACCGAGATCCGGACGTCGTCGGGGACCCGGTCGCCTTCGATCAGCTCGCGCACGAAGTCGAAGTCGGTCTGGCTGGCGGACGGGAAGCCGACCTCGATCTCCTTGTAACCCATCCGGACCAGCAGGTCGAACATCATGTGCTTGCGGGCCGGGCTCATCGGGTCGATCAGCGCCTGGTTGCCGTCCCGGAGGTCGGTGGACAGCCAGCGCGGTGCCGTGGTGATGGATTTGCCGGGCCAGGTCCGGTCCGGCAGGTCTACCGGCTGGAACGGGGTGTAACGCTGGCAGGGCATGCCGCTGGGTTGCTGCCGGGGGGGTGTTACGCGATGAAATCCGTACTCGGTCTGCATGGTCTGCTTCCTCTGGCGATCGGTATGGGCCTGGTCAATGGCCAGCGCACGCGCCAATACCCCGCGGCGAGGGAGCCGGCCTATCGGCCCCCGCCGCGGCCGCTAAGCAGGAGCAGCTCGCGCAACATTACCGACAACCCTACCAGCCGGCCCGGCCCGAGGGACGCGCGGTACCGCCCCCGGAGGCGAGCGGGAGAAATACAGTGGCGGCGGCGGGGCGGGGCGGGGTTGGGTATGAGGATGCGCATCGAGCGACTCGACCTGGCGGATACCGACACCATCCGCGCCTGTTTCGAGCTATTCCTGGCCGCCCAGCACGTGGACGAACCGGACGGACCGTGGTTCACCGAACGACCGTTCCGCGGTTGGCTGAGCGTCGGGTGGGGCGGCGACCCGCGGGAAGTGTGGCTGGCCGAGGGGCAGGCGGAGGGCTCGGTCGCGGGCTGGTACCGGCTCGAGCTGCCCAGCCTGGAGAACCTCGACCAGGCCAACCTGGACCTCGTCGTGCATCCGGCGGAGCGCCGGCGCGGAGTCGGCCTGGCCCTGCTCACGCACGCGACGGCTCGCGCGGCCGAGCACGGGCGCTCGATGATCAACGGCGCGGCGCGTTACGGCAGCGACGGCGAGGCCTTCGCCCGTTCGACGGGGGCGGAGCCCGGGCTGGTGGACGTACAGCGCGTGATGGACGTGCGCACGGCGGGAGCGGATCAGCTGGAACGGCTCCGCGAGGCAGCCGGGCCGAAGGCCGCGGGCTACTGGCTGGTGTCCTGGACCGGGCTGGTGCCCGAGGAGTTCATCGAGCAGGCGGCGGCGCTCTACGCCGCGCTCAACGACGCCCCGCACGACCCGCAGACGGCACCCGCGGTGTGGGACGCGCAGCGGGTCCGCGAGCGCGTCAACGACCTGCGACCCGCGTACGGGGTGCAGACCTACGCGGTGGCGGCGCGGCACGAGGCTACCGGGGAGCTGGCGGCCCTCACCGAGATGGCGGTGGATCCGGCCGATCCGGGCTGGGCGCATCAGATGCTGACCGGCGTGACCAGCAAGCACCGCGGGCACCGGCTCGGCCTGCTGGTGAAGATCGCGATGCTGGAGCTGCTGCGGGCCGCGGAGCCGCGGCTGGAGCGGATCGATACCTGGAACGCGGAGTCCAACGGGTACATGATCGCGGTCAACGAGGCGCTCGGTTACACCGTCCAGGGCCGGCCGGCTAGCTGGTGGAAGCTGGACGTGGCGGCAGCCCTGGGCGAGCAGGCGCTGGCGAGCCGGGCCCGGTACTAGCCGCGGCCGGCCGACTGCTCGGTGGTGGCGATCACGCCGATGGTCTGCGCGTGGGTCATGCCCAGGTCCAGGCCGATGGCCAGGGCGGCCTGCCGTTCGCCGTCGGTCAGCGGGCCGTCGGCCATGGCGATCCGGATCACGTCCGCCAGGTACCACTCCCGGGCCTGGACGGTGAGCTGGGCGCCCACCTGGTTCAGGGCCGGACGGATCGCCTCGAACGGCTGGGTGAGGTCGGCGTTCAGCAGGACCTCGTTGTATCCGGGCATCCCGGCGCCCACGACCGCCTCGATGGCCCGCTGCCGGGCCGCCGGACTGGCCGGGTCGCCGGACCGCAGCATGGCCGAGGCGGCGGCGCGCATGCCCGCGGGCAGTGCGGCCTGCATCTGCGCCGTGGTCGGCTGGTTGAGCGCGTCGGTCACGTAGCGGGTCCGGCAGGTGGCGCATTGCACGTGCTCGCCGACCGAGTTCAGCGGGATGACCGGAATGAAGAACAGCGTGAACCAGCGGCGGCCGGCACGGTGCCGGTACTGCCGGTCTCCGCCGCAGCGACGGCAGTGGAAGGTGCCCTGCGCAATCGTCCGGTAGAACACGCGCAGGCCAAAGATGATCAGCATGACGGATCCCTCCTGGCCACAGGTGAGTCCATCATGCCGGGCCGGATGTCAGGGCGGGGCTGATTTGGGGTGTTAAGGCGGCCCGGGCGGGCTTGGGTGACGGGACGCCGGGATCAGTCGTAGAACCCCAGGCGGCGGAGCTGCTTGGGGTTACGCTGCCAGTCTTTGGCGATCTTGACGTGCAGGTCGAGGTAGACCTTGGTGCCAAGGAGGGCTTCGATCTGGTGCCGGGCCCGGCTGCCGACGTCCTTCAGCCGGGCGCCCCGGGCGCCGATGACGATGGCCTTCTGGCTCGGCCGCTCCACGTACAGCTCGGCGTGCACGTCGATCAGGTCGTTCCGGCCGGGGTGCGGGCCCATCTCCTCGACCACGACCGCGATCGAGTGCGGCAGCTCGTCGCGGACGCCCTCCAGGGCGGCCTCCCTAATCAGCTCGGCGACCATGATCAGTTCTGGCTCGTCGGTCAGCTCGCCGTCGGGGTAGAGCGGCGGGCCTTCGGGCAGATGGGCCACGAACACGTCGGCCAGCACGTCGAGCTGGAAGCCGGTTATGGCCGAGACCGGGACCACATCCGCCCAGTCACCGAGCTCGCTCACCGCCACTAGCTGCTCCGCGATCCGGTCCGGCGACACCTCGTCGCACTTGGTCACGACCACCACGACCGGGGTCTTCCTGACGTTCTCCAGCTCGTGGGCGAAGAACCGGTCGCCCGGGCCGACCGGGTCGCCGGCCGGGATGCAGAACCCGATCACGTCGACCTCGGCCAGGGTCGAGCGGACCAGGCTGTCCAGGTGCTCGCCAAGCAGCGTCCGCGGTTTGTGCAGGCCGGGGGTGTCGACCAGGACCAGCTGCGCGTCCGGACGGTGTACGATCCCCCGGATCACGCGCCGGGTGGTCTGCGGACGGTCGCTGGTGATCGCGACCTTCGCCCCGACCAGCGCGTTGGTAAGCGTCGACTTGCCGACGTTGGGGCGGCCGGCCAGGCACGCGAAACCCGAGCGGAAGGCGGCGCCCGGGCGGCCGGCGCCCAGGCGGGGGTCAGCATCCGGGGCGTCGGCGCCCGGGAGGCGGGCGGGCGACGGATCGTTCACCACTCAATTGTCGTGCATGTTGTGGCCGGTGAAACCATGGCCGTTCGGCGTAAGGGGAGACAGGGGCGGGGCGGACCTGGATGGTCCGTGCGGGTCAGACGGTGAGAACGGCGCGGAGGGTGCCGTCGGGGGCGGCGTGCAGGACGATCGTGTCCGGCCCGAGGTCGCGCACCACGGCCAGGTCACCCGGGTCCAGCTCGGCGTCGCTGACCAGGGCGGCGGCCTCCAGTTTCTGCGCGCCGCTGGAGACGGCCATGGCCACGGCCAGGCGCAGGGCGGACAGCCGCAGCGAGGGCAGGGCCACGGCGGCGGCGGTGTAGGTCCGGCCGGTCTCGTCGCGGACGGCCGCGCCCTCGGACGCCGCTATCCGCGCCCTCGAGGACCTAGCCAAGGTGATGATCTTGAGGTCTTCGGTATTTATCTCGGGGGGCGGGCCAGACGTCTTATCGCTCACGCGACCGAGTGTACGGGGGGCGGCCCGCGATGGGTTAGGGGTGGTCCTCGGTCTCCCGCTGCACCAGTACCGTGCCGATCTTGTTGCGCCGCCCGGATCCGGGCTCCGCGGTCAGCCGCAGGCCGTTCACCATGGCGGTGGAGCCGGCGATGGGGACGCGGCCGAGCGCGTGGGCCAGCAACCCGGCCACCGTCTCCACGTCCTCGGCCCCGTCGATGTGGACGCCGAACAGCTCCTCCAGCTCGGTCACCGAAAGCCGGGCGGTTACCCGGGCCGAGTCGGCCGAGAGCCACGTGGAGGGCGGCTGTTCGTTGTCGTACTCGTCGGTGATCTCGCCGACAATCTCCTCCAGCAGGTCCTCGATGGTGACCAGCCCGGCGGTGCCGCCGTACTCGTCGATCACGATCACCATGTGATTGCGCTGCGCCTGCATCTGGCGCAGCAGCTCGTCGACCGGTTTGCTGTCCGGCACGTAACTGGCCGAGCGCATGACGGTGGCGATCTTCTCGGTGGCCTCGGCGCTGGGATGTTCGTGGCTCCAGGCCACGATGTCCTTCAGGTACGCGATGCCGACTACGTCGTCCTCGTTCTCGCCGACGACCGGGATCCGCGAGAAGCCGCTGCGCAGGGCCAGGGACAGAGCCTGTTCCACGGTCATGTCGCTCTCGATGAACACCATGTCGGTGCGCGGCACCATGACTTCCCTGACGATGGTGTCGCCGAGCTCGAAGACCGAACGGACCATCTCGCGCTCGCCCGGCTCGATACCGGTCCGGCGCTCGAGGTAGTCGACCAGCCCGCGCAGCTCGGACCGGGCCACCGGACCCTCCCCGTCCTCATGGTCTTCGGCGGCCCGGGATCGCCGGGCGGGCGGCAAGGTGTTGCCCACGGCCACCAGCAATCCGGGCAGCGGGCCCAGGGCCCGGGTCAGCGGGTAGAGGAACCGGGCGGCGCGGCCGGCGGTGCGTGCGGTGCGCGGGCCGACCCGGCCGAGCTGCGGGCGCACGCCAGTCAGCGCGTAGTGCATGAGGATCACCACGCCCGCCGCGGAGAGCACGGCGCGCCAGTCGTCGCCGAGCCAGTGCACGAAGGCGGCCGTGACCAGGACCGCGGACAGGCACTCCAGGACGACGCGAAGCAGCAGCAGCACGCTCATGTAGCGGGGCAGATCGGCGGTTACCGTCTGCAGCGTGCCCCTGTGTTCGGGCCGTTCGGCCACCCCGGTGGCGGCGACCAGCGTGAGGGTGGCCTCCGCGTTGGCGCACCAGCCCGCCGCGAGGGCCAGCACGGCCGCCGCGACCAGCAGCCACCCCGGAGGTGACATCACACGGTCCCTTCTCGCTCCTTGGTCTCTGGCTTGATCTCTGGCTTGGTCTCTCGCTTGGACTCTCGCTTGGACTCTCGCCAGGCCTTGAGCAGCTGGTCCTGCATGCCGAACATGGCGGCGTGGTCCTCGGGCTCGGCGTGGTCGTAGCCGAGCAGGTGCAAGATGCCGTGCACGGTGAGGAGTTCGAGTTCGTCCTGGGTGGAGTGGCCGGCGTTGGCGGCTTGTTCGGCCGCGACCTGCGGGCACAGCACCACGTCCCCGAGCAGGCCGGGGTCGTCGCCCGGCTCTGGGTCGCCCGCACGGTTGCCGCCCAGGTGCGGCGGCCGGAGCTCGTCCATCGGGAAGGCCAGGACGTCGGTGGGGCCCGGCTCGCCCATCCAGCGCTCGTGCAGCTCGGTCATCGTCCGCTCGTCCACCAGCAGCACGGACAGCTCGGCCAGCGGGTGGATCCGCATCTGGTCCAGGGTGAACCGGGCCACGGCCGCGAGCCCGACCTCATCGACGGCGACGCTCGACTCGTTGGCGATATCGATGCTCATGCTCTGCCCCGTCTCAGCTGCCTTTTCGCCTGGTCGGCCGGCCCGCGGAGCCCAGCTGACGCTCCAGGGCGTCGTGCCTCTCGTACGCGTCGACGATCTTGCCCACCAGGCGGTGCCGTACCACGTCGTGGCTGGTCAGCCGGGCGAAGTGGATGTCTTCGACGCCGTCCAGAATGTCCTGGACCACGCGCAGGCCGCTGACCTGGCCGGACGGGAGGTCCACCTGGGTCACGTCGCCGGTCACCACCACCTGCGACCCGAAGCCGAGCCGGGTGAGGAACATCTTCATCTGCTCGGCCGTGGTGTTCTGCGCCTCGTCCAGGATGATGAACGAGTCATTCAACGTCCTCCCACGCATGTACGCCAGGGGGGCGATCTCGATGGTGCCGGCAGCTAGCAGGCGGGGGATGGAGTCGGGGTCGAGCATGTCGTGCAGCGCGTCGTAAAGCGGGCGCAGGTAGGGGTCGATCTTCTCGTACAGGGTCCCGGGCAGGAAGCCCAGCCGCTCCCCCGCCTCGACCGCGGGCCGGGTCAAGATGATCCGGTTGACCTCTTTGGTCTGCAGGGCCCTGACCGCCTTGGCCATGGCCAGGTAGGTCTTCCCGGTGCCGGCCGGGCCGATGGCGAACACGATCGTGTACTTGTCGATGGCGTCCGCGTAGCGCTTCTGGTTCAGCGTCTTGGGCCGGATGGTCCGGCCACGGGCGGACAGGATGCCGACGGTCAGCACGTCGGCCGGGCGCACGCCGCGCTCGGCCCGTAGCATGGCCGCGGTCCGCTCCACCGCGTCGGCGGTCAGGTCCGTGCCCTTGCGCAGTAGCTCGAGGAGTTCTTCGAACAGCGCCGTGACCAGATTGGTCTCCGCCGGGTTGCCGGTCGCGGTGATCTCGTTGCCGCGGACGTGGATGTCGGCGTGGAACTCGCGCTCGATCACGCGCAGCAGTTCGTCCCCGGATCCGAGCAGGCTGACCATGGAACTATCGGCCGGGATCACGATCTTCACCTGGGATGGCGGTTCACGTTGATCACCGGCCCGCGGCTCGCGCGGGGCTTCACCCGGGGCCGATTCACCCGGCTGGCCATTGCCGCTCGGACCGCTCTTGCCGCGCAGATCGTTGTTGGAAGTGCGCAGGTCGTCGTTTCGGATATCCGTCAATTCGTCGTCAATTCGGCGCTCTCCAAGGCCCGGAGGACCGCTGAGGTCCATGACTCCATGTTATCCGCCATGGCCACCCGGCCCGCGCGCATCCGGCTCATTCACGACGGTGTCGACAATGTGATTACGATCGCTGATACTCCTGAGTAACCACGTGGCCATGCGTTGTTATCGTGCCGATCCCGGCAAGTGCTGTCGTCCGGTCGCGCAGTATGGATATTCTTAATTTCCCCGCAATCCTCCGGCGATCACCGGCGGCGTGTCCGAAAGCCAGCGTGACGCGGTCCGTTTTCTCCTTGATTGCTCGTTTGCCCAGGTGAGTGGCTTGCGGGGTCCGGGCGGTAGCCGGGATCGCAAGGCATCGGATGGTCAGATGGGTGGAGATTATCGGGATGAGGGACCGGCGATCAGGTCCGATGCGCTCGCAGCAGCACGGAGGCGCTAGCTGGTGAGTGAACCTGAGGACGGGGATGCGCGTCCAACCCATGTGACCGAAACCCTGATGGCCCCGGGCGCCATCATGCCTGGTGCCCTCGTGGCCCCGGCCGCTACGCGCATGGGGTGGAGCGCGGACCGCGCGGTCACCGAGCTGTACTCGCTGCACTACCGGGCGCTGGTGCGGCTCGCCGCGCTGCTGGTGCGGGACACGCCCACCGCCGAGGAAGTGGTGCAGGACGCGTTCGTGGCGATGCACGGCGGCTGGCAGCGGCTGAGGGACGCGGAGAATGCCCTGGCCTACCTGCGGCAGGCGGTGGTGAACCGCTCCCGGTCGGTGCTGCGGCACCGGACCGTGGTGGACAAGAACCTGCAGAAGGCGCCGCCCGACATGCCGAGCGCCGAGCACGGCGCGCTGGCCCAGCTCGAACGGTCCGCCGTGGTGGATGCGCTACGCAAGCTTCCAGAGCGGCAACGTGAGGCGATCGTACTGAGGTATTACGCAGATTTCTCCGAGGCCGAGATCGCGGGCGCGATGAAGATCAGCCGTGGCGCGGTCAAGAGTCATACCGCGCGGGGCATGGCGGCGCTGCGCGCGGAGCTGGAGCGGGAGTCATGGTGAGATCCGGCGGCGGCTTCGACGGCGGGCAAGGGCCGGACTTCGCCGACTTCTTGCGCCGCGAACTGCACGCCGCCGCAGATCAGGTAGAGCCGGCCTCGGACGGACTGGAGCGGATCCGCGACAAGATCCGGGCCCGCCCCGCCCACGCCAGCCAGCCCAATTGGATTCTGGGCATCTGGCTGGCCGTCTCGGGCGTGGCGGCGGGCCTGATCTGGCGCCTGCGCTCCCTGGCCGACCTGCTTCGGCGCACGGGCCACGACGGGAACCATGCCCGCGGCCGGGCGGCCGCAGGCGGCCGCGCACGGCGGGAACCCCAGCGACGGGGACCGCAGCGCCGGGAGCCGCGGCGGCCCAGGGACTGGCGCGAGGCGATGCTCCGGCCGGCCTTCGCCGTCGGCGTGACCGTGTTCGCCGTCGGCGTGGTCCTGTCGGTCGTTCCTCCCGCGCGCCAGGCATTCGTGCACGCTAGTGACGACCTCAGCGCGGCGATTACCGGCCAGAGCTCCTCGAGCGCCACGGGATCGCAGGACGGGCATGGCAATACTCCGGTACCCACGCCGGAGGCTTCACAGCCCAGCAACCCAGCCGCGGCCGCGGGCGTCACGAAGACCGCTTGCCCGTCGGCGTCCGCGCATGCGGCCACGACGGCGACCACAAGCAGTCCGGCGAGCAGCACAACCGGGACGATCACCTCGCCGCCGACCATGTCCTCCAGCGGGAGCGCGAGCAGCAGCAGCACCGCGAGTCCCAGCGCTAGCGCGAGCGTGACCCCGAGCGTCACCCCGAGCGTGAGCGTCAGCCCAAGCGTGAGTCCGAGCGTCAGCCCGAGCGTCAGCCCTAGTGGCACCCCGACGACGACCCCCGCGACGTCCCCCAGCCCCAGCCTCAGCCCGAGCTCGAGTGGGGCCAGCCAGAAGAGCGTCAAGCCGACGCCGAGCCCGAGCTGCACGAACTCGGCCCAGACCCGCGGTCCGGTGTCCACGGCCTCCGACAACTCCTTGTCCAAGCCCAAGAAGAGCGGGTCGCCGTCGGCAAGCACGTCGGCAAGCGCGCCCGCTTCGTCCGGCTCGTCGCCGGCTTCGTCCGGCTCTTCGTCGACGACGGGCAGCACGAGCGGCAACACCCCGGCGGACGGCTCGTCGTCCGCCGGGCCGGGGCCCGACGACTCGGCATCAGCGCCTTCGTCGGGGGCCTGAGCGGCTTACCAGCGGGCCTGAGCGGCTTACCAGCGGCCTGAGCGGCTGAGCAGGACGGCGGCGGCCACGGTTCCGGCGGTCGAGGTCCGCAGCACGGTGGGCCCCAGGCTGCGGGGCGTCGCCCCGGCCGTGCGGAAGGCCGAGTTCTCCTCGTCGGTGATCCCGCCCTCGGGCCCGACGATCACCACCAGGTCACCGGATTCCGGCGGCCTGAGCTCGCCGAGGCTCTGGACCGCGCCGGGCTCGAGGACGACCGCGCGCGCCGCCTTGGTGATCACCAC
>Ga0302229_10001873_pt1 | contig 15675 bp, 10 predicted proteins | sample II_Palsa_N1_3_FD_193518 | JGI IMG/M metagenome (GOLD analysis project Ga0302229, IMG submission 193518) | Peat permafrost microbial communities from Stordalen Mire near Abisko, Sweden - II_Palsa_N1_3 | ecosystem: Environmental > Terrestrial > Soil > Palsa > Peat permafrost | place: Sweden... | reverse complement strand
GTAGAGCTTGCGCAGGTCGTGGCCGCCGCGCTTGAGCCCATCGATATCCTCGAGCGACATGTGCGCCACCAGCGCGCGCAGCTCGGGGTCCAGCTGGAAAAAATGTGCCTGGTTGTAGGCGCCATCGTTGGCGCCGAGCGTCTGGTACTGCCCGTCGGTGGTCTCCGCAAAGCGTCGCAGCAGGGCGTGATGCGTGTCGCGCGCGAACAGCGGATCCCAGTCCGAACCCCAGAGCACCTTGATGACATTCCAGCCCGCGCCTGTGAACAGGCCCTCGAGTTCCTGGATGATCTGGCCATTGCCGCGCACCGGACCATCGAGGCGCTGCAGGTTGCAGTTGATGATGAAGGTGAGATTGTCGAGCCGCTCGCGCGCCGCCAGCGTCAGTGCGCCCACCGATTCCGGTTCATCCATCTCGCCATCGCCGAACACGCCCCAGATGTGGCGGGCGGAGGTATCGGCCAGATTGCGATTCGCGAGATAGCGCATGAAGCGCGCCTGGTAGATCGCGTTGATGGGGCCGATGCCCATCGAGCCGGTCGGCACCTGCCAGAAGTCGGGCATCAGCCAGGGGTGGGGATAGGAACAAAGACCGCGGCCGCCCACTTCCTGGCGGAAATGTGCCAGCTGCTCCTCGCTTAAGCGCCCCTCGAGAAACGCGCGCGCGTATACACCGGGCGCGGAGTGCGGCTGGAAGAACACCAGGTCGCCATTGTGGCCATCGCTGTCGGCGCGAAAGAAATGATTGAAGCCGACCTCGAAAATCTCCGCGGCCGAGGCGTAGCTGGCCACGTGTCCGCCGAGTTCGCCGTAGGCCTGGTTGGCGCGTACCACCATCGCCAGCGCGTTCCAGCGCAGGATGGCCGTGATGCGCTCCTCGAGCGCGACATCGCCCGGATGCACGGCCTGCTGATCCAGCGCGATGGTGTTTCTGTAGGAGGAATACGGCACCGCATGGGTCAGGATGTCGAGTTGACGCGCCTGCTCTTCCAGCTGCGACAATAAAAACACTCCCCGCGCCTTGCCATGTCGCCTCACTACCGCTTCGAGCGCTTCGAGCCATTCCCTGGTTTCCTCGGGGTCGGCATCGCTGGCTTTCTGCGCGGGCACTGACATCGTTGCTCTCCGTCAAATAACTGCGACAACTGGGACGTGCGTCTAGCTTACGCTCCGGTTGCTGATTGGTACCGATGAGTGGTTGAGATATCATCACGCGCACTGACAGCTCAACTGAGGTTACTCATCATGGTCAGGCAACGAAGTCGCTACATCGCGGCATTGATCGCCGCCGCCGCTATCGCGGTACCAGCCTTGAGTTCCGCGGGCGTCGTCCTCGAAGTCGGCGTGGCACCACCCGCACCGCAGGTGGAAGTCGTGCCCGCGGTTCGCGCCGGCTACGTCTGGGCGCCCGGCTACTGGGCCTGGCGGGATGGTCGCCATGTCTGGATGGGCGGACATTACATCCACGAGCGTCGCGGCTATCACTGGGTACCCGATGTCTGGGTGCAGGCCGGTCCGCGCTGGCACTACGCTCCGGGCCATTGGGAGCGCTGAGCGCCCGCCGCAGCGATTTCGTTAAGGATGACGGTAGCGGCGATCACGCGCTGAGGGCGCTGCACCGGTGGCTCAGCTGGCGTCTGCCGGCAGGCTTGGCCTCAGGAACCGGCCGGACAGACTCACCCCCGGCCCCTGGCCGGCGTCGGGATGTTCCAGGGCACGGCGAACCTTCTGGCCGCGGTTTTTGTCATACCTTTGTCATACCAGAGTGGGCCGAAAGGCGGCTTGACGGCGCCGATGTCTGACATAAACATGGCCATCGAGCGTACTTAATGCGCCGTTCAGGTTGGTTTAAGCTTTTGCGGCGTAAACTGGCACTTACCTGGGTCACACCCCATCGATCGAATCCGATCACGAGGCTTTCCATGAACGCCAATTCCATCTTCCACGGACTCCGGACCGCAGGGCTGGCCCTGATCATCGGAGGTGTCATCGCCTCGCCGACCCAGGTGCAGGCCGCGGGTCACTTCGGCGGCGCCGTTGGCCACGTCGGAGGCGGCTTCCATGGTGGCTACGGCTATCACGGTGGTTATGGCTATCGCGGCGGGTACGGCTACGGATACCGGGGCGGCTACTACGGCTTTCGCGGCGGCTACGGCTGGGGTTGGTGGGGCTGGCCGGTAGGCGGGCTGTTCCTGGCCACTTTGCCGCTCTACTACTCGACCTTGTGGTGGGACGGCGTACCGTACTACTACGCCAACGATAACTACTATGTCTGGAATGGCTCCTCGGGCGGCTACACCGCGGTAGCGCCGCCGCCGCAGGTTTCGGCGCAGGAGAGCGGCCAGTATTCAGGCAACCAGTACCCGGGCAGTGGGCAGTACGGGCCTCCGGCGGGTGGCACCGACCTGTTCGTCTACCCGAAGAATGCACAGACCGCGCAGCAGCAGGCGCAGGACAAGCAGGAATGCAGCAATTGGGCTGCCTCGCAGCCGGGCGCGGCCCCAAGCAACCGCAGCGACAACCTGCGCGCACAGACCGCCTGTCTCGAGGCGCGTGGCTATAGCGTGAAGTGACGGCGGTGCAGTGACCGCGGCCGCGGCAAAATCCGCGATCGCGGTTCTGTTCGTCTGCATGGGCAACATCTGCCGCTCACCCACGGCCGAGGCGGTGTTTCGCCGCCTCGCGCCCCAGCTGGCGCCGGAGCTGCAATTCGAGATCGACTCGGCCGGCACGCACAGCTATCACATCGGCGCGCCGCCGGATGAACGCTCACAGCGCGCCGCGCGGGCTCACGGCATCGACATGTCCGATCTGCGCGCCCGGGCGCTCGAAGCCGGTGACTTCGATCGCTTCGACTGGATCGTCTTCATGGATGAGACCAATCGCCGCGATGCGGTGAAGCACTCGCACTCGCACTCGCACCCGCGCCCACGAGCCCGGCTCGTACGATTGCTGGATTTTGCGCCCGATCAGCCGCTGCGCGACGTGCCGGATCCCTACTACGGCGAGGCCGCGGATTTTGCCCGGGTCGCCGGCCTCATCGACACCGGCGTGCGCGGCTTCATCGCCGCGCTGCGCACGCAGAAGCCGGTCGCCTAACGGGCGCCCGCGGCCGCCTGTCGAACAGCACCCTGCTTGGTCTGCACCGCCTGCATCAGCTTGTCGAAGGGCTGATTGAACTTGGTGACGCCCTCATCCTCGAGCTGCTGCGTGATCGCATCGAGATTGATGCCCAGCTTGGGCAATTCCTCGAACACCGCGCGCGACTGCTCAAGCTGCTCGAGCAGTCGCGATTGCGGTTTACCGTGGTCGCGATAGGCCAGCACCGTCTCCATCGGCATGGTGTCGACGGTATCCGGGCCGATCAACGCCTCGACATACTTCACGTCGCTGTACTTGGGATCCTTGGCACTGGTGCTGGCCCATAGCAGGCGCTGCTGCTGCGCGCCCTTGGCCTTGAGCGCCATGAACCGATCATGCGCAAACACGTGTCGATACATCTGGTAGGCCAGCTTCGCACTGGCGATCGCCACTTCGCCGCGCAGCGCCTTGGCCTGCGCCGCGCGCACATCGCCCTTGGCGACCAGCGCGTCGATCATCGGGTCGACCACCGCATCGATGCGGCTGATGAAGAAGCTTGCGACCGACGCCACCGACTTGATGGGCAGTCCCTTGGCGACGCGCTTCTCGAGGCCGCCGATGAACGCGTCGATGACTTCCCGATATCGCGGCAGGCCGAACAGCAGCGTGACGTTGATGCTGATGCCCTCGCTGATCAATTGCTCGATGGCCACGAGGCCGGCGCGGGTGCCCGGCACCTTGATGAACACATTGGGGCGATTGAGCGCGGCCCAAAGCCGCCGCGCCTCGACCACCGTGCCTTCGGTGTCATTGGCCAGGTGCGGATTGACCTCGAGGCTCACATAGCCGTCGGCGCCCTTGCTGGCATCGAACACACCGCGAAATTCATCGGCCGCTTTGCCCACATCCTGCTGGCTGAGCTGCTCGTAGATGCCAACGGCATCCAGGCCGCGGCCGCTCAACGACAGGATCTCGCTGTCATAGGCATTGCTCTGCGCAATCGCCTTTTCGAAGATGGCGGGGTTGGAGGTCATGCCCGTCAGCGAATCCTGTGCGATCATCGCCTTCAACTGACCGCTCGCGAACAGATCGCGATGGATGTAGTCGAGCCATACCGATTGACCGAGCGCCGCGAGACGATTCAACGGATTGTTTGGCATGTGTCGCCCCTTGATCGCAAAGTGCGAGTATGGCACCGAACGCGTCAGTATTCGAACTGATAACTCAGGCCGATGCTGCTGCCCGGATCGTTCTGCGGCGTCTCGCCCTGGACCGTGCCGCCCCCGGTACCCACCGTGGTCTGGATCTTCAGACTCTTGGTCAGATCCACCTGCACCTGCGCCTGCGTGGTGCCGGTCGTGAACTGCTTGCCGCCCACGTAGACGCGGCTCGACACGTAGCGGCCCGCCTCGATCGTCGCTCCGGTATTGGTTCCCTGGGCCGAGGGCCCGGCCGCGGTCGGCGTGCTGGTGCTGTTGCTGCTGATGGCCAGGCGATCGAGGCGCAATTTGCGCTGCACGGCGGTCAGCGGGTTGTGTCCACCGCCGACGCCGCTCATCGTCGCCAGCGCCGCGGCGATCTGCGCCACCTGCAGTGTCGAGAGCTGCGCCGGGTCGGCGCCGAACAGCAGCCGCGACAGTATCTGATCCTGCGGCTGCTCGGGCGTGCTGCTCAGCGTAATCACAGGCGCATCGGCATAACCGCCGACATTGAGCATGTAGGTGACACCATTGCCGACGCTGGTAGCGGTGAAGTCCAGCGTGGGATCGATTCTTTTCTTCAGGCCCGAGCCGTTGAAGCTCACCCGGCCGCTGGTGAAAGTGAGCGTGGAACCGGCCATGTTGATGGTGCCGTTGCGCATGTCGAAGCCGCCGCTGATCCCCGGCTCCTCGCTGGTGCCGCCTACGTGCAGCGCACCGCCGAGTTCCGCGTTCAGGCCGCGGCCGCCCACGAACACCGCGCGCGGCGCATCGACCGCAATATCGAGATTGATGATGGTGGAGCTGGTCCGCGGCGGCTGCGGCGGCGCTCCGGCCCGACGCACATCGAGCACGGCCACACTCGGCGGCAGCGCATTGGGAATCGTCAGATTGGCGCGATTAAGGTGCAGCTTCCCCGCCACGTCGAGCTTCTGACGCAGCGGTCCATTGATGCTCAGGTCCATATCGATGTTGGCCGTGATCAGATCGCTGGCCAGCGGCCGGGCGTTGTGCGCCTCGATTTTCAGCGACAGCGGCAGACCCTCGCCAAGCCCGAGCGAGCCGCTCACCGAGATGGTGCCCGGACCGGCGTGCGCCTCGAGCTGCTGCAGTTGCAGCCGATCCCCATTGGCCACCAGCGTGCCGCCGATATCGGTCAGATGCAGGCCGCGCGGATAGTCCTGCAGATCGGCGTGCGTGATCTCGATGCTGCCCTCCGCGTCGGGCTGCGCCAGTGTGCCCTTGATATCGGCATTGAGCGCAGCCTTGCCGCGCACCTGCTGGCCGCCCGCCTCGAGAATGGGATTGATCACCATCAGATCGAAGGTCCCGGCGACCTTGATCGCCATCGGCGCCACGGGGTTGAGCGGCACCTGGCCGTTGGCCTGCAATTGCAGCCGCTCGCCGGCATCGGCCTTCAGATCCACCTGGGCCACCGTCTGCTGCAGCTGCGCCTGCAGCAGGATATTGCCGGCCGGCAGGCCGCGCACCGAGCCGCTGCGCGCCCGCAGTCCGCGTCCATTGATCGTCACGCTGCCCGTGGGCTCGGCGATGCTGCCGTGCAGGTCCGCATCGATGTCGACATGTCCTTCGGCCTGCAGCGCCGGCAGCCATGGATGCAGCAGCGAGGCGGTCAGATCGTGCGCCGATGCGCGCAGCTCCAATGCCGGAGTGAGCCGGCCCTGCAGCTGCCAGATGCTGTCGCCCAGTCCGAGGCGCAAATCATCCACGCTCAGCCCATCGCCGTATGACAGCACCGCGGGCGACAGCAGACGCGCGGTCTGCCCGCGGTATTGAAGCTCCAGCGCACTCAGGCGCACCGCCCGCTGTGCGATATCCAGCGTGGCCGTGGCGGTGGCCTGGCCGGTGGTATTGGGATCGCCCTCGCTGTTGGCCGTCAGCTGTACCACCACGGCATTGATGGGGCCCTGGATCTGTGCACCTACAGTTACCGGCACGTTGGACACCACCGCGCGCGTCGACAGCTGCAGCGCCACCGCAGGTTGGCTCGCGAGTCCGTTGATGTCGCCGGATACGTGCAATGTTTTCAGCTGCTGCGCGGGGACACCGGCATCCGTGGCATCGACGCGCACACGCGCGCGGCCGCCCGAGACTGCGCCATCGAAATCGACGCGCGCCGATACGCTGCCCTGCAGCGGCTGCCCCAGCAGCGGTGCCAGGTCCTCCAGATGTTCCATGACCAATTCGACCTGGCCCTGCGGCGCTTTAGCTCCCGTCGGCCAGCGCATCTGGCCTTGCACTCGTGCACTTTTCCACTCGCCGCGCTGGATCGTCGCTTCCAGCGTGCCATCGGGACGGCTCTGCGCGCTGACATCGAAATTGATCGGCGCCTGGTCGACGACTCCGGTCAGCTGCACCTCACCGACCGGTCGTTCCGGCAGATCATGCACGCGCGCCTTCAGGTGGATCGGCCCGCTCCGGGTGTCATTGAAAGCCACCTCGCCGTCGGCATCCGCCGTCATCGTGAGCCGTGGCGAGAGTCCCTCGATCGAGCCCGTGGCACTGGCGGTGCCGGCAAGCTTTGGGGAGAGCGCAGCCAGATCGGCCAGCGATGCCTTCCAGTCCAGATCCAGGCCCTGCGGGTCGACACGGCCATGGGCTGCGGCCTTCGCGTGGCTCGAGGCCAGCTCCGCGCGCGTGATGGCAAGACCGTGTTCATCGAAGGCCAGCGATGCGCTCAGCGTGCAGTTCGGTGCCAGCAGCGCTGCCAGCGGCGCCTGGCCACCGCTGACCTGCAGTTCGCCGCTCACGTCCAGATCGCGCTCGCCCGAGTGGGTTGCAAACTTGGCGTTGGCGGTGCCGCGGCCCTGCAGCTGCAAGGCCGCCAACGCCGCCACCGGCGCAAGGTCGGCGATGGTGGCGTTGAGATTGCCGGCGCCATCGAGTATGCCGCCGCTCCAGTGGCCGCTGGCATTGAGCACGGCGTGCGAGACCGTGAAATCCGCGGGACGCCCCGGTTTGTCCAGATGCATGAGCACGTGCGCGGCGACCGGCGCGGACGCAAACATCGCACCCACCCGACTGGGCAGGATCAGCCCGCTGCCCCGCGCATCCAGCGTCAGCGCACCCGCATGGCCGCTCAATTGCGCCGACAGTGACGGCAGTTGCACGCCGGGGACGATCAATCCGCTCGCCTCGAGTGCCGCGGTGGTCTCAGGCGACGTCGGCGGACCACTCCAGTGTCCGGTCAGATGCAGGCGCTGCCAGGCAATTCCTTGCCGCGGCGTCATCGCCTGCGAATCCAGCGCCACATCGATCGTGGCCGCCCCGGTGTTGGCGTTGAGCGTGCCGCCGGCCGTCGCCTGCAGGCTGCCTGCCTGAACCGTCAGCCTCGCCGATGCGCCCGTGCGCGGCCCATCGAGAGTCAGGTGAATCGCCACCGCGCCGATACCGGGCACCTGCGCCAGGTGCGCCAGCGGTCCGCCCGCGTCCTCTTCCAGGTCGATGCGCGCCTCCAAGGTGCGATCGTCGAACCGCAGCGCGACGCGATAGAGCGAGGGCACCGCATCGAGCCGTCTGGCCTCCAAATCGATGGAGGTGCGCTCGATCGAGTCCCAATAGCCGTGGCCCTGCAGCGTGAGGGCGGTGGGATTACCCGCCAGGGCCGCGCCCAGATCGACGCGAGCCACATCGAGCCGGTCGAGCTCCACGTGCGGCCAGTGGTGGGAGCGCTTAGGTGTGGGATCGCGCGGATAGGCCGGCGCGCGCTCCATCCGGGCTTCCGCCGCGCGCAGCACGGCCGCCTGCACCCGATTGGTCAGCAGCCGCAGCGGCGACCACTGCAGCTCGATCTGATCGATCGACAGCCACAGTCCCTGTGGGTCGCGCAGTTCGAGCCGCCGCAGCTCGAGCCGCTGCGGAAACTCACCGCCCAGGCCGATCAGCTGCACATTGCCGTGCGTCAGGCGCGCGGTCAGCTGCTCGATCCAGCCGCGCCCGGTGGCGGTGTTGGCTGTCACGTACACGCTGATGAGCAGCACCGCCGGGACGCCCAGCAGCAACGACAGCATCCACAACAGCACGCGGTGGCGGCGTCGCATCAGAACACCTGCCCCAATCCCACGTAGACCTCCACGAAGGGAAATCCCTCGCCGGCAGGATGGGCACCGGGGAAGCCGACGTCCAGACGAATGGGTCCGATCGGCGTGTAATAACGGATGCCGGTGCCGAAACCGAAGCTCAGATTGCCGGAAAAGGGCCGGGTCGTTGCCGTGACATCGCCGGCGTCGACGAAGAACACCGTGCCCCAGTTTTCGCCGATACGCTGACGCAGTTCGGCGCCGGCCGCCTCGATGGCCGTGCCGCCGATGGGATTGCCGTCCAGGAAGGAGGGACCCACACCCTGATAGGGATAGCCGCGCACCGTCAGGCTGCCGCCGCCGTAGAAGCGCTGGTCGGGAGGCAGGCTGAATTCGCTGGCGCCCACGGCGAGGCCGCCAAGGGCGCGCAGCGCGATGACGCTGCGGCCCGGTTTCGACCATCCAAGGCGCGCCAGGTCGAAGTAGCTCGAGATAGTGCTCTGCACGACCAGGAAGGTCGCACTGGCGGTACCCGCGGGATTCCCGAGGGTGGCCACCGAATGGCCAGCTCCCAGCGATTCGGTGGGCGTCACGGTCAGCGTCGCGCGCAGCCCGTGGCGCGGATCATCGAGCGGGTTGGCCACGGCGGTGGTGTCGTACTTGGCGCTGATGGGCAGCGAAATCAGCGTGTAGTAGCGCTGCACCTTGGCGCACAGCAGCGCCAGGTCGGCAGCCGGTGGCGCCGGCGGCAGACAGGAGGCGCCTTCCTGGATGATCTGCTCGTGCTCCAGGCCCAGCCCCGCACTGACAGTCCACGTGGTGGAGAGCTTGCGGTTGAGCGACACGCCGGCGGTGGTGGCGGTCTGCTGATAGGCGATCAGGTCCTGCTTGAGCGCGGCCGTGCTGAACTGCAGCGACTGGTCGCGCGCCAGGAAGTCGGGTTTGATGAGCTGCGCCACAAAATCGTAGCCGAGGCCGGTGGTGGCATTACCTCCCAGGTTGATGGCGCTCGCGGTCAGGTTGAGCTGCTCGGCGTTGCCGAACAGATTCCGATCCGTCCAGGTGGCCCCTGCGCTGCCGCCCAGGTCGCTCGAATAGGCTGCGTTGAGCGTCACCGCGTGACGCTTGCGCTCCTTGAGGTCGAAGCTGATGGGCAGCCTGCCCTCAGGATCGAGCGCCGTGGCCGGTTGCACGGTCACACCGGCAAACACGCCCAGGGACAGCAGATCCGATCGCGCGCGTTCGATGCGGCTCGGACTATAGGGCTCGCCCGTGTGCAGCAGCAGGCGCTTGCGGATGAAGGCCTCGTGCATGCGCGTGAGGCCGGTCAGCGCGATCTCGCCGATGCGCACCGACGGCCCCGCATCGACCTTCATCACCACGTCGAGCAAAGGCTCGTGCTGATCCTCGTACGCCACCGGCTCGTCGATCTTGGCGAGCGCGTGGCCTTCCTCCTGCAACGCGGTCAGCAGCCGGTCATGGGCCGCGAGCACGTTGGCCGCCACGGCCGGCGCGCCGCTCTCGAGTTGCATGGCGCTGCGGGCGGCGGCGCTGATCTCGCCATCGATCGTGACATGCCGCAAATGGAACAGCGGGCCCAGTTCCATGGAGACGTCCACGCGGGCGGGGTGGTCCTTCGACAGCGCCGTGAGCTCATCGGCCAGTGCGGGATCGTCCAGCGCCTTGCCATCGATGGTGATCGTGAGGGCGCGCCGGTAATAGCCGAAACTCTCGAGGACGGTCGCCAGCCGCTCGCCATCATCCTGCGCCCGGCCGATCAGGGCAAACGGACCCACCGGCGCGCCCTTGCGCAGCGACTCGAGCTGCGAGGTGGCGTGCAGGGTCGAATCCAGCGCCGGGATGCCGGTGGTGTGGATATTGACGGTATACGGCTGCGGGTCGGCCGCGTACGCGCGCGCGGTGAGCCCGAGTGTCACGGCCAGCATGCCAAGGGCCATCGGCAATGGCCCGCGCCATCGCGAACGGCGGTGCGATTTCAAACAGTCTGCTCCTGCAATTTGCCGGGCGCTAAAGGCTAGGATCCCGCACCGGACCAAATCCCGCTATGACCGCGGCAGCACTCCCTTCGTTCCGCCGCCGGCCGGGCCGCTGTCGGACAACGGCGACAATAACTCGGCCTCCCGTAGAATCGAGGGCTGCGAAGAATTGTAAAGCCTCCGGGCACTCCTGCAGCATCTCCCGGACAATGACCGTATGCAGTCGATATCCGAGACACCCGATACGCCCCAGGACGCCGGCTCAGGCTCGGGCCCAGGCGCCGCGCCGATGGCGGTGCTGCTGGTGGACGATGACCGCGAGCTGTGCCGCATGCTGGCGGAGTATCTCAACCCGGAGGGCTTCAGGCTCACCACCGTGCACGATGGCGATGAGGCGCTCTACTCACTGGGGCGCCATCACTTTGATCTGATCGTGCTCGATGTGATGCTGCCGCGCTTAAGCGGCCTGGATGTGCTGCGGCTGCTGCGCCAGAAAAACTCCACTCCGGTTCTCATGCTGACCGCGCGCGGGGAAGACATCGACCGCGTCGTGGGCCTCGAGCTCGGAGCGGACGACTACCTGCCGAAGCCCTTCAACCCGCGCGAACTCGTGGCCCGCATGCGCGCCATCCTGCGGCGCAGCCTGCTGCTCGAGCCGCAAGCCGGCCGGCGCGACCGCATCGATGCCGGACCCTTGAGCCTGCTGTTCTCAAGCCGCACGGCCAGCGCGCGCGGCGAGACCGTCACGCTCACGGGCGCCGAATTCCGCGTGCTCGAGGTGCTGATGCAGCAGATCGGCATCGTGGTCTCGCGCGAACAGCTTACGCGCCAGGTGCTCGGACGGCGCTTGACACCCTACGACCGCAGCATCGATACCCATATCAGCAACATCCGGCGCAAGCTGGCCGCGGTCGCCGACGAGATCTCGATCGTCAACGTGCGCCGCACCGGCTACGTGCTGACCGTCGCGGAACCGCCAGCAAAGACCTGATGCGCAATCTCTACGTCAGGATCTTCGTGGCCTTCTGGATCGCGATGGTGCTGGCGCTGGTCTTCACCTGGATCACCACGATGTGGCTGGCCGACCAGCGCGCGCAGCGCGAGCAGTCGCGGCAGGATCAGCTCGCGCGCGAGGCCTCGAGCGTACTGGCCGAGCACGGGGTGCCCGGATTACGGGACTGGCTGGCAGATGAGACCGCGCGCGTGCTCCCCGACCGGCTGTTCGTGCTCGACCGTCACGGCAATGATCTGCTCGGACGGCGCGTACCGGAGTTCCTGCGCGCGCGTTTCGGCCGCGGCAGTGTGCCGGGGCACGTGCCGGAACTGCCTCCCGACACGCGCGACGTGCGCTGGCTCACACAGCTGGTCTCCCCCAACGATGAAACCTACGCGCTGTCGCTGCTGCGCCTGCGGCGCGGCGGCCCTTTCGGCCTGATCAATCCCGCCGAGACCCCGATCGTGACGGCGCTCGCGACCTTGCTGGTGAGCACCATCGTCTGCTTTCTGCTGGCGCGCTACCTGTCCGACCCGATCCGGCACCTGCGCGCGGCGACGCGCTCGATCGCCGCGGGCAATCTGGGCGTGCGCGTCGCAAGTCTCATGGGAAGCCGCCGTGACGAGCTCGGCATGCTGGCGCTCGACTTCGATCTCATGGCCGAACGGCTGCGCGCGCTGCTGGCTTCGCACCGCGAACTGCTGCGCGATGTCTCGCACGAACTGCGCTCTCCATTGGCAAGATTGCAGATCGCACTCGGCCTGGCGCGGCGCCCCAACGCCAATCTCGAGCAGGAATTCGACCGCATCGAGCAGGAGACCGCGCGGCTGGATGAACTGATCGGCGAAATCCTGAGTCTCTCGCGCCTGGACGATCCTGCGCGGGCGCAGGTGATGGAGCCGGTCAACCTCGAGGAGCTGATCGAGACGCAGGTCGACAATGCCCGCGTCGAGTCCGAGCCCCGATCGATCCATGTGCTCATCCGCGCCATGGCACCCTTGAGCATCCAGGGCGATCGCGAGTTGCTCTACCGCGCGGTCGAAAACGTGCTGCGCAACGCCGTGCGCTTCTCCCCGGACGGCGGCATGGTGGAAGTCGCGGTCGAACGCGCCCTCGAGCAGGCGCTGATCCGCATCCGCGATCACGGGCCGGGAGTGCCCAATGACCTGCTGGCACGGATCTTCGAACCGTTCTTCAGCGTCGCCAGCGCGCGCGATCGCGAATCCAGCGGCTATGGCATCGGTCTTGCGATCACCGCACGCGTGGCCGCATTGCACGGCGGCAGCGTGACTGCAAAGAACGCCGAGGGCGGCGGTCTCATGGTCGAGATTGCGCTGCCGCTCAAATGATCCGTTAGCCCAACGCCTGCGTGAGGTCCGCGCGCAGATCCTCGACCGCCTCGACTCCGATTGACAGCCGGCAGAGCGTGTCGGTGATGCCCAGTGCGGCGCGCGCCTCACTCGGCACGCTGGCGTGCGTCATGATGGCCGGATGCTCGATGAGGCTCTCGACGCCACCGAGCGACTCGGCCAGCGCGAACAGCTCGCAGCGTTCGAGGAAGCGCCGCGAATCCTCGATGCCACCCTTGAGCTCGATCGAGATCATGCCGCCAAAGGCACTCTGTCCGCGCGGATCGCGCATCTGTGCGCGCGCCAGTGCCTGCTGCGGATGCGAAGCGAGCCCGGGATAATGCACGCGCTCGACCTTGGGGTGACGCTCCAGCCAGGCTGCCAGCTCGAGCGCGTTCTCGCAGTGCCGCTGCATGCGCAGCGACAGCGTCTTCAGACCCCGCAGCGCGAGGAAGGAATCGAACGGACCGGCGATCGCACCCACCGAGTTCTGCAGGAACGTCAGCCGTTCGGCCAGCGCCGGATTGTCGCCGACCACGAGCACGCCGTTGACGACATCGGAATGCCCGTTCAGGTACTTGGTCCCCGAATGCATGACCAGGTCGAATCCGAAATTCAGCGGCCGCTGCAGATACGGGGTGGCGAAGGTATTGTCGGCCGCGCACAGCACGCCGCGGCCGCGTGCGATCGCGGCAATCGCCGCGAGATCGGCGAGCTTGAGCATGGGATTGCTCGGCGTTTCGACCCAGATCAGTCGCGTGCGCGGCTCGATCGCCTTCTCCACGGCCTTAAGATCCCGCAGATCGACGAAGGTGAAGCTGAGGCCGGCGGAGATCTGGCGCACGCGCGAGAACAGGCGCCGGCTGCCGCCATACAGATCATCCGAGGCGACCACGTGGTCGCCTGGAACCAGCAGCTCGAGCAAAGTCGATGTGGCCGCCAGTCCCGAGGCGAAAGCGAATCCGCGGCTGCCATCCTCGAGGTCGGCGATACAGCGCTCATAGGCAAATCGCGTCGGGTTCTGGCTGCGCGAATACTCGAAGCCCTGGTGCACGCCGGGGCTGCGCTGCGCGTAGGTGGAAGTGGCGTAGATCGGCGGCATCACCGCGCCGGTGGTCGGGTCCGGTGACTGGCCGGCGTGGATGACGCGGGTGGCAAACCCGCTGCGTTGCTCATCGCTCATGGCCGCCCCTAATTGAGTTGCTTGCGCAGATAATTCAACAGATCGATGCGAGTAATCAGGCCGACGAACCGGCCCTGCTCGGCAACGATCGCCACGTGATCGCGCTGGAAGATCGGCAGCAGATCGCCGATCGGCGCATCGGGCGCGATGGTCTCGACACTGCGCACCATGGCCGTGTTGACCGGATCCTGGAAGCGCTTAGGGTCGGTGTGCAGATGCATCACCAGGTCCGACTCGTCCACGATACCGACCAGGCGCTCGCCATCCATGACCGGAATCTGCGAGACGTCGAACAGCTTCATGCGCCGATAGGCGAGCATCAGGCTGTCGGTAGGGCGCAGCGTCACGGTGCCGCCTTCCTGGTAGCGTCGCACGATCAGATCGAGCAGATTGCCCTGGCGCGGCCGATCCAGCAGCCCCTGATCGAACATCCAGTTGTCGTTGTAGAGTTTATTCAGGTACTTGTTGCCGCTGTCACAGATCAGCGTGACCACACGCTTGGGCGCAGTTTGCTCCCGGCAGTAGCGCAGCGCCGCGGCAATCAGCGTGCCCGAACTCGAACCCGCGAGTACCCCTTCCTTGGCGAGCACTTCGCGCGCGGTCGCGAAGCTCTCGGCATCCGAAATCTCATAGGCGCCGCGCACGCGCGACAGATCCAGGATGGGAGGAATCACATCCTCGCCGATGCCCTCGACCAGCCAGGAACCCGCGGGCTTCTGGATTTTGCCGGTCCTGACCACATCGACCAGTACCGAACCCTTCGGATCCGCCAGGATCATCTCCACGTGCGGCGCGACCCGCTCGAAATAATGCGACAGCCCGGTCATCGTGCCGCCGCTGCCCACGCCGACCACCACGGCATCGAGCATGTGTCCGGTCTGCGCCCATATTTCCGGCCCCGTGGTCGACTCGTGCGCACGCGGGTTGGCAGGATTGGCGAACTGATTGACGTAGAAGCTATGGGGCGTCTCGCGCGCCAGTCTCGCCGCCAGATCCTGGTAGTGCTCGGGATGTCCCTTGGCGACATCGCTGCGCGTCAGCGTGATCTGCGCCCCCAGCGCACGCAGATGCAGGATCTTCTCCTGCGACATCTTGTCGGGGATCACCAGCATCAGCCGATAGCCCTTCTGTGCCGCCACCAGTGCCAATCCCAGGCCGGTGTTGCCCGCGGTTGCCTCGATGATGGTGTTGGGCGGATCGCTGCCGGGACGAAGATGACCCTCGCGCTCGGCCGCCTCGATCATCGAGAGCCCGATGCGATCCTTGATCGAACCGGTCGGGTTCTGGTTCTCCAGCTTGACGAACAGCCGGCAATGCCCCGCATTCAGACGCGTCAGCTCGAGCAGCGGCGTGTTGCCAATCATCGACAGCACGTTGGACTCGGCCCTCATTTCTTCGCGGCATCCAACGCTTTCGCCGCCGCAATGATCTGCTTGGCCTGATCCGGGGTCAGCGCCCGCACGGCAGTGATGGGCGTACGGCGCGGACTGTCGCCGCGCGCGACCACATAGTCGTCCTTGCACAGCTGGCCATTGTGCTCGATATCCTCGAAGCCCAGCGATTCCCGGAACTGCAGATCGAAGATCGGCTCGAACAGCTTCACCAGGTAGGGGTCTTTGCGCAGTGGCGCGTAGACAATGAGCGTCGAATTGTCGATCACGGTCCAGTCGTTCAGATTCACCGTAAAGATGCACGCCTCGGTTCCGGGCAGCGGCGGTGGCGGCGCATGCGGGGTGCCGGCCCCGTTGGTCGCGCAGGCCACCAACATCAGGAACAGCGGACTCAGCAGGGCATTAGCCCATCGGCGCCATCGGAAAAAAAACATTCTCCAC
>Ga0302229_10001862_pt1 | contig 15733 bp, 14 predicted proteins | sample II_Palsa_N1_3_FD_193518 | JGI IMG/M metagenome (GOLD analysis project Ga0302229, IMG submission 193518) | Peat permafrost microbial communities from Stordalen Mire near Abisko, Sweden - II_Palsa_N1_3 | ecosystem: Environmental > Terrestrial > Soil > Palsa > Peat permafrost | place: Sweden... | reverse complement strand
CCCGTGGGGCGACTACGATGACCCGGGCTACTAACCGGAAAACCCGGAACGCCTCAACCGACGTTCGCGATGTTCGCGGTGCCCGCGTAGTAGTTCCCGGTCGCCGAGGTCTCCAGCGGCGAGGAGGCGGTGTCGGCGGGCAGCGACGACGGCGAAACGAACTGGCTGCCCTGCGGCCCGGCCTGCACGGCCATGCCCAGCGCGCTGCCCTTCAGGTACTGCGACCAGGGCAGGAACCACTCGGTCCAGCCGTCGTCCCACTTGCCCGCCGCGGTGCTGGCCGTGACCGTGATCGGGTCGCCGGGGATGCTCATGTTGTAGTAGATGGTGGCGTCCTCGGGCGGCAGGTTGACGCACCCGTGGCTGACGTTGGTGCTGCCCTGGTCCACCACCGACCAGGGCGCGGAGTGGTAGTAGTCGCCGCTGAAGGTGAACCGGACGGCCCAGTTGACCAGCTCGTTGTAGTAACCGGCGCTGCCCGGCGCGCCGCCTCCGATCATCCGCACCGGGTTGCTCTTCTCCACGCTGACGTAGGTGCCGTCGGGCGTGGGCAGGCTGGCCCGGCCGGTGCTGATCGGCCAGTTATAGAGGAGCTTGCCGTTGAGGTAGATCTGGGTGAAGTGCGAGGTCGTGCTGGCCACGGCGATGAGCGACCGGCCGATGTTGAACGTCTGGGTCAGGTCGGCCGTCCCGTACACGCCCTTCGCGCCCTGCACGCCGTCCAGGTGGCCGTCGAAGCTGACCGTGGTGTTGGCCGGCCAGTAGTCCCGCGGCCGGAAGTCCAGGTGCTCGCTGTCGTCCCAGTACCAGGCGCCGATCACCGGCTTGGACGTGGTGAGCTCCAGGGACCGCTCGACCGCGGCCCGGTTGGTGATCGGCTGGCTGAAGATGAGCATGATCGGCATGCCCACGCCGTACGTCTGATCCGAACCCTCGTAGATCTCGGCCGAGAACGTCGACGCCGGGGCCAGCGTCCGGAAGGTGCTGGTCGTGCGGATCTGCTGCCCGCTGCCGTCGGTGCCGGTCGCGGTCACCGTGTAGCTGTGCGATACCGCCAGCGTCCAGGCGCTGTGCCAGGTCTTGCCGTCGGAGCTCAGCGTGCCGGACACCGCGCCGCCGCCCGGCGCCGCCACCGTGACGTTGGTCACCTTGCCCTTGGTCGCGGTGACGGTGATCCCGGCCGAGGGGTCGACGCCGCGGCTCCCGTTGGCCGGCGTGATCTTCAGTTCCGAGGCCATCAGCACCGCGTGCGCCGAAGCCGAGGCGGACGCCGAAGCCGCCGCCGCTGCGGACGCCGCAGCCGCCGCGGCCGAGGCCTGGGCCGGCGTCTGCGGGGACGCGCTACTGCACGCGGCGGCCAGCAGCCCGATCGCCATCGCCGCGGCGATGCTCGCAACCCTTCGTGGCGACCTGCGGTCTATGCCACGCACGGTAATCCTCCCTGAGCGCCGGGACCCGGCAGAACTGTCCAGGTACGAATATTACGTGGGCTCACGAAGCCTAGACGCCGGAAACGTCCGGTAGGTTGCGGCGACGCCGGAGCGTGAGCACAGCCCAGCCGAGGGCCAGCACGGTCAGCAGCACGAGCACGTACTCCGGCCAGGCCCCGATCCGGTCGGCGAGCGTCCGGTAGCTGACCAGCGGCACCCGCGCGTCCAGGATCGCCTGCCGCCAGACCCCGCTCTGCTCGATCACCGCCCCGTCGGGCGCGATGATCGAGCTCTCCCCGGTGGTCGACGCGTACACCACCGCGCGGTCGCTCTCGATGGCCCGGATCCGGGCCATCGCCGTCTGCTGCTCGGTCTCGCCCAGCTGCCCGTCGATCTCGAAGTCCGCGTCGTTGGACTGCAGCGCGAGCAGGTTGGCCCCGGCGTTGACCTCGGACCGGACCAGGTCGTCGAAGCCCACCTCGTAGCAGATCACGTCGCCCAGCCGGATCGGCCCGACGTCGAACACCACGGCCTTATGCCCGGGGGTGAAGTTGACCGGCTGCAGCGAGGGCAGCGAGCTGAACTTGGAGATGAGGCCGCGGAACGGGATGTACTCGCCGAACGGGACCAGCTGCCGCTTGGCGTAGAACGTGGTCGGGCCGACGCCGGGCACCCACAGCTGGCCGACGTTGCGCTGCGGGTTCGACAGCACCTCGCCGACCAGGATCGGCTTGCCGACCGCGGCCACCGCCCCAGCGATCTCGGTGTAGATGGAGGGGTCCTCGCGCGGGTCGGTACCGGTAGAGTTCTCCGGCCAGATCACCAGGTCGGGCGCGGGCAGCAGGCCCGCCTTGACCTCGGCGGCCAGCTCGGCCGTGGCCGCGGCGTGGTTCTGGGTCACCTCGGTGTCGTTCAGCTGCTGCGGCAGGTTCCTGGCCCGCGGCACGTCGCCCTGGATCGCGGCTACCGTGGCCGTCGGCGCGCCCCCGGTCGGGTCGACCGGCAGCAGGCCGCCCGCGAGCACCAGCCCGGCCGTCACCACCGCGGCCAGCCCCGCGCCCGCCGATCCCCGGGACCGCCAGCCGGGCCCCCCGAGATGGCACAGCACGGCCCGGGCCGCCATGGCGCCGGTCAGCGCGACCAGGAAGCTCAGCAGCGGCGCGCCGCCCACCGCGACCCAGCGAACGTCCGGGGCCACCGACTGGCTCATGGCCAGCCGGCCCCAGGGAAAGGCAAAGGGCCACCGGTCCCGGAGCGCCTCGGCCGCCACCCACCAGGCCGCCACCGCGGCCGGCCAGAACGGCAGCACGAGCAGCAGTCGCTGGCCGATGACGAGTATGGCGAAGATCACAGCCAAGGCCAGGGCCAGCGCGCCCCATGCGTACCAGGCCACGTTGATCAGCCACGACAACAGCGGCACGAACAGAGCCAGGCCGAACACCAGCCCGCAGCAGAACGACCCCCGCAGGCTCCGCCCGGTCAGCGCGATCACCAGCAGGGCCGGCCCCGCCGCGGCCAGCGGCCACACGTCCAGCGGCGGGAACGCGGCGAACAACGCCAGCCCGCCCGCCACCGACGCCAGCAGCGCCCACCGCGTCCGGAACCCCCCGAACGCGCCAGCGCGTCCGGTCCTGGCCCCCGAAGCTGGCACCGCGTGGGAGATCACGCACGCAGCCTAACCGCCCCGCCGCGCACCCGTCATCCTGACCGATTTGCGGCAATTCCTCCCACGGAATGGTCGCAGAGCCGGGCAAGCCCCCGTGTCCCGTACCAAGGTCGCAATCCGCTGGGCTATAGTACGGATTGCGAACGCCTCAGTGGGGGGGCGTGCACCTGCCATTCTTGGCCTTTCTTAGGTAGTGCACATGACACGTGTTGTTTGGCAGCACCTTCATTGGCAGCACCATCATTGGCTGCGCCGTGATTAAGGTCCGCTATCGCGATCAGAACGAGCTCTCTCCCGGATTACACGCCGCGACTGAACGGCAGGGCCGTAACACCACGGTCTACCTGCTTTCCGGGCTGACCGCCGCGCAGCGCCGGGCCGCGCTGCGCAGGCTCAAGATCTCGGCCCGGCGGGGTTACGGCCCGCGGCTGCCCGCGCCGCAGCTGGCACTGGCGCTGCTGGCCGACCGGATCAGGACCGCGGTCGGCCAGGCCGGCGCCGTGTTCCGCTCGCACCCGGCGGGCAGCACCGTACCGGTGATGATGGTCTCGGCGTGCGCGATCGTCTTCCTGACCCTGTCCCCAGTGTCCGGCCGGGTCACCCACCAGCCCCGGGATCGGGGCCAGGCGTCCACCGTGGCCGTCGGATCGGCCGCCCCGCTGCGCGCGGGTTCCGGCAACCTGGCTGCGCGCTGGGTCCGGCCCGAGCCAGTCGCCAAGACCGATCGCAGCGGCCCGGACCGATCCGCGGGGCCAGCCCGGCTCGGCCACCGGACGGCCCGGACGGCCCGGCCTGCCGCAAGCCAGGCCGCCGGGGCGTCATGGCGCCTAGCTGTAGCGCGTACCCGCCGGTTCAGCGAACGGAGCCGGCTCCAGCCGCGCTACGACTGGAAACCGGGGTGGGAAGACATCGGCCGCTAGCCAGCGGAGGCTGCTCGCTTAAGCTGCATTAGTGAGCAGGCGCGGATGGTTGCTGTTCGCCGCGATGGGCGTGATCTGGGGCATCCCCTATCTGCTCATCAAGGTGGCGGACGGCGGGGTCTCGGTGCCGGTGCTGGTCTTCACCCGGGTCGCGCTCGGCTCGCTGCTGCTGGCGCCCGCGGCGATCCGCGGCGGGCACCTGCCCGCGCTCAAGGGGCACGCCCGATGGCTGGCCGCGTTCACCGCGCTCGAGATCGTCGGGCCGTTCGCGCTGCTATCCAACGCCGAGAAGCACCTGCCCAGCTCGACCAGCGGCCTGCTGGTCGCGGCGGTGCCGATCTTCGGCGCGCTGCTGGCCTGGCTGACCCGCTCCGGCCGCCGGCCCAACGAAGGCCGGCTCACCTGGGTCCGGTGGGCCGGGCTGGCCATCGGGCTGGGCGGCGTGGCCCTGCTGGCCGGGCCGGGCGCCGGCCGGGGCAGCGTGGTGCCGGTCCTGGAGGTGCTCGGCACCGCGCTCGGCTACTCGATCGGCCCGCTGATCGCCAACCGCAAGCTGTCTGACCTGCCGCCGGTCGCGGTCAACACGGTCTGCCTGGGCGCGGCCGCCGTCGTCTACGCGCCGTTCGCCGCGCTCACCTGGCCCCGGCACGTCCCGTCGGCCCAGGTCCTGGCTTCCCTGGCGGGCCTCGGGGTGATCTGCACCGCGGCCGCGTTCCTGGTCTTCTTCCGGCTGATCGCCGAGGTAGGGCCGGCCCGCGCCACCGTCATCACCTACGTCAACCCGGCCGTCGCGGTCGCGCTCGGCGTCCTGGTCCTGGGCGAGCCCCTGACCGCCGCGATCGGCGTCTCCTTCGCGCTGATCCTGGGCGGTTCGGTGCTGGCCACCCGCCCCGGCTCGGCCCGGGCCGCGCCCGCCCCGGAAGGCCCGGTGGTGGCCGAAGAAGGTGCCACCGTGGCCCGTTCGGACTAATTTAGATTTGATTCTGATGCCGAACGAAACGTGGTCCCAGCCGCCGTGAGCCAGCCCGCAGCCCCCCAGACCGCCGACCCGACGGGCCTGCGGCTGTCCACCGCGCGCGGGCGCTGGGTGGTGACCGCCACCGTGCTGGGCTCGGGCATGGCCGCCCTGGACGCCACCGTGGTGGGCATCGCGCTGCCCGCCATCGGGCGGAACTTCCACACCGGCGTGGCCAGCGTGCAGTGGGTGGTCGACGCGTACACGCTGACCCTGGCCGGGCTGCTGCTGCTGGGCGGGACGCTCGGCGACAGCTACGGCCGGCGCAAGCTGTTCGTGATCGGCACCGTGTGGTTCGCCTGCGCGTCGCTGCTGTGCGGGGTGGCCCCGACCGTGGGGGTGCTGATCGCGGCCCGGGCCCTGCAGGGCGTCGGCGGCGCGCTGCTGACCCCCGGCAGCCTCGCCATCCTGCAGGCGTCCTTCGCCAAGGAGGACCGCTCGGCCGCCATCGGCGCCTGGTCCGGCCTGGGCGGCGTGGCCACCGCGATCGGCCCTTTTCTCGGTGGCTGGCTGATCGGCGCGGTGTCCTGGCGGCTGGTGTTCTTCATCAACCTGCCGCTGGCCGCGCTGGTCGTGGCCATCTCCATCCGGCACGTGCCCGAGTCGAAGGCGCCGGGTCCGGTGCCGAAGCTGGACATTCGCGGCGCGTCCTGCATCAGCGGCGCGCTGGCCGGGATCACCTACGGGCTGATCGCGGCGTCCTCGTACGGCTGGGGCTCGGTGTCGGTGCTGGCACCGCTGGGCGTGGGGCTGGTCCTGCTCGGGCTGTTCGTCCTGGTGGAGGACAAGGAGTCCGAGCCGATGCTGCCGCTCGGGGTGTTCCGGTCGCGGCAGTTCTCCGCGGCCAACGCGGTGACGTTCGTGGTCTACGCGGCGCTCGGCGGGCTGCTGTTCCTGGTGCCGGTGGTGCTCCAGGTGGCCCACGGCTACAGCCCGATCGAGGCGGGCATGTCCCTGCTGCCGGTGACGTTCATCATGCTCGCGCTGTCCTCCCGCTCGGGCGCGCTGGCCGCCAAGATCGGGCCCCGGCTGCAGATGACGGCCGGGCCGCTGGTCATCGCCGCGTCGTTCCTGCTGTTCACCAGGCTCGGGAACTCCGGCGACTACCTGACCGTGGTGCTGCCCGCGGTGGTGGTGTTCGGCCTCGGGGTGGCGATCAACGTGGCGCCGCTGACCGCCACCGCGATGTCGTCGGCCCCGGCCGAACACGCGGGCGTCGCCTCGGCCGTCAACAACGACGTGGCCCGGGCCGCCTCCCTGATCGCGGTGGCGGTGCTGCCCGCGCTGGCCGGCATCACCGGGCAGAGCTACCTGCACCCGGTCGCGCTGGCCCACGGCTTCAAGATGGCCGCGATCATCGCCGCCGCCTTCTGCGCCGCCGGCGGCGTGCTGGCCGCGTTCACCATCCGCAACCCCGGCCGCGACAAGAGCAGCGAATCGTCCTCGTCCCCCTCCTACTGCGCCCTGGAGGCGACGCCCCTCCAGGTGCCTCTCGGGCCCGCCCCCAGAACGATGACCTGGACTCGGCCCCGCTCCCCAGATCGGTAACCTTGACCTCGTGGACGTGCACAAGGCGGTAGAGGAAGCGGCCCGGGCCGCGCGCGGTGCCGTACCCGGCCTGGCCAGCGTCCCTGACCGGCGGCTGGACCACGCGCTGCGGGCCATGGCCGAGCATCTCGGCCTGCACGCGACCGAGGTGCTCGAGGCGAACGCCGAGGACATGCGGGCCGCGCGGGCCGACGGACTGCGGGACGCGCTGCTGGACCGGCTGCGGCTGGACGACGCGCGGCTGTCGGCCATGGCCGGCCAGCTCCGCGCGCTGGCCGACGTCCCGGCCGAGCCGTCCCGGCGCACGATCAGGGACCTGCCCGGCGGGCTGCGCCTGGAGGAGCGCCGACGGCCGGTCGGCGTGATCGGGGCTAACTTCGAGGCCCGCCCGAACGTGGTGGTCGACATCGCCTCCCAGTTCGTCAAGTCGCGCAACGCGGGCGTGCTGCGCACCGGCTCGGCCGCGATCCGTTCGGCCATCGCGCTGGCCGACGAGGTCATCGCGCCCGCGCTCAGCCAGGCTGGCCTCGACCCCGCGATGATCCAGCTGCTCCGCGCGCCCGGCCAGGACTCGGCCCGGGCGCTGGTCAGCCAGCCGGGCCTGATCCCGCTGGTCATCCTGCGCGGTAGCGGGGACAGCACCCGGTCCCTGGCCGCCGAGGCGGCCCGGCACGGCGTGCGGACGATGGCCCACGCCGACGGCGGCGCGGTGCTGTACGTCGACGCGGCCGCCGATGCCGACCTGGCCGTAACGCTGATCGAGGCCAGCCTGGACCGGCTGGGCGTCTGTAACCGGCTCAACCTGCTGCTCGTCCACCCGGCCCGGTGGGACGAGCTGCTGCCGCGGCTCCGGCGGCTGCTGGCCCGGCTGGGCATCACCGCGTCGCTGCCCCCGCACGCCCACCCGCTCGGCCACGAATGGGCCCTGGACCCCGGGCACGAGGCCACGGTGACCATCGCCGCCGCCGACGGCCCCCGCGCCGCCGCCCTCCTGGCCAACGAGGAGACCTCGGGCCTAGCCGCCGCGATCGTCACCGCCGACCAGGCCGCCGCCGCCGAGTTCCTCGGCGCCTACGCCGGGACCGGCGCGTTCTGGAACGCCACCACCCGCCTGCTCGACGGGTTCAAGCTCTTCTCGGTACCCGAGACCGGCATCAACATCGACGCCGTGCCCGGACCCCGCGGCCCCGTCACCTTCCGCGACCTCTACCTCCGCCAGTGGGTCGTCACCCCTGACGGTCACGATGAGTAGCATTTCGGGAAGGCCCATCGCAATCACCTGATTTACCTGCACCGGCTTCCGGTAACGGATGCCTATTTGGACACTTATCTAAACAGCCAGGTCAGGTCATAGCGTGGCGCCCGCGAGCCGGTATAAGCTGCTCGCGGACATCGCCAGACATCACCGGGCGAAGTCGGCAGGCGGCCTCGCCCGCGATTACTTTACGTGAGCAGCCCCGCCTGCGGCCTGGGCCTCGTCGCGGTCCTGAACAAGGGGGAGTTTTCATGTATCGATCCAGACCGCCCGGGCCAAGCCGGCCCGGACACAGCCTGCGGGGGTTCCCTGCGGGGCTGCGGCGCTCCATTTCCAGGCCGCTGCTCGCCATGCCGCTGGCGGGAGCGCTGGCCCTGGCCGCCGCGGTGATACCGGCCGGGCAGGCCAGCGCCGACGGGGGCTCGTGCAGGTACAGCGGCAGCCAGGTCACCTGCACGTTCTACTACACCGGGAAGGCGCAGCCCTGGAGGGTGCCGGAGGGAGTGACCTCGGTCACCTTCGTCGCCTACGGCGCCCAGGGCACGGCCGCCGGGACGGCAGGGGGTCTCGGCGCGGCAGCCAGGGCGACGTTCGCCGTCAGGCCCGGAGCCCCCGTCGAGATCGTCGTGGGCGGTGCGGCGGGCTTCAACGGCGGCGGGGCCGGCGGCGGCGTGACCGTGGGCCAGGGCGGCGGTTCGGGCGGCGGCGCATCCGATGTCCGCATGGGGAACTGCGCGTACCAGGGCAATTGCGAGCTTGGCTCCCGCGTCCTCATCGGCGCCGGCGGCGGCGGCGGCGGTGGTGGGGGCGGCGCCGGCGGCGGCGGCGGAGGCGGCTACACCGGCGGCAACGGCGGCGGCGGCGGTGTCGGCGGGGGTGGCGGCGGTGGCGGCGCCACCCAAGTCACCTACGGCGTCGGCGGTGGCGCGGGAACCAACGGATCCGCCGGGGCGGACGGCACCGTGGCCCTCGGCGGGGGCGGCGGCAGCACGGGCGGCGTCGACGGCGGATACGCCGGCGGAGGTGGCGGCGGTGGCCTGTACGGCGGTGGGGGCGGCGGCTCGGCCGGCGTCAACGGCGGAGCCGGCGGCGGAGGTGGCGGCGGCGCCAGCTACGGCCCGCGCGGTACCGCCTTCGATCCCAGCACGCTGGGCGGCAACGGCCGGGTGACCGTCACCTTCACCCCGCCGCTGCAGGTGACCACGAGCAGCCTGCCCGCCGCGACCGGCGGCGTGCCGTACTCCGCGACGCTGACCGCACACGGCGGGGTCAAGCCCTACACCTGGTCGGTGACCTCCGGGTCGCTGCCGCCCGGCATGACGCTCGACTCCTTCACCGGGGTGATCTCCGGGACCTCGGATGTGACCGGGACCTATCAGTTCATGGTGACGGTGAAGGACTCGGAGTACCCGAGGATGACGGCCAGCGCGGTGCTGTCGATCGCGGTGAGCGGGCCCGTGATCACCGCGGTGCGGCCGGACAACGGCCCCGATTTCGGGGGCACGCCGGTGATGATCACCGGGACGGGCCTGTCCTGCCCGCCGAACGATGGCTCGTGCACGGTGCAGGTGACGTTCGGCGGGCACTCGGCGGAGGTGGAGTGGGCGCACCCGGATCAGATCGCGGTGGTCTCGCCGCCCGGGACGGGGACAGTGACGATAACGGTGACCGTCGCCGGGGTGTCCAGCCAGGCCACCAACGCTGACCTGTTCGGCTACGGCAGCGGCCTTTAACAGCGGCGCCTTTTGACAGCGGCCAGCCGGGGGGGCGAGTATCCCCCGGCTGGCCGCCTCTGTGTCCCGGCGGGCCTACGCGGCGGTCGCGTTGCCGGCCGGAGCGGTGCCCAGCGGCGCGGCCGCGGTCGAGGCTGGCAGCGTGGCCGGGTTGACGAACGTGCTGCCGCCCGGCCCGGCCGCCACGGCCTCGTGCAGCGCGCTGCCGGCCAGGTATTGCGACCAGCTCAGGAACCACTCGGTCCAGCCGTTGTCCCAGGTGCCGCCATGCGGGCTGCCCACGATCGTGATCGGGTCACCGGGTACGGCCAGGTTGTAGTACGTCTGCGCGTCGGCGGGGGCGAGGTTGACGCAGCCGTGGCTTACGTTCTCGAAGCCCTGTTCACCCACCGACCAGTAGGCGTCGTGGTAGTAGTCCCCGCTGAAGGTGAACCGCACCGACCAGGGCACCTCCAGGCTGTACCCGGGGCCGGTCATCAGCACCGGGTTCTCCTTCTCGATGGTCAGGTAGCTCCCGTCGGGGGTGTCGTCACCCGGCCGGCCGGAGCTGATCGGCCAGTCGTAACGGAGCTTGCCGTTGTAGTAGATCTGCGTGCGGTGCGTCTGGGTGTTCCCGACCGCGATCAGCGATGCGCCGATGTGGAAGGTCTGGGTCAGGGTGTGGGAGCCGTACACGCCCGGCGCGCCCTGCACGCCGTTGAGGTGCCCCGTGAAGCTGACCGTGGTGCCGGCCGGCCAGTAGTTACGGGGCCGGAAGTAGGCGCAGGTGGCTGCCATGTTGCAGGGATCGTCCCAGTACCACGCGCCGACCACCGGCGTCGACGTGGCGACCTGCAGCGATCGCTCCACGGCCGCCTTGTCCGTGATCGGCTGGCTGAAGTACAAGATGATCGGCATCCCCACGCCGTAGGCCTGCCCGGAGCCCTCCAGGATCTCGGTGCTGAACGTCTGGCCCGGGGTCAGCGTGCGGAACGCGCTGGTCGCGGTGACCGTGCCGCCGTGCCCGGACGCCGTGGCCGTCACCGTATAGGACTGCGAGACGTCCAGCGCCCACTGGCTGCGCCAGACCGCGCCACCTTGGCTCAGGCTGCCGGCCACCTGGTCGCCGGAGGTACGCACGGCCACGTGGGTCAGCGTGCCGCCCGCGGCCGTGACCGTGATGCCCGCGGACGGGTCGGCCTGCGCCGCGCCGTTCGCCGGGGTGATCGTTACCCGCGGCATCGCCGCGGCCCTGGTGGTGGCTCCAGTGCTGGCTTCGGGCCCGGCATGAGCCGCGGCGCTGGCCTGGCTGGTACCGTGCCCGCCGCCCGTGCAGCCCGCGGCCAGCAGGGCCAGTGCCGCCACGGCGGCGATCCCCGCTGACCGCCTCAGCCACCTGCCCGCCGCGCCACTCCCGCGCCGCGTGGTCATGGTCCGAACGGCCCTCACGTAAGCACCGTTCCCCGTAACGACATCTGGTATGCCCGCCGGACGAACGGCGCAGTCACACGGGGCGCGGAGCTGGCGCCGCGTACGTGATCGATTCCAGGACCATCTCGTCGCCGCCGCTGATCTTGGCGTTGTTACTCGCGCAGCGCGGACAGGTGGCCAGCAGGTCCGTGGTCTCGCCGCTGTACTCGCAGTCCGGGCAGTCGATGGTGGCCGGCACCGTCACGAGCTTGACGGCGGCGCCGGCCGCCTCGGTTCCCTCAGCCAGCATGCTGAACGCCTGGACCAGGGACTCCTCGTCGACGGCGTGCCGGACTCCGAACCGGACCCGGACTCCCGTTACCTGCCGACCGCCGGCGCGCTGCCGCACCGCGTCCACCACGCCCTCGCACAAGCCGAATTCGTGCATACCGCTCCCAGCTGCTCAGACCGTGGGTGATCACGCCGCGCGGCGGGACCGCCGCTCGATGAGCTCGTCCACCACGCTGCCGAAGAGCGCGGCCCGGCTGCCGCCGTTGGACTTGCCGCCCACGCGCTCCAGGACCGGGCCGGCCGCGGTCTCGAACATGGATATCGCCTCGCTCAGCATCCGCCGGGTTTCCGGGGAGGCCGCGATCGCCTGAGCCGAGTCGATCGCCTCCTGCAGGCCCTTGCGCCCCTGCCGGGTGCCGATGTAATAGCCGACCGCGAAACCGAGTACAACTTCCACGCCCCTCACGTCCTTCCTGGCGTGCGCGGGTTACATCTCACGAATTTCGAGGTACCGCTTGATGTCAGGCAGCGAATCCACCACCAGTGCCAGCACCGCCGCGATGACGATCGCCTTGATCAGCCTGCTCAGCATCCTGAGCACCTCCTTCCTCAGTCGGTTTATCCGGATGGGTTAAATCAGCCATGCACCCCTGCTCGTCCGCTGCTTCCTGCACGTCTGGTTCTTGCACGCCTGGTCCCTGCGCGTCTGGTTCCGGGCCGGCCGCCAGCGCCTGGGCCAGGATCTCCTCCACGGCCCGGACCGCGTGCGGCAGGGCCTCCAGGACCGGATCGGACAGGCCCATGCCCGCGTCGACCTCGGCGGGCTCGCAAGCCACCACCAGGCTCCGCCCCGGGCGGCCGCCCAGTGAGGACAGCAGCCCGAAGATCGCGTCCGGGGTCAGGCTGTGCGCGTCGATGAGCGGCTGGGCGTCCGGGCTGGGCAGTTCCACCTCGAGCACGCTCACCGTGCCCGGTGCCTCACCCCGCGGCGCCGCGTCCACCAGCACGAACAGGTCGTACCCGTCGAGCAGCTCGTAGACCAGGTGGACGCCGCGGATACCGTAGTCGCGGATCAGCACTCCAGGCGGCTGCGGGCGCTCGGCGAGCAGCCGGATGACCTCGACGCCGAAGGCGTCGTCGCGCAGGAACACGTTGCCCACGCCCGCCACCAGGATCCGTCCGGTCATGGGGCACCCTCCGCCTGGCACGGCTCCACCTCGTCGGGCATGAAGTACAGGAACCGCCCGTGCGCGATGCTCAGGTCCGGGTCGGGGTGATCGGTCAGCGACACGGCCAGGTACGGCTGGTCCTCGATGTCGAGCAGCACGGCCTGGACCTCGGCGATCCGCCCGACCAGGAACATGTCCTGCGCGTCGGCGCGGCGCGCGCCCGGCCGCAGCCGGACCAGGCTGCCGCGGGCCACCTGCTGGCCGCCGATCAGCACCGAGTCGGTATCCGGGGACACCGACGCGTCGGCCTCCGGATCCCACCAGGGCACCGCCGGATCGTAGTCGGCCAGCCCCCCGCCGCCCGCGCCGGAGGCGCCAGAGCGCTCCGCGCCGGAGGCGCCAGGGTGCAGAGCGCCGGAGGCGCCAGAGCGCAGGCCGCGGATGGTGCCGTGCAGCCGTTCCATGGTCGGCGCGTCCATCGACTCGACCCGGTCGATCAGCGCGGCGGCCCGGGGGTCGGTGGCCCGGGCCTCGAGCTTTTCCTCGTCCGACAGCGCGAGCGTGCGCAGGGTGAGGATCTCGTCGATCTCGGTGCCGTCGTACAGCTCACCCGGGCTCTCCGGGGCCAGTTCCGGGTGGTCGTACAGGATGATCGGCGAGGCCAGCATGACCTGGCGTCCGCCGTCGGGGTCGGCCAGGACCGGCCAGCAGCCGTGGTTCTGGCACTGCGCCACGGCCGGCTTGGCCCACTCGGGCGGATCGGTCATCGAGATGAACTCGCCGCCGGTGACGGTCACGATCACGTGCGCGGCGACCAGCGCGGTCGGCAGCGCGTCGTCCCTGACCGCGGGCGCGGGCTCGGCCGCGGACCGGTTCTCCACCCGGACCTGGAGCCGGACCGCCCGCCACGGGCCCGGCACCGGGCTGGTGCGCACGCAAACCTGGCCGGCCAGGGGCTCCCGGCGCCGGACCGCGATCCCCGCGTCTGGTGAGGGTTCCCGGTCTTCCCCGCCGGGGACCGAGAACTCCCTGGCCAGGTCCGAGCCGAGCAGCTCGCCGGGGCCGAAGGTGAACTCGATCTCTCGTTCCACCGCCTCGTCCCAGGAGCCCGCCGCGCCCTCGGTGCTGCGCCGCTGCACCTGCAGGAACCGCAGGATGACCTGGACGGCGGGCTGCCCGGAGTGCTCGAGTACCCACTCGGACTGGGTGACGCTGCTCTCCGAGGGGTCGACCGCGGCGTACTCGGGCGCCATCACCACGCCGAACTGCCAGCGGCTGCGGTTCTTCTGGGACGAGGCCCGGTATGGGTACAGGATGTAGCCCTCGTAGAGGACGGCGTCGGCGATGCGGCGCACCGCGTCGAGGTTCGCGCCCGCGTCGCTCATGGCTGCCTCGTCTCCGCCGGGTCCTCCGGGTCCGCGCCCGCCAAAGCCTGGGCCCCCGATCCGGTCGGCAGAACGCCCGATTCGGCCTGGCGGGCCTCGGCCAGCAGGGCCGTCAGGGTGGAGTCCCAGGTAGGCAGGGCGCGCTTGGCCTTGAACGCGGACAGCTCGTCCAGCGTCTCGCGGCTGCAGCGCAGCCACGCGCTGTTGGGGAAGTGGACGTCCACCAGCTCCCGCCAGATGCTCACCGGCATCCGGTAGGAGGCCTCGGCGCTCCACGGGACGAGCTCGACCGAGAAACTGTCGCCGTTGGCCACGAAGACGGTCCCGCTGAACAACAGGAGCAGCGGGACCGTGCCGTCGTCCAGCCCGTGCAGGTAACGGGCCGAGGTCACCTCCAGGTCGTAGGTGACCGGCACCTCCACGTTGGTCTCGGTCACCGCGGTGAACGAGGGGACCATCGTGGTCACCGTGGCGAGCTGGATTGGCTTGACGGTTTCGGCCCACCGCGACGGGTCGCCGAACAAGTCGTGCAGCCGCTGCGCCTCGGCCGCGGAGTACCGCCGGCGGTGCGGTTCGATGCGGATCTGGCAGCGCAGCGCGATGGCGTGCACCCGCACGCCGGAACGTTCGGTGATGGTCAGCGCGAACGTGAGCGTGGGCGTCGCCGCGTACCGCTCCGCGGTCGCGCCCGTGCAGCCGAAGATGAGGTCCGCCATCTCAGTGCCCTCTCCCCAGTGGCACCGCGCGCCGCCGCAAGCTGTCCAGGAAGGTGGCCAGGGCCGCGCGGGCCTCGGCGCCGCCGTCGAACCCCTGCCATTTCATCCGCAGCTCACCGACCAGCGAGTAGCACTCGTCGATCGGGATCAGGAAGACCTCATATCCCGGGGGGGCAGCACTGCCCGGTTCCGCGCGGTTGACGAAGATGGCCTCCACGTCCGGGGCTAGCGTCCCGAGCAGCGGGTAGGCGGCGGCCAGCCGGTCCCAGGCCGCCAGGTCCAGCTCGCACTCGGTCACGCCGGCCGGGCTCGGGTAGCCGGCCACCACACGTCCTAGGGACGAGTTGCAGAAGAAGAACGCCATAGCCACCGGGATCTGCAACTCGTTCCAGTCCGCCTCGGTGAGCGGCCGGCCCGGGTCGTAGCAGACGTGCTCCGGCACGGCCCGGTACTGGCCGCCTGCCGCCCCCTCGTGGGTGAAGAGCAGATAGCACGCGCGGCAGGTACAGGCCAGCGATCGTTTCTCCAGGTCCACGACGTGCCCGTGCCGCTCGCCGAGCGCCTCGCGGCACATCTCGCACCGCTCGATGCCCGCCGCCGCGTCGCGGTCGGAGCGGGCCGCGGCCCGCGCGGCCAGGATCTCCTGGATCGACGGCGGGAGGCCCGGCGGCGGGCCCGGGGGCGCGCCCGCCGGCTGCTTGACGAAGCGCCGCAGCCCGACGGGACCGGCTTCGGCCGTCACCGGGCCCCCCGGACCGCCGCCGGGCGCCGGGTGATCTGCAGCAGCGGCAGCTCTGGTTCCGGAGTGACCACGTCAATGTCGACGCCGGCCGCCTCCGGCGCCGCCACGGCTACCGCCTCCTCGATGGCCGTCTGGACCGCTTCGGAGGAGGACCCGCAGCCGTGGCCGCCGCGCTCCAGGCGCAGCTGGATGACGCCCTGGTCGTCGACGCCGTCGAAGGTCACCTGGCCCGGGTGCGCGCCGAGTTGCGGCATGACCGCCTCGATCGCGCGCTGGACCCGGTCCGCGACCGGCAGCGGGTGCAGGTCATGCAGCAGCAGCAGGCTTTCCACCAGCGGGTCGCCGGCCAGCTGACCCATCAGCCGCTGGCCGGCCTCCGCGTTCGCACCGATGATCTTGACGATCTCGGTCAGCCCGGCGCCGTACAGATCGACCAGGCAGCTCACGAGCTCTTCCGCGGCGGCCGCGACCTGC
>Ga0302229_10001859_pt1 | contig 15759 bp, 11 predicted proteins | sample II_Palsa_N1_3_FD_193518 | JGI IMG/M metagenome (GOLD analysis project Ga0302229, IMG submission 193518) | Peat permafrost microbial communities from Stordalen Mire near Abisko, Sweden - II_Palsa_N1_3 | ecosystem: Environmental > Terrestrial > Soil > Palsa > Peat permafrost | place: Sweden... | reverse complement strand
GGTCCAAGCCTGTGGAGACGGTGTAAGACCTCAACGGAGTACTCCGGGCGGGCAGTCGTCGGCGAAACAGGAACCCCAGCGGGTGACCGCTGGAATCCCCCGGCTTTAGCCGTGGGGAGGATGTCAACCTCCTCGTCTACGCGGGGAGAGTCCTGACGATCGCCCTCGGCCTGATCGAGCGGGTTCCCACCCCCTCGAGCCCGGTCACCCCGGAGACCGAAGTCGAAGCCACGGCCATGGTCGTCCCCCTCGCCCCGCCGTGATGATCGAGAGCGCCGCTGGGGCAAGGCGGTAGGTTGCGCAGCGCGAACAGACGGCCCGCTTTTCACCCGGTCCCGCGAGGACGAACATGACCGATGACCGCTACGCGGACCTGCCGGCGACGAAGCGACGGCGGTTCATCTACCATGCGGTGCTGCGCAGCGTCCTGGCCGCGACGGTCCTGGTGGTTCTGTACTACGTGCTTCCGCTGAACCGGCGATGGGATACCGACACCGGCATCCGCCTGCTGGTTGGCCTGCTGATCTTCGCGGGTGTCATGGTGTGGCAGGTCAGGACCATCGCCGGCTCGCGCTACCCGGATCTGCGGGCGGCCGAGGCGTTGGGGCTGATCATTCCGCTGTATCTGGTGCTGTTCGCCTCCACGTATTTCCTGATGGAACGGGCCTCGCGGGCGAGCTTCACCGAGCCGCTGACCCGCACCGACGCCCTGTACTTCACGGTGACCGTGTTCTCGACGGTGGGTTTCGGGGACATCACCGCCAAATCCGAGCTCGCCCGGGTGCTGCTCATCATCCAAATGCTCGCCGACCTCGCGCTGCTGGGCACCGGGGTCCGGCTGATCCTGGGGGCCGTGCAGCGCGGCCAGATGATGACCATCCGCGCCCGACTCGCGAAACTGGCCAGATGAGCGATACCGAGCTGAGCGAGCGCGAGTTCCAGGCCCTCTACGAACGGTTGCGGCACACGGCTTCCTGGGGGCCTGCCGACCGCCGGGGGGCGCTGAACAACATCTCCCCGGCCGACGTGGTGGCGGCGGCCCGTGACGTCCGGGTCGGCCGGGCGGTGTCTCTGGCGGCACCGCTGGCGAGCCAGGTGGCGCCCGACAACCCCGACCCTGCCGTGCACGAAATGATAACCCGTGAGGCCAGCCCGGCCCGCGCTTCCGGGCTCTCGTTCGCGATGGACCGGATGGGCATGAACATTCACGGCAACGCCGACACTCACATCGACGCGCTGTGCCACGTGATCTTCGACGGAATGCTCTACAACGGCGTAGCTGCGGACGCTGTTACCGCGGCGGGCGCAACCGAGCTGTCCATCGACGTCGCCGGCCACGGGATCGTCGGCCGCGGCCTGCTGCTCGACATCCCACGATTGCGCGGGGTGCCCTGGCTGGAGCCGGGTGATCACGTAACCGCCGATGACCTGCTCGCCGCGGAGTCGGCGCAGGCCGCCCGCATCGGGCCAGGCGATCTGCTGTTCGTCAGGGTTGGCCACCGCGCTCGCCGCAGGTCGCTTGGGCCTTGGGACGCCGCCCAGGCCCGCGCCGGGCTGCACCCGACAGTCCTGGAGCTGCTCGCGCAACGGCGGGTCGCTGTGCTGGGCAGCGATGGCAACAACGACACGGCGCCGAGCGCGGCCGAAGGCGTCGACTTCCCCGTGCACGTGCTCGCCATCAACGCGATGGGCCTGCACCTGCTGGACTACCTGCAATTCGAAGACCTCGTACCCCTGTGCGAGGAACTGCGCCGCTGGTCATTCCTCTGCGTCGTCGCCCCGCTCCGGCTGGACACGGGTACGGGCTCCCCGGTCAACCCGATCGCGATCTTCTGAAGCCGGTGGTCGGCGTTGACGCGCATGTGGCCGGTGAGGCTCTCGGGGCCCCTGTGGTGGTCGTTTTGCTTGAGCACAGCCGCCCAAGACCGCCTAAAGAGCGATCGATCCAGCCCGCAGACGAGCAGTTTTTTTACGAGGCAATTAACGATCTGCCCCTACGCGATGACGCGCTGTCGCGGCACAACATAGACGACGCTCGCGCTAATGCATTCGATTTCATACCACTCAGCCGCGACCCCGGATTGTTTATGAGCGAAAAAAATGCCAAGGTGGGAGGCGTCCGGGAGGCTGCTCTAGATCCAGGCAGCGGTACGTCCACCAGCTGGGGGTAACGTGGGCCGCGCTGAGCGGGATGTCACGCCTACTACTCCAAAGGTTCGCCCAATTTTCGCCGCTGATCGTCAGCTTCATCCCGTAGATCCGCACAATAACGGCAACGGATCCGATGCTCCTGGCGGTGTCATTGCGGCGGAGCCAGCCTCGCCTGCTGCTGACCTCTCGGCGGCAGCGCGAACGGGCCCCGGTGTGGTTCTCGAGACGAAGCTGCACGCTCCTGCGGCCCGGCCGGAGTGGGTGCAGCGTGCGGAGTTGATCGCCCGGCTGGCGGGTGCTAACGCCAAGCTTGTGCTGGCCGCCGCCCCGGCGGGCTTCGGCAAGACGACGCTGGTTGCCCAGTGGCAGCTGAGCCCGGCCGAAAGCCGCCCGTTCGCCTGGATGTCTCTCGATCCCGGTGACAACGATCCTGGCCGGCTGTGGTGGCACGTCGCCCATGCTCTGCAGCGCGCCTGCCCGCAGTTCAGTGCCGATAATGTCCTGGCCCTCGTCCGGGGCCAGCCGGCGGATTTTGCCGAGACGCTGCTTCCGTTGCTGATCAATGAGCTGGCCAAGCTGACGGAGCCGGTCGTTCTGGTGCTGGACGACTACCACGTGATCAGCGAGCCTGACTGCCATGACCAGCTCGCTTTCCTGCTGCTGCACCTGCCGCCGACGGTCCAGTTGGTGCTGCTCACGCGGGCCGACCCGCCGCTGCCGCTGGGCCGCGTGCGGGCCGCCGGGGAGCTGGCCGAGGTCGGGGCGCACGAGCTGCGGTTCGCGCCCGCGCATGCGGCTGAGCTCGTCGCCGCGGTCGCTGGCCTCGAGCTCAGCCCAGCCGATCTGACTAAGCTTGTCGACCTGACCGAAGGCTGGCCCGCCGGGATCTACCTGGCGGCGCTATTGCTGCACGGGTGCCCGTCGCCCCGTGACGTCATCCGCCAGTTCAGCGGCGACAGCCGGTTTGTCGAAGAGTTTCTGGCCGAGGAGGTGCTCGGCCGCCAGCCGGGCCAAGTGCGGCAGTTTCTCATGCGCACCTCGATCCTGGGCCGATTTTGCGCGCCGCTGTGTGATGCCGTGACCGGATCGGCCAACGCGGCCGAGATTATCGACATCCTCGAACGGGAAAACCTCTTCGTCGTGCCACTCGACGACACCCGGCAGTGGTTCCGCTATCACCATCTCTTCGCCGAGATGCTCCGCGCTGAGCTTAGCCGCGCCGAACCGGAAATCGTGCCCGCCCTGCACGAGCGCGCCGGCGCCTGGCACCGCCGGTCGGGCTCCACGGACGAGGCGATAAGTCACGCGTACAGCGCCGGTGACGTGCCCGGCGTCATCGATCTCATGGCGCGGCACTGGTACGCCTACGTGAACTCCGGCCAGGTCGCGACCGTTCGCCGCTGGCTGAGCCTGCTCGGCGACGACGTGGTCAGCGCTGAGCCGCTGGCGGCGCACTGTGCGGCGTGGGCCGCGGCGCTGTCCGGTGACCAGGAATCTCTGCGGCGCTGGCTGCCGCTGGTGGAGGTCGGCGAGTACGAGGGAGCGCTTCCGGACGGCATCCGGTCGCTCCGGTCGTCGGCGGCGCTGCTGCAGGGCACCTTCGGGTTCGAGGGCATCGGCCCCATGCGTGCGGCCGCGGCCGCGGCGGTCGCCTTGGAGACCATTCCAGCGTCGCCGTGGCACGCACTGGCCCGGGTTTCGTACGCGTCGGCCCTTTTCTTGTCCGGCGACTTCGATGCGGCCGTCGTGCAGGCGCAGTTCGCGTCGCCCGCGGGCGCTCCCGGACTTATCCGCGTGCTGGGATTTGCGGTGCTGTCCTTGATCGCGGTCGACCGGGGAGAACTGGACGAGGCGGAGCAGTGGGCCCGTACGGCTCAGGAAATCCTGGCCAGCGCTGACCCGGGCCTCAGCGCAGCCCCGCAGAGTTCGCTCGCCTTCACGGCCGCTGGCGAGGTTGCGGCCCGGCGCGGGCGGCTCACCGAGGCCCGCTGGGAGTTTGAGCGTGCGCTCGCGAGCCGGCGGGGAAAGCAAGGCGTCAGTTCCTGGCCCACGCTTGAGCTTCTGCTCCGGTTCGCGCCGGTGCTGTCCGACCTCGGCGACCGGCCCCGGGCCGTCGCCCTGCTCACCGAAGCCAGGTCGATTCTCGTCGCATCCCCGGACGGCGCCGAGGCTCAGTTCGCCCGGCTGGACCGGATCGAGCGGCACCTGGCGGGCCGGCCGCAGTCCATCGCGCTGGGCGCGCCCCTGACCGAACGCGAGGCGGCCGTGCTGCGGCTGCTGCGCGGATCACTGTCCCTGCGCGAGATCGGCCAGGAGCTCTACCTGTCGCAGAACACGATCAAAACCCACACTCGGGCGATCTACCGGAAGCTCGGCGTCTCCACTCGCCATGACGCCATTGCCCGGGGACACGACATCGACATCTTCTAGCGTTATGTGCCCCGGCCGGCTGCCGGCGGCTCCGGCGGGCCCCGGTCCTGGTCAGAGCAGCCGCAGGCCGGTGTGGGCAGCCAGGAAGGCCAGAATGTCCGCCGACAGCGCCACCGACCGGCTCACCGCCCGGCTGGAGTGGCCGACATCGGCCTCCCGGCGCAGCAGGATGGGCTGCTCAGGCAGCGGTGCGGACGTGGCGTGCTGCAGCGCCGCGCACATCTTGCGGGCGTGCACCGGGTCGACGCGGGTGTCGTTATCGAACACCGTGAACAGCACGCTGGGATACCGGATGCCGTCGATGACCTGGTGATACGGCGAATATGACAGCAGCCAGCCCAGCTGCTCCGGATCGGCGGCGGTGCCGTACTCGGTGTTCCACGTCGCGCCCAGGCCGAACTTCTCGTACCGCACCATGTCGAGCAGCGGTGCCGAGCACACCGCGGCCGCGTACAGCTCTGGCCGCTGCGTAATCGCGGCGCCGACCAGCAGGCCCCCGTTCGAGCCGCCGTAGATGGCCAGCTGATCCCGCGTGGTCCAGCCGTCGGTGATGAGCTTCTCCGCCGCGGCGTGGAAGTCGTCGAACACGCACTGCCGCCGGTCCAGCATCCCGGCCCGGTGCCAGTCCTCGCCTTCCTCGCTGCCGCCCCGCAGCCCGGCGATGGCGTAGACGCCGCCCGCTTCCGCCCACGCGAGGATGGCCGAGGAATATCCCGGCGTCATGCTGATCCCGAAGCCGCCGTAGCCGTAGAGGATCGTCGGGCGCGGCCTCGGCGGCCGCTCGCCGCCGGAGCCGCCGGAGCCGCCGGAGCCCTCGGAACCCTCGGAGCCACGCTGGCCCCCGGGCCCACCAGGGGCGCCGTCGCCGCTGACGACGAGCATGTGCACCTCGGTGCCGTCGCCGGAGCGGTAGGCGATCTGCCGGGCGGTCACCGCGGGGGTGTCCACTGCGCCGGGCGGGCGGGCCCAGACCTGGGTCTGGTCGGTGCCCGCGTCGTAGCGCAGAACGGTGACCGGGGTCGTGTTGTCGGTGTAGGCGAACCAGGCTTCCTCGCCGCCCTCCGGCCGCTCACTGATCCCGCCGACGCTACCCGGCCCCGGCAGCGGCACGGCCCCGATCCGCCCGCCGGTGGCCAGATCGTGCACGGTGATCTCGCTGATGGCATGCCGGGTCCACACCACGAGCAGCACCGGCCGCGGCCCCCCGTCCAGGATGACGTAGCCCTCCAGCACCGCCTCGGGATCGGAGGGCACGAGGTCCCGCCACTCTTCGGGCCCGGGGCGCGCCGGGTCGGCGACCGCGATCCGGCCCCGGGGCGCGCCGGCGTCGGTGAACACGTACAGCCGGCCGTCCCGGCCCACCCGGACCCCGGTCCGCGCGTCGGCGCCGACCTGGACCGGCTGCAGCGCGGGCGCGGCCAGGTCGGAGGCGGTCAGGTCGGCGATCCACAGGTCGTTGCGGGGCTCGGTGCCCCGGGCCGCGCTGATCGTCAGCCACCGGCCGTCCCGGCTCACCGCGGCCGAGTAGTACGTCGTCTTGTCCCGGCCCGCGCCGAAGATCAGCACGTCGTCGTCGGCGGGGGAGCCCACCCGGTGCAGGTAGACCCGGCGGTGATACTGCTCTTCGCCTACCGGCACCTCATCGGGGGGCAGCCGGCGCGTGTAGTAGAACGCCTTGCCCCCCGGCAGCCAGGCGATCCGGGAGTAGCGGCACCGGTCGATCGGGCCGTCCACCAGCTCGCTGGTTTCCACGTCCATCACCCGCAGCAGCGACTCCTCGCTGCCGCCTTCGGACAGCTGGTAGGCCAGCCACCGGCCCTCCTTGTCCGGCTGCCAGCCGTCGAGGGTGGTCCGCCCGCTCGGGTCGATGGTCATCGGGTCGATGAGCGTCCGCCCGGCGCCGGGATCGGCGGGGTCCCCGGCGCCGGGATCCACCGTGCACAGCACCGCGTGTTCTTCACCGGGCAGCCGCCGGGTGAAGAACCGCCGGGGGCCCCGCCACACCGGGACCCCGATGTGCCCGGTCCCCGTCAGCTCCCGGATCCGGTCGGCCAGGGCCGTCACCCCCGGCAGGGCCGCCGCATGCGACCGGAACAGTTCGTCCTCGGCGCCCAGCCAGGCTCGCGTCTGGTCACTGCCGGGGTCCTCGAGCCACCGGTAGGGGTCGCTGACCCGGTAGCCCAGCAGATCCTCGGTCAGGTCGAGCCGCCGCGCGGCCGGGTACTGGCCCGGGTACTCGTCTGCGGTCATGACTGGCACCATAGCGGCCCGCCGCTGTGATCCCCGGCGCCCTCCCTCAGCAGGCTGTGACGCCAGGTGGGGGAGCGGCCACCGATGAAAAGCCGGAAGGTACCGGCGACACGGGGGCTCTCCTGCGTGTTTACTCTTATGTAGTAGCGGCGGGACGATTCAGCGGACACACTGGGAACACGGTCTCCCCTGATGCGAAACCGCCCGGCGGAGGTGGTAGTGCGACGAGTCCTGCTGCTCAACGTCACGTTTGAGCCGCTCACCACAGTAGGGCTTCGCCGCGCCGTCTGCCTGGTGCTCAGCGGGAAAGCCGAGATAGTCCACGACGACACCGACGGGGCGGCTTTGCACTCCGCCTCGGTCACGCTCGCCACTCCTTCGGTCATCCGGCTCCGCCGCTACGTCCGGATCCCGTACCGGAACCGGGTCCCGCTGACCCGGGCGGCCCTGATGCGGCGGGACAACTACCGGTGCGCCTACTGCGACCATAAAGCCGAGACCATCGATCACGTGATCCCGCGCAGCCGCGGCGGCCCGCACTCCTGGGAGAACTGCGTCGCGTCCTGCACGACGTGCAACCACCGGAAAGCCGACCAGCTGCTTGAGGAGCTGGGCTGGACGCTGGCAGTCCCGCCGACCGTGCCACGTGGCGCGCACTGGCGGCTGATCGGCGTCGCCCGTGACGGTGATCCGCAGTGGGCCACCTACCTCCGGGAGCCCAGTGCCGCCTGACTGGCCCGCCTGAGGCTCCGGCAAAAAGCTCGCACCTAAGACAAATAAGCGCGCGGATCTGGAATGCGCCGCCGGCGCCATTGCTTGCAACCTTGGTGACCACTTTGACTCGCTGGTGGCGGTCACGTCCTGACTTCGCGCGTCCTGCGGAAGGCCCGTCCAGCACGACGGCCCGCACCGCGGTTCAGGCCGTGGTCCGCGCCACTCCAGAAACGCTGACGCTGGCCCGCCGCCGCGCCCAGCCCCGTGCCGCGTACATCGCGCGGCTGGCCCTGACCGCCGTCTTCGCCTACCTGCTTGCTCTCCAGTTCGCCGGGAACAAGGGGCCGGTGCTCGCGCCCCTCACCGCGCTGCTCGTCATCCAGGTAAGCCTGACCCATACCCTGCGCAGCGCGGCCCGCCGTGTGCTCAGCGTCGTGACCGGGGTGCTGGTGGCCATCGGCCTGTCGGTCGTCGTCGGGTTCACCTGGTGGAGCCTCGGCCTCGTGATCGTTGCGGCCCTTAGCGTGGGACTGATCCTGCGGCTCGGCGACGACCTACTCGAAGTACCGATCAGCGCCATGCTGATCCTGTCCGCCGTGGGCAGCAAGAGCGCCGCAAGCGGCCGTATCGTCGAGACGCTGATCGGCGCCGCCGCGGGGCTGGCCGGTGGCCTGCTGTTCGCGCCGGTCCGGCTGCAGCCCGCCGAGGAAGCGATCGATGATCTCAGCGCCCGGCTCGCGGGCCTGCTGCGGCAGACCGCCGCTGACATCGCGGACGGCGCGGATCCGGGCCGGTCGGCCGAGCGCCTGGCGCAGGCCCGGACCCTGGGCGGGGAGGTCCAGCGGGTGGAGAGCGCCCTGACCGACTCCGAGGAAAGCCTGCGGCTGAACCCGCGTGCCCGGATCCTGCCGCAGGCCGCGATCCCGCTGCGGACCGGCCTGGAGACGCTGGAGCATACGGCGATGACCATCCGGGCCATCAGCCGCTGGGTGGCCGAGGCGTCGCGGCCGCGGATAGACAGCCCGCTGCGGGACCCAGCCATCCGCGATGGGCTGGCTGAAGTCCTTGGTGAGCTCGCGGCCTCGGTCGAGGCCATCGGGGACCACGTCCGGGCCGGGATCGCGGCGGCCGTCGAGGGTGCCGCCCGCCCCCCGTTGCGCTGGCCCGCCAGCGCGGCCACCCCCGGGGACCACGCGGATCAGGACCAGGTGGAAAGCGGCCTGGACCAGAGCCTGGGCCGGGCGCAGCTCATCCAGGACGAGCTGGCCGGGCTGCTGCGCGCCGAGCCCGGTCCGGGCCAGCCCGATCCGTCCGGCGGCCCCGCAGGCCAGCCAGCCTGGCCGGCGCCGGACTGGTCGATGCGCGGTGAGCTGCTGATGCTGCTCGACCGGCTGCGGTATGAACTTCAGGAGGAGCACCGGGCCCGCGTCCGGGAAAGCTGGCCGGCCCGGGGTGACGCACGGCGGCGGAGTCCCCGCTGGGTGCCGCGTCACCCGGGTACCCGCCCGCGGGGCCACGACCGGCCCGGCCGGCCGGTCAGGCCGCGGGTCCGCCCGCTCGGCCGGCGGCGTCCAGCGGGCGGTCCCCGCGCGACGCCCGCTGGGGCCGACGGTGTCCCGCGGGCGGTCTCCCGCGCGCGGTGCGCCAGCGCGGGGCTGGAAAGCTTGAGTCATAACCAAGGAGGTTCTGAATGAGTGGCAAGCCCAACGCGGCGGAAGCAGGAACGATCGACGTCGGCGGGGACCTGACGGTCAACCGGCTGGGGTTCGGCGCCATGCGGATCACAGGCGATGGTATCTGGGGCGAGCCGCCGGATGCCGAGCGGGCCAAGAACGCGCTGCGGCGCGCGGTTGAGCTGGGCGTCAACTTCATCGACACCGCGGACTCCTACGGCCCGGACGTCAGCGAGAGGCTGATCGCGGAGACCCTCCACCCCTACCCCGATGACCTGGTCATCGCGACCAAGGGCGGCCTGGTCCGGCCCGGCCCGGGCCGCTGGGACGCGGACGGCCGCCCCGAGCACCTGCGCGAGGCGCTGGAGGGCAGCCTGCGACGGCTCCGGGTGGACATGATCGACCTGTACCAGCTGCACCGTCCCGACCCGAAGGTCCCGCTGGAAGAGTCGGTCGGCTTTCTGGCCGAGATGAAGAATCAGGGCAAGGTCCGGCATATCGGCATCTCGAACGCGACCGAGGAGCAGCTCCGGACCGCCGAGCAGATCGTACCGATCGTCTCGGTGCAGAACCGGTACAACGTGGTCGACCGAACCTCGGAGACCATGGTGGACCTTTGCGAGCAGGAGGAGCTGACCTTCCTGCCCTGGGCCCCGATCCAGGAGGCCGACGAGGTCGAGGTGATCACCGACGCCGCCCGCAACCACGGATTCACGCCCCGCCAGATCGTGCTCGCGTGGCTGCTGGCCCGGTCGCCGCAGATCCTGCCGATCCCCGGCTCCGGATCTGCCGAGCACGTCGAGGCCAACGTCGCCGCGGCCGGCATCAAGCTGGACCAGGGCGAGGTCGCGGCCATCACCGACGCTTTCTCACCGGCCTGACCTGTACCTGCCTTGACCGGCGCCCCTTGACCGGCGCCCCTTGACCGGCGCCACTGGCCTTCCCCGCTTATCTCGCTCCGGGCCGCGGGGAAGGTTCCGCCCCTGCCCGCGTTACACGCAGTAGGACGCCGTTCCCGATTGCAGCTAGGAGCCGTGATGACCGCGCCGGACACCGCTGACCGCTTCGCCGCCCTGCGCCAGAGCCTGGGGCCCACCGGGATCTGGGCGCCGCCGCCCGAGCGCTTCGGGGCGGACGGCCGGGACCTGGCCGCCAGCACCGAGAAGCACGGCTTCGGCTCGCTGTGGATCGGCGGCAGCCATCCGGCGCCGGATGCGTTCACAAAGCTGGTGGGCCTGCTCGACGCATCCTCACGGCTGGTGATCGGGACCGGGATCGCGAGCATCTGGGCCCGCGAGCCGTCCGACATGCGCCAGGGCGCCGACACCCTGGCCAAGGGCTTCCCGGGCCGGTTCATCCTCGGCCTGGGCGTCAGCCACGCCGACCAGGTCGAGAGGCTGGGCCGGGCCTACGAGCGCCCCTACTCGGCGATGGTGCACTACCTGAACGAGATGGACCACCCGGCCGGCCATTCCGCTGAGCCGCCCGCGGGGGAGCGGGCGCCGCGCGTGCTCGCCGCCCTCGGGCCGCGGATGCTGGAGCTGTCCCGCGACGAGGCCGACGGGGCGCACCCCTACTTCGTGCCGGTCGAGCACACGTCGTTCGCCCGGCAGGTCCTCGGGCCCGGCCCGCTGCTCATCCCCGAGATGGCGGTGGTGCTCGAAACCGACCGAGCCGCCGCCCTGGCCGCCGCTCGCGCCTACGCGTCTCGCTACCTGCAGCTGCCGAACTACGTTAACAACCTGCGCCGCTTCGGGTACGGGACCGAGGATACGGACGGCCCGGGCAGCGAGCGGCTGATCGACGCGCTCATCCCGCATGGCCCGTCAGTGATCGCCGCGCGGGTCCGGCAGCACCTGGACGCCGGCGCGGACCACGTGCTCCTGCAGCCGCTGGGTCCCGACGGCGGGTTCTCCTACCCGGACCTGGCCCCGCTGGCCGAGGCCGTGTCCAGCCTCTGACCTGGAAAGCCTTCGGACCAGGTACGGCGAGGTACTCGGCGCTGCCACCGGCCATGCTGCCACATTTTGGCCGCACAGCGACGCTCAATGCCGCCGCCCAATGCGGGCCCGCCAATGCGGGCGGTTCAGAGCAGGCAAAGGTCCAGGGCCCGCTCGATCGCCTCGGAGCGCGAGGACGCTCCCAGCTTCTGGTAGATCGATCGCAGGTGGGTCTTGACCGTGTTGCGGGAAATGTAAAGGGTGGCAGCCATCTGGACGTAGTTGGTGGTCGGCAGCAGTTCGAGGATCCGCAGCTCGGCCGTGGTCAGTCGCGCGGCGACACGTGCGGTACGCGGCTGGGTGGTGCGGACCTCCAGGGCCGCGTCGATGATCCGGTCCAGGAAGGGCTCCGGTTGCAGCTGGGCCGAGTGCTCGACGAGATAGCGCGTCACCTGAGGCGCGGTCGTTACGATCGTATGGAGGAAGCCTTCGTGGCGGGCGGCCCGGAGCACATCGCCCACGATGCTGGCCGCCTTGGGGTCGCCGCGCTCGATGGCGGCGGCGGCCAGGAGCACCTGGCGCACCAGTGCGGCTCGCGGCGTCAAGTGCCCCAAGGACCGCAGGTCCAGCTGTTTCGCAGCGGCTAGGTGATCGTTGGCGGCGAGCGCGACCCTGGCCAGCAGCAGGCTGCGGTTGGTGGCGGGAAGGCTGCCCGCCAGCCGGGTTGCCGAGCGCAGGTCGCCGAGCGACAGGCGCAACATCGCCTCTAGCTCGTCTGCCCGGGCCAGCAGTACAGATTTCGTTCCGGCCAGGATCAGGCGCGCCGTTTCGACGCTGGCCAGCGCCTCGTGGATCTGGCCGCGGGCAGCCCAGATCCGGGCCCGGTCCAGCAGCGTGAGGAATTCAAAGACCGGCCGGAAACGTTCAGATATCGCCAGTGCACGCTCGGTGAGCCGCTCCGCCGTGTCGAGGTCCCGTTGCTCCAGCGCGACACCGGACAGGACGCGCAGGTAATCCACCGCGAAGGGGTGCTGCTCGAATCCCAGCCGCCTGGCGTCCGCATCAGTCCTGCGAGCCGCCTCAGCAGCCCGGGTAAGGTGGCCGGCCTCGAACCACGCAAGCGCCTGGGCGCCCCGCACGTCCACCAGCCTGGCCGACTCAGTGACCGTGGGCACCGCCTGCGCTGCGGCCGCCTCACGGTCGACCGCCTCGAAGTCCTCCAGCCAGGTGTAGCCGCGCAGCAGGAGCAGCGGCACGCCGAAGCCCCATTCATCCCCGAGCTGGGTCCGCTCTTCGATACTCCGTGCCGCGAGGGCATGGCCCACCACTTCGGTCGCCTCACCACGTAGCGCGCAGCGCAGTGCTCGCATCACCGCGAGCCGGGACGCGAGCCGGGAGTCCGGCGGGATCGCCGGCTGGGTGCGTTCCAGTAGGTCCAGGTACTCACCGCCACGCGTCCAGTCACCCCACAGCAGAAGATCGGCCGCCAGGGCCAGCAGCCGCTCAGGGACGCTGGTCAGCAGCGAGGGGTTGATCATGCTGAGGTCCAGGGCCGTCGGCGCGGCCGGATCATGCAGCAAGTCCGCCGCCACCCGGTCCTGCAGCAAGCCGAGTGCCCGGTCAGCCTGTCCAGCCGCGAGGAAGTGACGGGTCGCTCCCCGTGTGTCCCCGGTGGACTCGAGCCAGTCGGCAACTCGGTGCTGCAGCGTAAGCTCCCGCTTCCGGTCGGTGGCATGCAGCTCCGCACGCAGCACGTCGCGGACCAGATGGTGATAGCGGTAGCTTGTCCGGTCGTCATCCAGCGCCACGATGAACAGGTTGGCCGCCTCGATGCTTCGCAGCAGCGCCGGCGCATCCGGCCGGCCGGTTGCCGCCGCGCAAGCGTCCCCCGTCAGCTCATCCAGAACAGAAGTCTCCAGCATGAAACGCGCCACCTCTGCTGGCTGCTGCTTGAGGACTTCATCAATGAAGTACTCGGCGATCGTATGGCCGCGGACATCCAGCGCACGTGCCACCTGGATCGGGTCGCTGGCACCGCGCAACGTGAGCGCGGCCATCTGCAGGGCCGCGACCCAGCCCTCGCTTCGGCCGTGCAAGAGGGCAAGGTCATCGGCGGCGACCTGCACGCCGAAGTTCGACAGCAGGGCGCCGCTTTCGGACAACGACAGGTACAGGTCGCTGTCACGAAGCTCGCACAGCTCACCCGACAGGCGCAGCCGGTGCAGCCGCACCGGCGGGTCGGCGCGGCCGGCCAGCACTAGCTGCGCGGTACCAGCCGGCCAGCGTTCTACCAGGTCGGTCATGCTCGCGGCGGTTGAAGCGGCCGCGGCGTGAAAGTCGTCGACCACGATCGCCGACCCGGTCGGCAGTTTCGCGGCGTCGTTCGCGATCGACGCGGTCACATCCGCGGACATCACGCCGTCCATCGCGAGCAACTCGGCGGCGTCGGTGCCAAACCCCGGCGCAACAGCCTGGGGCGCCTGAATGAAGCCCGCCCAGAACCGAACCGGGTCCGCGTCGGCCTCATCGCAGGACAGCCACGACGTCACGCCGGCCTCTCGGGCCGCCGCCCAGCTGGACAAGAGCACACTCTTGCCGGCGCCTGCTGATCCCACCACAACCGTCAGGCGCTTACCGGTCCCCGCCTCCAGCCGTCCGTGCAGGGCCGACCTCGTGAGCAACGTCGTGGGCAGGGTTGTCGGACGGAACTTCGCCGCCGCGAACCGTGCGCCTTTCCTATTCGCGGCGCGCTGCGCTGTGACGTGTCCCACCGTCCCGTCCGTGGCTGATACGGAAGCTAGGCGGGTGGCTGCCTGAGCACCCTCAGGGCTATGGCGCCGATCGTGATCACGGCGCGATCCCGCCGCCGGGGGGACAGCGCTGGAAAGGTCGGTCGACTGACTCTTCGCCACGACCCGCTGATCTTCGCGGCTCACTAACGCCCCCTGGCCGCTCTTCGCGGCTCACTAACGCCCCTGGCCGCTCTTTGCGGCTCACTAACGCCCCCCGCCACTAGTCCTTATGGCTGCCGGGGTCTGGGACAGTACCAAAACGCAATTCTCGCAGCAAAAACCGCGTTTGGGCAAGCTACGCGGGGCGGTGCGCTCCGCTAGTCGCCCTCAGAAGGTGATGACGCCGGCTGGTCCGTCAGGCATGCTCGCGGGATGCGTGACCCGGCAGCAGGCAGCGAGGCGCACAACGATGCAAGCACGAACGTTTGAGATCACTTTCGTGGGCCAGGCGGGTCCCGTAGTCCGCGCGGAGTTCGACGACTGCGACGTCAGCGTGGGCCCCGGCACAACCACGCTGCATGCCGGGCTACTAGATCAAGGCGCCCTGCACGGACTGCTGCAGCGGATCAGCAGCCTCGGCCTCGAGCTCATCGACGTGCGCGTCGCAGCGCCAAGCCCGGAATGATCCGAGATCCCGCCGCAGCTTCAGCGACTCCGCGGGCCTCGCACGCTAACGGCCGTCACCCGTCCCGTCCCACGATGACGATCGTGGGACTCAAACCGCTCGCCCTTTGGCATGGGCGCCTTTGCTGCCGGCCAGAAGCTGGTCCGCCAGCCCGTCCGCGAATGTCCGTGCCGCGTCCAGGTGGTAGTTCTGGAGGTTGGTCGGCGGGATCTTGACGCCGAGGTATCGGTCCCGGTATTCGCCCGACCCGAGGTAGCTGAGCAGCGACAGCAGGGAGCGCACCTGGCCGCCCTGGTAGCGGAAGTGGATGCCATCGGCGAAGATGCCGCCGCTCTTGGTCCCGAGCCTGCGCACGGTCTTCAGGTTGTGACGCCAGTACCGGCGGCAACAGACGGCAGCGGCGAAAGGCGTGCCTTTTAGCACCTGGCGTGCGGTGTCTGACTCGAGGAACGACCGGATCGGGACGTCGGTCGACAGCCACCAGGTCGGAGAGCCGATGCACACCAGGTCGTAGTTCTGTTCCGTCACGATGTCGGGGATGCGGATCTGGGCCGGGCGGCGGCGCAGTTCGGCGGGGATCATCGCCACGACCTCAAGGAACGGGCGTGGCATCGGGAACTCCTTGAATCGCTTCTGGTAGCGCGGGTCGGTGAACTCGATCGCCGCCAGATTGACCGCGCAGCCACGATCTCGAAGAACGCCGGCCATCTCTTCGGCCACCCGTCGGGTCTGCTGAGTGTAGGAGTAGTACACGATGAGGACCGAAGGCGTCGCGACGGTGGATGGCTGGCCCATCTTGATCAGCCGCCTAGGCCGGACCCGGAGAACGGCGGGTCCGGCATCGGCAGCTTCGAGCGGTCGCGGCCATCTGACATGTTGCTCAGCTCCATTTCGCGGGCGACCTACGCCAAACACCGCTCATCAGGCGTCTGCCATCACCCTTACGAGGGGCACGGCAGCCGCTGCGTCAAGGCGGCGTCTCAGGCTCCAACGCGCAACCCGAAGCGCGACGAATCGTCCCGGCCCCGCTGCGGCGCCTAAATGCGGCGCCTAAATTCGGCGGCGGCCCACCCTGGGTGTGACGGCCGCGGCGACGACCGCGGTCTTGGCCACCGGTGCACGCCCGGGTGTCACGGCCCTTGCTACGACCGCGGTCTTCGCGACTGGCGCGCGGATGACGCCGA